>OGLT01000168.1_pt1 | contig 61470 bp, 66 predicted proteins | sample 1572911 | NCBI WGS metagenome assembly OGLT01 (sample SAMEA2582014, study PRJEB24529) | metagenome | biome: Human gut stool | place: China | collected 2011 | reverse complement strand
AGCTGGAGCAGGTCTACGACGGCCGGTTCTTCCCCTGCTATTACTATGAGCCGAATGCCATCACCGTTGCGGTGACATCCAAAGCCGAGCCGGAGGACACAGAGCATATCACATGGCTGTACCTCATCAAGCATCGCGGCATCGCAAGGGATGTGGTGGCGCACTTTGCCAAGGCCGGACTTCTGTATGAAGATGCCGAGTATCACAACGCCGTGTTTGTTGGCACGGATACAGATGGTGTCCCCCACCACGCCCATAAGCGCAGCGCCAACAGCTACGGGAAAGCCTTTCGCTTGAATGTGGAGGGCAGTGATCCACGATACAGCTTCCATTATGTCGGCACAGACAGAAGTCTGTATGTGTTTGAAGCGCCCATCGATATGCTGTCCTACATCACCCTTTACCCAGAGAACTGGCAGCGGCACAGCTATGTGGCCTGCTGCGGCACATCCATTCAGCCAGTATTGCAGATGTTGGAACAAGCGCCGCAGCTCGACACCGTTCTGCTCTGTCTTGATAATGATGAAACCGGCCATCAGGCCAGCCGCCGGATGCGGGAGCAGTTGGAAATGCGCTATTCCTTTCATCACATCAGGGCGGCGCTTTGCCGCCCTGATTTTTTATGCCTAAAGGAAAAATTGAAAACCTGACAAATGTTTAACGAAATAATCGGTCGAATGATGACGGAATTCAACGATAATTTGGCGAAATATCCAAAAAAGTAAAAACGTCTTGCAATAAACCTGTCATGCGGTTATAATGAGATTGCCTGAAAGAGGCAAGTAAATTTCGGAATTCAACGCTTCTCCAACGTAGGTGCTCCGAAGCGCCCCCACGCGGCGGAGCATGTGCCGGTGAAGCGGTGAATGCCGGAAGAATCAAAAAGGAGATTGCGTATGAAAAAGTTTTTAGCTCTGATCCTCTCTCTCGCGATGGTCTTCGCTCTGGTCGCCTGCGGCGATGAGAAGACGGACGACAGCCAGAACAACGACGGCGAGTCCAGCTCCCCCGTTGCGATCACTCTGGCGACCGGCGGTACCTCCGGTACCTACTATGCTGTCGGCGGCGTTCTCAAGACCGTCCTCGACTCCAAGCTGACCCTTTCCAAGCTCTCTGTTGAGTCCACCGGCGCTTCCGTCGCGAACGTCAACATGATCACCGACGGAGATGCTCAGATGGCCATTCTGCAGTCCGACGTTATCAACTACGCGCACGAGGGCACCAACTCCTTCGACGGTGCTCCCGAGACCAACGCTCTTTGGGTCGCCGGTATCTACAACGAGACCGTTCAGATCCTTGCCAAGCCCGGCATCAACACCGTGTCCGACCTCAAGGGCAAGACCATCTGCGTCGGTGACGTTGGTTCCGGTACCGAGATCAACGCCTGGCAGGTTCTCGGCGCTGCGGGTCTTACCAAGGACGACGTCAATGCGGTGAACGGCTCCTTCCAGGATGGCGTTGACCAGCTCAAGGACGGCAAGATCGACGCCGCCTTCACTGTCGCCGGTGCTCCCACGACTGCTATCGTCGACTATGCCACCACCAACACCCTCAACCTCGTCTCCCTGAGCGACGATGAGCTCGCCGCCATCCAGGAGGCATATCCGTTCCTGATCCGTGACGACCTGGCTGCCGGCACCTACACCGGTCAGGATGCCGACGTCACCTGCGTCGCTATCCAGGCTACTCTGGTTGCTTCCGAAGAGCTGAGCGAAGATGTCGTTTATGAGTTCGTCAAGGCCATGTTCGACAACAAGGACGCTCTGACCGAAGGCCACGCCAAGTTCGGCTTCCTCGATCCCGAGGCTGCTTCCGCTGGCGCTACCGTTACCATGCATCCCGGTGCTGAGAAGTACTACAAGGAAATCGGCGTCCTGTAAGCAGGATCGCTACCGTGTATTGACGTGAATTCTCATCTGCGGAAATACATAATTGCGGCCGCTGCAATAATAACGATTATTGCAGCGGCCGCCGTGCTTCTTCCTCGCTCCGGCTACTATCTGACCCTGCGCAACCGCGACACCGGCGAGGTCTACGCCCGGTACAAAATGGGCGAGGGAGACCGCTTTTCCGTGACCTTTATCCATTCCGTGAACAAATATCCCCTGACCGATACCTACGAGATCGAAAACAAAACGATCTATGTGGAGGAGACGACCTATTGCTCCTTTGGCGCAGGCGTGCAGACGGAGCTAAACCCCGGCGAAACGCTTGACAAGGTCTATGTGGACCGCCCCGATTACAAGGGCTGGGCAATGGTCATCCGAAACATCCATCAGGACAGGACAAACGTCGGCTACATTGTCGGTACGGTCTCTGACCATGTACTCAATGTAAACGGCGAGGATGTCAGTCTGCGTGATTTGTGTGGAAAAAACGCGCCTGTGCGTTTTAATTACGAATTCTGGCTCGTCTGAGCGCACGGACGCTCTCAAATAGAATTAGGAGGAAATTGCATCATGGCTGAAAACGAAAAGCTCAACAATGTTGCAGTCGACAACGACGTCGGCACCATGGAAGACGTCGATGCGATCATGAAAAAGTACGACCGTGAGTCGAACACGCGCGTCTGGGAGGGGACTCCCCGCAAGATCCTGCGTGTCCTTACGGCACTGTTCGGCATTTTCCTGATCGTGATGAACATGTGGATCAAGATGGACGAGCGTGCGCGCCGCCCGCTCTTCCTCGGCCTGGTCATCATTCTCGTGTTTATCTACTACCCCATCAAGAAGGGCTCTCAGAAGGTCAACTACATGCCTTGGTACGATATCATCATGGCGGCAGTCGGCGCGTTCTGCTTCTTCTTCTACCCCTTAAATCTTGAAAAAATCGTGTCTGCCGGTACGCGAATCCAGAAGGCCTTTGTCGTGCAGATCGGCAGCATTTCCATCCCCCTTCTGATCGTATTTGCAATCATCGGCACTTTGATCCTCGTCGAGTGCTGCCGCCGCGTGGTCGGTATGCCGATCATCTGCGTAGCGGCGGTGTTCGTGCTCTACGCCTTCTTAGGCGCGGGCAAGGACTTAAAGACCGTTATGTATAACCTCTTCTACACCACCACCGGTATTCTCGGCACCCCGATCGGCGTCTGCTCGACCTACATCGCGCTGTTCGTCATCTTCGGCGCCTTCCTGGAGGCCACGGGTGTTGCAAACTTCTTCATCGACTGCGCGAACGCGCTGGTCGGCTGGGCTTCCGGCGGTCCTGCAAAGGTCGCGGTCGTTTCCTCTGCCCTCTGCGGCATGGTCTCCGGTTCCTCCGTCGGTAACACCGTTACCACCGGTTCCGTCACCATCCCGATGATGAAGAAGACCGGTTATCCCCCGGAGTTTGCCGGCGCGGTCGAGGCTGCGTCCTCCACCGGCGGTCAGATCATGCCCCCGATCATGGGCGCTGCAGCGTTCCTGATGGCGGAAATGGTCGGCGTTCCCTATGCTGATATCATCGTGCGTGCAATTCTGCCCGCATTCCTGTACTTCCTCGGCATCTTCCTCGGCGTGCACTTCAAGGCCAAGAAGCTCGGCCTCAAGGGCCTGCCCCGCGAAGAGCTCCCCAAGTGGAAGATCCTGCTCCCGCAGATCTACCTCATCCTCCCGCTGGTCGTTCTGGTCTACATGATCATGATCGGCTTCACGATGGCCACCGCCGCCGTGTACGCGACCCTTTACTGCGTGGTCGTCGCCATGATCAGCCGTGAAGAGGGCAAGAAGAAGCTCGTCATGGCCATCCCCCTGATCCCGCTTCTGTTCATGACCCTCATGAGCCGCAGCTTCGAGCCGGGCACCTTCATGGGCGAGAACGGCAGCACGCTCTGCCTTGCCATCGCCTTCGCGCTGCTGGTTATCAACTACGCCATCAGCAAGCCCAACGTCAAGAGCCTGCCCACCATCATCGACGCGTTTGAAAACGGCGGCAAGAACTGCCTGAGCGTCGGTATCGCCTGCGGTATGGCTGGTATCATCGCCGGCGTCGTCACCATGACCGGTCTCGGCCAGGTGCTCATCGGCGCGATCGTCGGTCTGTCCAACGGTCACCTGATCATCGCTCTCGTGCTGACGATGCTCTGCTGCATCGTGCTCGGCATGGGCGTTCCCACCACCGCGAACTACATCATCATGGCCACCACCTGCGCGCCGATCCTTGCCTCCGGCATGGGTCTCGAACTGATGGCTGCCCACATGTTCTGCTTCTACTTCGGTATCGTCGCAGACATCACCCCGCCCGTTGCGCTGGCTGCCTACGCCGGTTCCGCCATCGCCAAGGCTCCTCCGATGAAGACCGCCTGGAACGCGACCCGTCTTGCCATCGCGGCGTTCATCATTCCCTACATCTTTGCTTACAATAACGACCTGATCTTCGTTGGCACCGACGTCAACTTCCTGAGCGTTGCCTCCGTCGTCATCTCCGCGACCCTCGGTATGGCGTCTATCGCCTCCGGCCTGATGGGCTACCTGATCCGCGATATGAAGTGGATCAGCCGCATCGCGCTGGTCGCCGGCGGCCTGCTGATGGTCATCCCCGGCACGGTCACCGACCTTGCGGGTCTTGCGGTGCTGGTCGTCGTCCTCGTTCTCCAGCGTATCGAGAACAAGAAGGACAAGGCGGCTGCGTCCGTGTAACGCAAAGCATCCTATCAATCAAAAAAGAGACCGCTTTGGCGGTCTCTTTTTTTGCATGTGCGCCGCTTTTCAAGCATAGACTGGAAACGACGGGAGGTTTTGCACATGCCCAGAATTTATTTGAGTCCCTCCACGCAGGATTGGAACCCGTATGTCGACGGCAGCGGCAGCGAGGAATACTGGATGAATCTGCTGGCCGACACGCTCGAGCCGTACCTTTACGCAAACACCATCTCCTTTGTGCGCAACACGCCGGAGATGACCGCGGCCTCGTCCATCGCGCAGGCGAACAGCCTCGGCGGGTTTGACTTTTACCTTGCCCTGCACTCCAACGCCTCGGGGGAGGGGCAGACGGGGAAGAACCGCGGCATCATCGTCTTTTACTATCCCACGAGCAGCGACGGAAAGCGCGCTGCCGAGCTCTTCGCCGCGCAGCTGCGCATGGTCTACCCGCTGCCTGCAAAGGTGACGACGCAGGCGACCACAACGCTCGGCGAGGTGCGGCGGCCCAGATACCCTGCGAATCTCATCGAGCTCGGCTATCACGACAATTACGACGATGCGCGCTGGATCGAAAATAACCTCGACGCCGCGGCGCAGGCCATCGCGCGGGGACTGACGGAGTATTTCGGCCTGCCATTCATTTACCCACAGCTCGTGCGCACCGGCGTCGTCACGACGGAGGGCTCGGCCCTGCGCCTACGAAGCTATCCCGGCATCGACGGGGAAATAGTCGGCAGCATCCCGAACGGCGAAAGCGTGCAGGTCTACGGGAGCTATCAGGGCTGGTACTCCGTGGGCTACGACGACCAGCTCGGCTACGCGGCGCAGGCCTACATCGCGGTGTGACATTTGCCCGTTTCCGATATTTTCCGAACGCGACTTTTCCTTGACAGCTGGTCATAAAAAGTTTACAATGTTTTTTGGATTTATGGAGGGGAGAGAAGGGGAATCTCCCGTTTATGATTCAAAAACCCAACGATAGATCAATCGCATCGATCAAAAAAAGCACACAGGAGGAATCGCATGATCAGCTATCTCTACGCTGCGCTTATCGCGGTGGGGACGCTCGTCATTGGCATTCTTCTTGGTATTTGGATTCGCAAGAGAGCCGCTAAGCGCGCCGAGGAGAAGATCTCCAACGCCGATGAAGAGGCTCTTCGTATTGTCAACGAAGCGATCAAGAGCGCTGAAAACAAGAAACGCGAAGTCATGTTGGAGGCAAAGGAAGATATCCTGCGCTCCAGAAACGAATACGAGAAGGAAGTCAAGGAACGCCGCGCCGAGCAGCAGAAGCAGGAGCGCCGGCTCCAGCAGAAGGAGGAGAATCTCGACCGCAAGACCGACGCGCTGGAAAAGCGCGAGGAGGCTCTCAACCAGAAGCACGCCGCCCTGGACAAGGAAAACGAAGAAATCAAGATCATCAAGCGCAGCCAGACCGAAATGCTCGAACGTATTTCCGGTTTTACTGCCGAAGACGCCAAGAAGTACCTGATCGAGCAGGTCGAGAGCGAAGTGACGCACGAGACCGCGCTCAAGATCAAGGAGCTGGAGCAGCGCGCCAAGGACGAGGCCGATTCCCGCGCCCGCGAGATCGTCGCCTCTGCCATCCAGCGCTGCGCTGCCGACCATGTTGCCGAGATCACCGTCAGTGTGGTGCCCCTGCCCAATGACGAGATGAAAGGCCGCATCATCGGCCGCGAAGGCCGCAACATCCGCACGATCGAAACGCTCACGGGCGTCGACCTCATCATCGACGACACGCCCGAGGCGATCACCGTCTCGTGCTTCGAGCCCGTGCGCCGCGAGGTCGCGCGCCTGGCGCTCGAAAAGCTCATCGCCGACGGCCGCATCCATCCCACGCACATTGAAGAGATGGTCAACAAGGCCCGCCGCGAGGTGGACGCCATCATCAAGTCTGAGGGCGAGCGCGCCGTGCTGGAGACAGGCATCCGCGGTCTGCACCCCGAGCTTGTGAAGATGCTCGGCCGCCTGCACTACCGCACGAGCTACGGCCAGAACGTTCTGCAGCACTCCATCGAGGTCTCGCACCTCGCCGGCATGATGGCCGCCGAGCTGGGCGCGGACGTTTACGCCGCCAAGCGCGCAGGCCTGCTGCACGATATCGGCAAGGCCGTCGACCACGAGATGGAGGGTACGCACGTCGCCCTCGGCGTCGAATTTTTGCGCAAATACCACGAAAAAGACGACATCATCCATGCCGTGCAGGCGCACCACAACGACGTGGAGCCGCAGACCATCGTTGCCTGCCTCGTGCAGGCGGCGGATGCGATCTCTGCCGCCCGTCCCGGCGCCCGCCGCGAGAATCTGGAGAACTACATCAAGCGCCTCGAGCAGCTTGAGGAGATCACCGGCAGCTATCCCGGCGTCGACAAGGCCTATGCCATTCAGGCCGGCCGCGAGGTGCGCGTGATGGTCAAGCCCGACCAGGTCAGCGAGGACCAGATGGTCATTCTGGCGCGCGAGCTTGCCAAAAAGATCGAGGAAGAGATGGAATATCCCGGCCAGATCAAGGTGCACGTCCTGCGCGAGACGACCGCTGTCGAATACGCGAAATAAGAAAAAGGCTCCGCTTTTGCGGGGCCTTTTTTCATGCCTTTCTTGCGTTTTGTCCCGCGCCTTGCTATACTGGGGAAAACACAAAGCGGAGGAACGCCATGCTCTACAATATTCTGGCCATCGGCGATGTGGTGGGCGGCTGCGGCGTCAGCTGCCTCGAGCGCCATCTGCGCGCCGTGAAAAAACTCAAGAACATCCACTTCACCGTGGTCAACGGCGAGAATGCCGCGATGGTCGGCCTGACGCCGAACGACGCCGAGCGCATCTTCTCCGCGGGAGCGGACGTCATCACGCTTGGCAACCACACATTCGGCAAGATGCAGATCACCGACTACCTCGACGACTGCCCGTATATTCTGCGGCCGCACAATCTCGGCGCGCGCGTGCCGGGAAGGGGCTACGGCGTTTTCGACTGCGGGCGCGCCCGCATCGCGGTGATGAACCTCATCGGCCGCTGCGACCTCGCGTTCCATGCGGATAATCCGTTCAAAACGGCGGACGAGCTGCTCAAAAGCGGCGAAAAGCCGACGTTCACGCTGCTTGACTTCCACGCCGAGGCGACGAGTGAAAAGCTCGCCATGGCCTATTACCTCGATGGCCGCGTCAGCGCCATCTGGGGCACGCACACCCACGTGCCGACGGCGGACGAAGAGGTCTTCCCCAAGGGGACGGGCTACCTCACGGACCTCGGCATGACGGGGGCGGTGCGCAGCGTGCTCGGTATCAAGCCCGAGCAGTCGGTCGAGACGTTCCTCGGCGGTCTCCCGGGCCGCTACCGCGAGCCGGAGAAGAGCGCCGGCAAGATGCAGGGAGCGATTTTTACATTGGATGACGCGACGGGGCTCTGCGTGGGCGTCGAGCACGTCGATGTGCGCTGAAAAAGCGCAAAATAGAAAGGAACAACGCAAATGTCCATCGAAAAAGTGAGGGCCTATTTTGAACATTTCGGCATCGCCGACCGCATCCGCGAGTTCGACGTGTCGAGCGCGACGGTCGAGCTGGCCGCCGTCGCCGTCGGCGTGGAGGGCGCGCGCATCGCGAAGTCCATGAGCTTCAAGCTCGCGGACGATGCGCCCATCATCATCGTGACGGCGGGGGACAGGAAGATCGACAACGCCAAGTACAAGGCGTATTTCCACGTGAAAGCAAAGATGCTGACCTTTGATGAGGCCTGCGCATTCACCGGCCACGCGCCGGGCGGCGTGTGCTCGTTTGCTCTGCCGGAGAATGTGAAGACCTATCTCGATGTGTCGCTCAAACGCTTCGACACGGTTTTCCCCGCGGCGGGCAGCGCGAACAGCGCCATCGAGATGACCTGCGACGAGCTTGAGAAGTATTCCTCAAACTTTGTCGCCTGGGTCGACGTGTGCAAGGAGAAAGCGCCCGCCCCGCAGGCATGAGAGGAGAGAACACATGAGCGTGAAGATCGTCCACGCGGCGGACTTCCATTTGGACAGCGCGTTCGGCGCGCTGAGCGCCGAGCAGGCGCGCCAGCGCCGCCGCGAGAGCCGCGAGCTGCTGACGAGACTATCGAATTACGTGAATCAGAACGGCGTGGATCTCGTGCTGCTCGCGGGCGACCTGTTTGACAGCGACACGACCTATCGCGAGACGCTGGAAGCGCTCTCTGAGGCGCTGGGCGCAATGCAGGCGCGAGTGTTCATCGCCCCCGGCAACCACGACCCATACAGCGCGAAGTCGCCCTACGCGACGCTTTCCTGGCCGGAGAACGTGCACGTCTTCACGTCGAAGACGGTCGAGCGCGTGGAGCTGCCGGAACTCGGGTGCGCCGTGTACGGAGCGGCGTTTACCGCGCCGGTGCAGGATGAGAGCCTGCTTGCGGGCTTCCGCGCACCGGCGGACGATTTCATTCATCTGATGGTGCTGCACGGCGACAGCTCTGCCACGGAATCGCGCTACGATCCCCTCACGAAAGAGCAGATCAAGGAGAGCGGGATCGACTATCTTGCGCTCGGCCACACACACCAGTTCGGCGGTTTCCTGCGCGAAGGGCAGACGACCTACGCCTACTCCGGCTGCCCGGAGGGCCGCGGTTTCGACGAGCTGGGCGAAAAGGGCATCCTTACGGGCACGGTGGAGCGCGGGAAGGCCGAACTTTCGTTTGTGCCGTTCGCGCGCAGACGGTATGAGATCCTGAACGTCGATGTGACGGGAAGATCGGCGGAGGACGCGCTGCGAGCAAGCCTGCCGGATGCGACTGTGCGCGATATTTACCGCATTATTTTCACCGGAGAGACGGATGAGCGCGGGCTTGATCTCAAGTCGATCGAAGAGCAGTTTGCGCCCGACTTCTTCCACTTGGAGCTGCGCGATGAGACGCGCATTGGCGAGGACGTCTGGGCGCGGGCGCAGGAGGATTCGCTGCGCGGCCTGTTCCTGCGTGAGCTGCGCACGAAATTCGATGTTGCATCCTCGGATGACGAGCGCGCGAAGATCAGTCTTGCCGCGCGCTTCGGCCTTGCTGCGCTCGACGGGCGCGATTTGTGAGGAGGAGAACTATGTCGATCTGGTACAGCCGGCGGAAAAAGGAAGAAAAGTCCCTGCGCCTTGCGGCGGCGGGGAAGTCCGCGTTCTGCTTTGCAGAGCTTCATTACAACGCGCGCAGCCTTGCGCACGCTGCAGGTGTCGCGGCGGAGAGAGCGCTCCGCCTTTATCGCAAAATTGACCGAAAAAGATAAGGAAACAACCGAAAAAGGCCGAAAGGAAGCCCCTTTCGGCCTTTTTTGAGAGGATATTAAGTAAGAATTATCTAAGAAGCAAGGACGAAAATCGCGAAAGCCTTGAAAAATCGGGGTTTTCGCGGTTTTCTTGTTACTAGTTTGCTACTAACGCGTTACTAACGGGATATAATTGTGCATTCAGTCACGGGCGAATAGAGGGTGAATATCAGGCCACTTTGCGGACGGCGGCGCGCAGGACGGCGATCGTCTCATGCGTGTAATGAGCCGTGATATCGCTGCGGGTGGAGTGGCCCATGAGCCACTTGATGGTGATCTCGTCGACGCCTGCAGCGTGCAGGTTGGTCGAGAACGTGTGGCGGCACCAGTGGGGCGTCGCCTGCGGGGCGTCGATCTTTGCCATAATCACGGCGAAATACTCACGGTAGCGAGCTGCGGGGAGATGAGCACCATCATCGTCACAAAAAATCGTGTCGCCGTTGCGGGCAAGCCAGCGGTCGACATACGGGCGGATCTTCGGGTGGATAGGAACGATACGGTTTCGCCCGGCGTCACTTTTTATGCCGCCCTGTAAATAACCGCCGTCCTCGGGGTGGAAAGAAAAGCGGGTAAGCGTCAAAAACTCGGTAATGCGGAAGCCGGTATAGCAGAGGATCAGGGCGGTATCCGCCCAGGGTTCGCCAGCGGCAGCGAGCTTTTCCAGATTCTTGAGCTGAATATCGGTCAGAGCGCCGCGCGGCTTCTTGGGGTCGACAGACGGCACATCGAGATACCGCGAATAGTCCTTGCCAAGGATGTCGCGCTCCATCGCGTAGGAACACAGCGCTTTGATGAGGATAGAGACGTTATTGATCGTGCTTTGCGAGCGACCGGCCGCCTCGCGCTCGTCGATAAGCTGCTGCCAGTCATCCAGGGTGATGGAGCGAATTTTCCGGTCTGCGTATTGCTTGACGCATTGATTCCATGCGGCCTTGTGAGAGGTGACGCTGGAAGAGCCGGATTTTCGGAAAGTGCGGCTTTTCCAGCCGTCATAGACCTGCTGCAAGGTGGCGTTCATGCGGTCGGCGGTGGGGGCCTTGCCTTCGAGGCGGTTGCGGTTGTACTCGTCAAGCGCGGCTTGGGCGTCGGCGGCTTTTTCATGGTAGGATAGGGCGCGCTGGACGATATGTCCGTATTCATCGCGCGCGGAGACGCGGACCATATAGGGGCGGCGGCGATTGCCGGATAGCTTGACGACCGAGCCGCTGCCGTTTGCACGTTTCATATAGCAGCACCTCCTTTGATGGGATTTTTTACCAGTGGCGGGACTTTAATCTTTTCCGCGGAAGTCAACGTGAATCACGCGCCCGACTTTGCGGTAGGGGCGGGAGATAGACGGTATTCTTCCCGAGAATTAGCAAATTCCGCTTGCTGCAAAATGTAGCGTTGCCCGTCAGGATTCAACTGACGCAACATCTCTATCAGATGTTGCTCATTCTTATTTACTTGGAAGCACCCAGGCACTACATGGCCGTCATCCGTTTCGATATAGAACGTGCGATTAAGAAGGGTATCAGTTTCGGCACAGAAATGATCCGCCATGCGGCACAGATCCGCAACCGTAGGATCGAGAGAGGATTCTTCGTACTTCTCATAGATTGCCGGAGAAACGCCGATACTCTGCGCGACGTAGCTCAGGGTTTCACCACGCTCAAGGCGAAGCCTTTTTATAAATGCGCCATCCCAAACTCCTGATATTTTCGAATGGAAAGAAGGAATGTTAGTGCGCCTTAGCAGATAGTCAGTTGAAACAGAAAAGAGATCGGCCAACTGCTTTAGGTTTTCCGCCGTTGGATATTTCTTTTCACGTTCCCAGTCGGAAACGGTAGGCGCAGAAACATTCAGAGTAATTGCAACTTCCTTTTGACTTTTTTGCGAGGCTTTCCTCGCCTCTAAAATATTGTTTGGACAATTTGTCATTTGAATCACCACCTTGCGTTATTGTATAGCTATTAGCTATCATAACGCAAGGCTATTTTTTTAGCCTCAAGCTATTGACATTAGCCTAAAGCTATGCTATAAGTTAGCTACAAGCTAACTCGGAGGTGATGATATGTCATGGCTTGAAGCAATCCGGAACGAGAGAGGTCTTAGCCAGCGCAGCGTCGCTGAAGCTGCGGAAATAGCGCAAGCGACGTATTGCAATATCGAAAAAGGAAAAAGGGGCATTTCCGTTAAGGTAGCGAAGCGAATCGCGGCAGTGCTGGGGTTCGAGTGGACGAAGTTCTTCGAAGATGGATCGAGGAGCGCGTAAGAAAGGAGCGTGACCATGACGCTAAAAGACCTTTTGGAAAGAATCGACATCATAGATCATTCCAGCAGGGCGCGCTTCCCGGACGGCAGCGGCGAATCGGACATTTACATGATGTCCTTGACTATTGACGGGCATGGCGAGCCACTCAACGCCGAGATCGATAAAATACGCATTTGCAAGCACGGGATGTTTATCGATTTGAACGGCGAGAAAGGAGAAGGTGAAGGGAATGCAGCAATGGAAATTTGACCATCACGAGCTGCCGATGGTGCCGGGCGGATATCGCGCAGGCTTGACAAGCGGCATCGCAAAATACCTCGGCATCGACTTCGAGCTGGCCGGGAATGCACGGGAGAAAGCGATGCTGACCTATCCGGAGGCATTCTGCCGCCTTGTGCGCGCGTGCGCCGACGAGGCCCGCACCATGATGCGCGAGGGCGTGGCGCCGTTTGATACGGCAATCGACCAGCGGGACAAGGAAAAGCCGAAAACCGGCACGAGGGTGATGATCTACGTTGAAGAATGCGGCGACAAGATCGTGTACCGCAGGAATATTACTAAGGACGCCGCCGAGAAGTTGATCGCGCAGCTATCAAAAAAGCGCAGCGGCCAGGAGGACGCCTGACCGCTGCACAAGAGGGATTATGATTCCAAATCAGGGAAAAGCTGCTCCGCAATGTTCGTCAGCTCGGGCGGAACGCCGCAATCCTGCAAGATCATACGGCGAATATCGTCCGAGCGAGTGCGCTCCCAGTCTTCCCAAATATCGGGATTCCAGGAAGCGACGGGCTTTAGAGAAGCATCCACATTTTCACCCCCTTTCGCCATTAGTATAGCACGGCGGCGAAGCGAGGGGCAAGAACCATGCAGAAGCACCGCGCAGGGGCGCGGCAAACGACAAGCAGGGCGGCAAGGCTTGTCGAAACTTCAATCACAACTATCGAAAAAGATCTAACAGAATTCTATTTATCACCTCCATAAGAGCGACGCGGTGGTTTTCTTTGGCATTAGCCCTTACATTACGGAAAGATCATCTGCAAGTACACGAATGAACTCAGCAACACGCCGCGCCCCTGCGGGGTGCTTCTGCGCACAACATGAAAGGAGAAACGATATGCCGAGAAAAGTGACGGCGGACGTGCCGAGCGAGGGCGACATCCTGCGCTATAACAACGTGCCGGTGGAGCTGGCGGCGAAGTTCATCGGGTGGTCGGACGTGACGATCCGATACGCCCTACAGGAAGAACGCGCACCGTTCGGTATTGCGGCGCAGAACCCGAAGACGGGCACGTGGGCCTACAACATCAGTCCGGGCCTGCTCATCAAATACAAGAACGGGGAGCTGCAAGCCTACAAGCTCAAGGACCTGTCGCAAATGTTGGCCGACCACGCAGAGCGGATCATCGAAACACGCGTGGGCACGGTGAGCCAGACGATCGGAAAAATTTTAGGAGGATGCACGACATGAAAAAGAATCGCACGAGAGAAGAAAGAGCGCTGCGTTACGCGGCGGCGCTGCTGCGGCTGACGGTGCTGCTGTGGATCGCGGTACTGCTGCTGTGCCTGTTGGAGCCGGGATGCCTGGCGATGGACGTGGCGGCCGCGGCGGCGGAGACCGATCCGACGGTCACGTGGCTGGCGGCGGTGGGCGCCGGATGGCTGACGTGGCGCGGAATGGTGCTCGTCTTGAAGCTGGACGAGCCGAGGAGAAAGAGAGGGGTGCGCAGATGAGCTATTTATCCTCGGGCGCGCAGCTGCTCGGCAATCTTGAGCACACGGCGGCGGAGCTGCTGGAAACGACGATGCAGGAGCGCGGGCGCGGCTTTGCGAGCGACAACGAGAGCTGGGCGGAGATCAAAGCCCATCTTGAGCGCGCGAAGAAGGCGACGGGCGACCTTGAAAAGGTCTACAAGGAGATGTGGGACGCCATCAAAGACCAGAACGAGGACGCCTACGGGGCGCTGGCGAATGAACTGACGCGCGCGGGCGCTGCGCTGGCGGCGGAATGGATGGTCGTCTCAGTACTCGGCAAGATCGCCGTGGAGATGACGGGAGAGTGAAGCGCACATGGACGACAAGCGATTTATCGCACCGCAGACGCGGCCGACGCTGTGCTGGTCGTGCGCGCGGGCGTGCGGCGGCTGCTCGTGGACGGCACGAGATCCGAAGACGCACGCGATCCGCTTCGAGCCCGTAGATGGCTGGGAGGCGGAGAAAACGACGATCAACGGCTCAAAGAACGAGCACGGCGAGAAGTGCTACCGCTACACGACCGACAGCTATCGCGTCGTGCGCTGCCCGATGTACGTGCCGGACCGGCGGACGAGAGCCAAAAGCGCCATGCCGGAATGGGCCATGCAGGCCACGAACGCATGAAAAAGGCGGCTGACCGAAGGCACCGGTCAACCGCCACGAAGAAAAACACACATGAAAGGAGATTTTCTTCCCCGCCATTATAGCATGCGGCGGGGAAGAAGTGCAAGGGAAATGAGCGTGATTCAAGACGCCATTGCCGCCATTGAGGGCCAGCAGCCGAAAGAGCGCTCGGCGGTGTGGATGGTGGGTGAGCAGCTGAAAGATATGGTCCGCGGCAACGAGGCCGCGGCGGCACTGCTGCTGACAGACCTGACGCAGAACAAGGAGATGACGCTCGCGGCGGCAGAGAAGAAGATCGCCGAGCGAGCCAAAAAGAACAAGGTCGGCAACTGCGGGTGCGTGACGCCCGCAGAGGCCGAGGACATCCTGCGTGAGTTTTTCGGTCTGCCGGAGCGCGGCACAGCCGCAGCGCCGCAGACGGAGAGGCGCAAGGTCGTGGACCTTGCGGACTTTTTATGAGCCGCCGCACAGACGCCGGATGGGAGAATCTGGCGGACAAGCTGCCGTTCCAGCCATGCGGAGACCTGCAAAACGACGTGCTGGAAGATATCTACGACAACGACGTGCTCGGGACAGGGATAATGCTTTACAGCCGTGAGAGCGTGGAGACCGCAAATCCTATTGCGCAGATCATGGACGCGGAAGACTGGGACCGCTGGGAGAAGTCTCGGAAGCGCCGCTGGGGCGCGCGCTGCACCTGCTCAGCCTGCGGAGAAGAGTTTTTTGCGGGCTATGTCAGCGACAGCGGTACGAGTGGCATCGTCCTGCGGCAGGGCGAGGACGGACAGATTTATGACGGCTACGTCGACAAGGGAGACGACGATGCGCAAATCTTCTTTGACGACGAGACGATCGTTTGCCCGCGCTGCTACCAGAGCGTGGTCGTGACGCGGCGGAGCGAGCTGCGGCAAGGGCGCACGCTTCAAGCGTTGCAAGCCGAAACGCTGAACATTGACGGATATCTCGCGGTGCTCTATTGGATGGTGGCGCGATATCAGGACAACACGGGAACAGACGTCGCGACGTTCTCGCCGCACGCGGCACTGATCGTGGACCGCTGCGGCGTGCTGCGGCGCTTCCGCGCGGTGCGCCACAGTAACGAGGCGCGTGACGTAACGTGGACACCCTGCAAGCAGAGCCGCGACCCGATGCAGCAGCCCTATTACTGCCACGGCGCCGTGAACGGACGACAGGTCGGCGGCTGGACATGCACCTACGGTCCAGAGCTCGGCGGAACGACGGGCGAGAAGACGGCGCTGGACAAATACATCGGCGCGGGCGGAGCCTGGCCGGGGGCGTATCTGCACGTCTGGCGCAAGCACCCGCAGGTGGAAAACCTGATGCGGCAGGGGTTCGGCGATGCGGTGACGCAGACCATTGACAACTATCTGGACATGTGCGGCAACTATTCCATGCTGCGCGACGCACCAAATATCCCGTGGGTCGATTGGAGCGAGACGAAGCCGCACCGAATGCTCGGCATGAGCAAGGAAGCCTTCCGCGAGGTGCGCGGGAAGCATTGGAGCGAAGGCACCGCGCGGTGCTGGGCGAGCTACCGAATGCTTGTAAAGAACGCGGACGCGCTGCAATTCGTGCAGGAGGTCGGCAAGCTCGGCCTGAACGACATGGAAAAACTGCTGGGCGCCTATCGGGCCGTCGAGACCGATCTGCACCCGACGCATGTGGTGAAATACCTCGAAAAGCAAAAGCGGCTGAAAGGCGGCGTGCAACTGCTGCTCGATTACCGGCGCGTGCTGCGGGCGCTGTGGCTGGCGGACCAGAACGAAACGCTGTGGCCGCGCGACTTGCAGGCGGCGCACGACCGCGTGATGGAGATGTACGCGGCGCACGAGGGCGTGAAGTACTACTCGGCGGATTTCACGCCGGTCTATATCCGGCTCAAGGCGCTCGAGTGGACGGACGGAGAGCTCTGCATCCGCGTGCCGCAGGAAGAGCAGGAGCTCAAGGACGAGGGGCGCGTGCTGCGGCACTGCGTCGGCACCTACGGCGCGCAGCACTGCGGCGGCAAGCCGATCTTCTTCGTGCGGCACTACCGCAGGCCGGAGAGAAGCTACTATACGCTGAACATCGACCTGACGCTGCCGAGGCCGAAGGAGATCCAGCTGCACGGCTACGGAAACGAGCACCACGGCGAGAGAAAACAGTATCATCACAACATTCCGAAGAAAGTACGCGACTTCTGCGACAGGTGGGAGCGCGAGGTGCTGACGCCGTGGTTTATGGAGGAACAACGCAAAAAGTTCGCTGAAACGAACAAAGCAGAAAAGAAAGCGAGGAAAGGCGCATGAGCGAAGAATTGATGATGAACGCGGCGGGAGAAGAACGCAGCATTACGACCATCACAGACGAGATCATCTTCTATAAGAGCGTCGGCGGGCAGGCCGTCATCGAGATCGGTAAGCGGCTGATGGAGGCGAAGGCGCAGCTCAAACACGGAGAATGGCTGCCGTGGCTGAGCGAAAAAGTGGAGTTTTCAGAGACGAGCGCACAGCGCTTCATGCAGCTTGCGAGGGAGTACGGAAATACCTCACTGGTGGGGGATTTGGGAACCTCGAAAGCATTGGTATTACTGGCTTTGCCGGCATCTGAGCGTGAGAATTTCGCAAGCGAAAAACACCTTGTCAACGGGGAGGAAAAGAGCGTTTCAGAGATGAGCAAGCGCGAGCTTGAAGAGGCCGTGCGGCAGCAGAAGATCGCCGAGGCGGAACGCAACGAGGCGCGGCGCGCACTCGAAGCGCAGCGCAAGGAAACGGAAGAAGCGAACGCGAAGGTGCAGGCGGCGCAGGACGCGGCGGACGCTGCCCGCGCCGAGGTGGAAAACGCGCAGGGCACGGCGCTGGCCGCGCAGGAGCGCGCGGCGGAGCTGGAACGGGAATTGAAAGCGCTGCGCGAAAAGCCCGTGGACGTGGCGGTGCAGACCGTGGACGCGAGCGAGGAACAGATCGCGGCGGCGGTGGCGGAAGCGAAGAAGGACGCGGAAGCGGAGAAGACAGAAGCGCTCGGCAAGAAGGCCGAGGAACTGAAAAAAGCCAGGGACGAGCTGAAAAAGGCAAAGGACGAGATGGCGGCCGCGGCGGAGGCGCTGAAAAAGGCCGAGGACGAGCGCACGGCCCTGCGCGAGACACTGGAAAAGACGAAGAAGAGCGCGGCGGCCATGGACAACAAGGCGCTCGCGGAATTCAGCGTGCTGTTCCGGCAGGCGCAGGAGACTGTGAACCGCATGACGGAGATCGTGGACGAGCTGGACGAGGAAAGCCGGCCGAAGATCTACCGCGCGCTGGACGCGCTGGCGCAGCTCATCAAGGAAAAGGCGGGTGAGGCGGTATGAAGCGAAGCGACTATCTGAAGCTCTGCGTGAGCGCGGCGATGCTCACCTATCGCAAGCCGAAGGTGCTGTACGCTGGGATCGAATATTACCCCGAGGGCTATGAGCTGCGATTCGACAAGAGCGGCAAGGCGATCCATACGGCAATTTTGCGCGACACGGCAAAGAAGAACTGCCTGATGTACTGCGCGCTGAAAAAAGTGGAGGAAAGAACATGATCAGCTACAAGAACGAGAACGGAAACGTGAAGGAACTGGCGGCCCAAGGGTCGATGAAAGACCTGCTCGCCGAATCGGCCTACCTGCTCACGGCGATCTACAGTATGCTTGCGCGCAGAGACAAAGCGGTGGCGGAGATCTTCAAGGTAAGCATGATGATGGCCGTGGGAGACCCGGAATCGCCGGTATGGCAAGACCTGAAGCCGAACTGCCTCAGCATCTTGGAGAGGAGAAAGAAGGAGGAGACGTGATGGTTTCAGGTGAGGCACTGAAAAAGCTGCAAGAGCAGATCGCGGCGTGGCCGATGGAACGGCGATTCGTGGTGCAGCAGCTCATTCGGGATTATTTGAGGAACCGGGAAGACCTGCGCGCCTATGAGGCGACAAGGCTGACGCCGGAAGAAGTGTCCACGCTGGTTAAAGACTGGAGCGACCTTTGCACTATCGTCGGAGAGTGCGGTGGCATTAGCCGAGTAAGGGTATTGGCCGAGGCCGACAAGGACGGGCGGCTGGTGGTACTGCCGTGCAAGGTGGGAGACTTTGTGTACGGGATCCACGATGGGCAGCCCATATTGCCGATGGTGGCAAAATGGATTGAAACGAACGCTGACGGATGGACCGTTGCAGCACAATACGCTCCAATGGCACCAAAGTTTTACAAGTTTTCTGAATTTGGCAAAACCGTATTTCTCACCCGCGAGGAGGCGAAGAAAGCGTTAAGGAGAGCTGACAATGGATGAATACATCAAGCGGGAAGCGGCGTTGGCACAGATTCGGCCGGACGACCCGAATGACGAACGATGTGCCGTTACGGTCGCGACAGCCAAAAGGCTTATCCGACACGCCTTGACTGCTGCACCCGCCGCTGACGTTGCGCCGGTGGTGCGGTGTAAGGGCTGCAAGCACAGCTGGGAGGATATCGGCGGACTGTGCTGTGGTTACGGGCCGCTCGTAGATAGCATTGTGCCGGAAGATTTCTTCTGCGCATACGGAAAGCCGAAGGAGGGATAAGCGATGGTACGGACATTCTGCGACCGGTGCGGGCGGGTGATCGCGGGCGCGAGCAAGCTCGGCGGCGCGACGGTGCGCGCGGCGGACGAGCACGGAAACGAGATCATCAAGCTCGACTTCTGCGCATTCTGCGCGGACTGGGCGGTGAACAAGCTGCTGCGAAAGGCGCTGACCGAGCGGCACGAAGACGAGCAGGCGGGCGAGCGCGCGATGGACAAGCTGGAATTCGACCTGACGGCTGGGAAGCTGCGCGAGAAGGAAACGAGCGGCGAGAAGGAAGCGCCGGAGAGCGAGCGCATCGGCTGGACGGCGAAGAAAGCGCGGGGCACAGCGGCGGAGGAAAAGAAACCGGCGCCGAACATCAAAGGACGCGGCGCGGCGGAGAAGAAGGTCATCTTCGACGAGCTGCTGCGCTACAAGGAGCGGACGGGCGCGGGCTGGGCCGTGCGCATCGGCAAGGCGACGGGCGGAAAGGTCAACAGCGAGGTCGTGCGCGCGATCGTCACGGACGGCTTGGTGGCGGACATGGCGGTCTGGCGCGGGATCGCAAAGGCGATCGAAACGCTCAGGAAAGAAGAGCGTGAAGCGACATGAAGGTCACGGTCATCTTGCAGGCCGACGTGCCGGAGAGCGCCGTGCAGGGGCTCAAGGAGCGCGCGGCGATGGATCTTGAGCGCTACGGCGACGTGCGCGTCGTGAAGATCCTCGTCGAAAGGCCGCGCGAGCACGAGCAATTACATCTTTGATCACGCCTGCGGGCGAAAAAGAAAGGAAACAGAACCATGAAACAGTACATCGGAACGAAACTCATCGAGGCGGAAAAGGCGTATCGCGTGGACGGCAAGGTCGTTACGCTCGCAGAGGACAGAGTGCCGTGCGGCAACGAGGTCGAGCACGGCTACAAGGTTCGCTATGCGGACGGGTATGAGAGTTTCAGCCCGCAGGCGGTCTTTGAAGAGGCGTATCGCCCGACTGACGGCCTGAGCTTCGGCCTCGCCATTGAAGCCGTGAAGAAGGGCAAGAAGATCGCCCGCCGCGGCTGGAACGGCAAGAACCAGTACGTCGAGCTTGCGGAGCGCATCAGCTACGAGAACGCCGCGCACGAGGTCATCAACGCGCAGCATGAGGCCATCGGCAACAAGGCACTTGCCTTTGTCGGAACGAGCGGCGTACAGCTCGGCTGGCTCGCCTCTCAGGCGGATATGCTGGCCGACGACTGGCAGATCGTGGAGGGCTGAGAGATGCAGAAAATCAACATTAAGAAGTACACGAAGGAGCAGATGCTCAAAATGCTCGAGGAAGCGGCGGAAAAGCAGGAGGCGGCGGAGGCCGAGGCGGCGGCACATTTTAAGGACGGCGCGAAGCTGGCCGAGGAAAATGAAAAGCTGCGCGGAGAGATCGGCGCGCTGACGGAAAAGCTCGAGGCGAACGAGAAAGCGCTGGACGAGATGACGGCGCTGTACAAGAGTGCGAACCATTCGGCGGCGATCCTGCGCTCGCGCATCGATGAAGAGAAGGCGCTGCGCGACCAGGCGCTCGAGGTGCACGGCGAGGACATGAAGGCGCTCGAGAAGGCAAAGAACGAAAGCCGCGAGCTGGCAAAGCAGCTTGGCGAGCGCATGGTGGAGCTCAAGGCCGCGGAAGAGAACGCGCGCAAGGCCGCGGTAGAGACGAACAGCATCAGGGCACAGCTGAGCAAGGCGGAGACGAACGCGAAGCACAAGGAAGAGCTGCTGTGCGCGGCGCTGCACACGATCAAGACCGAGAAAAGCATCAAGGAGGACTACCACAAGAGCCTCAAGTGGTGCATGGCGCACCCGTGGCGCAACCTGTGGCGCTGCATGAAAGAGCATTTCCGATTCTGACACCATGAGCGGGGAGGGAGAAGGGCACATGTTCCGATACAAGAAGAGCGTGCCGGTGAGCTATGAGCGACAGGGATACATCTATTTCTCGTCGCTCCTCTACCGCGAGATGCCGGAGCGGGCGCAGCAGAAGATCCTGAACCTGTGCATGGAGTGTGGCGGCGGGGACTACTACCGGGCGCTCTTCGAGTTCGTGACGACGGACGCGAACGCGACGTACATCTGTATGAAGCATTCTCTCTCCCGCTCGACGCTTGAGAGGATCGTGCGCAGGTACTACGAACGATTCCCGCCACGACTGTAACAGGGCTTCGGCCCTGTGTGCGCTGCCGCAAAAGGGCGCGGCGGCGCACAGAAGGCCGAACAGATACTTTATTCAATATCACACGCGCGCGTGCGCGTGTGATTCGAGCTTGTAACGTATCTTAACTTAACGAACAAATCCAGTACAGGAGGACAGGGCTGTGTATCGAGGCAGAACATTCAACCGGGAACGGGTGTACGTATGCGGCGAGTATCTCGACGGAGACATTTACCCTGTCTTTCAAAAGCCCGGAGAGCGGAGAAAGAGATGCCGCCCGACGAGCGAGATTCAGAAGAAGCTGAACCAGAGGAACGCGGCGAAGAGATTGACGCGCATCGTGCACATGAACTTCACGAGCCGCGACCTCGCCCTGCATCTGACGTATGACCGGGAGCACATGCCGGAGAGCGCAGAGGACGCGCTGCGCATCGTGCAGAACTATCTGCGTGCCCTCAAGCGGCGGTACCGCAAGCTCGGCTTGGAACTCAAGTACATACTCTCCACCGAGTACGGCGGGAGAAGCGGCCGCGTCCACCATCACCTGATCGTGAACGCAGGATTAGACCGCGACGCGATGGAAGCGCTATGGGGGCGCGGCTACGCCAACAGCAAGCGCCTGCAATTCGGCGACGAGGGCGTGAGCGGCCTGACGCATTACATCACCAAGGGCGACGCGAGCTACAAGCGGTGGAGCGGCAGCAGAAATCTCGATCAGCCGGAAGCGCAGCCGCCGCGCGACGATCTGACAATGGAGGACGTGCGCACGCTTTTCGAGGCGGCGGAAATCCATCTGGCAAACGAATGGTTTGAATCACGCTTCCCCGGCTATGAGCTTGTGAGCTGCGAGCCGCGCCGCAACGAGACGAACAGGGGGTATTATATCCATTTCGAGATGCGGCGAAAAAAAACTACTTGACATGTTACATGGAACAGTATATAATTACATGTAACAGGAGGTGAGACGATGGCGCAGGAAAGCCGCGCCGAGTACATGAAAGATCGCCGTGCCAACTTCAAAGCATTCCACGTTGAGGTCGAGAAAGAGCGAATGAAGCGCTTGGAAGATCGACTCGATCAGCAAGGAAAAACGAAGAAGCAATGGCTCGACGAAAAGATCGATGAAGAACTCGGAAAATAGCAGAACACCCGCCCGGCCGGTCAAAGCATAGGCGAGTGTTCAACACCGCAGAGGAAATCTCCAACGGTAAATTCATTCTACCACAGGGGGTTCCTCCGCACAAGAGAAAATTTTGAGGAGGAAACTATGAACAGCAATTGTGTTCCCGTTTACCGGGACAGCATCGAATCAGAGGCCATGATGTGCCGGTGCATCCAGAGCACGCTGACGCTCATCCGCGCGGCGGTGGAAAGCCAAACATCGGATTACAGCAGAGAGGTCGGCGAGGCCTGCTATCTGCTCGAGAGCGCAATGGATCAGCGAATCTATGAGCTGAGCCGCATGGCGGAAGGCAAGCTGACCGGCGACCCAAAGGTCGGAGGTGCGGCATGAACATGACACCGATGCCACAGGAGAGCGCGGCGGAGATCGCGCGCATGAACCGGTACATCCAGAAGACCAAAGGCGCGGAAAAGACAGTGTACGACATGACGCTCAAGGAAATGGGGTCGCTGCGGGACATGACGAAGCGCGGCAAGGGCTGGGACGCGGTGGAGCTGGCCTTCCTGTACGGGCGGGCCAAGGGCTACCGCGCGGCCAAAGCGGAGGTGAGCGCATGAGATTCATACTGAACGCAAAAGGTCTGCGAGATATAATTAACTTTGCAATGGTCGACGAGCCGGATTATATCGAGATCGAGTTGCACGAAAGCGAAAAGAGGGACAAAAGCCGCATTGAGCTTCATTTGTGGCGACAAGAAAGAACAGACACAGGATATCCAAAGTCGGGACGGTACGAGCACAACGCGCGCATAGTGTACGTCGATAAGCACTTAGGCGAGAAACTAAAACTGCCATCAATTTACCGGGAGGAAAGAGCATGAAGTTTGTTTTCAGCGTAGAAGAACTTTACGAAGCAATCGCAGACTTGTATGACGATGGGAGAACTTCTGTTGAAGTCAGCTTAAACGAAAAGGGGAAGCTCGGAAAACCGTGCATTGAGCTTCATTCGTGGAAGCTCGGAAGAACAGAGTACGAAGAAACGGAGGTCTGCGTAGACCAATACGCAAGCAAATAACGCGAAAGCACCGGAGGGAGTCTTCCTTCCGGTGCTTTTTTTTGAAACGCAACACGACGACGCGCGCGGGGGAGCCCGGGCGCGCTGTGCGCATGCACGCGAGGAAATCCGGTCAACCGTTCGGAAATTCCGAACAATTCGGCTGTGCTTCGCGCGCGTGCGCGCGAGGAAACGCCGAAACGCTTAGAGCCGCAAGGGATTGCGGCTCTTTTTTCATGCCCGAAAGTTGACGGTTCGTGACCTGTTGCATTTGCTACACTTTTTGAAAACAAGGCAAGCGCGCCGAGGGGAGGGGTGCGGATGGCGCGGCAGAAGAAATACACGGCGGCAACGCTGGGCAAGGCCTGCGAGCGCTATTTCGCAGCGATCACGCGGCGCGTGAAGGTCACGGAAATGGTGGACAGCGGCAAGCGCGACGACAAGGGCCATGTGATCCTCATCCCCGTGCCGGTGAAAAACACGCTGGGCGAAGAGGTCGAGGTGACGGAGTACATCATCCCGCCGAGCATGCACGAGCTGTGTGCCTTTCTTCGCATCGACCGGGCGACGTGGAGCCGGTACATGGGCGAGAGCGAGGAATTCGCGGCCGTCGGCGAACGGGTGCGCGAGCGCATGAAGGCCTGGAACGAGCACGAGATGCTGACGCGGCCGGGCAAGGACCTGAAAGGAATCCTCTTCAACCTGACGAACAACTACGGCTACAGCGAGAAGAAAGAGGTCGAGCTCGGCGAGCGGGCGACAAAGACCGTGACGGCGGCGAGCATCCCGCTCGAGGAGCGGCAAGCGATGCTGCGCGAGCTGATGCAGGAGTTTGAGCACGATGGCGGCGACGAAGACGCGGACCTATGAGCGAGAGCTTGAGGTGGCGCTGTGGTGGCGGGACTTCCGCGCGACGAACAACGCACACTTCCTGCCACTGCTGTTCGACCGGCACCGCTACCTCGTCCTGAAAGGCGGCGGCGGCAGCGGCAAGTCGATCTTCGCGGGGCGCAAGGTGCTCGAGCGCGTGACAAGCGAGCCGGGGCACCGCTGGCTGGTGTGCCGCAAGGTGGCGCGGACGCTGCACGAGAGCTGCTTTGAGCAGCTGCGCGGACAGATATCCGACTTCTACCCCGACAGCGGGGCAAAGGTCAACAAGAGTGACATGAGCATCTCGTTTGCGAACGGCAGCAAGATCCTGTTCGCGGGCCTCGACGACGTGGAGAAGCTCAAGTCGATCTACGACATCACGGGCATCTGGATCGAGGAAGCGAGCGAGCTGGAGCAGGGGGACTTCGACCAGCTGGACATCCGACTGCGCACAGACTTCCCCTATTACCTGCAAATGATCCTGACGTTCAATCCGATCAGCATCACACATTGGCTGAAAAAGCGGTTTTTCGACCGCAAGGACCCGCGCGCGACGGTGCACGAGAGCACGTATCTCGACAACCGCTTTCTGACGGCGGAGGCCATCACGACGCTTGAGGCCTTCAAAGAGACGGACGAGTACTACTACCAGGTCTATTGCCTCGGCCAGTGGGGCGTGACGGGCAAGACGGTATTCGACGCGAAAAAGGTGAGCGAGCGGCTGCTCGCGGTGGAGCGGGCAAAGAAGCCGAGGCGCGGCTACTTCGAAAACGTCGTCAAGGAGGACGGCGTGCACCTCGAGAGCTGGGCGTGGGTGGACGATCCGGACGGCGCGGTGACGATCTACGAAGATGTCGTCCCCGGCCGGCCGTATGTCATCGGCGGCGACACGGCGGGCGATGGCAGCGACTACTTCGTGGGGCAGGTGCTCGACAACATCACGGGAAAGCAGGTCTGCACGCTGCGCCACCAGTACGACGAGGACACGTATGCGAGGCAGATGTACTGCCTCGGCAAGCACTACAACGACGCGCTGCTCGCCATCGAGACGAACTTCTCGACGTACCCGACGAAGCTGCTCGACCTGATGGGCTACCGCAACCTATACGTGCGCGAGGTGGAGGACGACTTCACAGGCAAGATCAAGCACGCCTTCGGCTTCCAGACGAACCGGCTGACGAGACCGGTGATCCTGTCTGAGCTCATCCGCATTCTGCGCGAGAGCATGAGCACGGTGAACGACCGCGACACGCTGCTTGAGATGCTGACCTTCGTGCGGCGGGAGAAAGACTTGCAGGGTGAGGCCGAGCCGGGCGCGCACGACGACTGCGTGATGGCGCTGGCGATCGCGCACTATGCGCGGCCCCAGCAGACGATGGAAATTAAGACTGCCGGCAGCACGAAGAAAACGCGCTGGACGGCGGACATGTGGGAGGACTACAACAGCGCGAGCGAGACCGAGCGGGCAGAAATGTTGGCGCTCTGGGGCGAGCCGCGATGAGAGGGAGAAAAGACATGGAAGAAAAAGCAAAGACAAGCACGATCAGCGAGGAGCTGCGCGAGTGGCAGGCGAGGCTCAATGAGAGCGACGCCAAGTGGTCGAAAGAAGTCGAAAAAATGAACGAGCGTGAGGCGGTCTACAACGGGGACCGCACGATGCAGCCGCTCGTCCCCGGCGACACGCACCGCGACGGCACGCTGAAAAAGACAAGCCACGTGCGCAACATCACGTTCGAGAACATCGAAAGCCAGGTATCAAGCAGCATCCCGCAGCCGAAGGTGACGCCGCGGCGCAAGAAGGACGAGCACCTGGCCGACGTGATCGAGCACTTTCTGCGCAACGAGCTCGACCGGCTCCCGTTTGAGGCGCTGAACGATCTGGCCGAGCGTACGGTGCCCATTCAGGGCGGCGTGGGCTTTTTGGTCGAGTGGGACAACACGAAGCGCACGAGCACGACCGTCGGCGAGGTGAACGTGACGCTCATCCACCCGCAGCAGTTCGCGCCGCAGCCGAACGTCTACACGGGCATTGCCGACATGGATTATTTCATCGTCAAGGTGCCGACGACGAAGGGCTACGTCGAGCGCCGCTACGGCGTGCTGCTTGAAAACGAGGGTGAGAGCGAGCCGGATGTCCGCGGCGGCGACGGCTCCACGAGCAACCGAAACCTGACGCTTTACATCGGCTACAAGCTCAACGAGCGCGGCGGCATCGACCGCTACACGTGGGTGAACGACACGGAGCTTGAAAACCTCAAGGACTATCAGGCACGCAGGCAGCCGGTGTGCAAGAGCTGCGGCAAGGTAAAGCCGCTGCCGGGGCAGGAGGTAAACGGCGCGGCCTACTCAGGCGGTGCGTGCCCGTGGTGCGGCGGCAAGGACTGGGAAAGCAAGACGCAGGACTTCGAAGAGCTCTATGCGCCGGTACAGCGCAGCGATGGCACGTTTGTCGGCGGGATGCAGGAGACGGTGGACGAAAACGGCCTACCAATTCAGGCGCCGGTGCGCATCCCGTATTACCGGCCGGACCGCTACCCGATCATCTTGCAGCGCAGCGTGAGTGTCTTCGGCCAGCTGCTCGGAAACAGCGACGTTGACATGATCCGCGACCAGCAGAACACGAGCAACCGCATCGAGCAGAAGATCATCGACCGACTGATGAAGGCAGGCACGCGCATCACGCTCCCCGACCGGGTGGACCTGCGCACCGATCCCGAGGACGGCGAGCGCTGGTACATCGGAAAGCCGAGCGACAAAAGCCTCATCGACGTCTACGATTTTTCGGGCAATTTGCAGTACGAGCTCACGTATCTGGCGCAGGTGTACGAAGAGGCGCGGCAGATCATCGGCATCACGGACAGCTTTCAGGGCAGGCAGGACACGACCGCAACGAGCGGCAAGGCCAAAGAATTCTCCGCCGCGCAGGCGGCGGGACGCCTCGAGAGCAAGCGCGTGATGAAGAACGCGGCCTACGCTGAGCTCTTCGAAACGATGTTCAAATTCTGGCTGGCGTACTCGGACGAGCCGCGGCCGGTGACGTATAAGGACAGCACAGGCGAGACGATGTACGAGGAGTTCAACCGCTATGACTTCCTCGAAGAAGGTGAAGACGGCGAGCTGCACTGGAACGATCAGTTCCTTTTCTCGTGCGACACGAGCGCGCCGCTGGCGAGCAACCGCGAGGCGATGTGGCAGGAGACGCGGCAGAACCTTGAGGGCAGGGCCTTCGGCGACCCGACGGACCTTGAAACGCTCATTCTGTTTTGGGCGAAGATGGAGGAGCTGCACTACCCCGGCGCGGCGCAGACGAAAAAGCACCTCGAAGAGAAGGCGCAGCGGCAGGAAGAAATGGCCGCGCAGCAGGCTGCGCAGCAGGCGGCGCAGCAGGCGGCCATGCAGGGCGATATGCCGGGCGGCGCTGGCGTGCCGGACGAGCTGGCCGCGGCGATCGACGCGCAGGCACAGCGGGACGCCATGAACGCCGTGAGCGGGCAGGCGGAAGAACTTTACATGCCGCAGTAAGAGAGGCTAAAGGCGCGAAAGAAGACGCGCAGAGCATACAGTCTCCCCGCAAGGGGGACGCCGCATCCGTAAGGCGGCAAAGCTGCCAACGGCTGCGCAGTCCTCGCAAGGGGGGGGACGCCGCATCCGTAAGGCAGCAGAGCTGCCAACGGCTGCGCAGCGCAGGGCAACAGCGGGAAAATGCCGAATCCGAAGGAAAGGAGGACGCGGGCATGAGCGATAAGAGCGGTTACGTCGGCAGAATCAAGAACGGCGGCACGCAGGTCGTGAAAGCGCCGAACCAGCAGACCGACGCGAAGAAGGGCGTCGTGCACACCGGCAGCGACCTTCGCACGGGCAAGAAGTAAGCAAAGCGGAAACGCTTTACAACGCAGCAATATGAAGCTGCAATGCGCAGGGCAAGAGCGGGAAAATGCCGGAAAGGAAGAGAACATGGAATTCACGGAAAAAGACGTCTTTGAAGCGATGGGCCTGACGGTGCCGCCTGACGAGGCAGGCACGCAGCAGGAGCCCACAGGCGCAAACGAGCCGGGCGCCGCTGCCCCGGCCGCAGAAGAGACCAACGGCGCACCGGAGGGCGGCGATACCGGCACGACGGGCGGAGAGGGCGCAGAGGGCGCCGTAACCGCTCCCGAGGGCCAGGACGGCGCGGAAGGCGCAGAAGACAACAACGATGCGGAGGGCGCGAAGAAGGAGCAGACCCCCGACGAGCGCAGAGCGCACGCGGCGGCACGGCGCAGAGCCGAGCAGCAGGCCGCGGTGGACGCGGCGCTCAAGGCGCAGAGCGAGAAGATGGCCGCGGAGTGGAAGGCTTTTTTCAAAAGTGCAGGGCTTAAGAACACAATCACGGGCGAGCCCATCGCGACGAAGGAGCAGTTTGACGAGTGGTCGAAGTCCTTCAAGCAGCAGAAGCTCGAAAGCGACCTCAAGGCCGGGAAGTTGACGCAGGAATCTCTCAATGAGGCAATCAGCGAGAATCCCGTTGTGAAGCAGGCGGCCGAGATCGTGGCGGCGCATGAGCGCGAACAGGCCGCGGCCGAGCAGGAGAAAATGCAGCGCGCCATCGATGAGCAGATCAAGAAGATCCACGCGCTCGAGCCCGAGGTGAACGGCGTGGAGGACCTTTTGAAGCTCCCCGAGAGCGAGGCGTTCTACGCGCGCGTGAAGCGCGGCATGTCGTTTTACGACGCCTACCTCATTTCGACGCGCGAGCGGCGCGAGAAGGCGCTGGCCGAGGCGGCGAGAGCGCAGGCCTTGACGGGCCAGAGAGGCAAGGACCACCTGACCGGCGCGGCGGCATCCCGCGGCGCGGGCGGCAAGGTCGTGACGAGCGAGGAGCTGGCGAGCTTCCGCATCTTCAATCCCACGGCGACGGACGAGGAGATCCGCACGTGGATCGAGAAGAACAGAAATTAACAAGACAAGGAGGAACGCAATGTTTATTCCCATCAAATCGACGGACGGGGCAATGACCCCGTTTGAGTACATCGAAGCGGCGGCGGGCACGTATCAGGTCGGCCAACTGCTGGGCGTGACGGACGGCAAGCTGGCGGCGATCGCTGCCGACCAGGCGACCACGCCGCCCTATGTGTGCATGCAGAGCGGCACGGTGGCCGCGGGCGAGCTGCTGGCGGTGACGCGCGTGCAGGGCAAGTACACCTTTGAAACCGAGCTCGCGGCGGCCGCAGCGGCCGTGAAGGTCGGCACCAAGATCCAGGTGGCGAGCGGCGGTCTCAAGGCAAAGTACGTCACAGGCGCATCGGACGCAGCGGTGCCCGGCACGTTCGAGGTCGTGAGCCTTGAGGGCACGGCAGCGGGCAGCATGATCCGCGGCCGCTTTGTCTAAGGAAAACGGAAGAGAGGAGAGAAAGTAAGCAATGAAAATCATTTTTTCTGAATCGAGCAACCTGAACAACAGCGTTTACGGCAACTGCCAGGCGCCGATCAAGATGTTCCTTGAAAAGCGCGGCGAGGAATTTGAGCAGAACAGCGTGCTGAAGAACCTGTTCCTGACGGGTTCTTCCAAGAACTACGGCGACGTGATGACCACGCTGACGGCCATGAGCGGCTTTGAGCCCGTGGGCGAGAACGGTGCTTATCCGCTGGACGGCATGCAGGAGGGCTACCAGAAGTTCCTCAAGTACCAGACGTGGAAGGACTCTTTCAGCGTGTCCAAGGAGATGATCGAGGACGGCAAGCTGCTCGACATGCGCAAGCAGCCTGCGGCCTTTATGACCTCTTACAAGCGCACGCGCGAGCTTTTCGGCGCGGCGCTGTACGGCGCGGCCATGATGGGCAACGGCAGCGTGACCTTCAAGGGCGTCAAGTTCGACCTGACGGGCGCGGACGGCAGCAACCTGTTTGCCAAGGAGCACGTGCCCAAGGTGAGCGGCGACAAGCAGTGCAACTGCTTCAAGGACGCGTTCAGCGTGGACGCGCTAGGCAAGCTCGAGACCAAGATGCACCTGTTCCGCGGCGATAACGACGAGATCCTTGACGTGGCTCCCGATACGATCCTGATCCCCGAGAACGCCGACCTCAAAAAGGCGGTATTCGCGGCCATCGGCGCGGACAAGGACCCCGTGAGCGCGAACAACGCCTTCAACTATCAGTACGGCCGCTGGAACGTCATCGTGTGGCCGTACCTGAACCACTACATCACAAACGGTGTTTCCCCGTGGGTGCTGCTGGACAGCAAGTACAACGAGACCTACGGCGGCGCGGTGTGGAATGACCGTATTCAGCTCGATGTGCGCTCCACCATCGACGAGAACACTGACGCGAACGTCTGGCGCGGCCGCAGCCGCTTCAACGCGTGCTTCAACGACTGGCGCTTTGCCGCCATCGGCGGTATCGCGGCGGGCAACTCGCTCTAAGCTAAATAGCCAAGGCGGGCGTGGGACAAGACCCGCGCCCGCCTTTATCCATCATTAAGAGAGGAGAGAAGAACATGACGCCGAGAAAAGCGATGCAGCACGCCGACACGGCGAAGCCGAACGCCTTTCCCGAAGAGGAAAAATTCGAATGGCTCAAGGCGCTCGAGGGCAGGATCGCGGCGGACGTGCTGCTGGCGACGCCGGAAGAGCTCGAGCAGATCATGGCGACCGGCTATCCGGACGGCATGGACGAAGAGCTGCTGGTGAAGGCCCCGCACGACGAGCTGTACGTGCTGTACCTCAAGGCGAAGATCGACGCGGAGAACGGCGAGTACAGCCGATATGCCGATTCGAGCCAGCTCTATAACGAGGCCTACGGCAACTTTGTCCGCTACTGGGGCAGGACGCATGAACCGGCGCAGGGCTACGAGAGGGGGTATGAGATCGTATGAGAGAGATCGAAGTACGCGAGCTGCCCTATCTGCCGCTGGGCCATCAGGGCGAGAACGAGGCGCAGAGGATCGTCTGGCGCGGCCTTGCGGACAGCTGGTCGAGACTGTACGGCGAGGGCGTCTTCGCGCTGACGGTGCTGCGCGAGGGCGACAGCGCACCGTATCCCGCGAGCCTTAAGAGCGAGAATGGTGACGTGATCTGGACACTGAGCAACGCCGACACCGCCAAGGCGGGCGAGGGCATGGCCGAGCTCACCTACACCGTGGGAGGCGCGATCGCCAAGAGCCGGACGTGGCGCACGGTGGTCGAGCCGTCGCTGAGCGCAAACGGCACGACCGAGCCGCCGGACGCCTATCAAAGCTGGGTAGACGAGGTTTTGCAGGCGGCGGCGGATGCGGAGACGGCGGTTTCCAAGATGCCATACGTGGACAGCACGACCGGACACTGGTTCAAGTGGGACGCCACGGCGGGCGCTTTTGCCGACACGGGTGTTGCCGCGACCGGACCGCAGGGTGAAGTCGGCCCCAAGGGTGAAACTGGCGCGCAGGGGCCGAAGGGCGAGACTGGGGCAACCGGCCCCAAAGGAGACACGGGCGCAACCGGCGCGCAGGGCCCCAAGGGAGAGACCGGCGCAACTGGCGCGACGGGGCCGCAGGGCCCCAAAGGTGACACCGGCGAGACTGGCCCGCAGGGGGAGCAGGGTATTCAAGGCGAGACCGGCCCCGCTGGCCCGCAGGGCGCAAAGGGAGACAAGGGCGATGCCTTTACCTATTCCGACTTTACGGCGGAACAGCTTGCCGCGCTGAAAGGCGACAAGGGCGATACCGGCCCCCAAGGAGAGAAAGGTGACACCGGCGCGACCGGTCCGACCGGACCCGAAGGCCCGCGCGGCCCGCAGGGCGAACAGGGCCCGCAGGGACAGACCGGCCCACAAGGCGAGACGGGGCCCGCAGGCCCCAAGGGCGATACCGGCAGCGGCTTCCGCGTGCTGGGCTACTACGCGAGCAAGGCGGCGCTGGACGCGGCCAAGAAAGCGACGGCAGCGGCGGGCGACGCCTACGGCGTGGGCGCGGCACAGCCGTATGATATCTACATTTTCGACGGCGTGACCGGCGAATTTATCAACAACGGCCCCTTGCAGGGAGCGAAGGGCGACACCGGCCCGCAAGGCCCCGCAGGCGTGGACGGCGCAAAGGGCGACACCGGCCCGTACTTCACGCCGTCGGTCAGCGATAACGGCGACATGAGCTGGACGAACAACGGCAAGCTCACGAATCCGAAGACGGTGAACATCAAGGGGCCAAAGGGTGACACGGGCGCGCAGGGGCCTGCCGGTGCTGACGGCGCGAAGGGAGATACCGGCCCCGAAGGTCCGCGCGGCCCGCAGGGAGAACAGGGCCCGCAGGGCAAGACTGGTCCGCAAGGTGAAACCGGCCCGCAAGGCCTGACGGGTCCACAAGGCGAGACAGGCCCCGCCGGGGCGGATGGCGCGAAAGGCGCGGACGGCGCAAAGGGCGACACCGGACCGTACTTCACGCCGTCGGTCAGCGATAACGGCGACCTGAGCTGGACGAACAACGGCAAGCTCACGAACCCGAAGACGGTGAACATCAAAGGCCCCAAGGGAGACCAGGGCGAAAAGGGCGAGCAGGGCGAGAAAGGCGAGACCGGCGCGACCGGCCCGCAGGGCCCCGCAGGCCCCGTCAATGTCCCCTCCACCACCTCCCTCATCAAGGGCAATGGCTCGGGCGGGCTGGCGGCGGCCACACCTGAGATGGACTACGCCTCGCCGATCTTCTCGCGCAAGGTCACGCTGACCGTCGCAGGCTGGAACAGCTCGACCAAGCAGCAGACGGTGACATGTGCGGGCATTCTTGCCGACATCACGAAGCAGGAGCTCCATCCGAACCCCGTCGACACGAGCTATGATTCCGCGTGGAATACCTGCGGCATTCAAGCCGTCGCGCAGGGCGCGAACAGCGTGACCTTCCAGTGCAGCGAAATCCCGACCACGGCGGTCGAGGTTTTCGTCACCGTCATCACACTGAGCTACAAGAGGTAAGAGAAATGATTGTAAATCCGGTCATCTTCAAAAGCGGCGGAGAAAAGGACGAATACCAAGTAGAACTGAGCGGGAGCAATGTCAACGTAACCATTGACGGGAGAACGTATACCAGTGCACAAACAATTACAGTCCCCGCAGGAACGTGGTGTGACGCAAAGTATTTGAGAGCCAATGACGCGAATGCAGCGGTTTCATTTAATGATGAAACTCCGCCATTTGTAAAGGCGTCGTCCGCAAACAATTATTCGATAGATTACAAATTCCCTGTATTCCGGGATTGCAAAATTGTCATGCAGAAACCAAGCGGTTTCAGAGATTACGACTATATCCGTATTACTACATACTGATCTTATCACAAAGGAGGCCAACATGGCAGAATTTATCAAAGTGAACGGGCAGGAGTACCCTGCGACGTGCATCTACAACTACAAGGATAGAAACTGGGACATGCGCGAGACGCAGACGGTGCATCTCACCATGCCCTACGCGCAGGCGGCGGCGCTGCTGCCCTCTGGTACCCCGTGGAGCAACGTCTTCCGCGAGACGAAGGACAAGCTCGACAACGACGGCAATCCAACGGGCGAGACCGAGGAAGTAGTCAACGAGTGGGACAACAGCGAATACAGCCTGAGCGGGACCATCACCGACCATCGCGACGGCACGGTCAGTATCAAAATGGGCAAGCCCACGGAGACGGAGAGCGCCAAAGCGACCGTTACCGCCCTTGCGGGTGAACCGGTCACATACGCCTGCGCGGTGAAGCTGCGCCCCATTATCGAGCAGGCCAGCGAAAGCCTGCCGGACAGCGACGCAGCAAAGGCCGTTGAGATGTTCCCGCGCTGGGCGGATCACATCGGCGAGACCGTCAAGCCCGGCGACCGCCGCAGCGATACGGACGAAAGCGGCGTACTGCACGTCTACCGCGTCAACAAAGGTCAGGGCCACACCACGCAAGAGAACTGGCCACCGCACTCCACCCCTGCCATGTGGACGATCATCAACGTCGACCACGCGGGCACGCAGGATGACCCCATCCCCGCAGCGCGCGGCATGGAGTACGAGTACGGCAAGTACTACCTCGACAGCGAGGACGGCAAGGTGTACCTCTGTGAGCGCACGGGAGAGGCTGCGGGCGGGAAGATCGTCTTGCAGTATTTGCCGCATGAGCTGGTGGGGAATTATTTTAAGGCGGTGAGCGCATGACGGCGGCGTTGATTTCCGCCGCAGCGGCGGTGGTGGTGGCGCTCATCGAGGCCATCGCCGCCCGCGACCGTCGGCGCGACAAGAAGGAGCGCGAGAAAGCCACCGAGCAACAGAAGATGCAGGAGCAGCTGATGCTCAAGCTCATCGAGGGCAGCTGGGCGGCTATCGCACTGGGTGAGGCGACGGCGAAGGCGATGCAGCGTATTCCCGACGCGCACTGTAACGGGGACATGCACGCCGCACTGGACTACGCCGCCGAAGTGAAGCACAAGCAAAAAGAATTTTTGGCCGAGCGGGGAATTCACTCCATCCTCGATAACGGGGTGGCGGCATGAAAGCGCTGAAAGCCCGCTGGGACAAGATGAAAAAGCGGGACAAGTACATATCCATCGCCATTTTCAGCCTGACGTGGTACACCGTGGCGTCGCTTATCATGACGGCGCTCGGCGTGCCGCCGCCGGATGTGCTGACGGAACGATGGTTCAAGGCGTGGACGACGGAGCTTGTCGTTGTGGCAGGCATCAAGATTTTCAGAAAGGACGACACAACACTATGAATAACGATTTACTGAAAAAGAGACTGGCGAACCTGTGCAGCGTGAAGAGCATTGTGACGATCGCCGCGACCGGCGCGGTGATCTACGGCTTTGTCGTCGGCAAGATCACAGGCGAGCAGCTCATGCTGATCTACAGCTCGATCATCGCGTTCTACTTCGGCACGCAGAGCCAGAAGACGCAGGACGCCATTGACAGGGGGGGCGTAAAGGCATGAACATCCGCAAATATCCCGCGAACGCGGGCAACGTCGGCGGCGCTCGCTTGGCGGCGGGCATCCGCTATATCGTGATCCACTACACCGGCAATGACGGCGACACGGCGATGAACAATGCCAAGTACTACGCGGGAAACGTGGTGAAGACCAGCGCGCACTACTTCGTCGACGCAAATGAGGTCGTGCAGAGCGTGGACGACCTGCGCATCGCGTGGGCGGTGGGCGGAAAGAAGTATCCAAGCTGTCCGCAGACGGGCGGCGGGACGCTGCACGGCCGCTGCCTGAACGCAAACAGCATCAGCATCGAGCTGTGCGACGCGAAGAAGGACGGCGCATACGCGCCGGACGCGCGCACCGTGGAGCGGGCGCTTGCGCTGACGCGCGAGCTGATGAAGAAGTACAACATCCCGGCAAGCAACGTGATCCGCCACTTCGACGTGACGGGCAAGCTGTGTCCTGCCTACTGGTCCGGCAGGGAGAACGCGGGCAAGTGGGAAAAGGAGTTCAAGAGCAGGCTCGCAGAGCCGGACTACCGCGAAATGCTCAAGAAGCGCGCGGGGCTTGAGGGCAAGACGATGGACTATCTCGCCGCCTACCAGTACGGCGGCGACCTGATCCGCAAGCTCGCAACGATGAAGTAAGGCAAAGGGCGGGAGGGCGCGAACGCTCTCCTGCCCGGGAAGAAAGGAGGGAAGGAGGGCATGCCTTCCAACTGGCTATACATCGACACGAATTTTCCGTCGTTCACGCAGAAGGAGAGCGTGAATGACAAGGTCGAAACGATGCAGGACTACCTCTTCATGCTCGTCGAGCAGTTGCGCTACACGCTGCACAACTTAGACCTTTCCAACATGAATAAGACGGCGACGGACGAGTTCGTCAAGCAGATCACCGATCCCATCTACGGCGAGATCAAGGACGCGGAGGGGAATATCACGCAAGTCGCGCTCATGGCACAGGGGCTTGCGGCGCGCATCGGCGACGCCGAGGGGAACATCACGCAGCTGCAAGCGACAGCAAAGGGCTTGCAGGCGAGCGTTTCGAACCTGAACGGCAGCGTGACGAACCTGACGGCGGACGTGAACGGCATCCGCGCGACGGTGAGCACCAAGATCGACGCGACGCAGGCGCAGAGCATCTTTGACCAGAGCGCCGAGGGCTTCACGCTGGGCGTGACGAGCGGCGAGAACGGCACGATCTTCAAGCTCAACTACAACGGTGCACAGATTGCGAGCACGGGATCCATCGACCTCTACGTGGACGCGGTGAACATCTATGGCACGCTGACGGCGACGGAGATTGAAGGGGATAGGATCACCGTGCGCAATGATGCGGGACGACGCTGTGGGGACATCTACACGGAGTACGCCAGCACGGCGGACTACAAAATGACGCTCGAGAGCAAGGCCATGGAGCTGAACGCGACGAGCGGAAACCTGTATCTGTCAGGGAATAACGGAAGATCAGCGCTCAATTTCGACTACGACTTCATTGATTGCCGCGGCGATTTCGCCCCGAATGCAGATAACCGGTACAATCTTGGCGCACCAAATTTTGTTTGGAGCGCGATTTATTGCAGCACGGACGCGCTGAACGGCTCGGACCGAAACATCAAGAACAGCATCGAGGCGCTGCCGGAGAAGTACGTGCGCATGTTCGACCTCGTGGAGCCAAGGCGCTACAGGCTGAACAGCGGCACGAGCGGACGCTTCCACACGGGATTCATCGCGCAGGAGGTAAAGGCGGCAATGCAGAAATGCGGGATCACGTCGCAGGAATTCGCGGGCTGGGCGGCGGCCAAGCGCAAGGACGGCAGCGAGACCTATTTTCTGCGGTACAGCGAATTTATCCCGATTTTGTGGGCGAAGGTACGCGAGCAGGAAGAACGGCTGAAACGATTGGAGGAATCAGCATGAACGATAAGATCAAGCAGGAAGCGGCGCTGGCGATGAAGTTCATCAGCAGACTGAACGTCAGCGGCGACGCGGTGGACGTGGTGGCGGCGGTGCGGCAGGCGCTTCGCAATATCGTGACGATCTGCGATGCGGCGGAAGAGCCGACGCAGGGCAACGCGCAGGACAAGCAGGCGGCGGAGCCGGAAAAGGCCGGTGAGGCCAAATGAAGCTGCCGGAGGTCCCGTATGCCGACGGCATCGGCAAGCGCGGGCAGCTGCAATTCTACGGTCTGGACCACAACCTGGGTGCAGGGGACGGCGGGCTGTGGGACATGCAAAACCTGACGAGCGACTATTATCCTGTGCTTTCGACGCGCGCAAAGCGCAAAATTTACAAGAATCTTGTAAATCCGGGCGGGCTTTTCGCGTGGGATGCGCTGGCGTGGGTGGAGGGCACGGCCTTCTACTACGGCGGCGTGAAAAAAGGCGACGTGACGGCGGGTGAGAAGCGCTTCGCCGCCATCGGGGCCTATATCATCATCCTGCCGGACAAGGCGTATTACAACACGGCGTCGGGCGAGTTCGGCAGCCTTGAGAGCACGTGGAGCGGGAATAGCCTGACCTTCACGAACGGCAAGCTCTATGAAGAGAACGCGGAGGCGAACACCGTCAAAGCAAGCGGCGTCGCATGGAGCGACTACTTCAAGGCGGGCGACGCAGTGACGATTGCGGGCTGCACGAAGCACGCGGAGAACAACAAGACGCCGGTGATCCGCGAGATCGACGGCGACAAGATGTATTTCTATGAAAACGTCTTCAAGCTGGACGGTGACAACGGCACGACAGAGTACACGGAGACGGGAAACTTGACGGTTCGGCGCACGGTGCCGGACTTAGAATACCTGTGTGAGAACGAAAACCGGCTGTGGGGCTGCGACGGGCGCACGATCTACGCGAGCAAGCTCGGTGATCCCTTCAACTGGAACGTGTTCGAGGGCCTTGAGACCGACAGCTACGCCGTGGACACGGGCAGCGCGGGTGACTTCACGGGGTGCGTGAGCTTCCTCGGCTATCCGGTGTTCTTCAAGGAGGACCACATCTACAAGGTGTACGGCAGCATTCCGTCCAACTTTGAGGTGATGGGCTCGGCCACGCTGGGCGTCGCCAAGGGCTGCGGCGGAAGCCTTGCCATTGCGGGCGAGCGGCTGCTGTACCTCTCCAATTCCGGCGTGATGATCTACTCGGGCGGCATCCCGCAAAGCCTGCACGACGCCTTCGGCATGACGAGGCTGCGCGGCGGGCGCGCAGGGAGCGATGGCCTCAAGTATTATCTGAGCGCGCAGGACGAGAGCGGGGAGTGGAAGCTCTACGTTTACGACACGCGCAAGGGCATGTGGCACATCGAGGACAAGACGCACGCGACGCACTTCTGCCGTTATCAGGGGAACACCTACTTCCTGACGGCGGAGGGCAAGATCACGCTGACGGGCAACATCCTCGACGCGCCGGAGGGCTGCACGGACGAGGGAGACTTCACGTGGTTCGCCGAGACGGGCGACTTCACGGAAAAGGGCTCGAGCCAAAGTACGAGCTACGACAGCGTGAAGAAGGGCATCGCCAAGCTGTGGGTGCGCATCGAGGTGGCGGCGGGAGCCGAAGCAAAGGTGCTGATGCAGTTTGATTCCGACGGAAAGTGGGTGCAGGCCGGGCAAACGCTGAAACCGGAGCGAAAGCGCAGCTACTACCTGCCCATCGTGCCGCGGCGCGCGGACCATTACCGCATCCGCATCGAGGGCAAGGGCGAGTGCCGCGTCTATTCGATGGTCCGCGAATACTACGCGGGCAGCGAGCTCAAGAGCACGCGCGGACCACAGTAAAATTCAAGCAGAGAGGAGAAGAAAATGGCGTATACATACGATGACTTTCAAAAGGCGGCGAGCGGCAGCAATGTGAATTTTTCGCAGTATGATCTCGACCTTGCGAAAAAGTACCCTGAGTTCGGCATGAGCGTGCTCGACCTCAAGAAGCAGTACGCGGGCGCGACAACAGCGGAGCAGCGCGCGCTCATCAACGCCAAGGCGAACCAGCTGCGCAGCAGCTACGGCAATTACACTGCCGGCGCGGATGGCAGCCAGTACGTGAGCGACGGCAAGTACGCGCCGAAGATCGACGAGACGCTCGACAAGATCGGCTCGTTCAAGCCGTTTACATACGGCAGCGCGCCGAGCTACGAGAACCGCTACCAGCAGAAGCAGCAGGAGCTTTTGGACGCGGCACTCAATCGCGATCCATTCTCGTGGAGCAAGGAGACGGATCCGCAGTATGGCAGCTACAAAAAGACGTATCTGCGCGAGGGAGAGCGCGCGACGGCGAACGCACTGGCGCAGGCGAGCGCCGCGAGCGGCGGGCGGCCGAGCTCTTACGCCGTGAACGCGGCGACGCAGGCGGGCGACTACTACGCGACGAAGCTCTCCGACGTGATCCCGACGCTCTACCAGCAGGCCTATGAGCGATACCTCAAGGACTACCAGATGAAGCTGAGCGACCTGAACGCGGTGAACCAGCAGGAGCAGCTGGACTACGCAAAGTATCTCGACCAGCTGGGGCAGTTCAACACGGACCGCAATTTCGACTACAACAACTATCTCGGCGAGTACGGCCGCTTGCAGGACTACCTCGGCAATTTGCAGGGGCAGGACAACACGGAGTACAACCGCTATCTCGGTGTGCTGGACGAGATCAGGGAAAAGCAGCAGCAGGAGCAGGAGCTCAGCCGATCGCAGATCGACGCGATGCTGCAAGCAGGCGCGTCGCCGAGCGCGGGGCTCATCGGCAAGAGCGGGTACGAGGGCGAGTACGTCAAGGCGCTCGAGAACTACTACAAGCAGCAGGCGGCGCAGGCCGCCGCGAAGACGAGCGGCGGAAGCGGCGGGACCACGAGGCGGTCCGGCGGGACGAGCGGCGGGAACGACGAGGTCACGATGAAGCTCAGCACGGCAAAGGATATGGCGAAGCAAGGATTTTTCAGCCCGGAAGTGCGCCAGGCATTCTATAATGCCGGGTACAATGACCAGTATCTTGAAAAGGCATACGGCTATAACCCGAACCATGCGTGGATGTACGACGGCGGATACAATTCGAGCTACTTCAATGCGGCAATGAGCAGTTTGCGCACAATGCTCGAGCAGGGCAAGACAGATAACGCCATCGGCGGAATTCAATCCTTCTGGGACAAGCTAAGCAATGAGCAGAAGCAGAAGGTCAGGGCGCTCGTCGAGAGCTACGGAGGAAGCATCAGTGGTTAAGGTAACATTCAACAATAAACCGGCGCAGGGGAAAACTGCGCCGGTTTCCCCTAACAAGAAGACCGGCGGAGGCGTCAGCATTGCGTTTCCGAACGGCATAAAAAAACAGGGCTTCATTCAGACAACGCCATATCAAAAGGCATTGGACGAGGCAATTTTGAGAGCATCGGCGGCGGATCGCCGCGCGTCGAGCCCGATGTTCCGCCAGCAGGAGAATGTCGTGACGCCGGACGTACAGAGCGCCATCATGCAAGGGCTGATGCAGGATGCCTTACAGCAGCAGAGCGCGAAGAAGTACCAGAGCCCAGAGGCAATGAAAAAGGCCGCAGAAGAGCCGAAAAAACAGACGCTCGGCGAGCGTGTCGGCAATACGCTCAAGGGCGCGGCGAAGACCTACGGCGCGGGGCTTGCGAACATTGCGGGCGAGCGGCAGATCGGCGCGAACATGCAGCAGCGCGCGGACATGGAGAAAGAAATCGCCTTGTGGGACCAGGACATCGCCGCACAGAAAAGCGTTTTGTCCGATCCGAGTGCAACGGAAAGCGAGCGCGAGACTGCACGCACCGTCATCGAGACGCTGGAAGCCAGAAAGGCAGCATACCGGCAAGCGTATAACGAGGGCGGCGTTGCAGATCAGGCTGCAAATGAAATTTATAAGGCGGCCGACAAAATGGCCGACAGCGGCGCGAGGAACATCGAAAAGGCGAAAAGCGGGCTCGGCAAGGTCGGACAGCTCGCCGTCGATGCGGGTGTCGCGGGCGCGCAGATGGGCGCGGATGCTGCGGCGAGCGCCCTGACAGGCGGGGTCGCGCTTATCCCGATGTTCATTCGCGGCGCGGGCAGTAGCGCGCAAGAGGCGCGCCGACAGGGCGCGACGCACGAGCAGCAGGTCCGATACGGCACATTAAGCGGCGCGCTGAGCGTGGCGACGGAGAAAATCGGCAATGCGGCGACGCCGTTCAAGAAGATGTTCGGCAAGGGCTTCTTGGATAACGTCATTGAACGAAGCGTGAAGGGGCTGAACAACAGCGCGGCGGGAAAGCTCGTACTGTCATTCCTTGAAGAAGGCGGCGAAGAGGTCCTTGAGGACCTTGTACAGCCTGCCTTGCAGACGATCTATAACGGAAGGACGGTTGGCGGGAGCTATAGCGAGCTGGAAGCGGCGGAAGTGCTGAACGACTTCCTTGTCGGAGGCATTCTCGGCGGGCTGGGCGGCGGCGTGGACGCCATCAGGAACCGCGGTTACTACGACAGCCACACGGAGATGCCAAAGATTGAGGGCACCAAACCGAACACCACAGCGGCACAGGAGAAGACGGCAATGCCGGAAACGACCGCGCCGACGGCGCAGCGGCCGGCCGAGCAGCAGGCGCAGCAGAACACCACGCAAGAGCCCGCGCCAACCGCCCGGCAGCAGAACACCATGCCCGCACAGCCTGCGGTGACGCCTGAGAGCGCGCGGGGCATGGGCGAGGGTAATTTGACGCCCACACAGCCGAACGCCGCACAGGGCGCAGCAGAGGGCAAAGCGGACGCCCTGGACGCGGGCAAGCGCGTGAATCTTCTTGAGTACAGCAACGAGCAGAACGCGCAGAAGGTTGAAGACGGACTGAAGGACGGCACACTGGCCGTGGACGCGAAAGAGAATATCTATCGCGTGAATGAGGATCAGCACATCGACCGGCGCGACAGCGCGAGCGTGGGCGAGCGGAGCGTGAACGCCTTCCAGTTCGACCACCCCGAGCTGCACAGCTATTACGCGGACGCGGCGGCGGTCTTGCAGGAAGAAATGAGCTTCGCCCAGAAGGGCGGCGAGCTCATCCGCCGGACGAGCCGCGAGGCGGGCGACGACGAATACATCCGCACCAAGCGCGGCGTGAGCGAGCGCATCGCGCGGCTGCTGGATGACGAGGGCGTGCGCTACGACGACATCGACCGCTCGCTTAGTGCGATCATCCACAACCACGGGCAGGAAAACTTTGCGGCGGCGAAGCGCGTGGAGCTGCTGCTGGACGACATGCTGACAAACGGCTATACGGATATCCACGGGCAGCACATTGCACCGAACGAAGAATACATTGCAGCAAAGAAAGCCATCCCCGGCGCGGACATGAGCGAGCGGACGCACGAAGAGCTCCCGATCTATGGCATGCCGGAGGGGCAGAACGGAGGAATTGACAATGCAGGACAAGAAACACGGAACGATGCCGCGGGGGCTGAGCTTGCCGACGCCGGAGAAAGAGGCGGCGTATCTGAGCGAAGCGGACGACGGGACGCTGGTGCGCGTACCGGAGAGCAAAGCGGACGCCTGGGCCGCGGCGGATCACAGCGCGCCGCTGAACAAAGCGGAGCAGCGATTGAAAGACAGAATCTTGCAAGAAATTTACGGCTCGAACCGGTAAGCTCCGCCGAGTTGGGCGTTCGCGCCGGAACCGACACCAAGAGCGTAACGGTGCTGCCGGAGAGCGCGTGGGACGCGAGATTGCAGGAAACGGCGCAGCGCATTCAGTACGAGACCAGCAAGACGCCGGTGTTCGTGCTCGGCTCGATCCCCGTGCGCGGGAGCGATCGCGTGATGCGCGTGCGAGGCGTGTGGGCGGGCGGACAGATCATCGTACAGGCCGACCACATGAGCGTGAGCCCCGAGCAGATCGCAAGCCACGAAATTTTCCACGAGTACGCGGACCAGAATCCGGGGCTTATTCAGGCGGTGGAGCGGTCGATCCGCGAAAAATTCGGCGACAAAGAGTTTGACGGCATTGTCGAATCGTATATTCGCAACCTGCGCGGCATCATCGACATTGACGAGAACGCGGCGGACTACGAAGTAGAGCAAGCGCTGCTGGATGTTAAGAACGAAATTCTTGCCGACGCTTACGCCGATATCAACGCCTTCGGCGAAAAGGCCGGAAAGTATCAGGAGGACGTGCAGCAGACGCTTGAGGAGCGCGGCATCGTGGACACGGGCCGCGAGACCGTGGCGGCGACGGAACACAGGACGGGGCCGCCCGAGCGCTTCGAGTACATCGGCGGCGAGGTCGACAGCAAGACCGTACACGACGGCATCCAGGCCGTGGCCGAGATGGAGCCGGTCGCCGAAGTCAGCGGCGAGGAATTCAAAAAGGGTGAAAAGGACCTTATCACGCAGGTCACGGAGTTTTTTGACGGGCTGGGCAACGAGGTCTACAATCCGCAGCTCGGCGACGTAATGCTGACGCGCCGCGGTGCAAAGAGCGACATCGCCCACGGAATCGGTAGAAAAAAAGCCGCTGCTTTCGCAGCGGTTCCGGATATCTTAAAAAACGGTCGCGTGATCGACTATCAAGTGGACTGGAAAGGGCGCAATTATGACACGGCGGTCGTCGCCGCGCCGATCACCATTGCAGGCGAGCCGTATATGGCGGGCGTGGTGCTGACGCGCACGGACAGCGAGAACCGCTTCTACGTGCACGAGGTCTTAACGGAAAAAGGAACAGCGCCGTTCAAGACCGGAGAATCGCCCGCAAGGGGCGTCGATACCGGCGGCGATGTTCCTTCTGTGTTCAGTTTACTGGACCAGGTGCGCAATGTCAAGAGAAATGCGGCGGAAACCGTCGACAGCGGCGAAGAAAACAAGGCATCGGCGCCGCTCCGCAATGTCGGCATTGAAACTGCCGAGCCGGTGGCACGCGCCGATGGCCTTGCAGACGCGAGCGTATCACAGAGCGAGAGCAATGTCAAGGCGGAGGCGCCAAGTGAGGAAATTAAAAAAGCGGGAGACCTTTCGGACGGAATTGGCTACGAGGCCGAGCGCCCGAAAGACTACCGCTCAAGCGATACTGTATCAGGCGGCGGTGAGAATGTCAAGTCATTGACGCTGGGCGACGAGATCCGGCGGCAAATCATGGGCGAAGAGCCGGAGAAGCAGAGGTACAGCGCAGAGAGCGATGAATTTTACGAACAGCTTGACGAGGAGCTCGCTGACCGCGCGGCGGAACAGGATCGCGAAGAAGCCAGAAAAGCGGGGCGTGAAAAGGGTATCGCCGCTTACAGCAAGCCGATGATTGCCAAGAAGGAGTTGCAAAAAGCGGTGCTGAACATCTTCTCCGTGCCGGTACAGGAAAGAGACAAGCTGCGGACGATCGTCGACCAGTACGCCGACAGTGTCATCAAAAACGGACGGCTATCCAACCGAGAGCGTAACGCCTTCTTCGATAAAATGTACGAAGCCGGTGTTGTCAAAACGACAGCAGATGAAACGATGCAAGCGGCGGGGCAGTATGTGGCGCACAAAAAAATATACGTCCCGGCGGAGGTCAAGGCGCTTTTCGGCCAGGAGTGGAACAGTTTCCGCAAAAGAGCGTATGCGGCGGATATCTACCTGACGAACAACCAGAATGCTATCGACGTGGACGCACTCAATGTCGAATTGTCTGAACAGCTTCCGACGATCTTCAACGAGAACGAGACCGACAGCAAGCAAGTCCTTGAGCGCATCGTGCAGCTGGCCGAGGAGGGGCAGGCCGAGCGCGTGAGCCTGAGCGATTATATTGCCGAGGTCGCGGGCAAGAACCCTGCCTACGCAGACCGCCTCGTCGACGGACTTGAGAGCAAAATGGACCAGGCGTTAAAAACATTCGCCGAAAAGGCGGGGCTCGAAACAAAACTGCGCAGCCAAAATTTGCGACAGCAACTCGCCGAGCGAGATCGCCGCATCGAAATGACGCAGAAGAAGCGTAAAAACCGCGAACTGCGCGAGATACAGCAGAAGACACTCAAACAACTGCAATGGCTGAGCAAAAACCGCAACCGCGCGCCGGAGGCGCTGAAAGAGAGATGGGACGACGTGCTCGGCGACATCGACATCTACGCTGCCAGCGCGGCGGACGAAATGCACTGGAGCAAGAGACATGAGGCGACATGGGGCGATCTGCGCGACATGTACCTGAAAGCGCAGGAGGAAGACCCGAATTTCCTGCCGAGCAAGGAGTTACAGCAGATCGTCGACAGGCTCAACAAGGACAAGATCGCCGACATGGACATCGACGCCCTCACCGACCTCTACAAGGCAGCGGTCGGCCTGCGGACGGAATTCTATAACCGAAATAACGTGCTGAACGATGACATGGGGCGCATGTTTCAGGAGGTCTACACAGACGCGACGCGGGAGCTGCGCAGTGCGCCGAAGGGCAAAAAGGACAAGAGCAAGCCTGGGGAGCTCTTCGACGAGCTCATCAACGACCAACAGCTGAGCCCGATGAACGTCTTACAGCGCATGGGCGGCTGGAATCCGAACGGCGCGTTCTACTCCATGGCGAAGCAGCTGGAAAGCGGCGAGCGCGACGTTCGCGACTACACTGTAAAGGCGAACCGCCTGTTAGAAAACTTCCTGAATGAACATCAGGACTGGGTGAAAAAAGCGGACGGTCAAGGTAAAGATGCTGTCTGGTACGAGCTGGAATTGCCAGAGCTTGTGGAGCTGCGCATGGGAGACAAGCCGATCTTCGGTGAGACGGTGAAAGTCTACATGACGCCCGCGCAGAAGGTGCACCTGTATCTTGAAAGTAAGAACTACGCAAATTTGCAGCACATGACGGGCGGCAGAACGTTTGTTGACAAGGAGCTGTACAGCAAGGGCAAGCGCGCCGAGGCGCTGGCGGGCGGGAAGACGGTCAAGCTCGCACCGGAGACGGTGAAGAAGATCGTGAGCGACCTGACGCCGGAGGAAGCGGAGCTCGCGAAGATCCTCGGGAATTACTACAACGACTTTGCGCCGAAGGCGATCAACAAGGTATCGAACACACTGCTCGGCTACGACAAGGCCATCACAAAGGACTACGCGCCGATCTTCTCAAATCAGAATTACACGAAGAGCGAATTCGGCAAGTTTGACGTGACGGCGGAAGGCGTCGGCCACTTGAAACCGCGCGAATACTCCAAGAATCCGAGCTACAACATCAGCGCCTTCGATGCCTTTGAGCGGCACGTCGACCAGACGGCGCGCTATACCGGCATGGCGATCCCGACGCGCAACATGAACACGCTGATGAACTGGGGCGGGATCGACAGCAGTATGAGAGACACCATCGCCCACGAGTGGGGCGATGCGGCGAACGAGTACATCACGGACCTTGTGACGGACATGCAGGGCGGCAAGGCCGAGAAAAAGGCCTGGACGGACAAGCTGACAGACAAGGCGTTCAGCAATTACATTTCCGCCGTATTCGGCTTCAATCCGAGCATCGTGCTCAAGCAGCTGGGCAGTATTCCGATGGGCAGCGCGTACCTCGGCGCAAAGAATTTCCCGTCGATCAAGCAGGTCCGCAGCATCGATACAGACCTCATCAGCAAGTACACGCAAGAACTGCAATGGCGCACGATGGGCTATTCGATGCCGGAGACCAAGCAGCTAAAGGACAATCCCAACTGGACCGAGACGAACAGATTTACGAACTTCGCATTCGGCGGCGGCGCAATCACCGCCATGGATGGCTGGGCCGCGTCCGTACTGTGGCCGCAGGCCGAGAACAAGGTGCGCCGCGAGCACCCAAACCTGGAAGTCGGAACGAAAGAGCAAATCGACACCGGCGAAAGCCCGTTCTATCAGGAGGTCGCCAGGGAATTTAACGACGCCGTGGCGCGCAGTCAGTCTACCTCTGACATCATCCACCAGGGCACGCTGCGCAGGAGCAAGAGCGCCATCGCGAGAGCCTTCACGCTGTTCAAGTCCGATTCGTCGCAGACGTACAACGCCATCCGGCAGAAATACGGCGAGCTGCAATTCTACAAGAACAGCGGCGCGAACGAGGAGACGGTCAAGAAGGCAAAGAAGAGCCTCGGCGAAGCTGTGACAGCGGCAATCGTCAACGCCGTGTGGAGCCAGACGGTGACGTTTATGATCGCGGCGCTGAAAAACGGCGCAAAGCGCTACCGCGACGATGATGACGAGCTGACGGTCGAAAGCGTACTCAAGGAGTACGGCACGGGCCTTGTCGGGGACCTTGCGGGCGTGATGGCAGGCGGTGAGGAGCTGGCTGACATCTTCGGCAATATGCTCTCCGGCGATCAATGGTACCGCATCGAGACGCCAGGGCTTGAGCAGCTGGACGACCTGATCGAGGGAATCATAAAACGCGGCGGGTCGCTCAAAAAACATGGCGACGAGATGATCAACATCCTGAAAAACGGCGGAGACCTCGGTGAATACATGCGCCGTGAAGGGAATGACCTTGTCGGCTGGCTCAAGGACGTTGCGAAGGATATCGCGACATACGGCTACGGCATCCCGGCGAATAATGTGGAAGCGTACCTGCTGGGCATTGTGCGGTCGATCTCGCCGGAGGCGGCGGCCGCCTACGAGGACGCGGCGGCACGCGTGGAGAAAAGCGATTTGTCGCACACGCACGGACGGACGCTCAAGGCGAAGACGCGCGACCTGCTGAAAGACCGGACCGGCAGCGGCAAAAGGGCGACGGCGGACGCTGTGGCGAGCCTGCACGACGACGGCTATACCGGCGCGCTGCCGAGCGCAACGCCGAACTCAGTGACGATCGACGGCGAGACACATAAGCTGAGCGCCTATCAGACGCAGGTATATGAGAAAGCGTGGCGCAAGGCCGTCGGTGGGGCGCTGGACGAAATGGTGACGCTGAACGCCTTCCGCAACGCCAGCAAAGAGACGCAGGAGAAGATGCTGAACAAGCTCTACACCTACGCCGGAGACGTAGCAAAGGCGGCGGCATTCAGCGAGTACGAGCCGAAGAAGTCCACGCAGCAGATCAGCGAATCGGCAAAGCACGGACTGACCGTCGCAGTGCAGATCGTGAGCGAGCTTGCGGACGAGGATGCGCCGAAAGGCCTGAGCCTGCCGACGCCATGAGGGAAAGAACAGAGAAGGGCGGGGCCGTGAGGCCTCGCCCTTTTGTCCGAAAACGGCTACAACTGGCCGTAACTGGCCGTAACTGGCCGTAACTGGCAACAACTGGCAAAAGAAATGTTCGCAAAATGTTGACTTTTTGAAACAATCGCATATAATAACAGTACAGAGTGGGACCCATGGGCGACGCTCTGCTGACAAGAACAATACCCGGTCGCCAGTTCTTGCCGCCCCTAAAGAGGAAAACCTCTGCCTTAAGTGAGGAGCTAAAAAAGAGGAGAACCCCTACCTTGAGTGGGGAGCCAAAAAAGAGGAGAGCCTCTGCCTTAAGTGAGGAGCTAAAAAGCGGGTCAACGCAAGTTGCCCCGCTTTTTTACAGAAAGAGATTGCCATGGAAAAGCTGAGAATATATAGAATCAGAGACGGATTTATCGAATTTCTGCACGAAAAGGACCACCGCGTGCAGTTTAATAAAAGGGAACGCCGCCCCTACATCGGCGTTGTTCTGGAAATCAACGGGCACAAATACTTCGTCCCGATGGAATCGCCGAAGCCGAACCACGAAAAGCTGAAAAGCAATGTACATATTATGCGCATTGACGGCGGGAAATATGGCATTCTCGGATTCAACAATATGGTTCCGGCGAAAGATTTTTTCCTCGTCCCGTTCGATATCGAAAAAGAGCCAGACGAGCGCTACAAGAACCTGCTGCGGAATCAACTGGAATTCTGCAACGACCACAAAGAGGACGTATACCGGCACGCGAGAAAGACATACGACGGCGCAACAGGCGGGCGCAATCCATTTCTCACAAGAGTGTGCTGCGACTTCAAATTGCTCGAACGGGAATATGTAAAATATTACTTCAAGACAACGGAACAGTAAAGGGCGGGGCCGTGAGGCCTCGCCCTTTTGCTCTCTATTGGTTTACTTGTAGTAGGGGAGAAATACCGGCGTATACGTATTGCCGCTTTCGTCAACAAGGTCCAGGCCGCTCCATTTTTCATTAGTCTCATAGGCCTGAACCAAATCTTTAGGAACATAGAATTTGAGTTTGGAATTCACACAAGCGGGCCAGCCGTGGATGCTGCACGAAATATCGAGGTGACACGCAATAACCTCGTCATAAGGGATGCAAATAGAAAGAACATCCGTCATTCTCTGCGGCAGACGGATTTGTTCGATATCGGCGGGGAGAACGATATTTTTTGCCGGGATGCGAAGCTCCTCAATCCAGTCTAACCGGAAAGGATAGTCTGCAAGGCAAACAGAAGAGAAGTCCATGTAGTCGAAAAAGAGCGGGAACGCAGCGTCTATGAGGTCACCGCCGACTAAACACAAATTCAAAATGCGCACCTTTTCTATGCGCTTGGGGTACCGCTCTGCCGCTTCGAACAAAGCTCTTCGAAAGGCGTTGTTTGAATAGCTTGCGTCTTTCGTGAATTCGATTTCGACGCAGCCGGAGGAATTGACGCTGGGGCTCACGTAGCGGAAATAACCGCCCGGGCAATCTTTTATGCGGTACAGCCGGAAAATTCTGCCATAAGTAAGGCTGCTATCATCCCATACACTCCGAAACAGCATTAGCAACAAGGCGTAGAAAGCGATGACAACGATACCGTTGACGATTTGTGGCAGGTCAATATCAAGAAAAGCGCAGGTTACCCCCCAAGCGAAAGGGACGCCCTCTAAAGCGGAAAAGAAAAAAATGTACGGAGAAAAACGTTTGCGGCGGAAAAAGACGCTCACAGCCATTAAGATAAACGGGAGCACACCGACGAATACCATCGCCGAGATAAAAAGGCAATACGATGAGCTGCGGTCAGAAGACTTGTTCGACTTCGCGGAAACGGCCTCACTCGATGAGATGCTGCTTGCACTGGGATCGTACGGGCATACGCCGTTCGTGTGCTGATGGGCAGGATAGCCGTGGTGATAGTGGTATTCACCGTCTTCATAATGCCCGCCATTCACATCTGTGCCTCCGGGGTGAGCCAGGGCGGAAACAGGCAGGATGAAAAGCAGGATCAAGGCGAGAAGTGGAAACAGACACTTTCTTTTCATACGAAGCACAAATATCCCTCTTTCGTTTTTATTTCGGCGGGAGTATAGGGACACCATATAGGAATTTTTGCGGTTTGTCAAATTTGGCATAAAGAAAGCGCCTCGCAACAAGGCGCTTTCTTTATGGATAAATGAGATATCGGCCTACAGATCGGAAAAGCTGAGGTTTGTCAAATCGCCGGTCATGCAGTATAATGAATAGGCATCTGACGCGAAGAGGAAGAAATTGATACTAACGGCCTAAAACTGTGTATTATGACAGGTTAAGAAAAGGCCAAAAAACAGAAAAAACACACGCATTGCAACGGAGTATGTGAGAATTCCGGTATAGCTGGGCAATGAAGTTTATGTAAGAATTAAGAAACAATCGCTGTTTTTGTTTGAAAACGGCTGATACAATGACCAACATGAGGTGAGAAAATGTACAACATTCTGATTTGTGACGACGAACAGGACATTGTCAACGCGCTCAAGATTTATCTCTCCGGCGGGGACTACTGCCTGTTTGAGGCGAGCAACGGGCGCGAGGCGCTGGAGGTCGTGGAGAAGAACGACATCCATCTGATCCTGATGGACATCATGATGCCCCAGCTCGACGGCATCGCCGCGACGGCGAAGCTGCGCGAAAAGAGCAACGTCCCCATCATCCTGCTCACGGCCAAGAGCGAGAGCAGCGACAAGGTCCTGGGCCTGAACATCGGCGCGGATGACTACATCACAAAGCCCTTTGACCCCGTGGAGGTGCTGGCGCGCGTCAGGTCTCAGCTCCGCCGTTACACGCAGCTGGGGTCGAAAAAGGAAGAGGAGAAGCCGAATGTCTACACCGTCGGCCCCATCGTGCTCGACGAGGAGAAAAAAAGCGTGACGGTCGACGGCGACGAGGTCGCGCTCACGCCCATCGAGTTCAACATCCTGCGGCTGCTGATGAAGAACCCGGGACGCATCTATTCCTCCGCCCAGATCTACGAGCTGGTGTGGAAGGAGGATTCGCTGGGGGCGGAGACGTCGGTGAGCGTCCACATCCGCCACCTGCGGCAAAAATTGGAGATCAACCCCTCCGAGCCGCGCTACCTGAAGGTCGTGTGGGGGCTGGGGTATAAAATGGAGGACAAGAAATGAAGGCTGCGTGGATACGCAATTTCTGGACAAAGACGGTCGCTTTTTTGCTGGCGGCGGCGCTCGTGCCGATTATCCTCACCTATGCTGTGGGGCTTGTCTATTCCTACGGCGGTATGGGTCGGGACTTTTACACGAGCAACCTCTGCCTGAATGCGGTCGGCAAAAAGACGTGGGAGATCTGCGACGACTATATCGCCATGGAAGGCGGCAACTACGACCTTGACACGATCTATCCCAAAGGCAACAGCTACAGCAACCTTCGCTTCCGCGTGATGAACGAGCAGGACGAGGTGGAGTTCAGCAACGTCAGCGACGGCGATACCTTCTGCTACAGTACTGTTTACAACGACAAGACCTTTGATGTCTACCTTGTGAAGGGTCTTCCCGCACAGGACGACATTTACTGGGCAAAGGTATTTTACGACAAGGCAGAAAACTGGGGGCAGAACGCCCTGGAGCTGCTCATCCTCTTCGGCGCGATGGAGCTGTTCCTGCTCATCTTCCTCGCCCGCACGGCGGCGCGGCGCGAGGACGGCGAGCTACAGGGCGGCTGGCAGGAAAAGATCCCCTTCGACCTCTATCTTCTCGTTGACGGCACGATCATTGCGCTGCTGTGCGTGGCGGTGGAGGAGGTCTACTCCTATGTGAGCTTCTATACCCCGCCCTACGATGTGCTGCTGCTGGGGATAAGCTTTGCGCTGGCGGTGCTCGTCTTTGCCGCGTGGGTGACGTTCTGCGCGCGCGTCAAGGTGGGCGGACTGTGGAAGGGCACGCTCATCTATAAGGTGTTATGCCTGTGCTGGAAGATCGTCAAGTGGTGCTGGGGCGTGCTCTGCGCCTTCTGCCGCGGCGTTGTGGGCTTTTTGCACGCCATCCCGCTCGTCTGGCGCACGGTGGTGGGCTGCTTCATCGTCGGTGTGATGATCTGCCTGATGGCGGACCAGTTTTATTACAGAGGCGGGCAGCTCATCGCGTTCCTGTTTATCCTGTCCATCGCGGTGTGCCTGTTCTCCATCCAGCTCCGCAAGCTCCAGAAGGAGGGCGAAGCCCTCGCCGCCGGCAATCTTGACGCGCAGGTGGACACAAAGTGGATGTATTGGGACGTTAAGCGCCACGCCGAGAACTTGAATTCCATCGGCGACGGCATGGCTGCGGCCATCGACAAGCAGCTCAAGAGCGAGCGGCTCAAAACCGAGCTCATTACAAACGTTTCGCACGACATCAAGACGCCGCTCACGAGCATCATCAACTACGTTGATCTTTTGCAGCATGAGCACACGAGCGAGCAGGAGGAAGAATACCTCGCCGTCCTCAAGCGGCAGGCGTTCAAGCTCAAAAAGCTCACGGAGGATCTGGTCGAGGCCAGCAAGGCCACGACGGGTAACCTGCCCGTGAACGCCGTGCGGTGCAGCATGAACGAGCTTCTATCGCAGGTCGAGGGCGAGTACGGCGACAAGCTGAGCGCGGCGGAGCTGACGCTCGTGAGCGTGATGCCGGACAAGGAGCTCTTCTGCAATGTGGACGGCGCGCTGATGTGGCGCGTGATCGACAATCTGCTCTCGAACATCTGCAAATACGCGCAGAATGGCACGCGCGTTTATCTGACGCTTGAAAGGACCGGCGGCGACGCGGTCGTGACCTTCAAGAACACCTCGCGCGCGGCGCTGAACATTCCCGCCGAGGAATTGATGGAGCGCTTTGTGCGCGGCGACAGCTCGCGCTCGACCGAGGGAAACGGCCTCGGCCTCTCCATCGCGCAGAGCTTGACGGAACTGCAGGGTGGGAAGATGTCGCTCGCCATCGATGGCGACCTCTTCAAGGCCATCCTCCGTTTCCCGACGGTGGTGTGAGAAAAATACAGAAAGGTGCGGAAAGGCGTTGCCGTTCCGCACCTTTTCCGCGCCTGTGCTTGACAATTCGGCGTAAAAACAATACAATAACAGTTCAGAACTCTATCCTGAAACTGAGGGAGAACATAAACATGGCAAAAGATAAAAAGGTAGAACAGATCACAAATCTGGAAGACGATTTCGCCCAATGGTATACCGACATCTGCCGCAAGGCGGAGCTTGTTGAGTATGCCAGCGTCAAGGGCTTTACCATCCTGCGCCCCTATGGCTTCGCCATCTGGGAGAACATGCAGCGTTTGATGGACGCGGAGTTCAAAAAGACCGGACACGAGAATGTGGCGATGCCCGTTCTGATCCCTGAGAGCCTGCTCAAGAAAGAGGGCGAGCTCGTCAACGGCTTCGCGCCCGAGGTCGCGTGGGTCACGATGGGCGGCAGCGAGAAGCTCGAAGAGCGCCTTGCCTTCCGCCCCACGTCCGAGACGATGTTCTGCGACCACTGGTCCCGCGTATTGCAGACCTACCGCCAGCTGCCGATGCTCTACAACCAGTGGTGCTCCGTCATCCGCTGGGAAAAGACCACCCGCCCCTTCCTGCGCAGCCGCGAGTTCTGGTGGCAGGAAGGCCACACCATCCACGAGACGGCCGCCGAGGCTGAGGCTGAGACCCAGCAGCAGCTGAACTGCTACGCAGACGTCTGCGAGCAGGATCTCGCCATCCCTGTTGTCAAGGGCCGCAAGACCGATAAAGAGAAGTTTGCCGGTGCGGAGGCGACCTACACCATCGAGGCGATGATGAAGGACGGCAAGGCCCTGCAGAGCGGCACCAGCCACTACTTCGGTGATAAGTTCAGCAAGGCCTATGACGTGACCTTCACCGGCCGCGACAACCAGCTGCACCACCCGTTCCAGACCAGCTGGGGCGTTTCGACCCGTCTGGTGGGTGCCATCATCATGACCCACGGCGACGACGACGGCCTGATCCTGCCGCCCGCTGTGGCTCCTATCCAGGTCGTGGTCGTGCCCATCGCCGCCCACAAGCCCGGTGTTTCTGAGAAGGCCGCGGAACTGGCTGAGAAGATCAGCAAGTACGCCCGCGTCAAGCTGGACGACAGCGACAACGCCCCCGGCTGGAAGTTCTCCCAGTGGGAGATGAAGGGTGTGCCCCTCCGCCTGGAGATTGGCCCCAAGGATCTGGAGAAGAACCAGTGCGTCCTGGTCCGCCGCGACACCCGCGAGAAGGTCTTCGTCTCTCTGGACGAGCTGGAAACGGCCATCCCGGCCCAGCTGGAGGCCCTGCGCAAGGACCTGTACGAGCGCGCTCTGGCCAACCGCGAAAAGCGCACCTGGGCAGCCACCACCATGGACGAGGTCAAGGAGCTGGCCAAGGCCAACACCGGCTATATCAAGACCATGTGGTGCGGCGACCTGGCCTGCGAGATGAAGATGAAGGAAGAAGCAGGTCTGTCCAGCCGCTGCATGCCCTTCGCGCAGGAGCACCTGAGCGATGTCTGCCCCTGCTGCGGCAAGCCTGCCAGCAAGATGGTCTACTGGGGCGTGGCATACTAAGCCGCTCCACAGTCAGAGCCTGATCCGATGAAAAAAGCAGCTTTCCCGTCCAAACGGGAAAGCTGTTTTTTGTATCTGCCTATTGACAATTGTGTGTCTACTGTATATACTGTAAATATACAGATGAAACGGAGGCGGCAGACATGAATCTTTTCATCGATAACAAGAGCGGTGCACCCATCTACGAGCAGCTCTACACCCAGATCAAGAACCAGATTTTGAGCGGGGAACTGCAACCGGAGGAAGCTATGCCGTCCATCCGGGGGCTGGCGCGGGATCTGCGCATCAGCGTCATAACCACCAAGCGGGCCTACGATGAGCTGGAACAGGAGGGCTTTTTGTACGCTGTGCCTGCCAAGGGCTTTTTCGTGGCAGCGAAGAACACCGAACTGCTCCGGGAAGAAAACCTGAAAAAAATCGAAGCACACCTGACGGAAGCCGTCCGGCTGGCGGCTCCCTGCGGACTGACAAAACAGGAACTGACCGAAATGCTGGAATTGTTGTGGGAGGAATGAAGATGAACGCACTGGAACTGCACGGCGTACAGAAAACGTATCCGGATTTTACCCTGGGCCCTATCGATTTGACCCTGCCCGGCGGCACGGTCTGCGGCCTCATCGGCGAGAACGGTGCGGGCAAGAGCACGACCCTGAAGCTGATTTTGGGAATACTTCCACCGGAGTCCGGCACCATCCGGGTGCTGGGGAAAGACGACCTGGAAGCATCCCCCTGCACCAAGGAGGACATCGGTGTGGTGCTGAGCGGCGATGGCATCCCCACCTGCCTGACCGCCGAACAGGTGGGAAAGGTGATGGCAGGCATCTACCGCAATTGGGACGCCGGGGTCTATGCCGGATTTTGCAAGCGCTTTGAACTGCCTGCTAAGAAAAAGTATAACGAATACTCCACCGGCATGAAGATGAAACTCTGCCTTGCAGTGGCACTGTCCCACCATCCGAAGCTGCTGCTTCTGGACGAAGCCACCAGCGGCCTGGACCCTGTCATTCGGGATGAGCTCATCGACCTGCTGCTGGATTTTGTGCGGGACGAAGACCACGCCATTCTTATCTCGTCCCACATTGTCAGTGATCTGGAAAAGCTCTGCGACACCATTGCCTTCCTGCACAAGGGCAGGCTCCTACTCTGTGAGGACAAGGACACCCTGCGGGAAGAATACGCCCTCTGGCACGGCACCGTCGCTCAACTGGAAGAGCTGGCTCCGGACGTCGTGGTCAGCCAGCGGGTCACACCCTACGGGGCCGAGGCACTGGTGAAAAGGGAACTTGTCCCGTTGGGCAGCACCCTGACACCGGTGAGTATCGAGGAACTGTTTGTATTGATGGTGAAAGGGGAGAATGTGTGATGAAAGGGTTGCTGCTGAAGGACTGGTATCAGGTCAGAACCAGTATGAAAGCCATGTACCTGACTGTTGCATTTGTGCTGGTGTGGGTGTTCAGCACATCGAGCGCCTATGTGTTCCCGGTGAGTTATGCGGCCATTTTTCTGGGCATCTTGCCGGTGAACCTGCTTGCCTACGATCAGAGTGTCGGCTGGGTAGAGTATGGCCTGACGCTTCCGGTGAGCAAAAAGACGCTGGTGGCGGAAAAGTACCTCATCGGTCTGTTCTGCGCTGCGGCGGCTGCTGTGATCGGAGGACTGTTCGTAACGGTGATCCCTCTGCGCACCGGAACGGCTCCGGACAAGGATGTGCTGTCCCTGCTGGCGGGCAGTGTGTGTGCCATCCTGCTGATCAACGGTATTTCTCTGCCGCTGCTGTACCGCTTTGGGGCAGAAAAAGCCAGCATGATCTATATCCTGACCTTTGTCGGATTGGGTGCCCTGCTGGGCGGCGGCGGTGCCGTGATGGATGAACTGCAGCAGAACGGCACGGGAAGTGTGCCGCTGCCTGTACCCCTCTGGCTGGCCGCAGTGCTTCTGCTGGTGGTACTGACCCTGTATGCCGTGTCCTGGCGGGTGTCGGTGGCGTGGTACGGAAAATACAAAAAGTGACAAAAACCGGAACGTATCTTTCGATACGTTCTGGTTTTATCATGTCTTGAAATCCGGCTCAGAATCGGTAAAAGTTTTGTAAAAGGGGTTGAAAAATCCGCCCGGCCGTAGTATCATAACGAGGCCGAACGGCAAATCTCAGTTTCAGGAGGCGTTTGATTTCCATGTCCAGTGACCATACGGATCACCCCAAACAACGTTTCTCCTGCGATGCGGGCCAGGCGAATGAGTCTGCCGCGTCCTGAACTGCATGTGCCCATGATACACCGCAGGAGTCAAGCATGACCGACGCGGTGTATTTTTTATGCCCGGAATGGGCAGGAAGGGAACCAAGATGCAGAAGAAGAATTACCAGGAAGAGATTCTGAACCTCATCCACAGCGGTATGCCGCAGGCAGAGCTGGCGGAAAAGCTTTCCGACTACCACGAAAACGACCTGGCCGATGCGCTGACGGCGCTGACGCCGGACGAGCGCCAGAAGCTGTACCCGGTGCTGGGCATCGAGCGGGTGGCGGAAATCTTCTCCTACCTCGACGATGCAGAGCCGTATCTGAAAGAGCTGCCCTCGGAAAAGGCGGCGAAAGTCGTCTCCAACATGGACTCGGACGATGCGGTGGACGCGCTGGACGACCTCGAAGAAGAGGACAAGGCCAAGATCGTCGGCCAGCTGGACCGCGACTCCGCTGAGGACGTCCGGATGCTGCTCTCCTACGGCGAGGATGAGATCGGCAGCAGCATGACCACCAACTACATCTCCATCCGGAAGGATATGACCATCCGGCAGGCGATGAGCGAGCTGGTGAAGCAGGCGGGCGAGAACGACAACATCTCCACCCTGTACGTCGTGGACGAGAACGACAAGTTCTATGGTGCCATCGACCTGAAAGACCTCATCATTGCCCGCGCGGACGACCGGCTCGAAAAGCTCATCGCGCGGTCGTACCCCTATGTGACCGACCACGAAAAGATCAGCGACTGCATCGACCGCATCGTGGACTACGCCGAGCGCTCGCTCCCGGTGCTGAACGACGCGGGGAAGCTGGTCGGCATCATCACCTCGTCCGATGTGGTCGAACTGGTCGATGACGAGATGGGCGACGATTACGCAAAACTGGGCGGTCTGACCAGCGAAGAGGACCTGAATGAGGGCGTCTTCGAGAGCGTGAAGAAGCGCCTGCCCTGGCTGATCGCGCTGCTCTTCCTTGGAATGCTCGTCTCCTCGGTCGTCGGCGCGTTCGAGTCGGTGGTGGCGGTGCTGCCCATCGTCATCTGCTTCCAGTCCATGGTGCTGGATATGGCCGGCAACGTGGGCACCCAGTCGCTGGCCGTGACCATCCGTGTGCTGGTGGACGAGAACCTGACCACCGCCAAAAAGCTCCAGCTGCTCTGGAAGGAGATGCGGGTCGGTCTGGTGAACGGCGCACTGCTGGCTGTGATGGCGCTGGGATTCCTGGGCTGCTACATCCATTTCTTCAAGGCCTATGCCTGGGGCGAAGCCTTCCTGCTGTCCGGCTGTGTCGGCGTGGCGCTGATCATCGCCATGGTCGTTTCCAGTCTGGTGGGCACGGTCATCCCCATGCTGTTCCACAAGATCCACATCGACCCCGCTGTGGCCTCCGGCCCGCTCATCACCACCATCAACGATCTGGTGGCCGTCGTGGTCTACTACGGCCTTGCCATGGTCGTTCTCATTGATCTGTTCCATCTGGGTTGATCACAATACAAAACCCTCTCCGGCAAAGCCGACAGGCTTTGACGGAGAGGGTTTCTTAATGGTTGGAGATCCAGTACCGCTGGGTCAGAGTTCCATCCTGCGGGTCAAACTGTTCGTCTTCGAGGACGCCGCCGTTGGCGCGGATGGTTTTGGCGGAAGCGACGTTGTAGTGGTCGCAGCAGATGCGCACCTTCCCGATGCCGCGCGCTCTGGCCTGTTCCAGCGTCAGGCGGAGCATCTGGGTGGCATAGCCGTTCTGCCGCTCGGAGGGGCGGACGCTGTAGCCGATGTGCCCGCCGTAGGTGAGCAGATAGTCGTTCAGGTGATGGCGCAGGTTGGTCATGCCCACAAGGCGTTCGTGCTCGTCCAGCGCCAGATATTCGGTGGCAGGAACAAGCTCGGCGGGCGTCGTGCGGGGGTCGGTCAGTTTCCGAATCTGGGCCAGCCAGGCGTCGAAATCATCGAACTGGTCCAGCGCCGAGGTGCCGTCCATCCGGGAGCCGAGGGCGAGAAATTCCTCCCGATAAGCCATGACCTGTTCGCGGTCGCGCTCGTCCGGCTCCCGCAGGTGGATCTTCTGCGGCGGGGTGCGGCGGGTGGCCGTGCGGAGGTCTGGGGCTTTCATCAGGCCGTGGCGGTTGCAGTAAAAATAGAGCACCCCGGCACCCCGCAGCGGGAACCGGCAGCTGGCTTCGCCCTCCGGGTAGAGCTTGACGAGCTGGAGCTTGTCGCCGGTGAGATAGGCGATGAAGGAGATGAAGTGGCCCTTCTCCATGGGGTGGTGCAGGGTGACGAAAAGTTCATCTTCCACCCGCTCAATGGTCAGCTGGTGCTTCTCGTCGGCATCATCGGCCTCCGCGATGTCCAACGCGGGCAGCGTGATGCCGCAGCAGCTCACCACGGCCTGACCGGTGGAGTGGAGCACGTTCCCGCAGAGGGGGCAGACGTAGAGCTTGGAGCGCAGCAGATTGGCGGCGCGGTTTCGGTTGACCACCGGTTCGCCCTGCATCAGTTCCAGCACCGACACGCCCAGTGCAGCGGCCAGCGGTTCCAGCAGAGAGATATCGGGCAGACCCTTGGCGGTCTCCCATTTGGAGACTGTTTTGGCGCTGACCAGGAGCTGGCGGGCAAGCTCTGCCTGCGTCAGGCCTTTGGCTTCCCGCAGCAGCCGGATGGTGCTTCCGGTCACATAGGTATTCATAATGGATTCCTCCTGTTCGTTTGCGTTGCAGACAGGATAGCATAGAAAACCCCTCTGCGCAACCTACGCTGCGTAGAGGGGTCTTGGTTTATGCTTCGTTTTCTTCGGCGTCCTCGTCCAGCTCGATACTGAACACGGCCTTTTTCAGCTTGCCGCAGCCCTGGGCTTTCAGGCCGGATTTGTACGGCTCCCCGGCCAGATAGAGGGCAAAGCGGCCTTCGCAGAGCATCCCGGCAATGCTGGTGCCCGCGCTGCCGACCGTGATGTCAGCAGCCTCGTCGGTGGGTTTGGTGGGGCTGAACTCACCCAGCGAGACTTCAAACAGCTCGCTGCCTTCGAGGTCGGTCTCCAGCGTCAGGTGGGTGTCCCGGCGGACGAAGGGGGCCTTGTCGCCGGGCTGCGGGGTCACGGTACTGACCGTGACGACGGCCTTCTCGCCGAGGATGCGGGTCTTTCCGGCGGGGAGGTTGTTGATGTCCCGCGCCATGACGAACTCAATGACGGCATCCAGATTTTCGCTCATGCCCAGATAGTTGGGCAGGTTGTTCAGGGTATCGTAGATCATAAACAGGCTCCTTATTCTGCGTCCTTCGGGTCAGTCAGCAGCTCTTTGATGCTGGGCACCACGCCGCCGAGGTTCTGCAGCTCGGACGGGATGATGATCTTGGTGGCCTTGCCGTTGGCGACCTTGGCCAGCGCTTCCAGACTGCGGATGGCCAGCACCTTGTCGCTGGGCATGGCCTCGTTCAGCAGGCGGATGGCGTCGGCGTTGGCCTGCTGAACCGCGAGGATGGCCTGTGCCTCGCCCTCGGCTTCGAGGATGCGCTGCTGCTTGACGGCGTCAGCGCGGAGGATGGCGGCTTCCTTTTCGCCCTCGGCGGCGGTGATGGCGGCCTGCTTTTCACCGTCGGCCTTCAGGATGACGGCGCGCTTCTCGCGCTCGGCCTTCATCTGCTTTTCCATGGCCTCCTGGATCTCACGCGGGGGGATGATGTTCTTGACCTCGACGCGGTTGACCTTGATGCCCCACTTGTCGGTGGCTTCGTCCAGGATGGCCGTGATCTTGCCGTTGATGACATCGCGGCTGGTCAGGGTGTGGTCCAGCTCCATTTCACCGATGATGTTGCGCAGGGTGGTGGCAGACAGGCTCTCGATGGCCGCAATGGGCTGGTTGACGCCGTAGGTGTAGAGCTTGGCATCCATGACCTGGAAGAAGACCACGGTGTCGATCTGCATGGTGACGTTGTCGCGGGTGATGACCGGCTGGGGAGGGAAGTCGGCGACCTGCTCCTTCAGGCTGACCTTTTTGGCCACCCGCTCCACGAACGGGATCTTGACGTGCAGGCCGGCGCTCCAGCTGTCGGAGTAGCTGCCCAGCCGCTCGATGACGTAGGTCATGGACTGGGGCACGATGACGATGTTGGTGATGACGATGAGAAGGATGACGAAAACCAGTGCAAGGATCACAAACAGCATGATGGGCATAGGAACGCTCCTTTTTTCAGTGGGTGGATGATTCGGTCAGGACAGGCTCCACGATGAGCAGGGTACTGTGGATCTCGGTCACACGGCAGGTCTGGCCCGGCTCCAGTGCGTCGCCGGGGGTGGCGCAGCGGGCGTTCCAGTCCACGCCGTCCAGCCGGACACGG
>OGLT01000154.1_pt1 | contig 64592 bp, 59 predicted proteins | sample 1572911 | NCBI WGS metagenome assembly OGLT01 (sample SAMEA2582014, study PRJEB24529) | metagenome | biome: Human gut stool | place: China | collected 2011 | reverse complement strand
ACTATCATACTGTATTTTTTGTGTCAATACATTTCACCTTATGGAAGTGCAAATTAAAATTTTCACTTCCTAATTATACATCCAACCATTACGAAATTCAATCTTTCACAACCTCTTTACAACCACAACCACAGCACTCCAGCAAACGCAGGAGCACCATACCGTAAAACGCTTATGTGTAAATCAACTCCGTTCCTACAACTTCCCTCACACAAGCCTGAATATTATTCATTCTTCCAATCCATTCGTAGGGATTATCTTTCTTTAATTGTTCCGTCACATCTTGTCTGTCGGCATATTCCTTTACCAGTCGAAGAAACATATCCTCTGCTTGCTTATCGACTTCTGCAAGATAACTATGCAGCTTTCCGCTTGTCAGCAGGTTCATATATAACACTTTATAGTGTTCCTTTAAATGCCTTGCATGTCGTTTCCCCCATAAACCAATCGGCTCTATTTCTTCTTCGGCTGGTACTGTGATGTTCGGCAATAAATAATCACCCACCTGTCTATAAGTTCCGCCCATTTCTTCAAAAATTGTCTTTGTCATTTTCCTTTTCCTCCTGTGATTTTTGTCTATCGTGATCGTGTATTATCACGCTTGCGACCTTTAACTGTTCTTGCCTGCTCCAACAAATCATCTATCTGTTTGCGACCAAAAACCTTACGGAGCAGGCTGTAATCTTTATTTTCTGCTTTTAGGATTTTGTTTTCTTCGGTCAATCTTTCATTGACTTTCTCCAAACGCTGATTGGTGCGGTATAACTGTGCATTCGCTGTATTCAGCCTATGATAGTTGTCCCACCCCTCAAAGCAGCGGGCAAGCACCGTTTTGACAAGTTGCTTCAATTTCCTTACAACCGGCTCTGCCATTTTGGTTTTATATGCCTTTGCAGTCATAAATTTCTCTGGTTCTGGCAACTGATATTTCGGTGCAGTATCAAGCTCTATTTCAAGATTTGACAGCTCGTCTTTTGCCTTATCATAGTTCAATACTCGTTCCGACAACACATCAAATTCAATCTGTTTCTGCTCGATTTTCGCACCTAATGCCGCCACTTCTTTTTCTCTTTCCTGCTTTTTATAATCCAAAACAGAAAGATGTTTTTCGTGTGTGCCTAAATGTTCCCACTCAATCCCATAACGTTCCATCACCGCCGCAAGCTGTTCTTTTTCGGACTGTATCCATTGCGACCACTCCGTATCGCCACGACTGCCGCCCTTAAAACCTTGCGTTGCAAGAGCCTGCTTTAGTGACACTCTTGTATCAAGTCCACGCTTGCTGCCTGTGGTAAAAGGTACAAAATCTATGTGCAGATGTGGTGTAGCTTCATCCATATGCAGATGAGCCGAGAACACCCGAAGCTGTGGATTTCGCTCCTGAAAACCCTGATAGTATTCATCTAAAATCTGCTTTGCCAGTTCTCCGTTTTCCGTATCGGCGTTCATATTTCCCTTACCGCCCACCTGTAAAATGATTTCGTGGAACGGTTTTTCCTGCTTGGAACTTCGGATTTTTTCATAATAATCTTTTATCTTTCGGTCTGACCTTATCTGCTTGGCATTGTATCTTTCCAATGCTTCATCAAACAATTCGTGATAAACTGTCTTTATATTTTCATTGCAGTAGTCGATATTGAGATGAGTACGAGTTCCGTCTACATTTTCTGCTCGGAACTTTCGGCTATTGTGATTGACCGAGCCTTTACCGACCATTGCACTTATCGTTCTCTGCATTTTTTCATCTCCCATCTGTAAATTTCAACATTCTCAGGTTTTGTTACTTTTGTCAAAAGTAACGCAAAAGCACTTTTGACGGGTACACCCATCAAAAATGCGACCTGTAAACAGGTTTTGCGTTCTCCGAAGGCTCTCCGAGGGGTGAGCGTGTGCCGGTGGCACACACGCCTGCGAACCGACCGAGCCAGCAGGCGAGACCAAAGAGCCGCCTTTGAAAAGGCACTCTCTGCACACTCCCCTAAACTTTATCCGGTGTCAAAGTGTGACGATGGTGACAATGTTTTTCACAGCGTGCTGCTCTCAAAAACATTGACACCTTTGACACCGTTTGTCACGCCGTCTGCTCGGTTTCTTTCCAAAGTGAAACCTTTCTTCCGTCGTGTGTGCGGCTGTTCTGATAACGGATACCGTAATCACGAAACAGCCTGCTTGCGTTGATACTGAGCCTTAAAGAAAGTACATTCGGCTTTATATCCACCGCAAGCCTTTCGCAAAGTTCCGAAGCAGTTCCTTCCCATCTGTCACTTTCCGAAAAGAGCGTATCCGCTATCTTCTCAAGCAGAGGTTCGGGCGGTTCTTTCCACATCTCCGTTTCCGATTTTGCAAAGTTCCACACCAATCGCTCGCTGTCCCTTACAAGATGGATTTTCATATCCTGCTGGTCTCTGCCAGCAACATCAAGTGTGGCATTGTTGGAAGTACGCTTGTCCTTACTGAGAACAAATGCACCGTCTGCCGCACCCATCAGACCATTCGTGCCTGAAATCATATCGAATATATCTTCCGATTTTTGTTTGCGTGTATGATGAACAATAAGCATTGAAACCTTGTAACTGTCTGCCAACGCTTTCAGCCTTGCCACAACATCATAATCACTTGCGTAGCTGTAATCTGCTCCGCCTGCTTCACGCACACGCTTTAAGGTGTCTATGATAATCAAGCCTGTGTCTGGGTGTTCCCTCATAAACCCTCTTATCTGTTCTTCCAGTCCGCCATTGACCGTTTTACATTCCGTTGCGAAATACAGATTGCCTGTCTCCTTTGCACCGAACATCTGAAACAATCGCTTCTGCAAACGTGGGTAATCATCTTCAAGGGCAAAATAAAGCACCGTTGCCTTACGCACCTTATACTCCCAAAGCGGTGTGCCTGTGCTGATATGATAGGCAAGCTGTGCCATCATAAAGCTCTTTCCCACTTTCGGGGAACCTACGAAAAGGTAAGTTCCCCTTTGGAGCAGACCGTCGATAAGTGGTGTCTGAACCTCAAACACCGTATCATACAGCGTTGTCATTGATACTGTTTTCAGATAGGAAGGGTCTAACTGTCTGAGTATTTCCCTTTGCATTTCTTCAAAAGATTGCTCGTACCCCTTGAAATCCGTATCCTGATTGACTATACTATTGTCAGTACATTTGGAAAGTGACTGTTCCGCATCTGTTGCCGCAGATACATTTGGAATAGTCATTTCTTTTTTATTCTCCATTCGCATCCTCTCCTTTCAAACCGCCGAGAATAATGGAAATCAGTTCTATTACACTCAGCAGTTCATCATCCACACCTTTTCCTGCTTCAATCCTTTTCAGTTCCGCAAGGACTGTGGCAAATTCCGTTTTCAACGCCTTATACACTCTCGGATTGCCCTGTACCACCACATCCTGATTTAAGCAACGGCGGTAACAATACTCCTGTTTTGGCAATCCTGATAGAGCTACAGCTCTGTTAATGAGTTCGTTTTCTTCGGGCGATACTCGAAACCCTACTGTGATATTCCTCCAACGATTTTTGTTATCTCTGTTCTTAGCTGACATTTTCAAAATCTCCTTTCCCTAAATCATCTAATTTTTCTGCCATCTCAATCTGCTTTGACGGAAAGAGGTGTGCGTACTGATAAGTAATATCAATACTTTCGTGACCAACTCGGTCAGCAATCGCCACCGCAGAAAAGCCCATATCAATCAAGAGTGAAATGTGGCTGTGACGGAGATCGTGAATGCGGATACGCTTCACGCCTGCCGCCTTTGCCCCTCTGTCCATCTCGTGATGAAGATAGCTTTTCGTCACCGTAAAGATACGGTCTTTCTTCTTCAATCCGTAAAGCATACCGAGATATTCTTTCATTTCCTCACACAGAAACTTCGGCATTTTAATCGTGCGGTTGCTCTTTTTCGTTTTCGGAGAAGTAATCACATCCTGCCCTTTCAAACGCTGATAGGATTTATTGATTGTGACTGTTTCCTTATCAAAGTTGAAATCTGCCGGAGTCAAAGCTAACAGCTCGCCCTCTCGGATACCGCACCAGTAAAGCATTTCAAACGCATAAAAGGAAACAGGCTTGTCCATCATCTCAAAAGAGAATTTCTTGTATTCTTCCTTTGTCCAGAACAGCATTTCCTTGTGTTCCTCACGTCCCATATTTCCCACCTTTGCCGCAGGATTGGAACGCAGTTCATAGTAGCGGACAGCGTGATTGAAAATGGCGGACAACTGATTGTGCAGCGTTTTCAGATACGTCTGTGAATAAGGCTTTTTCTTCTCATCACGATAGGCAAGCATTTCATTCTGCCAAGTAATAATCTCCTTTGTGGAAATCTCGCTGATTTTCAGTTTCCCGAAATACGGAAGTATCTTTGTGCGTATGATATGCTCTTTGGTAAGCCACGTGTTTTCCTTCAAACGGTTCTTCACATCATTGATATAAAGCTCCGTAAAGGCTTCAAAACTCATATCAAGGTCTGAAGAAGTCTGCAATTTGAACATTCTTTCCCATTCCTGTGCTTCTCGTTTGGTAGCAAAGCCACGCTTGCATTTCTGCTTGCGTTCCCCTTTCCAGTTCACATACCTTGCCATCACATACCAAGTACCGTTATCTTCATTCTTAAATACCGGCATTTACATTTCCCCCTTTCCTGCTCCGTAGAGCCTTTCGTAAAAATACTGGCGATTTACACGCCCTGCAATCGTAATAAAGCCCTTTGCTTTCAATTCCTCATTTAATTGTCTGATGAGTTTATATGCATAAGGTTTTGATACGTTTAGTTCCTGAGCCACATCTTCGGCTCGGATAAATCTGTTTTCCATATCCTTTTTCTTCCTTTCTTAAAATAATTTTTTGCTTGCCGCTTTCTCCGTGTTAAAGTTCCAACAGGCACTCCTGCTTGTCGGCAGGCGCTGTGCTGTCCCAATGCACCGCAGTACATCAGGCGCTCGCTCGTATAGGGGTTCCCGAAAAGTCGGAGACTTTTGGGGAAGAGGAGGAGCAGTGCAGCGAATGAGCTTTTGTGCTTGCACACAAGCGAACGATACGGAACTTGCTCCGACGAGGTCTTGGCGGTTTGGCTTTTCGGACGGTCATTCAGTTGTCGCATTAAGCATATTTGTTTAATTCGTAATTTATTTTACTAAACATATTTGCTATTGTCAAGTGGTTGCAAAGAAAATATTAAACATTTTTGTTTCGGTTTTTCTTGACTTCCACTAAACATTTCTGCTATACTTATTTCACTAAATATAAAAGGAGCGTATCATTATGGCTATCAGCGAAAGAATACATTTTTTCAGACTAATGCGTGGTATGACACAAAAGTATCTCGGTACAGCAATCGGTTTTCCAGAAAAGAGTGCTGATGTGCGTTTGGCACAGTACGAAACTGGTACACGCAAACCGAAAGCAGACCTTACAAATGCATTGGCACAGGTGCTTGATGTTTCTCCACAGGCTCTTGATGTTCCTGACATAGACAGCTATATCGGTCTTATGCACACTCTGTTTACCCTTGAAGATATTTACGGTCTTACTGTCAGTGAAGCAGACGGAGAGGTATGCTTAAAGGTCAACAAGGACAAAGGCAGAGAAGCATATGAACTCCTCAAAATGCTGTATGCTTGGAAAGAACAGGCAGACAAGCTATCTTCCGAAGAAATCAACAGAGAAGAATACGATAACTGGCGTTACCATTATCCAGAGTTCGACACCACACAGCGTTGGGCAAAAGTTCCATCACAGGAATTAAGTGACGCTCTCGTGGAAGCATTCAAAGACCACTTGAAAGATAAATAAGCACCTACAGGACCTGCCACTGGCAGCTCCCTACAGATGCTTTGGCAACGACAAAAAAGCCCTTAACTATGGTTATTAACCACAGCTAAGGGCTTAGTTTATAATATGGAATTTGTTCAGAGCCAAGCTCCGAACTTTAGTCTGCAAGCCACCTGTTAATTGTTCCGTTACCCATAAACCACTGGATAACAAGAATAATGGCACTTGCTATGACTGTTATCAATTTGTTATCAAAAGACTAATCGAAATCGCTGAAACCCGCATAAACACTGGCTTTTTTAAGCAACTCGATTTATTCAAACTCAATCGTCCCAGGCGGCTTACTGGTAATATCATAGAAGCAGCGGTTTACCCCCTTCACTTCATTGATAATCCTGCTCATAACTCTCTGTAACACCTCGAACGGTATATTGGCAGCTTCCGCTGTCATGAAATCGACCGTATTGACCGCACGCAGTGCAACCGCGTAATCGTACGTTCTCTCATCGCCCATGACACCCACGCTTCGCATATTGGTGAGCGCGGCAAAATACTGGTTTGGCATCCACTCCGGTGCCTCTCCATGCTCTTTGCGGTATTCCTCTACCGCGGCATCCACTTCCTCACGGTAAATGTAATCGGCATCCTGCACGATACGAACCTTCTCTGCAGTTACCTCACCGATAATACGGATACCAAGTCCCGGTCCCGGGAATGGCTGGCGGAAGACAAGTTTCTCCGGGATGCCAAGCTCCAGACCCGCTTTGCGGACTTCATCTTTGAAGAGGTTACGCAGCGGCTCGATGATTTCCTTGAAATCCACATAATCCGGGAGACCGCCGACGTTGTGGTGGGACTTGATCACTGCGGATTCTCCGCCAAGTCCGGACTCTACCACATCCGGGTAGATGGTTCCCTGTGCCAGGAAATCCACGGCTCCGATCTTCTTTGCCTCTTCCTCGAAGACACGGATGAATTCCTCTCCGATAATTTTACGTTTTTTCTCCGGTTCTGTCACACCGGCAAGTTTTCCATAATAACGCTCCTGCGCGTTGACACGGATAAAGTTCAGGTCAAACTGTCCGTTCGGACCGAAGACTTCCTCAACCTCGTCTCCTTCATTCTTTCGGAGCAGACCGTGATCGACGAATACGCAGGTAAGCTGTTTTCCGATTGCACGGGAAAGAAGTCCTGCTGCAACAGAAGAATCCACACCTCCGGATAATGCAAGGAGAACCTTTCCATCACCGACTTTTTCACGGATCTCTTTGATTGTATGCTCCACGAAAGAATCCATGCGCCAGGTGCCGGCACATCCACAGATATTTCTTACAAAGTTATGAAGCATCTTGCTTCCCTCTACGGTATGCAGTACTTCCGGATGGAACTGGATGGCATAAAGTTTTTTCTCCGGGTTTTCATCTGCCGCTACCGGACAATCAGCGGTATGTGCTACCACCTGAAATCCCGGTGCCGGCTTGGAAATATAATCAAAATGACTCATCCAGCAGATGGTAGATCCTTCTGCCGAATCCGTTGCCACTCCCTCAAAAAGCGGAGAAGACTTGTCCACGAACACTTCCGTTTTTCCGTACTCACGTACCGGTGCCTTTTCTACTTTTCCACCGAGGATATGATTCATCAACTGCGCACCATAGCACAGACCGAGAACCGGGATGCCAAGTTCAAATAATTCTTTCGTGTATGTCGGGGAATCTGCCTCATAGCAGCTGTTCGGGCCGCCGGTGAGGATAATTCCCTTTGGATTCATTGCCTTGATCTGTTCGATGTCGGTACGGTAAGAATAAATCTCACAGTACACATTGCACTCGCGGACGCGGCGTGCAACCAGCTGATTGTACTGACCACCGAAGTCAATGACGATGACTTTCTCCTGATCCATATTGTGTTTCCTCCTGTTTTCTAAAATGCATTTTTGCATTTATGTGGTGCATTTTTCAAAAGTACACCGTTTTTCTACCATTATAATAAAGCCCCTGTGATTTTACAAGTCACAACCTCACGTTTTCTCGTAAAATGCAATCACATCCGCGTAAACTTTTTCATTTTCTTTCTCATTCAGTATTTCATGGCGCATATGCGGATAGGTAATTGTGGAAATATTGGAAAAACCTGCCTGTTTCAGCGTGTCCACGCTGTCTTTGGCACCTTTTTCATACCCGGTGCACGGATCTTCGCTGCCGCGGATCATCAGAATCGGTAATGCCTCATTTACGTCCCGGTAATTTGACACCTGATGCATGGCTGTAGTCAGCATATACAGATCGTGAAAAGCGGAGACGCTGAATCCATGCCCACAATACGGATCCTGCAGATATGCCTGTACCACCTGCTCATCGGAACAGATCCAGTCCGCTTCGGTTTTTGCATGTTTTACCTGCTTATTAAAATTTCCCACTGACAGTTGCTGCACCAGCTTGGAATGATACATCGGTCCACGCGCCCTTGTGAGCAGATTTGTCAGGAAAAATCCTATGCGGATGATCTGTGTTCCCGGATAATTCGGGAATCCGCTCAGTACCACCTTTGCGTAACTGTGTGACTGGGTACAAAGCAGATTCCTTGCAATGATGGTTCCCATGGAATGTGCAAAAATCATCACCTTTTCCGTTTGAAACCGCTCCCTGATATATGCTGTGATCTGTACCTGATCCGACAACAGATAACGGTCACCGTCTTTTTCTTTAAAGAACCCCAGCTTTGGAGCATGTTCCCCATGCCCCCGCATGTCCGATGTCACCACCGTAAATCCCACCTGCCGCAGCTGTTCAGCGAAAGCCTCATAACGCTCCTTATGTTCCTCCATCCCATGAATGATCTGAATGTATCCCCGCGGATGCTCACTTTCAAATACCGCCAGACTCAGCGCGTAACCGTCGGACGCTTTCAATACTATATTTTCCATTTATATCCTCTTCTGCGTTCGTACTTTTAAAACCAGTCCACATTTGTTCCATGTTCCAACTGTTCCGGTGTCATCAAAGACACGGCATCAATAAACCCGTTGCGAAACGTCATCGTTCCTCTCTTTTGTGCGGTCGTTTCTTTTGCGGCAAGTTCTCCTGCAATGCCGGTAAACGCACAGCATGCCACTGCACTCTCCACCGAATTTTCCGCACTTAAAAAAGCGCCAAGCATCACGGTGGACATACAGCCGCTTCCCGTAATCCTTGCCATCATCGGGCTTCCATTATGACACCGGTAGACGCAGCTTCCATCCGTGATCAGATCAGCTTCTCCGGATGCGACAAGAATCATCTGATTTTCCTTTGCATACTGCTTCATCAGCTCCGGCAAATCCGTTTCTTCTGCTTCCGCCAGCGCATCCTCGGCTGCATCCACCCCGGTAACCGTTCCACAGTTGTGCAGCAATGCCTGTATTTCCGAATAATTTCCCCGGATACAGGTCGGATGGATTATTTTCATCAACTCCAGACATTTTTCACGCCGATAGGAAGACCCCGACACCCCGACCGGATCAATCACGATCGGATGTCCCAGCGCATGCGCCCGCTTTCCTGCAGTCTTCATCGCCTCATAATCCGAGATGGCCCCGAAATTACAGATCAGTGCCGCTGTACCTGCCGTGATCTCTTCCACCTCACAGGGATGGTGTGCCATCGTCGGTGACGCACCTGCCGCCAGAAGGATATTCGCACAATCGTTGACCGTCACGGCATTTGTGATACAGTGGATAATCGGACGTTTCTGTTGTATTTTCTCATAAATTTCCACCACTTTTTCCCCGGAAAATTTCATCACAGTTTCTCCCGTCTTTGTATTTCACCGTCCAGAATTCCTGCCTTTTTCATCGGAATGGTCACGATAATTGCAATGATCGTACCACCACAGGTACTGATCAAAAACGGCACTACAAATGTAAACAATGCCGCTGCTTTATTCCCCATAATCAGATACGCAATCGGATAAGAAAGCATTCCACCGATGATACCGGTTCCAAACACTTCTCCCACGTATGCAAACGGAAGCTTTTTCCCATACTGGTAAAGCAGTCCTGCAAGCAGTGCACCACACATACTTCCCGGAAATGCCAGTGGGCTGCCAAGCCCTGTCAGATTACGGATCAATGCCGCCATAAAAGCCTGTGCCAGCCCCCACCATGGTCCGACCGTTACCGCGCACAGTACATTCACCAGATGCTGTACCGGCGCACATTTTGAGCCCAATACCGGGAAAGAAAACATACTCCCGACCACAGCCACCGCCGTGAAAAGTGCCGTCAATGTCAATTTTTTTATCTGCAGATGATTCTTCATTTTACTTTTTTACTCCTCTTTTGTTCCCTTTATATGATCTGTTCTACAAGTTCTCCAAGATGCCGGGTGCCTGTCTCAATATCCTCGCAGGCAAAAATGCCGCTGACAACTGCGACACCCGCGATGCCTCTGCCTTTTAACTGCAAAACATTCTCTGCCGTGATTCCCCCGATTGCCACAACCGGAATTTTCACGCTGTGGCAGATTTCTTCCAGCAGCTCGTGCTTCATCGGAATGGCATCCTTTTTGGTTGTAGAGCCAAACACAGCACCACTTCCCAGATAATCAGCGCCTCCCGCTTCTGCGGCTTTCGCCTGTTCCACGGTTTTTGCCGTCACACCAATGATTTTATCCGGTCCGAGAATCTCACGCGCATGCGCCAGTTCCATATCGGACTGTCCGATATGAACCCCGTCCGCGCCGACTTTTGCCGCCAGTTCCACATCATCATCCAGAATGAGTTTCACCCCGTAACGATGGCAAAGTTCCAGCAATTCTTCTGCCTCCTTCTGCACATCCGCTTCCGGAAGTTCCTTCTCCCGCAGCTGTACCAGAGTGGCGCCACCTTCCAGTGCTTTCTCTACCTGCTCATATAATGTTTCATTGCCCAGCCAGGTGCGGTCGGTCACCGCATAAAGGCGGAGCTGTTCTTTTTTCATATTATTCACTGTTTTTTCCTCCTGCATGTTATCCCATTATAACACGCACGACAGGAGAAAATCTATACTGCATGCAAATGTGCATATTTTTCCTTTGTTGCCATTCCTCCGCGGATATGACGTTCGGATTTATTCACATCAATAATCTTGCGGGTTTCTGCCGCAAGTGCCGGATTCACCTGGCACAGCCGGTCTGTGATATCCTTGTGAACTGTCGATTTTGAAATTCCGTAATGTTTGGCAGCCTGCCGCACAGTTGCCTTATGTTCAATGATATAGTTTGCGATTTCCACGGCTCTTTCTTCAATATAAGCTTTCAAAAAAATACCCCTGCATTCCTGTGTTTGTACAGTTTATGCAAGGATATGTTTGCTTATTACTTATTGGGTTTTGTCTATTCTAATATTTTCCCGGAAAATATAATAACTGCCTTTTAGTTTTCCCTGTTTTAAAATCACTCCCATAGATACTAATTCTTTCAAAATTTTCAGTGCCCTGGAATCTTTTACTCCCAATAATTCCTGCACCTGTTTATTTGTAATCTGTCCATTTTTCTGTATAAAATCAAAAATTTTCTTCTGATAGATATTTAAATTTTCCCTGTTTATCCGTACTTTATCCGTACTTATCCGTACTTTATCCGTACTCGCATCAGCTTTTATACTTTCATTTCCATTTTCTGATCGATAAAAACAAACAACAAATCCCGTTTTCTTTTTTTGAAATTCATACCGAACTCCGGCATTTTTACAGGCATCCGCGATCCGCTTCAATCCGGTTCCAAAACTTTCAATTTCTTTTGAATAATAAAGAATTCTTGCAATTTTAGGATTTCTCCGAACCGGGCGTTCTATATGATCAATATAATCCTGCGGCTCCAGACCTTCTGGAAATGTCCCCGGATTATATATCTCAATACGATTTTTATAAATCGCAACTTCATTGCTCTCTCCAGAAGAATAATCTTTATGACAAAATGAATTTAACAATGCCTCCCGAATCGCGTCTACTGGAATTTCCGGTATCTCTTTTCGTTGTAATTCCCCAGTAAATTCAACTTTCCAATGAATATTACTTTTAATGTAATTTTCTGCTATATCAACAAGTTTTAGCACCGGTCCATGATATCGTTGAATATCATTAAAAGTTAATCTTTCATTTGTTGCAAATATAGCCATCTGTACATCCTGAAGTATATCATCCCCAAAAAGTACCTTCCCGGCATTTAACAACATATCTCCTTCGGTTAACTCCAACTGATTCAAAACTGTTTTCTTATCCGTATAAGAAATTGCAATTCGTCCAACATCATGTGCCTGTTTTACATATTTTTTCAGCAATTCTTCGTCGACATCATAAACCGTTTTGTTCGACACAAGGTTTTCCCAGCGATTACCTTCCTGTCCACTTTGAAGAAGAAATTTCGTTATTTCTTCTCTGGACATAACCAAATCTTCATCAGCCACTCTGATTCTTGCTACATTATATGCAAAATACGGTATCTGATTTCCCGAAAATTTCACATGAATACAATCTCGACCATCCAAAACAACCTTGCTGATTTCCGGATATATTCTTGGTTCAATGAAGTTTTTTATTTTCTGACTCACTTCCCGCAAAGACTCTTCTGTCACAACCTGTCCCACAACAGTTCCATCGGGTTTGACTCCAAAATAAAGTTCCCCGTGCTGATGTTTGTTCAAAATTGCACAAATAGAATGCATTGCTTCTTTTAATTCACCGGTCGATTTTTTAAATTCCAAAGTTTCCGTTTCAATACCAAGATTCAAATCAACACCTGCCTTCAACACATATAATTAAGTTATATACTTTTAATCATATTATTTATCAAAATTACACTTTAATTAATCTTAGTTTAAGTTTACAGTCACGCAATTTATTTGTTACTAAAATTAATCTTCCACAACGTATTTTACAGTCACGTAATTTGTTTAGGTACTAAAATGTGCGACATTTTACGAAGGAATAGGTTATGTTTTACAGTCACGTAATTTGTTTAGGTACTAAAATTATCGCCTACACCTTTTACCAGCTTTCCTGGTTTTACAGTCACGTAATTTGTTTAGGTACTAAAATGTGCCGGATTGATTGCGTTCATAACCGCATGTTTTACAGTCACGTAATTTGTTTAGGTACTAAAATCGGTTATGAAAGATACAAGGGCCGGATTTGTTTTACAGTCACGTAATTTGTTTAGGTACTAAAATGCCACTGTGATATGTAAAATCCAATTGGTAGTTTTACAGTCACGTAATTTGTTTAGGTACTAAAATTTACTTGCTCTTTATAGTCATGCCATATAGGTTTTACAGTCACGTAATTTGTTTAGGTACTAAAATTGTAGTGGATAACGATATATTTGATACTTGGTTTTACAGTCACGTAATTTGTTTAGGTACTAAAATATATATTGTCGTAGACCGTACGCAATCGGTGTTTTACAGTCACGTAATTTGTTTAGGTACTAAAATAATTCGCTTCGCACGCTCCAAACTTTAGTTGTTTTACAGTCACGTAATTTGTTTAGGTACTAAAATTGATCCGGCGCAGGAAAGCATTTTTTACGGTTTTACAGTCACGTAATTTGTTTAGGTACTAAAATCAACGACGGAATGATCCCGTTCAAACTTCAGTTTTACAGTCACGTAATTTGTTTAGGTACTAAAATTGTAGTCTGCGGTTTCTGAATCCACAAGTCGTTTTACAGTCACGTAATTTGTTTAGGTACTAAAATTCTGCTTAGTTCCAAGTTCTTCAAATCTGTGTTTTACAGTCACGTAATTTGTTTAGGTACTAAAATCATCTTCTGTAGATCCTTCGATATGCGGTCGTTTTACAGTCACGTAATTTGTTTAGGTACTAAAATATCAAACTTAATATTCCCTACTTTTGTATGCCATTGCCCTTGAGTTTATTATACCATTTTTCATGCTTTCAAAAAAGCTATTTCTGGCTTTTTTTCTGTATCTTCCCATCTATCGTTCAACATTAACGTCTGATTTATCAATTTACAGATAACGTTATCTTCCACTGTATATAAATATTCCGTTTGCCCTATGTGTTGGATAATCTTCTTCAAATTTTCCTGCAATTGTTCTTCCGAAAATCTCCTGTTGCATGGATAATTATTCTCTATATATGTTTCTATTTCATTGAACTCCGGCATTTGAAAATCTACTTCTCCCAATACCGTTATTCCTGAACATAGCTTTCCGTCACAACCCACATATCCATCCAGGCTTGTCGACAAAATAAAATAGACATCATATTTGATACAGATTTGTTGCATTTGCTTTAAAACAACTTCATATTCTTTTTTCGAAATTAAATGGTCAATATTTTCTACTATGATCAGCAATTTTCTTGGTTTTATTTCCATTACATGTCCAATCAGATTCAAAAAAATTGTAAATAATTCAAAATTATTTTTATCCTCTAATGATGTTTGTCCATTTCCTACAACATTCGATTTTTGAACCATATCCCAGACATCCGATACGGCATACGTCAATTCAACATCACCCAGATGACTAAGATCTTTATTTATCAGCTGAAACATTTCTTCCAATTCTTCATCAATAGTACGCAAATGCAATTGCCAGTCAAATTTTTGCATTAATCCCTTGACATATTCCACCATCAAACTTTGCTTTGACCATTTTATCCACGTTAAAAGTTCTGCTGCTTCATTTACTGATAATACAGTAAAAAATTTTCTGCCTACTAATTCGTTATCAATTTTAACATTATTTCTCCATTTATTCTGTTCTTCCGAATACTTATAGGTACTAAAATATCTTCTGATAGATTCCAGAATGTAGGTTTTCCTTGGAATGTTTTGTCCGCACAATTGCGTGATCGGTGCCAGTTCAAACGTATATTTCTTTTCGTATTCCGTTACATCAATTTTCATAATATAATCATTCTTTCTGTTCCAATTGCTGCCTCCGCTACCGATTGACTTCCAACCAACAACTTCATATCTGAATATTGCTTTTCCGTGACACACAGCAATCTTACATTTCCTTCTCTGGGTATAAATTTCTTTATCCTTTTTTCTAACCGATTGGCATATTCTCTGCTCGGACACACCCTCACATAAACCGAATACTGCATCATAACAAATCCCTCCTGAATCAAATTCTTTCGAAAGATACGATATGATCTTCTTTCTTCATCAGTTTCAACCGGCAAATCAAACATGCACAACATTCTCATAATCTTATAATCCATCCAGTTCCTCTCCGATAAATCCATCGATATCCGGGAATACAATATTCTCACATCTTTCCATAATCAAAGATGCAAATTGTTCCACATAATTTTCTATCATATTACACACAAACATCTTTTTATTTCTGTACAATATTTTCATATTTAAAATATTTACCAGCTGTCTTCTATGTTCTGCTGTAAAATACTCCTCATTTTTCATACTTTCATATGCAACAATATCTATCATCGGTCTCAAAGGCTCCATTAAATCATCCACAAGATTAAACCGGTTATACTCGTTTTTATGATGAATACCAATTTGTGTGTTTAATCCATACCCAACACACACTCTTGCAATATATCCTCGCAGTACCGCATACCCGTAATCTAATCCGCTGTTTAATAAAATATCCTCATTTCCTCTGGAAAAGGAAGTTCCCATTAAAAGATTAAAATATACTTTTGCAGCATGAGCCTCTCTGTTGCTTTGATCCCCATTGATTATTTCTGATGAAAATTCTTTAATCACCCGGGTTCCTTCCTGATCACTTGTTAATCGTAAATACGCTTTAGACTGATTTTGAATTTTCACTGTTACAATATCTTTCCACAGTTGCTCATAGTATTCTTTGCTTTTTTCTATCTGATAACCGATCACTTTCGAGGCTCTGCTATGATTATCATATGAACTGTAATAGCCTGTTGGTAAATGTTTCTGATTGCATATCATTAACCCTATCCCCTGTTCAGACAACTGACACAAAAGCCTTGCCGAAAGCATAGATGACAGATTGTCCAGAACAATCATTGAAATATCATCTAAAGGTATCCATATATCTTCTCCCTCTTTTGTAACAATAAGATTATTTAATTTTACTTTTATCGTTACTTCATTCTCAATCAATACAACCCTGAATGCCATATTTCCCCCTATAAGAAAAAAAGAAGCACCCGTCGGTGCTTCTGATTTCGGCATAAAGCCTTGTTTTAGTAGGTCTAAACAAATTACGTGACTGTAAAAATTTGTTTTCTACATTTTTTATTATATTCCTGCAAATATATTTTGTCAATCATATGATTAACAATATTTTGAGAATTCTTCCTTATTACATAAGTAGTAATTTCCTAAAATATCCATTCGATATTTTCTTATTCTCTTGGTTTTGCCAAGCCCAACTAATTTTCGATCATGCCCTTCATATTTCTCCCTGTCTATCGGTTTTGTCTCAATATAATTTTTTACTTTAGGCATTGTTCTTGACAAAAATCTTTCCCTGACTATTTTCCCATCCTTCTCATATTCAATAATATCATTTTTATAAAACGACAACTGAAATTCAAAGCCCAAAGACTCCAAATCACTTCTCTTCTGTCCTTGTTGAATCATTTTCTCCTTTACTAAATTTATTGCATATGCATCCTCATCAATGACATATTCCCCTTTTTGGCATTTTACATCCGACTGTTTTATCCCTACTAAATAATATGTCTGTTCCTCTTTTTTATAGTAAACATCCATACGGTATGGAACCAGACTTTCAAGCACTACCTTCCTGCTGCCTTTCTCATACCCATACTTATGTGAAATATCAATGCAAGATCCAACTTCTCCATCCGTATACTTTAATTTATCAATACGAGGTCCATTATGTTTCTTTGCATATTTTCTTACATAATCTCCAGTTTCTTTTTCGTACTGCACAAACGGATTCTTGGAATCCGAATAATCCTGCATGATCTGAACCAGATCCTCATATGTTTTTTTGTCATTTTTATAGACTAATAACTTTTCTCTGTCACTCTCTTTCTCACTGAATGCAAGCTTTTTAAAAAGAGCAACTCCCTCTTTGGTTCTGATATCCAGCTTATTTATTTTATAAATTTTTCCATCATAAACTCTTGTTCCACGAATCGTCTGATTGCAAAGACCACGGTTTGATTTATGGTCAACATAATACCAGTATTTTACATTCTTTTCTGCTTTTGTGATTTCATTTCGAATATTACTCCACTTTTTTCCATAAAGGTATTGTTTATATATTCCATCAGACATCTGATCTTTCCATTTTTCTGAATTTAAGATTTCTCCCGTCTCAAAATCAATGAATTCTCCCTGTAATTTTCGATACGCTTCATAACCTAATTGTGAAAATGCAATCAGCATGGCATCCACTGCGTGATGTGCATAACTTTTTTCCCGATCTTTATCCAGCTTCATATTCACACGCATCTGATGCGTATAGCTTCCCCGGATCACTTTTACCTTTGTACCCATTTCTTTCGCTCGAAAATATCCCTGTACCGTGTTCAGGACAACTCTCGCTGCATAACTTGTATCATTAATATTTCGATTGATAAATCCACGTAATACATCTGCTTTCGTAATATCTTCGCTATACAGCAAATTCTGCACTTTCTTTTTTGAAAGTCCATACTCCTTTTTCTTTGATAAATCCATAACCAGAGCTTTATACTGTTCAAATGACCATTTATTATTGTCATGTGTTAAATAGTAATACGGTGTCTGATTTCCTTTGTTCTGATTTTCTGTCCGATACACAAGAACCTTATTGTTTCTGGAATCGTCAAAAGAAATGGATCTAGGAATAATATGATCAATCTCAAACAGCTCCGAATGTTTAATCAAATCCTCCGGTTCAATTATCTTCCCGGAATATAAACATTTTCCGTCCTGCTCATTCCACAATTTTAACTTTAAATTTAATTGCTTTTGCGAGGAGAAATCAGCCGATGAAAGTTTGATATCATATACTGTAGCCAGTTTATTTTCAATATACTCCTGTTCTTTTTCATTCTTTTTTTGCGTTTCTTTTTCCCACTTCCTTTGTTCGTCAGAATTGCGATCCCGTGGCATTTCAATTACCACTTCATCTAATGTTCCATACTTTTTCATAAGCTCGTTTAATATTTTAAAGGAAATACGAACAGATCTGCGGACTACAGGATTAAAAATATCCTCACTTGCCACATCTACTGGTATATACTTATTTTTTTCAAATTCATCTGTCTGTCCCTTCATAACGCCCATTTCTGTTAAGAGAGTCATTTGTTCTTTGGGCTGTCGGTACATTTCCGGAATCAGTTCATTCATTATTTTCAATGAAAATGAATGCCATTTGCTAAATAATGCCCCATCTGTTTTCCTGAGAGAGATCAGACAATTTTTAATTTCTCCCGGCAATTCAAGTCTTGAATTATCAAACGCCTCCATCATAGCTTCTTTATCCGTATTAATTGTCAAAATATATCCGATTTCATCCAAATCAGCCCTGGAAAATTCTTCTATATTCACATGAATAGCCGCAAGGGCTTTTCTCATTTTATTATAGACCTCAAATTTATGAAAAATTTCTTTCTCACTCTTATCAATTCTGGCACCATAAAATTCCTCAATTTTCTCTCCCATTGCATCGGCAATAATTTTGCGCATATTTATGGTATTGGTTGCCTTTACCTTATCAACAATTAGATGCTTCTCATTTTCTTCAAGTTTTCTTCCATTTACCGTCAGATTATTTAAATCATTTAACAAGTTAAATTCCTGTGCAGTATAAGAAGCCGATGCAGCTCGCAATTCATCTTTGTATACACTGCATTTTCCGATTAATTTTTCAAAAATATTTTTTTCGGTAATATACTCCCCATTTTCAGCTAATCTTGTGGTGTATTTTCCATAATCCGTTCTTGATTTTTCATTTCCCGGCCCTTCATAGTATTTTCTTTTTCTTGTAAAAATTTTTAAATATTTCTCGCAGAATTCATCTGCTATTTCCGCATGATATTTTTTCTGTGTGTCCAAAATCTGTTGAATTTCTTTCGCATAGGCTCCAATTGTAAACACATTACTCAGATCCAACTTTTCTCCCTGATCATCTTCTATCTGTATCTGACCTCTGTATTTTCCGATATTTTCCAGCCTGTGTTTTTGAATTTCACACGGAAAATTCTTTTCTAATTCTTTTGCATTCAATTTTAATCCATTTGCATATGCGGTTGATCCGCTAACAGAAGAATCTTCTGCGTCCTCTAAATAAGATATTCCACGATGTTTCAAATAGCTATACAAAATCAAATATACTTCGTCCAAAGAAATGCTTTCATAAAGTGCCTTTACTTTAAGCCCGACAATGTCATTTTCCTTCGCCTGTGGAATAGCAAGCCCATGATATTCCCATAACTTTTTGAAATCATCTAATCTTGTCCGTTCTCTTCTTTTTAATCTCCTTGCCTGACGCATCCCTCTTCTCACCTGATTATTTGCTGCAGATGCCTCTGGAAAAATATTTGATCCGGCTTCGATTACCGTTTCAGACATTTTATCAATCACTGCATATCCGACCGAGGCGACCCCAATATCTAACGCTACAATATACTGCATATTTTTTCTCCTTGTAAGTAATAAGATCTTCTTCCAAATATAAAATTTCTTGTATTTATTTTATAATACACCTTTTCATTTTATTTTTCAATATTTTGCCTTAATCTTCCTAAATAGTTTCAATTATTATTTCAAAAAACAGGAACAGCATCTTTTAACCTTTCCTGCAATTCTTCTTTTATTTCCATATGATATTTCCTTTCCATAGGTTCATCTATGTCACTTTACTTTTCTATGTAATAACTCAGGCTGGACATATAAAACAAATATTCTTGTCTATGTCCCATGACGAACTGAATAGAGGACATATGGCAAAAAAAATAGCCGTCCATGTCCCATGACGAACTAAATAGAGGACATATGATAAAAAAGTGCTCATTTATGTCCCATTAAACAGGTCCTGTGGGACTTTTTCATGCGCTTTTTATACATATGTCCTTTTGCCAACTTCTCCTGGGACTTTTTCATGCGCTTTTTATACATATGTCCTTTTACCAACTTCTCCCGGGATTTTTCAATGCACTTTCTCTACATATGTCCCTCCGGCAACTTTCACCGAGACTTTCTGGCTTACTTATTCTCTATATGTCCCCAAAACACAAGGAAACGCGCACGAAAAAGAGAATGTTCCACACAGAAACATTCCCTCTTTCATTATGTATTTATTTTTCCAGTTTTGTCAGTTCATTGCTGTCCACATCCGCCGCATGACTGCCCTCATTATGGCTTGCTGATCCGTTCTCGAACCACCATGCCACACCTGCGGCCAACACAACAACTGCTACTACAACTACGATAATGACTTTTTCTAACATGAAATTTTCCTCCTGAACTCTTTGAAAATGGTCGCTTATTTCAAAGAGTCAGAAGCTTTTTCCCCATCCTGCCAGTGTATGTATGCCATGATCCACGCATGACTGCGCACAAATATGTTTTCGATACGGCAGGATGCCAGATAAATCCGGGTAGCATTCCCGGCAAATCCGCTTGCAAGTCCTGCCCACAAAATGATGTTGCGTTCTGCATTCAGCCGCGTGATCCGTGCACTGACGGTCAGACGCGCCTGTTCGAACTGTGTCAGTTCGGAACGTCCGAGGATATCAAGGAAGGAACCCTGCTGCCGCTCCATCGTATGTACCGCAAGATGATCCGGCTCCGCCTGCGTGATATCGTGCATGTTTTGCGCACCATAGCTCTGCTGCACCGCAAAAAAACATATGACAACCGCCAAAAAGATGCCTACACACCGCATCCGGCTCTTTTGTATCCGCATGATTCCCTCCTTTCCCGGACATGCCCGTGTTATGTAATCATTCCATCACTACTTTGTCAGTCCAGCCTTCTTGCGAAGCAGGTTATACAGCCACCTGCCCTCGTCACTCAGCTCACTTTTCTTGAAACCGCTGACTTTCGGACAGCTGCTTTTAATAATAGAAGAAGATTCCTGTTTGTTTGACAGATTCCACGCAATGTAGCTGACACCGTATTCATCCATCGTCTGTATCCAGCGGTCTGCCTCTTTTTTGTCGATGGCTCCGTTTCCGGAAGCATCACAGATTCCATATTCCGTGACAAATACCGGAAGCCCTTTGTTGATGGCTGCGGTCATTTTATTGCGCAGATCTGCTTTGTGTGTGGCTGCATAAAAATGCAGCGCATACATGATATTGTCCCCCTTGATCGGATCGGCTGCTGCCTGATCCACATCCTGCGACCAGGTTGGCGTTCCTACAACGATCACCGCCTTTTTGTCATTTTTGCGAATGGTGGAAATGACACTCCTGGCATAGGATTTGATCTCTTTCCAGCTTGTACCGTTATTCGGCTCATTGCAGATCTCATAAATCACATTGTTGTAACCCTTAAATTCCCTGGACATTTCCCTGAAAAAGGCCTTTGCTTCTTTCTTATGGGAATTCGGATTTCCATCGCTTAAGATATGCCAGTCCACGATCACATACATTTTATGTTTCTTTGCCAGCCTGACTCCCTTTTTAATCAGTTTCTTTAAGTCACTGCGGTTCTTTGCATCTCCGCTGCAGTATCCGTTATACTCTTCGGTATACATCGCCAGGCGCACGACATTTGCTCCCCATTTATCATGCAGCTGGGCAAAACACTTGTCATTGACGTACTGCGGATACCAGCTCAGTCCATGTGTGCTGACTCCGCGAAGCTGTACTTCATGCCCCTTTTTGTCCACAAGTTTTGTTCCTTTGACGTGCAGCCTGCCTGCCGATGCGTCATAATACGTTGTTGTTTTTGCCTCTGCTATTTGCAGTCCCCCTGTCAAACACAATCCCAGTGCAAGCACACATACCAGTGCAAACCCACGCAGGATTTTTATTTTTTTATTAAAAAAATACATGTTCCACTCCACCCTTCTCCGACGGAAACAGGCGGCTCCACGTTCCATTGGACCGCTGTAACATTCTTAATCAATCGCTGTAACCTTGTAATCTTTCTCTTCTACCGTTTTCTTTAATACATCATCTGCCACTTCCGTGGATGAGGTCACAACGGCAGTGCCAGCCTCATGGCTGACTTCTGCGGATGTTACTTCCGGAAGTGCCTCAAGTGCTTTCTTTACGGTTGCCTCACAGTGTCCACACATCATTCCTTCAATATGCATTGTCTTTGTCATTTTTGTTTCCTCACTTTCGCTTATTTTCATTTCTGTCGGTTTTGCTGCCGGTACAGCCTTTTTATTTGCTTTTCCATGTACGGAAAACAGGTTCAGCCGTAATGCGTTGGTCACGACACAAAAGCTCGATAAACTCATGGCTGCCGCGCCAAACATCGGATTTAATTTCCATCCAAATACAGGATACCACACTCCGGCCGCAAGTGGAATCCCTATTACATTATAAAAGAATGCCCAGAACAGATTTTCGTGGATATTCCGAAGCGTTGCGCGGCTTAAACGGATTGCTGCCGGGATATCCCGCAGACTGCTTTTTACCAGAACAACGGATGCCGCATCAATGGCCACATCGGTTCCGGCGCCGATGGCGATTCCGGTGTCTGCACGCGTCAGTGCCGGTGCATCGTTGATACCGTCTCCGACCATGGCAACTCTGCCGTGTTCTCTGAGTTTGCGGATCTCCGCCTCTTTTCCTTCCGGCAGAACACCTGCGATCACCTCGTCCACTCCTGCCTGTGCGCCAATGGCTTTTGCTGTGCGCTCGTTGTCCCCGGTCAGCATAATGACTCGGATTCCCATCTCACGCAGCTTAGCTACCGCCTGCGGACTGTCCTCTTTGATCGTGTCTGCTACGGCAACCAGACCGGCACAGGTATGATTCTTTGCAAAAAGCAACGGGGTTTTTCCCTCTTCTGCCAGTTTCTTTGCCTGTTCTGTCATGGCCGCGTCCACGCTTACCTTCTGCTGCATATAAGAAACACTTCCACCCAGCAGCAGATCTTCTCCGCGCACCGCGGAAAGTCCGTTGCCCGGCAATGCCTGAAAATCGTGCACTGCAGTATTGGAAATACCAATTGTCTTTGCATGCTCCATAACCGCCTTTGCCAGCGGATGTTCACTGGAGCTCTCCAGATCCGCAGCAAGCTGCATCAGCTCCCGCTCCGTATATCCCTTTGTAGGGAGAATATCCGTCACACGCGGTTTCCCGGTTGTGATTGTACCGGTCTTGTCCAATGCCACGATCTGCGTTTTTCCTGCATTCTCCAGTGCCACGGCATTTTTGAAAAGGATTCCGTTTTTGGCTCCCATGCCGTTTCCGACCATGATCGCTACAGGTGTTGCAAGTCCCAGTGCACACGGACAGCTGATAACAAGCACGGAAATCCCGCGCGCCAATGCAAACCCGACGTCTTTTCCGGCAAGCAGCCAGACGATGATGGTGATTCCTGCAATGGTGATGACCGTTGGTACAAACACACCGGATACTTTATCGGCGATTTTTGCAATCGGCGCCTTGGTGGCTGCCGCATCCGACACCATTTTGATGATCTGGGAAAGCGTGGTGTCTTCTCCCACGCGGGTTGCCTCACAACGCAGAAATCCGGACTGATTCGTCGTTGCCGCGCTGACGGAGGAGCCTTTCTGTTTGTCGACCGGAATACTCTCTCCGGTGAGTGCTGCCTCGTTGACCGCACTGCTGCCTTCTATGACAATTCCATCGACCGGAATATTTTCCCCCGGACGCACGACAAAGATATCCCCCTGCCGCACTTCTGCAATTGACACGGTAACTTCCTGTCCGTCCCGCACCACCGTTGCGGTCTTCGGTGCCAGCCGCATAAGGCTTTTTAAGGCATCGGTTGTCCTGCCTTTTGCGTGGGATTCGAGCATTTTTCCGACGGTGATGAGTGTCAGGATCATTGCCGCGGACTCGAAATAAAATTCATGCATGTAGCCCATGACTGCATCCATATCGCCGCGCACCTGCGCTCCGGTCATGGCAAAAAGAGCATACGTACTGTATCCAAACGATGCTCCGGCGCCGAGTGCCACCAGTGTATCCATATTTGGTGCGCCGTGGAGCAGGCTGGTAAAACCGCTCACAAAGAACTTCTGGTTGATCACCATGATGATGATGGTTAAAAGCATCTGCAACATTCCCATTGCCACATGATTGTCTTTCATGGCAGCCGGTACCGGCCAGCCCCACATCATATGTCCCATGGAAAAATACATCAGCACGACAAGAAAGATGACCGATGCGATCAGACGCTTGCGCAGTTTCGGTGTCTCGTGGTCTTTTAATGCTTCTTCCTCTTCTGCTGCGGTCTGTTCTTTTTTTGCGCCTTTGGGTGCTGCGCCGTATCCGGCTGCGACAACTGCATTTACGATTTCCTGATCGGTTGCCGTGCCTTCCACTCCCATGGAGTTGGTCAGCAGGCTGACAGAGCAGGAAGTCACACCCGGCACTTTGGAGACGGCTTTTTCCACGCGGGCGGAGCATGCCGCACAGCTCATGCCGGTCACTTCATATTGCTTCATAGTTGCCTCCTACATTTCTTACTTCATTAATTTTTGTAACATCGTTACTAATTCGTCTACTTTATCGTCCTCGCCGTTTCGGATGCCATCTGCGACGCAGGTACGGATATGTTGTGCCAGCAGGACTTTATTAAAACTGTTGAGTGCCGCATTGGCAGCCGCTACCTGTGTGATGATATCCGGGCAGTAACAGTCTTTTTCTACCATGCCTTTGATGCCGCGGATCTGTCCTTCAATGCGGCTCAGGCGATTGATCATATCTTTCCGTTCCTTCTCGGAACGCTCTTTTTTCTTACAGCATTCACAAGTATGTTCTTTTTCCATTCGGATTATGTCTCCTCTCTCTCCGATACCCTGTATGGGTATCCTTCTGCATCGCATTATATACCCCCTGTGGGTATTATGCAAGAATTATTTTTCTCAATAAAAATGAGTGTCTTCCGGTTTTTGGAAAACACTCATGTATTATTTATTATTCCTCTATGGATACAAAAGGAAATTCTTTTGTGAGATTTCGATCCATCTCCATCATATGCAGAAGACGGCTTGCTGCACCTGACGGATGATTGATTCCAGATTCCCATGCCTCCACAGTCTTACAGGAAACACCAAGATAACTTGCAAATGTCTTTTGCGACATTCCGGTTTCGTTACGAATCTTCTTTACTTCGCTGGCATTGTATTCCTTAACAGGAACAACTGTCACGACACGGCGCGGAAGTTTTTTTTCTTTACTTTTTGCATCCTCAATGGCTTCCTGTAATCCAGCCACAATACTTTCATATACATCGCTCATATTATTTCTTCTCCTATAACTTCAATTTCAATTGTTCAATTAAACTTTTGATACCATTACGTTCAGCTTGCGACAGATTTTCTTTTTCATTTTTAGAATACACGGTAATCAAATAAATAACCTCTTGAACCACAAAATCCACATAGCAAACACGGGCACTGCCACTTTTCCCTTCATTTGCAAAAGGAATTCTGATCTTTCGAAGTCCTCCTGTTCCCTTTATTACCGGATGTAAATCAGAATTTTCCAGCAATTCTAATTCCAGCTTTCTTAAATCTTCATCCTTAAACCCAAGTTTATCCCAATTCCTGGAAAATTCGCGTGTCTGTATAAATGTTCTGACCATCTTTTCTCCTTTACATTACCCTATTCAATAGTAGTATGTCAAGTTATCATGTAACCCTTCATTCTGTTTTTTAAATTTCATGGAGTCGTGGGAGAATCCCCCGTGATTTGTTCCTGTTGACATTTACTAATATAATATTCAGAAACAATATAACTTTATGAAATAACATTATCAAACACGTTTTTACCTGTCAAGAACAATTTCTATTATTTTCTCCAAAAGTGTGGTATGCTCTGTCATAGATTATATTTAAATGAGGAAGAAAACATTGAAAAAATTAGTACAAAGATTATTATTCGGAATCGGCATCCTATCCCTTGGCATCACGTTCACCGGTTGTCATGCCAGCCATTCACAGACGGATTCACAGAAAACTATTTCCAGACAGACAGAACCGCAGGCCGGACCAACAGAAACGGAAACTTCTTCCACGCTTTCTCTGATTGACGCTTCCGGCATGACATTAGAAAGCCGCATCCACACATCGGACGGTTACACAAGAACCAAAGAAGCCGACGGAAGTCTTGCAGAGTTTTTGCGAAACTATGCCATGGAGCCTGATCAAAGTCCCGTTCTATTATATGACGGCAGTAAAAAACGCAATCAAAAGGCTCATGTTGCCGTATTTGATCTCCCACTTGAACATGAGGATCTCCAGCAATGCGCGGATTCCGCCATCCGGGTATATGCAGAATATTTTTGGAGTACAAAGCAATACGATCGCATTGCTTTTCATTTTACGAATGGATTTGACGCCCAGTATACGAAGTGGGCAGACGGTTACCGTATCCGTGTAAACGGAAATAATGTAAGCTGGATCAAAAGTGCACAGCCGGACACTTCCTACGACAGTTTGAAAGACTATCTGCGTATCGTTTTTTCTTATGCCGGTACCGCCTCCATGGATACCGAAGCACAGCCGATCCCGCTATCTGATCTGCAGGTGGGAGATGTGTTTTTAAAAGGCGGAAATCCGGGGCATGTTGTGATGGTCGTTGATCTGTGCGAAAATGCAGACGGCAAAAAAGCCTTCCTGCTTGCACAGGGATATATGCCGGCACAACAATTTCATGTATTAAAAAATCCGGCGCACGAAGATGACCCATGGTATTATGAAGATGAAGTCACCTATCCGTTTCACACGCCGGAATATACCTTCCAGAAGGGAAGCTTAAAACGATTGAATTATGCTATTATCCACACTGCTCCTGAATAAGCCTGTGGATTTCCTCTTTGTCTTTATCCAGTGCCACTTCCAGTTCCCCATACAGCAGATTCTCTGCCAGTTTAAAATAACGCCCATCCACCGCCGTAACTTTTCTGCCCTGCCGGACACGCTCTTCTTTCCGGTCGCAGATCAGTTTGATGATCCCCACCAGACGCTCCGGATCATTGCTGGTGATAGTACAGTTTTTTAGAATCTGTATCCGAAAAATCCAGATGCACCAGATCCTTTACCTCACATACTCCGTTTGCAGCTTTGACAATAAATTCTCCTATCTGATACAAGATAATTCCCCCTTTTCCCTGTATTTCTATTGTACCACAAGGAAAAGAGGGCATTCAAAGGTCGAATTCAACGAAAATTTCTCATTATGAGGTTGGGGACGTTGCACAATTTTTCAAAATCTGTCTCACTTTTGAAGCTGCTGCAACACGGGCTTTCTTTCCCTTATCGATCTGCGTAAGTACCTCTGACCACGCATCATACAACCGATCTAAGTCACCATTCTTTGCATTTTTCCACTGTGTTTCATCGGACTGTAAATTTTCCAGATACCCTTCAAACTCAGACACCATCTGTTGAAGATCATGTTCCTTCCATGATGCCCCATAACTTGTTGTTATATACGCGTTTACAGCCTCACGGCAATACCCAAACGCCACCCCGATCCTAAAATCTTTTTCGTCCGGCTCACATGTTTGTAAATATAAAATCTCCTCCTGTATGTGTCCCAGAATACCCTGAAACATCTGATCCTCTGTCGTTTGGTTCCATACAATCTGGGCGTCTTTGTTCCGTATCACCCTGTACTGATAAACATTTGCTGATACGGATACTATGCATACCGCAATTGTGATTATCAACGCAATTTTTTTCTTCATCTTATCCCTCCCACCAAATGAAAATCTTCCATTTTGATATGCCCTTGCTATCACATAGGATGGTTCATAAAATGCACTGCAATTATAATTATCATATTTCCTCTTCCAGTGCATAGTCTTTTATCCAGTCATCTTCTACTTTTAGCGGATTTTCACAGTGCAATACACCCGCACAACTGAGAAGATGGTAAATCTTTACAGCCCCAATATCAACAAAATTTAAAAGCCGGTGGATTTTACTCTTGCACTGTCAAGTCAGCACTGGTACCAGTTTTCTGCATTATCATATCTTCCCGATGTATCGACCGCTGCACATTCTTCCAATATCTGTCTCACTTTTGAAGCTGCTGCAACACGGGCTTTCTTTCCCTTATCAATCTGCGTAAGTACCTCTGACCACGCATCATGCAACCGATCTAAGTCACCACTCTTTGCATTTTTCCACAGTGTTTCATCGGACTGTAAATTTTCCAGATAATCTCTAAACTCAGCCACCATATGATGAACATCATGTTCCTTTCCAGATACTCCATAACTTGTGCTTGGATACATATTGAATGCATCCAGGCAATACCCCAACGTTCTCCCGATCTCTGCGTCTTTTTCTCCGGATTCACACTTGCTTAATCGAATCATCTGATCCCCTATGTATGCCAGTTCCCCCTGAAACATCTGATCCACAACCTTTTGGTTCCATGTTATAGACGCGTTTTTATTCTGTATCACCCTGTACTGATAAACATTTGCTGATACGGATACTATACATACCGCAATTGTGATTACCAACGCAATTTTTTTCTTCATCTTATCCCTCCCACCAAATGAAAATCTTCCATTTTGATATGCCCTTGCTATCACATAGGATGGTTCATAAAATGCACTGCAATTATAATTATCATATTTCCTCTTCCAGTGCATAGTCTTTTATCCAGTCATCTTCTACTTTTAGCGGATTTTCACAAAATCTGGTAATACTGTAGCATTTTTCAAACAGAAAATCAATCGTTTTCCTCACCTTCACCGCAACACAAATTCCATGTTTCTTTAATTTTAGCCATAAGCGTCTATTTTGTTCGGCAGGAGTGGTGCTATACTCCATCCATAATGAGTATCTTCGAAGCGTGAGTCTGTCAATTCTGCAATTGCTGCCGCTGACACATAATATGCTCCATCGATCTTATAACATGGAATTCCCACTACTTTACCGTCCCACACAATGCTGGTAGCAGGCACTGTCACTTTATGATTTTTGCCGTTGCCTTTCTTCAAAGTCACGGCTTCCCCCTTATATGACGTCATACTGTCAATAATAATTGCATCATTGGGCAGTCTGACTCAGTTCCTCAATCCGCTTTTTATGGTAGTTGACAGATGTCTCACCCGGATAAAAATAGACTTTTGCTGTCTGGGTGTGAACCACAGCATGAGCCTTGACCCCATAGTTTTTAAGGCTTTGTGGCATCTCACGGGGCACCCATTCTTTCGGGATCGCGCGTCCATAGGTCGCATATACTTTCCCCTTCGTGTTTTCCTCACTGCCGTACAGATATTTCGACAGAACTTTCATGTCTAACGGGAATGGATAAAGATCGGCATTCGGATCTTCTGTCAGACAGGCTATGGATTCAGCCGATACGTTTGCCGTCGGCACCAGCGTGATCAGCATCGCCATTATCAGTATGACTATGACGGTTCTTTTTCGGTTGGTAACTTTCATAACTTTCTCCTTTCCTCCACCCGGTGGTGGAACAAGGTCATACACATTCTCTCTTACGCTTCTTTGTTATTCTTTAAGATAAGCCTCTTATGCTTGCTGGAATAGGGCCAGTACTTTGATGACAATTTCGGACAGTTTGCTGACGTAATGGAAGAAACTTTCTTCGCCTTTGACTGATATGGTACCCAGCTTGTATACTCGCGTCCGCTCTTCTTTCCGGAACCGGTATAGTAATTATCCGATACGGTATTTTCCCCTGATACATAACCGGCGATCTCACCAGCCATGGCATATTTTCCTTTTGCCGTAACTTTTCCTACGTTGTAATTGCAGCTTCCGTCGCGGAATTCTCCGACAACACCACCTGCATAACCTTTTCCGGTAAGGCTGACCGTTCCTGTATTATAACAGTTTTTAATCTTCGTTCCACAGTAACTTACACCGCCAACATTGGTAAATCCGTTTTTCGTATTGACGGTAATCTTTCCGGTATTGTAACATTCGCTCATTGACGCTGCAAATCCTACACCCGCAACTTCATTATCTCCTTCATAGTCTCTTCCGGAGCAGACACCGGTAAAGGAAACCGCCCCCTTGTTATAGCACTGTTTAATTTTTACAGCGGACGCTTCGATACCACACACTTTGACTACTGCGCGCGAGGTCTTTCCTCCCTGATTTGTCACAGAAATTTTACCGGTATTGCCACATCCCTTAGCCTGTCCATAACACGAGCCGGCAACACCGCAAGCCTCAAATTCAAGCCCGAATCCTGCATCTCCCTTTGCTGTATTCTTAATTGTAAGATTTCCGGTATTGACACACTTTTCTATTTTCTTCGTGATCATGGCAATACCATATACCGAAAACGAAGTATCCTCATTCCGTGCTCCTGTCAATGTGATATTGCCCTGATTCCGGCAATTCCTGAAATTGGAATTTTCATCTCCCCAGGAGATTCCGGCAAAAAACCAGGCAGCGCATCCGTTACTTTAATATCTGCATTGACTTTACTGGTACAATCGGTAAAATCACAGGATTTTGCGCTATCGACAATTCCGGCACCACCGATTGTCGCTTTTCCGGATACTGTGATATTGGAAAACCTGCACTTTTCCGCCTGATATACCAGGGCTGCTCCCATTTCTTTTCCCTGAATCGTCACATTTGTCATAACAATGTTTTTAAACGTTGCATTTTTTGCATTGTTGAACAGTCCCATTCCCGTATAGTTCTTAATCGTATGTCCCCTGCCATCCAACGAACCCGTGAAGCACTCCTCGTGCTGCACCTTTGTATCATAATCATAATAATTCGGAAACAGATTCAGATTCCCCTTAATTGTGATATCTTTCGCCAGATAATAATTTCCATCCGGATTCTCCTGCATTGCAACCAGATCTTCCTCGGAACTGATTGCGACTGCCTGCGCTGTATAAACGGTTTCGGTTGCTGCGCCCGTATGCAGATCCGCCGGGCTACTGGTACATACCAAAGTAAACGCCATCAGAAAAGCTGCCATTTTTTTCATAAACATTACCTCCGTTTTTCACACGATTTTACACATCTGGCCGGACAGTGTGAAAAAACAGGGAACACCTCTGCTTTGTGCAAGGTGTTCCCCGTTTTTCTCTATAACAGCCACTTCATCTCTGCAAAAAATTCCCGCAGCATATTGTTCGGCAGATATTTTGGTGTGGAATCCGCCGCAATTCCACATACATCGGAAAGTCCGTACTTTTTGGCAATCTGTAAGGCACGGAATACATGAAAATTGTTGGTCACAATGCCAACGGATGCGCCTTCTTTCATCAGCATTTTACTGTTCGTGATATTCTGCTCGGTTGTCTGCGATTTATCTTCCGGCAAAATCCGCGCAGTATCAATGCCTTTTTCCTGCAGATACCGTGCCATTCCCTCTGCTTCAGACCACGGCTCATTGCTTCCCTGTCCTCCGGAAACAATGCAGACCGTGTCCGGGTTTTCATTCAGATATTCCACAGCCTTATCCAGACGATATTTAAGAACTGGACTCGGACCATCCTTTCTCACCTGTGCGCCAAGTACGATAATATAGTCGAGCCCCCCTCGTCCATCCGCGTGCATCTGGCTGATCACACAGCCCTCTACGATACAAAACACAAGCAGTCCGATACAGACAATCATTCCTGCAAAGATTTTTATCGGATGCGGCACCTTTTTCCACACTTCCATGTACACGGAAATTCCAAACAGAAACACCACGATCCCGATACCAATCCATATAAGGAAAAAAGCTGTGCCGGAACCGGTCGCATGAACCATTACCGCATAAATCACACTCAGGATTCCAAGCAGTAAACATATCCAAAATACCATCATATTCTTTTTCATTTCTCCATCCCTTTTCACTCCGCTAATACCGGATATGAAAGCCATTTTCCTGTTCATCCGGTGGTATGTTTTTCCGATCCATCCCGGTAATATCAATATATCTGTCCTGTTTCAGCTGTTGGATGATCTGGTCAATTTCTTCCGGCAGACCCTGCAATTCGGCACTGACCGATCCGTCGTATTCATTCCGTACCCAGCCAGTCACACCATAGTGCTGTGCCAGATGGGACAGGCGGTAGCGGAAACCTACGCCCTGCACGTATCCGGTAAAGCGGATATGTTCCCTTTGTTTTTCTGCCATTTCGTTTTCTCCCTATATTTCTTTGCGATAGCTCTGATACAGCTTTTCAAATGCAGAAAACGACCGCTCGATCATATCATAATCCACACAGTAGGACACACGCGCATAGCCCGGACAGCCAAATCCCGTGGCAGATACAATCAGAAGATCCTGCTCCTTTGCCCGCTCACAGAAAGCATCTGCATCCGGCTCCAACGCCTTGACAAACATGTAAAACGCGCCCTGCGGCTTGAAACATTCATACCCAATCTTTGTCAGACCATCGTAGAGCAGATCACGGTTTTTCTTATACAACTCGATATCTCCGGTATTCCCTACACAGGCAGCGATTACTTTCTGGAACATGCTCGGTGCACAGACATAGCCCAGCGCACGGCCGGCTCCGGCGATTGCCGCATAGACGGTCTTACTCTCGGTCACTTCATCCGGAACAATCACATAGCCGATGCGTTCACCCGGCAGCGACAGGGATTTGCTGTAGGAATAGCATACCAGTGTGTTTGCATAATATTTTGTCACATACGGTACTTCCACGCCATCGTATGCAATCTCACGGTACGGTTCATCCGCAAGGATAAAGATCGGTGTGCCGTTCTCTTCAGATTTCTTTGTCAGAAGTGCAGCAAGTTTCCGGATCGTCTCTTTCGAATAGACAGCTCCGGACGGGTTGTTCGGGGAGTTGATGATCACGCCTTTGGTGTGTGCGCTGATGGCTTTTTCTAAGGCTTCAAAATCAATCTGGAAATCGCTGGTGTGAGGCGGTACCACAACAAGTTTCGCTCCGTTGGCTTCCACAAACACACGATACTCCGGGAAAAACGGTGCAATCGTGATGAACTCATCTTCCGGTGAAGTGGTAAGTGCACGGAAACATACGGACAAAGATGCGGCAGCTCCCATGGTCAGGTAAAAGTTGTCTGCCGAAAACGCAGTCTCATATGTCTTGTTCAGGTAATCTGCGATTGCCTGTCTCGTCTCGATATCTCCCTGTGCAGAAGTATATCCGTGCAAAGAAATGGAATCCAGTTTCTGTGTCAGGTCACGGATGGTCTCATTGACGCAGTCCGGTGCCGGTACGGTTGGGTTTCCGAGGGAAAAATCATAGACATTTTCCGCTCCCACAACTGCTGCGCGCTGCTTGCCATACTCAAATAATTCACGGATTGCCGAACGCTGGCTTCCTAATTGATACATATCTTCTGCTACGAACATTTTATTTTCCTCCTCATATAATCAGGTGTCTTTATTAAAATTCAAGGCTTTTCAACCTTTTATATCTCCTGTTTTTCCAGTTATCGCTTCTGACTTGCCAGATAATTTTCATACTCCAGCCGGCTCAGCCGCTCGATCTCCTCCCGGAGATTGTCCGCCGACATGCGCAGCGCGCCCTGACTCATGACCGTAAGCTGCTCCAGCCCGTCATTGGTCGCAACCGTGACGCGGTATTTATGCCCGATTTCATGCACCGTACGCTCAATAAATGCATCTGCCGTCTCATCGGTTTTCGTGTAGACCACATCGAGATTGTGGTATTTGCTTTTGGCACCCGGATGTTCTTTGCGCTTATAGGCATCAAACACCACCAGCACCGGACAGCTCTTGTATCCCTGATAATTGCTTAAAATATCCAAAAGCTTGTCTCTTGCGGAATCAATATTGACGCGGGAAAGTTCATTTAAGTCTTTCCATGCAAAAATAATATTGTAACCGTCCACAATCAGATATTCTTCCTGCGGTCCCTTCGCCGGATAGATCGGATTGCCCTTTTTGTCATATTTTACCACATTCGGCTTCGGTGCGTCGGATTTCTTTTTGAGCCACTTACGCCGCTCCTGATCTTCCACATCCTCGCGGCTCATGCCAAACTCGCGGGCATAAATCTGCTGCAGCTCCTGATCTAACTCCCAGCCGGTCTTGCCGGAAGACTGCTGCCGGTGCACCGGGCCAAAACTCTGCCCGTTGGTCTCATAACTGCGCCCGTCCGCAGGTGTCTGGGTTTCCTCCTCCGGCACAAACTGCCGCGGCAGATGCATATAATCATCCACCTGATCCCACGGCACGATAAATCCAGCACCGTGCGCACAGAATACCGATCCGGTCGGATTTGCCGTATCTGCTTCACTGTCGTATCCGGTTTCCGCGATCACTTCCTCACTGTTGTGACAGACATCATAACCGGAAAGTTCCAGTGTCAGATGCCCGAGTCCGCGGGTATATGCATGTACCTCACTGCTGTAATCCTGCATCGTTGCGACCGGAACTGTGCCCTGCAGCACGGCGTAGTCCATGCCGTTTCCGGTGCCAAATTCCGGCGAATCAAACTTGCCTGCACGCTGCTTTAAGTCGGTCATGGCACGGCCAACCATCTCCTGCGGTACTTCAAGCGTAAACGCATACACTGGTTCTAACAGCACGCTTTCCGTACTCTTTAACCCCTGCCGGATCGCGCGGTAAGTTGCCTGCCGGAAATCACCGCCCTCGGTGTGTTTGATATGGGCACGTCCGCTTAAAATCGTGATTTTCACATCGGTGAGTGCCGATCCGGTCAGTACCCCCGGATGTTCCCGCTCCATAATATGTGTTGCGATCAGCCGCTGCCAGTTGAGGTCGAGCACATCCTCACTGCACGCGCTCGCCACCTCGATTCCGCTGCCCGGTTCGCCCGGCTCCAGCAGCAGATGCACTTCCGCATAGTGGCGCAGTGGCTCAAAATGTCCCACACCCTCCACCGGCTTTGCGATCGTCTCCTTATATACAATGTTGCCCTGTCCAAAGACAACCACAACACCAAAGCGCTCTTTGATCAACTGCGTCAGAACTTCGATCTGCACCTGCCCCATCATCTGCGCATGGATTTCCTGCAGTTGCTCATTCCAGAGGATATGAAGCTGTGGATCTTCCTCCTCAAGCTGCTTTAATTTTTCCATCATCTCCACGGCATTCACTTCATCCGGCAGATAAATCTGGTAGTTAAGCACCGGCTCGAGTACCGGCACACTGCTCTCCTGCTGCGCGCCGAGTCCCTGTCCCGGTACGGTTGTGGTAAGTCCGGTCACGGCGCAGACTTCCCCGGCCTCCACCGCCTCCGCGGTCTCAAATTTTTCTCCGGAATACAGACGGATCTGGTCGACTTTTTCCTCCAGACCATCATAGGAAATCCGGTCTTTGACATGCAGCGTGCCTCCGGTCACTTTCAGATAGGTCAGCCGCGCTCCTTTTGTATCTCTGCCGATCTTGTATACACGGGCAGAAAATTCGTTTTCATACTCCGGTGCCCTGTGATATTTTGCAAAGCCTGCAAGCAGTTCTTTCACACCCTCCACTTTGAGTGCCGAGCCATAGTAGCACGGAAACAGTTCGCGCTTTGCCACCGCATGCGCCAGATGCTCCTCTGCAATGCTGCCCTGATCCATATACTCATCCAGAAGTGCTTCGCTTCCCATCGCAGCTTCCTCGAAAAATGCTTCTCCGCTGTCCTGTGTAAAATCCACACATCCATCGGACAGTTCGGTTTTTAACTGCTGCTGCACGACTTCCTTGTCCGCCCCCGGCAGATCCATCTTGTTGACAAACAAAAAGGTCGGAATGTTATAGTGCCGCAGGAGCCGCCAGAGTGTCCGCGTGTGTCCCTGCACGCCATCGGTTCCGCTGATAACAAGGATTGCATAGTCGAGCACCTGTAACGTGCGCTCCATCTCCGCGGAAAAATCCACATGCCCCGGCGTATCCAGAATTGTAATACTAATTGACGGTTCGCTATTTAGCCGAAGCCGCGCCTGCTTGGAAAAAATTGTTATTCCACGCGCCCGCTCCTGCGCATCCGTATCCAGAAATGCATCCTGATGATCCACACGCCCCAGCGCGCGGATCTGCCCGGTGGCATATAACAGTGCCTCCGACAGTGTGGTCTTTCCGGCATCGACATGCGCCAGCAGACCGATATTTATATTTTTTGCGGGATTTTTTCTGCTCATAAAAAAGCCCCTTTCCATGTATCATAATCCAATAGATTTATGATAGCACAGAAAGGGGGAGATTTCATTCCAAATGCCTACTTTATTTAAACTTTTTCCAGCAGATAATATTCACAGTCAACATAAAGGATAATCATACGGCTTATGTATTTATCTATTGGTTTGCTTCATATTAAATTGTGTATACACTTGTTCTATAATTTTCAAATTACAGCAACGTTCTTTTATCCGCTTATCAAACGTTGTCAAGTTCTCATCTCCGGTCATAACAAGTTTTCTTAATCTTGCTGCCGTCTTTATAATCTCCTCACTGTCAGCCCTTATAGCGCGATATTGATTTTGTAACAGACGTCTATACTTCTGATCTGACTCATTATCAATATCAATCAGCTTTAATGCGCAGTCAGGAACCGGAATCATGTTATTGAAATTAATCGCCCCATACTCCCCTCCCTGAATCTTTCTAAAATCTTTCCCATTCTTCATTTTGCGGTGTTTCGCTTTGGGGGACGTGAATGGAGCATAAAATTTCATATTTCTCCTTTGGTAAAAAAAGGAGGACGATTTCTCGCCCTCCTGTTTTCGGTTCCCTCTTTTTGGTGGGGACTCACCAGCTTTTTTCAGTTCTCTCTTTTTGGTGGAGACTCACCGCTTTTTTTGGTTCCCTCTTTTTGGTGGGGACTCACCAGCTTTTAAGAATTAACTTCTTTCTTTACTTTATTATAAGCAACTCCAGAAATTTTAACAACCCTTTTTTGCAAATTTTTCTTTTCAACTATACCGTCGTATTCACTCCATTGATCGTGGCGTGCTCATCCTCGCCCATCGGAATCACCAGACATTTCTGCCCGTTGATCACCTGTGACTTGATCTGCGATGCCTTCTCCGGCTTCACGCGCAGTACCACATCATACGTCTTTGTCTCAGCGATATAATTGTCGATCTCTTCCTGCTTTTCAATGAGCTGGGAGGTACGCTCCGCAAGCGCCTCATCCTTTTCATTAAGCTGCACGGTCAGTGTGCCGACCTGATCCTCAAGTGCCATTTTTTCCACACGCAGTTCATTCTGCACAAGCGCCTTGGAGTCGATCACATTCTCGGCTGCAGGCGGTTTCTCGCCAAATGCCTCATCCACGGACTTTTCGATCTTTGCAGCCTTTTCCTCGCTGATCTCACTGTCTGCGAGAAGCTTTGTGACCACTTCCTTATCGAGCAGGAAAACATCTTCGTCATCGTCGTGTGTCTCGGCATATTCATCGATCATATCACTTAAATTCTGCTGCAGATCCAAAAGCACATCATCCGTGTGCTCATCCTCTGCGCCAAGCACGTTGCGGACGATGGAATGGAATGCCATCTTCTGCTCGGTTGCAGTGCGCTCAATGCCGCAACCCAATCCGTTTGCCATAAATTCAGAATGTGGCTCCTTGGTATTTTTCGTGTAAAACAATGTCGAATGGATATCCGTACTGCGGTCATTGAATGCCGGGAATAAAAATGCAGTGTCCACGGCTCCTACCACCCAGTCGCGCACGCGCGGCCCGATCCGGTGCTCCTCCTCGAGAAAGCCAAGCCCCGGCTTTGACAGATCGACCGGACAGATCGCACAGATCAGATATTCGTACACTTCCTCGGACTCATCGAGATTGTTATTGTCACTCGTCCGGCTCATCACATCGTATGCATCGTGAAACAGCACGATCAGATAATTTCCGGCATGATCATACGTGTCGATTACCAGATCATAAAAGGTATCCAGCAGATTTTCATCTTCCAGCTTCGATGCGCGCAGTGCCATCAGAATATGCTGACGACCGCCCACTTCCTCTTCCTCAATCGGAAACTTCAATTCCAGAAGGTTATTTCCGATGGTTCCGGACAATGCCTTATTTGCAATTTCCAGATATTTGTAAAATTCATCTTCTTCCAGATTCAGAAATGTATTTCCAAACTTACAGACTTTATTGTGATTTCCGTCAACGTAACAGCCACACACGCGCGTAAACGTTGCCGCCTCTTTCTTGAATCTTCTCTTTAACTCCAGGACTTCCTTTTTATTCATTTCTTGGATTCCTCTTCCCTGATTTTCTCTTTCAGTTCCTCAAACAATGAAAGAAACTCTTTCTCCACATCAGCCATCGGCTGAAATTCATAGCTCGGTGTGCTCACCATAACCGGCTCCACCGAATACATTTTTTCATCCATAAAATGAAGGAACTCATAATACAGGCAGCTGTCATCAATATTTGTAATCAGTTCTGCCTCTTCCCCCTCCGACACATATCCCAGAAATTTAGTGTAGATCATATGCTGCAGCTGTTCTTCGATCTGCAGATACATCGTCATGTTTTTCTTGACCGGGCGGGTAATGTCCGCCAGATAAGCTTCACTTCCATCGTGAAGCAGACAGGCAAGTGCCGTCTGTGGCAGATAGTTTCTCGCAGTTGCCTCATGGCAGCACTGGATGCAGTGCTGACCTACAGAAAAAAACTGTGGGAAATGCCCGTTTGCCCGCGTCATCATCGACAGGGCATGTGCAATATCCTCAATTCGTATTTTATCCTCTTCCGGCTCAAAGGTATTAAAGTCGACCTTTGAAAATGTTGTCAGACAATCCTTTTTCATCTGTACTCCCCCATATTACACGCATACATCAAAGATGTATGGCATACGTGAACCTTTACCAGCTAAGTACTTCATGGCCATCCTCAGTGACAAGAACCATGATCTCCCACTGTGCAGATGGCATTCCATCCTCGGTGTATACTTCCCAGTCGTTCTCTTCGTCAATGAAAATCTCCACACCGCCCATGTTAACCATCGGCTCGATGGTAAAGATCATACCCGGTGCAAGTACCATCTGGGTTCCGCGCCTGGAATTGTAACCAACCCACGGCTCCTCATGAAATTCCAGGCCAACACCGTGGCCGCCAATTTCACGTACAACGGTATACCCGTTAGCATAAGCATGATCGTGAACTGCCTGACCCATATCACCCAAAAAACCCCAGGGCTTTACTTCCTTAAGTCCAAGTTCTACACATTCTTTCGTTACCTGAACCAGTTTCTTTTTCTCCGGGCTTACTTCCCCAATGCAGAACATCCGGGAAGAATCGGAAAAATATCCGTTCAGAATGGTAGAACAGTCTACATTGATAATATCCCCCTCTTTTAAGATCACCTTCTCGGAAGGAAATCCGTGACATACCTGCTCATTCACTGAAGTACATACACTGTATGGATATCCTTCGTAGTTGAGCGGTGCCGGAATACCTCCCATGGAAGTGGTCATATCATAGACAATCTTATCAATTTCCGCTGTATTCATTCCTGCGTGAATGTTCTTTTCTATGTAATCAAGTACTGCTACATTGATTTTGGCACTCTCCTTTATCCCTGCAATCTGATCCGGCGTCTTGATCAGGTCATGTGTCGGAACAACGTGACCCTCCTGTGCCAAACGTGCAAGTTTATCATCGAAAGCCGCATGACACGCCTTATATTTCTTGCCGCTTCCGCACCAACATGGATCATTTCTTCCTAATTTTACTGACATTTTTTAATCTTCTTTCTTTTTATTATTGTATGTGACATTTCCAAAACTCACACGATTCCATACTTTAGCATTCACTTTGTATTTTTGCTTTTTCAAAAGCTTCTGATAGGAATCCTCCATATACGCATAATCGTCATAGGTACGGTTATGCAGCTGTGCATACACCTCCTGATATTTCTGGGCGTATGCAATCCTTTGGATCGTCTTTTTTGCATCTTTTCTGGAAATCCCCAGTGCCGTTTCCCCCTGACGTTCCGTCAGATCCTCCCAGAAATCCTCCAGTTTATTGTCCATATGTTTTTGGTCATTGTCATCCAGTGTAATGCCTTCCTCCATGGCCATCTGATAAAAAAGTTCATCATGAAGTGCCATCTGCATCGCATTTTTGCGTGCAACGGCATTCATAAATCCCCCTTCTACGCGCATACTCCAGTAACGGTTCGGATCATCCGGATCGTATACCAGTGCCTCCTGCTGAATCTGATATTCCTCATATCCGACATAAAATGCCATGTCCCTGAGGGTCAGTGTTTCATCATTGATCTGCGCTGCCACTTCATCCAGAGACTCCCGGTACACAAGCGGCCTTGCATTCGTCATGCTATTATTATTTCTCATGAGCATCACAAGCACAACTGCAATCAGAACAATGGATACCAGATGTTTTGGTCTCATCAAAAACTCCTATACCAGTCTGCGTATTGCGGTGATCGTGTGACAGTTCACCGGACGGCTGTTTGTAATGCCGGCTCTTGTTGACTGCGCCTCCACGATATTTCCGTTTCCAATGTAAATTGCCACATGTCCCGGATATACCACGACATCTCCCGCCTGGATATTCTGATAAGACACCGGCTGTCCCACACTCTTAAATGCCTGGGAATACCGTGGGGTACTGATTCCAAAATGTGCGTAGACCTGATGTACAAATCCGGAACAGTCAACCCCATTGGTCAGACTGTTTCCTCCCCATACATAAGGATTTCCGACAAACTGCTGCGCAAAAGCCACAATATCTGCGCCGCTCACATCTGTTGTCTGTGAAGGATTACAATCCGGATCTTTCAGATAGGAATCGCTTGCAATTCCACCACTGGCACCGGTACCTCCACCGTCATAGGTGTTGGCATTGGCACGCGCTGCCGCTGCCTCCTGCGCACGGATAATTGCCTCCTGTTTGGAAATTGTCTTTTTATAGTCCTGCGCCTGCTTCTGTGCTTCTGCCAGCTGCTGCGCATAGGCATCTTTTTGTTGTTCGAGCTTTGCCATGAGGGTTTTCAGTTCCCCCTGCTGGGTCTGATACTTATCCTGCAAAGCAAGCAGACTGTCCATCTCATCTGCCAGCTGCATAGTCCAGTCCTCAACCTTCTTTACCGCATTCTGATAAGAAGTCATAAGTTCCCTGTCAGATTTGTACAGATCGGTCGCATATTCAATACGGTTTAACATATCGGAAAGTCCATTGGACTCCAGAATGGCAGACCAGATGGAATTATCCGTACTGTTCTCATACAGATACTGAATCCTGAGCTTCATGGCATCATACTGGTTCTGTTCTTCTTCCTTTGCTTCTTCCAGCTTTTTGTTTGCCTGCTCCACTTCATTCTGCTTGTCCTTAATATCCGACTTCAGCTGTTCCTGCTTGGAAAGAAGTGTTTTCATTCTGGCTGCGGCAGCAGTGATGCTGTCTTTTACATCCGACTGACTGTCTTTGATATTTGCAATATCGCTGTTTTTTGCTTTCAGTTTTTTCTTGTACGCATCACGCTTCTTTTCTGCCTCGGTCTTTGCATACACATTCGGTACCGCACACGCACCTGCAGTAAGTGACCCGGCCAGAACAAACACCAATACTGCTGCACAAATCTTATTCTTTGTTTTTACATGTATTTTCTTATGCATATTATGCCTCCAGACTTATCTTCCATGGGAGTGCTCCCATACCTTCCTTTATTGTGGCACAAAATACATATTTTTTCTACTGGTTTTTCTTACTAATTAAGGAAAAATTCATAAATTTTTTCAAAAACAGCCATTAATTCCGCAAATCAGCATTATTCATTAACCAGACCGTACTCAGTTTTCCATCTTCCCCATATTGTGCCTGCAGGCTGGTATAATATCCCTGGTCTTCAAAATACCACTCATAGGACGTATAATTGCTCATGCTCACATAATTTGTGAGCTGATATCCCAAAACCTGTCCAAAATCATCCGGTTGACTCTCAAACCCCAGATCCCCTGCCAGTTTCAGATCGTTTTTTTTCACCGGTGAACCCGGATTTAATGTAAGTCCTCCAACGATTCCCTTTTCCGGCACAATATCCTTATCTGATGTATTAAAAATAAAGATCGTCCCGCGGTAAGTTCCATCCTCCTCATAGTATGCATAACCATCAGATTCTCCCGGCTTAATCTTTTTATCTTCATCGTTACTGATGGTAAATCCGGCTTTTTCAAACTCCGAAAATTTACACGGAATCGAAAACTCGTTTCTGGAAAGGGCGAATGTATTAAATCCATGCACATAAGACACATTCTCCCCATTCAGATTCTTAAATTTTCCATCCGGCGCCTTACTTTTTGAATCTGCTACAGCATCTTGGTGGGAATTTTCAGGAGTATGGGAACTGTCATCGTCCCGGATTGTCTGAATTGCCTCACGAATCAGACCCACAGTACCGTTGTCGGACTTTAAATATATTCCCACGATTCCGAAGATTGCAACCACACCCACACAGCACAACCCCAGTGTTACCCAAAGCCACCTCGTTGCTTTTTTGGCACTTGTGCGGAAACGTTCCCAGTCCCCGGCATCGTAACTCTGCTTTTGTTTTCTGGCGCTGATAAGTGTAACAATTGCAAATATCACCGCCCATGTTGCAGATCCCGGCAGTGCGATGGAAGCGATCACGCCCAGAACAATCACAACAATTGCGATGGCCTTTTTGACTCCCGAATTGTCCTTGACCGGATTTCCCTGCGCATCAACCTCACTTTCCCTCTGCTCCCGTTTCGCCCGGCAGTGTATTTTTTCGCGCTCCGCGCGCTCGTATTCCCGCTGGCTCCAACTCTTCTTGGGCTGATCATCCAGCCGCTGTCCGTCACGCGAATAATACACCCCGTTTAAGTTGTATCCCCCCGATGGTTTCTGCTCCGGTGGTGCATAGTCCTGAAATTTCTTTTTTCTTTCGTTTTCCATAACTTTCTCCTTTTGACGCTTTCTATCATCAATTCTAACATTCACTCACTTTCTTTACAATGAGTAACTTATCGCCCTGCTGCACATCTGCCGATTTGAGTCCGTTTGTCTCCATAATTTCTGCCTCGGTAGTATGAAAATGTCTTGCAATGTCCCATAATTGTTCTTCTTTTTTAACAATATAGCCAACAATTCCCGGCTGCTTCATCAGTTCCACCGCGTCTAGCGGTTCCTTATGGATATCCACAATTTTTTCCATGCACACTTCCTGCTGTACAATTGTCTGCAGGGAAATAACCGCCTTGACCTCAAATCGTTCGTTATCCAGCAGATTCACCGCAAGCTGATCAATCGCCGGCTCGATTTCATAAGAAATATCTTCCGTGTGCCCTTTCATGCCGGGAACATCAACAATCTGTGTAAACGGAATCTGTTCCTGCGTATGTGCAATCGGAAAACTGTCATCCGTCGTTGCATACAAAATATCAACCGTCAGGATTCCTTCTACCTCTAACCCGTTTTCCACCGGTTCCACATGATCCATCTCTGCATGCCCCTCAAAAGAACACAGCTGTAAGATCCGTTCCTGTTCTTCCGCCAGCTTCATCTGTTCAGAGATCCGCAGTTTTGCTTCATTTTTAATCAGCAGTTTTTTTGCACAGACCATTTCTTTCTGTGGCACAAGATTTGTTTCCAGCGAATAGACATCTGCCAGAAGTTCCACATTTCTTTCTTCCCACAGCTTCATTTCCACATCCATGGAAAGATTCAGGCTCAGCGCCCTCATTTCGCCATCATAATCTTCTGCCGGTTCCACCTCATATTCTTTCGTCTGGCAATGTACCCAGCAGATCGGCTGTGTTCCGGTCATTCCCCCTTCTATTGATTCGGAAAACGGAACCATCGTTTCATACCACTCCATTTTTCCTTCCGGACTGCTGTACAATACATTCACATACGCTTCTCCCTGAATCTGCATCTGCTCCCCGGTGCAGATCACCTGCCGGTTACGCACTTCCACATAATCATAAAGCAGATGTCCGATATTCGGACTGGACTGTGGCAGTGCAATATCACTGTGCACACGCAGGATATCCTTTTTCGCGGATGTCAGTGCCAAAAGCTGCATCGTCCGGCTTTTCTGCTGAATATCCGGATCATTTTCAACACCACTTACAATTTCTTCTTCCACCGGCACCTCACACACGGCATGAATGCCAAGCAGAGCACGCACGGCGAGCTTTCTGGAATTGATGGCACTGATATTCAGATCCTCCAGATCTCCGCTCAGATTGACGGTATCGCGTTCTTCCACCTCATCCATAAAAATTTTTTCTCCGAAATTTATACTGTCCGTAAAAGATTCCAGCCGGTTATCTTCACTGCGGTATAACACGACAAAACGCAACTGTCCGGTAACCCACACCGTCTGGCTGCTCACCTTGACATCCTCAAAAATAACAGAACCCCTGGTATGTATAATGTTCAACAGATCCGGTTTGTTGTCTTTTACAATACAGTCATCATCCAGCGTAATCTGGGTAAACGCCCTGCTCCTTAGTAAATTCTGTCTGAACAGCTGTCTCTTCAATTCCAAAACAAAAAAATCCCCTCTCTTTGAAGTAAGTATACTAATACTTATTCAAAGAAAGGGAATTTTATTCATTCCTAACAAAGTTTCATTCGAATGTCCTTTGTAATAATATCAGTGTAACTGAATGACAATAACTGTGGAGGATTTTCCTCACGCTCGTCATCTACAAGTATTGTAAAAACGCTTGGATATGCGCCCTGGATAACGCCTTCCTGAATATCTACCTTGTTACGTCCACGGTCTAACTGAATTTTCACTCTGTTACCGCGCTGCCGATGAACGGATGCCCGAACCTTGCTAATCTGTGCCTGTTCCATTGTTGCCTCCTCCATTTGAGTTGAATATTCTAGAAAATACTATATCTAGTAGCTTTAGTATAGCAGAGTGTTAAACTTTTTACAATAGTTCTTAAGTACCCTATTGAAACAGTACCTCTTCCTCCCGCAGTTCCAGCTTCAGTACAATAAACGGATAACTAGGTGCTTTTGTCACCTCTTCTCCGTTTTTGGGTCCCTGCAGTCTCGTCTTTACACAGATGGCGGTATCACTCAGATAACAGTCTTCCACGGAGATGCTGTATCCTCCGGTCTCCTGTATTCCATAACCTCTGGCAACGTATAAATATTCATTATCGCTGTATGTAAAACGGAAATCCCCCTCCTTTTTTTCTTCAATCTGTTGTCTTAAGGCTTCCGGAAGTTCTTCCTCCTTTGTCACGGTAAACTCCAGATCCTTTACCTTCTCCTCACATTCTTTTCGCACACACCCGCTCAGCAGCATAAGCACCCCCAGCAAAATGATCATCAGGATATACTTTCTTTTTTTATCTTTCATGGTTGACCACTCTATTTTCGTTCTTATGCTATCCTATGCAGCGGTCGTGCGATCTATTCTTTTGTATTTTTGTGTTCCTGCAGCATTTCATGAATCACATTCTGGCAGTATGCGCCGATATGTTTCTGATCTTCCTTGGAAAGTTCGGCAAAAATAATCGGCTCCCCATAGGTCAGTTTTACCTCTGCACGGTGCAGCCACGGAAAATGATTTTCAAAAATATCCGCCGTCCCGGTAAGTGCCATCGGAATAATCGGGCATCCCGTCTTCTGTGCTATTTTAAAAGAACCGTCCTTAAACGGCAAAAGCGTCGTTGCATCCTCCCGGTCACGATTTCTCGTTCCCTCCGGGAAAATACAGATAGAAATGCCGGACTTCACCTGATCGATAGCGGTCAGAATGGTCTTAAGTCCCTGCTTTAAATCCTTGCGGTCAAGAAACAGACAATACAGACGGCGCATCCATATTCCCAGCAGCGGAACCTTATTGACACCATCTTTGGAAATATACCCGGTCAGATTCGGACACTGTGCATAAGTAATGACAATATCAAAAATGCTGCGGTGATTTCCAATATAAAGTACAGCCTGATCCGTTGGTACATGTTCTTTTCCCTCAACAGTCAGATGAACCCCCGCCAAAAAAGATACACAGCGCAGTCCCCACTGCACAATCCGAAGCTGGCTGATATCGGCTGCATGTTTATCAAATTTTGCGATAATCCATTCGATTCCGAGAACCGGCAGTCCAAGAATCAAAAATAAAAAAACATAAATGACTACGATAATTGTCCGCATTTTCTTCCTCCATAAAAAAAGCCTGAAGCATTTCATCTTCAGGCTTTTTCACTTTTTGCTTAAACCTGGAACGTTGACAGTGCATCCAGCAGGCTCTGGGCCTTGGTCGTAAGACTCTGGGATGCTTCATCCAGATTCTTGATTGCATCCAGCTGCGTACCTGCTGCCGAATGTACCGATGAAGAACATTCTGCCGTCTGGGTGGACGCATCGGAAATACTCTCGATTGCACTGAGTGTCTCGTTTCGTGCACCATTCATTTCCTGCACATTATTCGAAATCGTCTGCAGTGCCTGAATCAGCTGCGCTACAAGCTGGTCAATCTGTTTAAAGGAATTTGTGGTATCCTCTACAACGGAAGACTGGGAAGAAACTGCATTCTCCGCCTGTCTTGCAATATTTACCACTTCTCCTGTCTTAGAAACGATTTCATCTACAATGGAAGAAATCTGGGAAGAAGAAGCAAGACACTGATCCGCAAGCTTACGGATTTCTTCTGCGACCACAGAAAATCCTCTGCCGGCATCTCCCGCACGCGCTGCCTCAATGGACGCATTCAGGGAAAGTAAATTCGTCTGTTCCGCAATATCATTGATCGCAGAAACAATATTGCTGATGGATTTTGACTTTTCTTCCAGTTCCTGTATCGACTGAATAACATTTCTTGTAATATTTGCTGTTGTCTCAGACGTCTGCGTAAGTGTCTGTACAGAAGATATTCCCGTCGTAATGGTTTCTCCGGTTGCAGAGGTGAGTTTTTCAAGTTCATCTGCATTGGAGCTTACATTATTAATCTTTCCCGATAAGGAATCCATCTGACTCATACAGTTATCGGAACCGGTATCCAGTTTGTTCACACCACTCTCAATCTCTTCAACTGCACTCTGAATATTCTTAGAAGTTTCAAGGAATGTTCCGGATGCCTCTGCCACATGAATTGCCGCTTCTCCAACCTGCTGACTCACATCATTGACATCCAGAATCAGCGATTTCATATGCTCTACGGTATCATTGACACCATCACACAGTAAACCAAATTCATCTTTGTGCTTTGCGGAAAGATGAACCGTAAGGTTTCCATTGGAAACTTTGCGCAGCTGACGCAGAATATATTTGATGGTTCCTGTCATCTGACTCGAAAGGAATAACCCAAGTGCAAGTGCGATGATCATACAGACAATCACAAGTACGGTTGTCAGCTGTTTGATTCCGGATGACTGCTCAAGCAGACGGTCAGAAGGAATCAGTGCCGCAACCATAAGATCTCCGGCTGAAAGTTTACTGTATACAAACATGTATGACTTTCCATTAAATGTAATCATCTGGTTTCCGGAATCTTTTTTCCCGTTCAATGCTTTCTTATAAAAACTTGTACCGTAAATCAGTGCTTTTTCCGTCTTGACGGATTCATCGGAATAAAACTCTTTTCCATCTGTATCCGTAATTAATGCTACATAGCCTCCCTTTCCAGGATCCAGTGACTGCATGGCGGAACGGATAAAGGAATCACTGATGTTTATGATCATCATGGCCGGCTGATTGTTCATTTTTTTTACAATTCGCAGACAGTAGGAATCAATTCCCAGATCCAGTGTTTTATCCGAACTTTCATCTGCCCCAAAGAAAAACCAGTTTGTTGCACTTTTGCTGACCAGTTTTCCCTGATCGCATCCGACATAGTCCGTATAAACATTTCGGTCACGAACAATTCCCTGACAGTCAATCGTACGCTTGTTGTCCGCGATAATATAGGCTCCCTGTATCTTACTGTCAAGTGCCATCTTATTGCGCAGTCTGCCCTGATAGTCTTTGCGCACGGAGCTCTCATCATACATATCCATCAACCCCGCAAAATACTTACGCAGATCCGACTCGGTCAGATAGGTCTTAAATTCGTCCTTCTCACTCGTGATAACCAGATTGATATACTGCTGCATCGTATCAGCAGTCTGCTGTACAGATTCTTTGTATGTATCCACAATGGCATTGGACGCATTATTGTAAGAAGTAATACCAAGAACCAGTACACCTATCACCGGAATTAAAAAAGCCCCAACCAGCCGCATCGCAATGCTGCGATAGAATGGAATTTCCGATTTTTCCTTTTTCTGCCCACCGGATGACTCTTTCATTTTTATCTTTTTTTCCTTCCGGGAAGCATTGTCACGTTTCGGTATTTTCTTTGTTTTTTCTTTTTTTACCTTTTCTTTCTTTAGTTTATTTACTTTCTGCTCATCGTTTTTTCTCATATTGCATACGCCTCCGTTAATTCAGACGATTTCTCCCCCACCTATAATATAGATAATATACTACAATCTGACAAAAAACTCAACTTAAAACTACTATGATTTGTTATACTTTACTATTTTAACACAACAATACTGCATGGCGGCATCTCCAGTTTCCCATCTTTCAGCTGTACCGTCTCTTCCTTCAGTGTCAAGCTTCCCTCCAGATTCATATTTTCAAGTGCTGTTCCTTTCAGGTCAACCGTATCATTTCCTTCCCCAAGATTATACACAATTCCGATGGTACTGTCCTGATACGTTTTCGTGATTGCCGCCTGTGAATCTTTACACAGACTTTCTACTTTTTCTATGGTTCCCCTTGCAATTTCCGGATTTTGATTCCGCAGACGAAGCGCATTTTTATAGTAACTTAAGATAGAATCCTTATCCTTTTCCTGTTCATCTTCTGCCGGAAACGGAGATTCAATGCCGGCATCCATATCTGCCGGTCCCTTTGTCATTCCTGTGATGTCAGTTTTTGACCACACCATCGGAATACGCTTATTTTCATCCTTTGTTCCGGAACTGTTCATGCCGATTTCTTCCCCATAATAAACAAACGGACTGCCGTTCATTGTCATCAGAAGACCTGCTGCTGTCTTAATCTTATCCGGATCATTCACCAGCGTATTGGCAATCCTTGCCATATCGTGATTGGACAAAAACGGTGCATCAATATAATCCGGATTTTTTGCGGAGAAATCATTCTGATATTTCAGCATGGAATTCACAAGGCTTACCGGATCGCCCTTTCTTACCGCATTGACCAGTGCTCCTTTTGCCGTTCCTGCATCAAAATTGAACATACTTGGTGTTCCACTCGCATAATAATCCGCAATGACATTCTCACTCGCCCACACTTCAGATACCATATAAAACTGTGGATTTTTTTCTTTACAGTATGTGTATAATTTATTTAAAATATCACAATTCGCATTGGTTGCATTTTCTTCATAATGCATGGCCGCATCCATCCGGAACCCATCCACACCAAGATCTATCCAGTAATCCGCAACTTCTTCAAATTCCTTCTGTACTGCCGGGCTTTTCAGATTCAGATCCGGCATTTCCGACCAGAAGGATCCCTCATACCACCAGCTGCTGCTTCCCGGCACTGCATAATAGGTTGTTCCCTCCTGCTTGTCAGAAAAATGATAGTAATCCACATACGGACACACCGTATCGTCCGGTTTTTCTCCTGCCTTCAGACCTGCAAGATACTCACATGCCTGTGTAAACCATGGATGCTGGGAAGAACTGTGATTCATTGCCACATCAATGATCAGCCGGATACCTTTTTCATGACACGCACTTGCCAGCTCTTTAAAATCATCCGCCGTACCATATGCCTCGTCCACCGCTTCGTAATCCGTTGTATCATATTTATGATAGGTTGGGGAAGGCATGATCGGCATGAGCCAGATTCCGTTGCATCCCAGATCTGAGATGTAATCCAGCTTTTCTTCCACACCCTTTAAATCCCCCATGCCGTCCCCATCACTGTCATAAAAGGAGCCGACAAAAATTTCATAGTAATTACGGTAATTATCATCAATTATATTTAATTTTGCATCCTGTGTACCGTTCCCCGAAATACAGCCTGCAAGCACCCCGGCAAAAAGCACCAGCACAACAACTGCCGACAAAATTCTTTTTTTCATAACCTTTCCTTTCTTCATCGGATGAAAAAAGCCGGTGGTCAAACGACCACCGGCTTTCTATCTTTCATCATTAACCCTTTACAGCGCCTGTCAGACCATCTACATAGAATTTCTGCATAAATACGAAGAGAATAGAGATCGGGATAGACACAATAACTGCGGCTGCAGCCCATCTTGTAAACCATCCGTTTACAAACTCTTTCTCCAGCATATTGTACAGGAGAAGTGATACCGTCCAATACTTATCCTTTGGTCCAACAATGACACGTACAAATACGAAGTCAAGCCATGGAGCAAGGAATGCCGTAAGAATCGTATATACAACGATTGGTTTACTGAGCGGAAGGATGATCTTGTAAAATACCTGGAACTGATTACATCCATCCAGAATCGCTGCTTCTGACAGAGACTTTGGTACCGTATCAAAGAATCCCTTTGCGATATAAAATCCAACACCAGATCCTGCAGAATAAATCAGAATCAGAGCGATACGAAGCCCACTTCCATCGGTCAGTCCAACTGCTTTTAAAATAAAGTATACTGCAACCATGGACATGAATGCCGGGAACAATCCAAGGATCATTGCCAGATTCATAAATGTTTTACGCATTCTAAAGCGCAGTCTTGACATACAGTAAGATACACTCAGTACGAATGTCGTTGAAATCAAGCATGAAAAAATGGAAATGATCAGCGTATTCATAAAAGCTCTCGGGAAGTTCAACAATGTTGTCTCCGTAAAGAGTCTCTTATAGTTATTAAATGTCAGTTCTTTTGGGAAGAAGTATGCGGTATATGCACCACTTTCCCCTCGCAAACTTGTCATGATAATCCAGAAAATCGGGAATAACCAGATCACTACCAGGATGGCAAGGATTATATGTACCAATGAATTTTTTGCAATTTTCTTTGCCCGGCCAGCGGTCATAGGGCGTTTGCTTACTTTTGCACTGCTCATTACATGAATCCCTCCTCATCTTTGTATGCTTTCGTATTTCTGTAGGTGACTAATGCCACAATAGAAAGAACTACGAATGTTAAGATACCAATCACGGCACCGATGTTGTAATACTGATAATCAACCGTTAACTTGTACAGCCATGTTACCAGAAGATCCGTCTTGCCCGCTGTTTCACCAACCGGAGTCGGCTTACCTGCGGATAACAGGTAGATAACGTTGAAGTTATTGATGTTACCTGTAAACTGTGTAATGATGTATGGTCCCATAATAAACATAATATATGGCAATGTAATTTTGCGGAAAATCTGTGCGGCATTGGCACCATCAATCTTGGCTGCCTCATACAACTCTGCCGGTACATTCTGCAATACACCGGTAACCTGAAGCATGGTGTACGGAATACCAACCCAGCAGTTAATTAAAATAACCGATACACGCGCCCACATCGTATTCGTCCAGAATGGAAGCGGATTCTGGATAAGTCCGCACTCCATCAGCAGGTTGTTGACCGCCCCATGTTCCTGAAGCATCTGTCTCATAACCAGTAAGGATACAAACTGTGGTACTGCAATGGAAATAACAAAACAGGTACGCCAGAATGCTTTGCACTTTGTCTCTTTGCGGTTGATGACAATCGCAAGAATCAGTCCCAGGAAGTTACATAAGAATGTAGCACATACTGCCCAGACAATGGTCCATCCTAAAACTCTCCAGAATGTCTTGCCTATCTTTCCGCCAAGTCCAAGTACCGTCTTAAAGTTCGCCAATCCAACCCAGTCAAACAAGGTCAGATGCTTGTTGATCGTAGAATAATTGGTAAATGCCATTGGAATCATGAATAACAATGGTAAAACTGTAAAAATAAGAATTCCCATCAATGGGAGAAACATTAATGTCTTGTATAAATTTTTATCAAATAAACTTTTGACATCCTTGCCAAAAGAATTGATTTCTTTCCCCTCTTTTGCGAGGCACTCTGCCATATATGCGCTTCTTAAATTTTCAGCCCACATATAAATAAATAAAAGAGTGATCGCAATCGTAGCAACACCGTATAACAACAACAATACGGAATTGTCACCCTGTACATACTCATAAATCTGTTTCTGTTCATTAAATACCTCTTCCTGTTTTCTCCATCCTAATGAAGGAAGCATGGAAAGATAATATGCACCTGCATTGACCATAAACATAATATAGCCAATCTCAATTGCCAAAAAAATTAAACCTTTGATAATCTGCTTGTGGGCGATGTTTCCCAATCCCATTATAAGCGCTGATAACTTAACTGCAGCCCCGCCCTTCGTAAGCGCATTGGATACAGTGTACGGTGTAGCGAAGTCCGACTTCTTTTTGTTTGCACCTATCATACTTATCCTCCCGGCACATGTTACTCTATGCCATATTTATAGACTCATGCATTCCAAGATTCCGGGGAATCCCCCAGAACCTTGGAATTGTTTCTTTTGTCTTTTCCTTTTGGAAAAAGATTACTCTGTAAGTGAGCTGTTTAACTGCTCGTTTAATGCTTCTGTCTTTTCCTTAGCATTGTCTGCTGTGATCTGTCCTTCAGCACCGTGTACGAATGCATCACCGAATGGTGTAGCTGCATCCCAGTAAGCCTGCATTGGGATGATTGGCTGAGCGATAGAGCAATTTGCTGCTACGTTTGCCAAAGTTGATGCAACTGCATCCTTAGCAACTTCTTCGTTAGAAACAAGGTTTGTATTAACAGGAGCCTGCTTTCTTAACTCAAAATGCTTTAACTGTGCGTCTTCGCTTCCTAAGTATGCAGCAAGCTTAACAGCAACTTCCTGATTCTTGCAGTTCGGGTTAACACCAATAGCCTTAGAACCAAGGAATGCCTTCAGCTGGCAGTCTTTTCCGTCAACGTTGATTGTAGGAAGGGCTGCAACACCAACGTTCTCCTCACCAAGGTTCTTAACTACTGCATCATAATTCCAGTTACCATTGAAGTAAGCATTTACAGATCCATCCTTTAATCCGGCAAGACCAAGGGATCCTTCGTTATTGTCCATTACGAAATTCTTGTTGTTGAATAAGTCAACAATGTACTTTGTTACTGCTACAGCGTTGTCTCCGCCGAAGTCATATCCCTTAGATGCATCTGTACCATCTCCGAAGATTGTACATCCGTTTGCTGCATAGAAGGAAGCAAGATACCAGCCGTTGTCAAATGGGAAAGAAACTTTTCCTTTCTCAAGCATTGTATCAAGGCTCTTTACATCATCTTCTGAGAAGACTCTCTTATCATAATACATAAACCATGTATTTGGTGTATAAGGAACACCATAAATATCTCCGTTGTATGTAACAGTTGCTGCCATAGCTTCTGGGTTAGAGCTCTTAACATATTCTGCTGCATCTCCACCGAGCTTTGTTAATGCTCCGGCATCAACCAGATCAGCAATCTGGTCATTTGCAAACATGTATACATCTGCTGCACTTGCAGGATCCTGTAATACGGTGTCTTTTGCATCAGACTCTGAACATGTTACATAATCAAATGTAATGTTCCATTCCGGATGTTCCTCGTTAAATGCCTCACACTCTGTCTTTAACCATGCCCCCTGTGCATCATCCTGATCTTCAGAAGGTCCCATAACAGTAAGTTTTACATCAACTGGTTCTGCTGATTCGGAAGTGCTTCCATTGTTTGCTGCCTGTGTTCCTGTTGTTCCCTCATCCTTGCTGCCACATCCAGCGAACATTGTAGCTGTCATTGCTGCAACAAGCATTGCTGCTAATACTTTCTTTTTCATCGTTTTCCTCTCCTTTTTTAAAAATGATAGTTCAAAAGTATCTATATAAAGCGCCTCTGCGCTCTATATCGTAATTTCTGCGTCATCTGCGGTATACCGCCGCAAGATTCCGTATCCACGCCCGGCGGCTTTCCGCGAGCTGTTCTTTGTTCAATCTCCACCGCCAGTTATACCCCACGGTAGACGGTGCATTCATTCTTGCCTCGTTCCCGAGTTTCAGCAAATCCTGCATCTGTATGATCGCGATATCTGCAATACTTGCGTATGCACACCGGATCAGTGCATCCGGGATTTCTTCCTGACTGCTGATGTTGAGATATTCATACAGATAAGCCAGTTCATATTCTGTCTTGTCCCTGAAATATCCTACAATCGTATCATTGTCATGCGTTCCCGCGTATACCACTGTGTGGCTTCCCGGATAATTATGTGGCAGATGTTCATTGGACGGATCTCCGTCAAATGCAAACATCAGAACTTTTGTGTCCAGCCACCCTGTCTTTGCAAGGAGTTTTTTCACTCCCGGTATCAATGCCTTGCCGCCGTAATCATCGGCGATCACTGTTGTTCCATTCAAAACGGAATTCAAAGCGTCAGTCAGTTTGCGCCCCGGTCCCTTCATCCACCGTCCGCCGGAAGCATCCGTGGCATCTTTCGGAACCATATAATTTTTGACGAACCCGATGAAATGATCCATCCGGATTACATCAAAGAGCTTTGTACTGATCTGCATTCTTCGTTTCCACCAGGAAAACCCATCCTCCTGCATGAGAGGCCAGTTATACAGTGGATTTCCCCATACCTGACCTGTTTCGGAAAACTTATCCGGAATTGCAGCTGCCACATAAGCAGCTTCGCCATTCTCATCCAGTAAAAACTGTTCCGGATGCATCCAGGTATCCACGCTGTCCTTTCCCACATAAAATGGTACATCTCCGATCAGCTGGACTCCTTTGCTGTTGGCATATTCCCTAAGTTTTCCCCACTGCTGGAAGAACTTGTATTGGCAAAACACCCAAAACATGATGTTATTATACATCTCTTTTCGGCACTTTGCAAGCGCAACCGGTTGTTTTTTTTGAATATTTTCCGGCCAGCTCTGCCAGTTCTGGTTTCCATTGGATACTTTCAGTGCCATATACAGTCCATAATCTTCGACCCAGTCCCTGTTTTCTTCTACAAACTGCTGAAATTCCGGTTCGTGTTCGTCAAACCGACCAAATGCTTTCTGCAGAACCAGCGTCCTGTTTTCAAAGAGTGCTGCATAATCAATGGCAGATTTCTGTGTTCCCCAGTAATGGCTCCGGATTTCCTCCGGCGTCAGAAGCTTTTCTCTGACAAGCTGATCCAGATCAATCAGATAAGGATTTCCGGCAAATGCCGACAAGCTCTGATATGGGCTATCCCCAAAACTTGTAGGTCCGACAGGAAGCACCTGCCAGTACTTTTGTTTCAGATCCACCAGCAGATCCACAAAATGGAACGCTGCATCACCCAGAGTGCCAATACCATACTCTGACGGTAGGCTTGATACTGCAAGAAGGATTCCGGAACCTCTTGCTACTTCCTGTCCTTCCAAGATTCTTCACCCCGTCTTTTAAATCACGAATTCTCCTTCGGATTATTGGAAAAACCATCTAAAAATCTTTTCGGATTGTTTCGTGTTTTTTCGTATCTGTCTTAATTTTAGTTTCTCTACGTCATTTTGTCAACGATTTTGCGTTTTCGGACACCATTTTCCCCACTTTTCACGTATTTTATATCGTGTTTTTGTATATATTCACAACATTATTGCTCTGTTTTTTCGAAACTTTTTTTGAGAAAGAATTGCACAGTTTCCCAAACTGATTTATAATCATTTAAACATAAGAAATCACAGGAGAAAATATATGGCTACAATCAAAGATATTGCCAATCGTCTTGGAGTTTCTGTAAGCACAGTCTCCAAAGGTTTAAACGGCGCAAGTGACATAAGTGATGAGCTGCGGCAGATGGTTCTCGATACCGCTGTGGAGATGGGATACAGCACCAAGCGTTCCAAGAAAGTGGAAAACCGCAAGCTTTGCATTTTCATAGAAAACATGAATTACGAAACAATTGATGAATTCGGATATGACATAGTTCTCGGTTTCAAACAGAATGCGTTCCGCCGCAAATGGGATGTTGATATTCTTCCCATCACCCCGGCATTTCAGGAAGAGGAAAAATACGATACCTTTCTGTTGAAAAACGGCTATTGCGGAGCCTTTCTGATGGGTCTTGCATTGCATGATTCCTGGATCAAGCAGCTGGAAAACACTACCATGCCAACTGTGCTTTTGGACAATTTCATCTCTGGCAATCCAAATGTCTGCTATCTTGGAACCGACAGCTACGAAGGCATCACCATGGCAGTAAATCATCTGGTTAATCTCGGGCATAAAAACATTGCATTCTTAAACGGTTCCTTATACTCATTGGTTTCTGACCAGCGGCAGGAGGCATTCGAAAGTGCTATGGCTGCTGCTTCACTTCCTGTACAAAAGGATCTGACAGCTTACGGCTACTATGTATCCGACAGTGCCAAATATCATGTTCCCGGATTTCTTGCCGCCGGTGCCACTGCCGTGGTCTGCGGCAATGACCTGATTGCCAAAGGTGTCATTGACGAATGTACGAAGCGCGGATTCCGCGTGCCGGAAGACGTCAGTGTTGTTGGTTTTGACGACATATCCATTGCTGCCACTTTTGACCCACCGCTTACCACAATCCGTCAGGAACGCAACGAACTTGGCCGTTGCGCTTATGATATTTTAAATTCCCTGATCCATCACATCCCGATCAGCAAAACGCTGCTGCGTCCTAAACTGATCGAGCGTGAATCTACTGCGCGCTGTGCGCACCGCGACTGACAATATTTTATTATTTTATCCGCATAATCGCTTATGCTTTATGCACATTCTTTTTAAGATTTTCCAACAATACCTTATTTCATTTTTTAATAATCTGCACAAAAAAAGACCGACACAATGTCGGTCTTACAGACCGTAGACAAAGTGCTTCGAGAAACTTCCGTTTCTCGGAGCATTTTTCTTTGTGTTTATGAAATTTATTCCGAAAACAGGAAATTTTCCCTTGGATTATGCCATCCGTAATCCCCATTCCTGCTTGCATTTTGCAAGCTTTTTTAAATTCATGCACGCAAACGTAAGCGCGACTTTCATTGTCATCCGCGCTTTGCCATACAACTGCGTATATCGAAATCCGTGGTTTTCCTTTGCCGTTCCAAAGATTCTTTCAATCGTTTCTTTTCTGTGTGAGTATAGCTCCTTCATTCCTTCTGTATGCCGGATATCCTCACATGTTTCCATATAGTCTTCCCATACATGTCTCGTAACAACTTTTACATGGTTCTTGCTTTCTGTACACTGCGAAAGATACTCGCACTTTTCGCAAATCTGTCCACAGCTTTTATACTCGCGATATCCGTCCCGATTTGTCGTGCTGTAATGCAGAAAGTGATTCCCTGGACAAATATAAGCATCATTATACTCATCATATACATACTCAGATTTCCTGAAAAAGCCATCCTTTGTCATGGGACGCTTGTAAGGAAAGACCGGCTTTATTCCATCATCCAAAAGTAGCTTTGCTATTGCAGGAGTTTTATACCCGGCATCAACGATACAGTATTTCATGCCGATATCTGCAAGCTTATCGTAAAGGCCTTTAAAAGTTCGACTGTCATGCTCATTACCAGGGTTTACTGTAAAATCAATAATCCATCCATTTTTATCGCATGCTGTTTCAATCCCATAAGCAAACACATGCTTGTGCTCGCCTTTCCGAAACCAGCCGCTCTCAGGATCTGTAGTGCTACACTTAATTGTTTTTTCATCTGACGGAACATCATCCGTATAATCTTCAAACTTGTCGTTGCCACCGGAACCAGGTTTGTTGTTATCGTCTTTATCTTTCAACGGTTTCTTTCCGTGCGCTTCTCTGTCTGCGTTAATGTCCTGACGCAGCATGTCAGCATAAAATAAAGCTTCCTGTTTTGCGATTCGTTTCTGCATCTTTCTGTTGTTCGCCCGCGCTTTCACATGTGTTGCATCAACAAAAATCTCTGTTGAATCAACCAGTTTGAAACGGTAACACTCCTCAAGGATACGCTGGAAAATCTGCTCGAATAAGTCGGTATCTTTAAAACGACGGGTATAGTTTTTCCCGAAAGTAGAAAAATGAGGGACCGGATCATAAAGTTCAAGTCCAAGGAACCAACGGTAAGCCATGTTTACTTCAATCTCTTTGATTGTCTGCCGCATGCTTTTGATTCCATACAGGTATTGAATAAGCGGTATCTTAATAAGCGTAACCGGATCAATACTTGGTCTACCCATTCCGTCGGAATAAGTATCACGGACGAGATCATAGATGAATGTCCAGTCAATAGCTTTGTCAATAAGTCGTAGAAGATGATTCCGCGGAACAAGATCATCAATACATACCATCTGCATTTGCTTTCTTACTTTTTCTGTTTCTTGTGTCATCATAGAACAATACCGCCTTTTTTGATACCTTTATTATACCAAAAAGAGACTGAAAAGTCTTGAAAATACTGACTTTTAGCCTCTTTAATACAGAAAAATCCTCGGCAAAAAGCCGAGGACTTTGTCTACAGTCTGAAAGACCGACACAATGTCGGTCTTAAAAGAATGGGCAGAGGTGGATTCGAACCACCGAAGCAATTTGCAGCAGATTTACAGTCTGTCCCCTTTGGCCACTCGGGAATCTGCCCATTTCCATCAGAATGCGAAGCACCCTGACAATTCAGAATTATAGCATAATTTTTATTCTGTGACAAGTCTTTTTTCTTTTATTATTTATCATCTTGTCACATAATTCTTTTTCTTCTTTTGTAGACCACCAATTAATATAAATATATCCTAGAATCTCTCTTGTTTTTTCTTTAAGATTTAGTTCCTCTATCGGTTTAGAATAATCAAATTTTGGTCTATCTTCTTTTGATGATAATTCTGCCAAAAAATCTAAAAAACTTTGTGGTATTTTTTTTATATCTATAGTATTTATATTTTCTAAAACACTTAATGTTTCAGCAGCAGCAACCTTATATTCTGTTCCAATCATCATTACATACCTCTTCCTTCGTTATTTCTATCCCTTTGATGTTCTGTATATGCTAAATCTATTGCTTCAAATCCTGTCATACCATCTCTTACATATCTTCTTGTGTCGTCAGCATTATATGTTTTAGCATTTAATTCATCTAACGTTTGTAATTCATCTATTTTTCTTGCTCTTTTTTCATCTTTACCTGCCCAACAAATATCAAATGTTGCTAAATATTCTGGGCCACAATGTTTTCTTATGAAATCTCTACATGCCTTTACTTGTTTTTCATCTGCAGTAATAAGTGCTGTCATAAATGCAAATCTCTCATTTATATCTTGTGGCAAATCTCCCTGTGTGTATTCGCCTTTAACTACTTCCTCAGGTGTTAATGTTGGCATATTATAAAAATCATAAAATTCTTCTGCCCATTCTTCCCTTAATTTTGTTCCTATTCTTCTTTTTAAAGCATCTTCTACATCTATTCCATCAAATTTTCCTTTTTGTAAATCACTTTCAAAATTCTTTAATGTATCTGATATTTGAGTCCAACTTCTTGGGTCATTTGTTCTTCCTTTTTGTCCATATCTATCTAAATGTTCTTCTCCAACTTCTGGTTCTTCATAAAAATATCCAATATCTTCTATATTTTCACTTTGTCCATTAGAATTGTATTTTGATAACATGTATCCAATTACTTGTGGATGTACTCCATTTGGAATAGCATATTCAGTTATCCATTCTCCAACTCTTGGTTCTACATCTATTATGTGGTTTATTCTTTTTTCTAATGGTTCAGCTAAATCTTCTGCTACCATAGAATATTTCTTTTGATTTCCTGTTGCTACAATTACCACATTATCTGGTAATTTAAGTCCTTTTCCCATTTCTACAAATCTATTTAATACTAAAGTATAAACTAAACTTTGTACTGCTGGTTTAACATTTAAAAGTTCATCTAGTAATATTACTACTTTCTTATCACTTTCCTTTGACCTTTCAAAAACTTTATCTGCTACTCCATATATATTTTGAATATTTTCTTCTACTAATTTTCTTTCTTCATCTGTTGCACTATCTAATATAATTTGTTTTGCAAAATCTGGTGGAATACTATCCCCTGTTTGTAAATTCGTTGAACCAACAACTTTTTCTGGAAACATATTGTTAGTAAGTTTTATATAAACTAAATCTGGATATAATGTTCTTACTCTATCTGTTTTTCCTATACCTGATGGACCTCTTAATAAAACACTTTCTCCTGCTTCAATATAACTTTCAAGTTCTTCTGTTATAGTCATTTTCTTTCTTTGTTGTTCTTGTGATTTATCTGGGTTTAATCTTTGTAATCTAGTTTTTCTAGTTCTTTGTGTTTGCCCTTCTCCAAGTTCTGGTTCAATACCAGTTTCCATAGTTTTTCCGTTTACTTCTTACTTGTTCAATATCTCTTGCCCAACAATCATCTATAAATTTTTTTATATCTGTTTTCCCAAAATCTTCAGTATGATAATCTCTTTCATGTTTGAATTGAACTCCTGCAAAAATGATTTTTTCTGTAAGCATTAATTTATCCCTTTCACTTACCAACCATTTTATTGGTTCTACTTCGACCCAAACTTGATCACCATCGCTATAACTTTCTCCATTTGAAAGTTTAAAATCTCCTCCATCAAAGCATGAATTTGCTTTTACTCTTATATATCTTTTTCCTTTATATTCGTATTCCTCATGTCTTTGAGCTTTAAATTTTTCGCCATATTCATCATATTTTCTTGAATCAGTTGTATATCCATTACCTGTTTTTGTTAATCTGCCACTGGTAAATTGTCTTTCCAATTCTTGTTGCAATCCTCTTGTAACTGCACTTTGTGGATAAAAGCCATATTCAACATATTTAACTCCATCTTTATCTTTGCCACTCACTCCGTTCGTGGGGATTCTATCGATTGATGAGAACGGTAAAGCGAGGCGAGCCCCTCCATAGCGAGTACGAACATTGTTGCAGATCCTAAATCCATCTTCATTGACCGCGCGCGCGTCATTATCGCAATCATCTGACCTTGTCCAATAATAACCTGTTCTACCTGCTAATGAATCATCGCTATCTCTATCAACCCCACCTCCTAATAAAATAGAAAAATCTGTGATAGCAGCTTTAGCTCCTCTTTTCTTTATAACTTCAAGCATTTCATCTTCAAAAAATTGTTCTTGAGTTGGAAATGTATAATTACTCATTTGTTTACCTCCAGTTTATACCTTAATGTATAATATTTAAAGTAATCCACTATTATTAAATCAAAAAAGTAAAAATTTTTCAACAAATTCGTAAAATTTTTTCAATTTTTTTCAAAAAGGATATACCTCTTTTTTTAGTTTATAACTTTCACTTGTATTCTTTAAATGATTATAAAAAGCATTCTTTCTAACATATATATATTCATCATCAACTATGTTTTTCATTCTTAATTTTTTCATTATTTTTAAATGTCTTTTCATTCTCTGTTTTGAAGAAACTCTTAATTTTCTAATTATTCCTCCTCTTGAATTTAAAATATGTCTATATCCTAAAAAATCAATTCCATTTTTTACTTTTCCAATTTGTATTTTATGGTTTAATTCAAGATCTAATTTCTCCTTACACGCCTTTCTTATTTCAAATAAGCATTTTTGTAAGTATTTTTTGTCGTTATGTATCAATATCATATCATCCATATATCTAATATACCCTTTGATTCTTAATTTTTCTTTAATCAATCTATCTATTCCATTCAAATAAAATAATGCAAACCATTGACTTGATTGATTTCCAAGAGGCAAGCCAATTTCTGCATTATTAGGTTGTTCTTTTATTAACTTTTCAATTAACCACATTTCATCTGTCGTAAAATTGATTTTTTCTAATAATCCTAGTAGTATTTCATGATTTATACTCTGAAAATATTTTCTTATATCACATTTAAAAAAATAAAAATCATTATTTTTTTGAATTAAAAACTCATGTCTTAAAAATTTTTCCAATCTTTTTATAGCAAAATCTGTTCCTTTATTTTTTCTACAAGCAGCATTATCATATATTAGTTTATTCTCAATTTTATCTCTTAAAGTTTCCTCACAAAAGCATTTAATTACAACTCTATCTTTAAATGGTAATGCCTCAATAACTCTTTCCTTTGGTTCATATATTGAAAATTTTTTATATTTACTTAATTTATATTTTTTGCTTAATAATTCTTTTTGTAAATTACTAATATTTCTTGATAAATCGACCTCAAACCTTATAACTTCTCCTTTATGTTGTTTTGATTTTCTACAGTCTTTATATGCTTTATATAAATTTTCAAATGTAAAAATTTCCTCTATCTTCATTTCAAAACTCCTTTTATATACAAAAAAAGAATACCTCTTATAACTTGCAAAAAATAGATTCACTATTCGTTGTTTGTGTAGGTACTCATTTATTCTTCCACCGCACTTAAATAGCGGTTAGAAAAGAGAAAAATTCCTTTACTTTAAATACTGATATATTTTATCTAAAATATATTTCTCTGATTTTTTCAGATTTACGATTAAATCCTAAAAGTAAATCGGGGCGAGCCCCTCCATTGCGTTTATTTACATTGTTGTTGTTCCTATTTCCATTTTCATTGACCGCGCGCGCGTCATAGAAAACAGGGGGCGTAAAAAAAAAGACTAATTTAAATTTTCCTCTTAATAAAAAACCTTTCGGTTTAAAATCCTAATTCCTATTTTTCCATCTTTCATCATCACTCTTTTTCCATGCTGCTATCAAATTTATAGCCTCTGATAATTGTAGGGAAATCTGTTTGTATTGTTTGTTTAATATACAGCCGGAATTTTCTGCTACCATAGAAACATACCCAAGTAATTTCAAATTCACTATTGCTTCCTTTTGCAATTCTTCTCTTATTTTTTTCTTGTCTATTGCATCCATTCTTGTAAAATTTGCTTTCAATAGATTTTCTAATGTATCTAAACAATAATTTTGCATTCTATTAACAAATACACCTCTGAATTTTTTAGGCGATTTTTCTGTAACTGCTATTGTATATGCAGTAAGTTTCTTTACAATAGTAATTACAACCAAATCATTTGCATTATATGGAATTTTACTAACCATCTCTAACTCTGCATCTTGTTCAACGCTTTCTTTTATTTTTTTATTATTTATTTTCTTATTGTTTGCTGTTGCTATCGCTTGTTTGACGGCAATTTTATCATCGATTGTATTGACATTTTCTTTTATATCTTCTATTTTTTTAGGTATTTTCAAATTACCATCTCTGCTTACTTGTAACATTATTTTCCGCCTTTTCCAGTTCTGTATTTTAACATTTTTAAGAAGAAAAATCTATCTTTATACTCTTGTTTCTATATTTCCTTACTTAAATTTTTATTCCGTCCACATTTTTAATATAACTTCTGATATATTCCATAATCCCTTATTATTTTTCTTACATAATTATTGGTTTCTTTGTATGGTATATTTTCTATGTCTGAGCCATCTTTTTTTATTGTGCCTTCTTGTATCCATTTATCTACTGTTCCTATTCCTGCATTATATGCTGCTACTGCTAGGTAATAGTTTCCGTCATATTTTTGTAATAATTCTGATAAATATTTTGTTCCTATTTTTATATTTGTTTTGGCATCAAATAGCATGTTTGATTCAAATGTTGTATCTGTTATTATATTGCTTGCAACTTCGTCTGCTGTTGAGTCCATTAATTGCATTAATCCTTTCGCATTACTGTTTGACACTACATCTTCTTTAAAATTACTTTCTGCTTTTATTACTGCATATACTAATAATGGATCTACATCATATTCTTTTGAATAGTCTGTTACATATTCTGAATATGTTTTTGGGTAGATTTTTTTCATTATCTTTTCTGGGACATTAAATATTTTTACTGTACCTATGTATGTTACCAATATTATTAATATAGTAATAATAATTGCTTTAAGTGCTTTTGGCATACTATCTTCCCTTTCTTTTGTTTATTTTAAATCGTACCAATTATGTGCACATGATACTTCTACTTCTAGTGGTACACTTAATTTTATTGCATTTTCCATGCATTGTTTTAATATTTCTTCAACTTTTTTACATTCTTCTTCTTTACATTCTATCATTAATTCGTCATGTATTTGAAGAACTATTTTTGCATCTAATTTTTGATTTTTTAGCTCTTTATATAAATTCACCATTGCAATTTTCATTATATCTGCTGCAGTTCCTTGTATTGGTGTATTCATTGCTGCTCTTGCTCCAAATTGTCTTACCATATAATTATTAGAGCTTAGCTCTGGTATATATCTTCTTCTATTAAATAAAGTTTCTACATATCCATCTTTTTTTGCTTGTTCTACAATATCTTTCATAAATTTATCTATTCCATTATATTTTTCAAGATATTGCTCTATATAATTTTTAGCTTCTTTTTTCGATATTCCTAATTGCTCTGATAATCCAAAGTCACTTATTCCATAAACAATTCCAAAATTTACAGCTTTTGCAGAACTTCTTTGCTCTTTTGTTACCTCTTCTATTGGAATATTTAATACTTTTGAAGCTGCCTGTTTGTGTATATCTTCCTCATTTAAAAATGCATGAACCATATTTTTGTCTTGAGAAATATGTGCTAATACTCTTAATTCAATTTGAGAATAATCAGCATCTACATATATATATCCTTGTTTTGGTTTAAAAACTTTTCTTAATTGTTTTCCCAAATCTAATCTTGTTGGTATATTTTGTAAATTTGGCTCTGTACTACTTATTCTTCCAGTAGCAGTTATTGTTTGATGAAAATATGAATGTATTCTTCCAGTTTTT
>OGLT01000150.1_pt1 | contig 66128 bp, 61 predicted proteins | sample 1572911 | NCBI WGS metagenome assembly OGLT01 (sample SAMEA2582014, study PRJEB24529) | metagenome | biome: Human gut stool | place: China | collected 2011 | reverse complement strand
TTGCAGCTGTTGCAAAGCATAACCTGAGAAAATATAAATCATCAGATTATAGCAAAGACAACATTTGCATCATATATGGTACATCAAATCTGATTGATGATGTAAAAACAGTATACCATAAAGAATTCGATGAGGCATTAGAAGAATATAATAAAAAGCAGATACGACCAGACCGGAAAATCGAAGATTATTTTGAACATGTGGCAGGTAAGGAACAGGATATGGCAGTTGAAATAATAATTCAAATAGGCGACAGGGAGTTCTGGAAAAAGTATGATGATATGAAGTCATATATAAAGCTTTCGTACGAGATTATATTGGGCGAGCTAATAAAGAGACTTCCACAATTCGTTGTGGCAAATGCAGTAGTTCATCTTGACGAGGATAGTCCTCATATGCATATAGTGGGAGTTCCAGTAGCAGATGGATATAAGAAAGGTCTTAGCAAGCAAGTATCCAAAAGAAAGGTATTTACTAAAGATGTGCTATCGAGAGTGTTGCAGGATGAACTTCGAGATGTCGCAAATAAAGAAGTGAATGACTGGTTTGGGAAACAGATAAAAGAAAAGTCGAAAGGTCGAAATCACGATTTATCCGTTGTGGAGTATAAGGTGGCTCAGGAGACAAAGCATTTGACACAGTTACAAGAGCAGGTGGAGGAATCGGATAGGGCAGTTAAGGCAAATAAAGCCGCTGAAAAAGAATATACGGATAAAAAAGAAAAATTGGAGTTTGACATTTCATATCTGGAAAGTATGCGGCGGATTACTAAGTCACTATCAGAAATGGACAGTAGAGAATCAAAACATATATCAAAGGAACTTGACGAAAAGAGGTCAGAACTTCAATCAGTAAATGAAGAACTGGCAAGTGCTATTGAAAAAGTAGAAGATGCTGCGAAATTGCTTGATAGAATCAAGAATTTTGTATCGTCATTCAGATTATTTGCACCTACAATAGAAGAATATGCTAATCAGGTCGAATCAGATAGGACAATAGAGGCAGGAAACTCATTCCGTGGAATATTAAATGAGCTGGGAAAGCTGCTGGAGGCATTTAAAGAACTGATAAAAGAAAGCTTGTGCTGGTTTCCAAGGCTGATGAGATGGAAAACATCTAAAGGAGAAGTAGCACCAGTATTCCTAGAGAAAAGCGATGGTTATTCATATGTGGTGTATGGATATATGAATGTGGAGACTGAGGAATATTACTCTAAAGAGAGCGTTCAATGGGAGATTACAGCAGGTAATTGTACTGGTACTGTTGAACAGATGGATGCTAATGTTGAGGCGATGGCAAGAGATTTGCAGGAGATATTGAGGATAGGAGCGGAGCAGAAGAGGTTGTGGGAGGTGTATGAGGGAAGATAGACAACTGTGGGGTGAGTAATTTTATTCAGCTTTTATTCACAGTTCCTTTTTGATGATATAAAAAGAACATACGTTCATAAAAAGTTCTTGCTATTATTCAGATAACAGAATATAATATAAGTTAGATTTGATGGAGGAAGAACGATGGAATTTTTAACAACTAATGAAATATCACACATATGGAATATAAGCGCAAGACGAGTAGCGATTTTATGTGAGGATGGTAGACTTACTGGGGCCGTTAAAAAAGGAAAAACATGGCTGATACCATCTAACACAAAGAAACCAAATGATGGAAGATATAAGAGAATGAAAGCATACTATGATAAATTTGTAAATCTTGAGGATAAATATAGAGTTATATATCCTGAAAGCGCAAATGCGACATATACGAGCTTATTGAATTATTCAGATGATTTGAATAAACCGTTTCAAAGATGGTACAGGTATAAGGAAGGTTTTTCTATTGAATTAGTAGAACAGTTGATAAGAGAGTATACAAAACATAAAGAAGGAATTATACTTGATCCGTTTTCGGGAAGTGGAAGTACATTATTAGCCGCAAATGATATGGGATATTCAGGAGTGGGATTTGAAGTTAATCCTTTTTCTTTCTTTTTATCAAAGTGCAAATTAGAGAAATATACAAAAGAAATCATAGAACTATTTAAGAAAGAATATGAGGAAATACTTAATAATGCAGAGGAGGTAGATGAGGAATATGTGTTACCAAAGTTATCCATTAGTGAAAAAGTTTTTGCAGATGAAATTGAGAAGTATTACATGAATGTCGGTAAGCTTATTGACAATTGCAAAGCTGATGAAAAAATTATCAATTTATTAAAATTAGGCTGGTTAGCATGCTTAGAACCTCTGTGTAATTATAGAAAGGCAGGAAATGGATTAAAAATAAAAAAATATGTTAAACCTAGAGTAATTACAGTAGATGACGCTAGAGTAATGCTTTTAGAAGAATATCAAAATATGTATATTGATTTGCTTAAAAGTAAAAGTATTGGAGATGCAACTATATATAACGAAACTTGCTTAAATATGTCAAAGCGAATAAAACCGAAAAGTGTAGAGGGTATAATTTTTTCGCCCCCTTATGCAAATTGTTTTGATTATACAGAAATTTACAAGTTGGAATTATGGTTTGGTAAGTTTGTGTCAGAATACGCTGATTTAAAAAAATTAAGGAATGCGTCTTTGCATTCTCATCTGAATGGTGATTTGAATATAGAAGTGAAAGCAAAAAGTGAAACATTAGCAAAGTTATTGATAGAATTGCAAGAAAAAGAGTTATGGGATAAAAAAATACCAAAAATGTTGCAATTATATTATGATGATATGTTTAAAGTGCTAGATGAAAGCTACGCATTATTAGCAGACGAGGGGTTTTGCTGTATAGTTGTTGGTAATTCAGCATATGGAGGAATTGTATTTCCGGCGGATTTAATATTGGCTGAGTATGCTGAAAAGATAGGTTTTAATGTTGATAAAATAGAAGTGGATAGATATATTATTACGAGCTCTCAGCAATATGAGATGACAAAAGAAACTGGAAAATATTTAAGGGAGAGTGTTGTATGTCTAGTAAAGAACAAATAATTGAGGTTGAATCATTGCCTGTGGATATTCAAACTGGAGCAACTTATGCAATAAAGCAGGCAAATCCGAATTCCTATACACATGGAATGTTTAAATATCCATGTAAATTTATACCGGAAATTCCGAGATGGGGAATAAAAACATATCTTTCTGAAAAGAGAGGCGTTATTTTTGATCCATTCTCAGGAAGTGGAACAACTTTATTGGAAGCTAATGTAAATGGGCTTGATGCATATGGGACAGAAATCGATGATATTGCAAAGCTGATAATAAAGGTAAAGACAACGGTTTTAGATTCGGCACAAATGAAATTATTAGATCAATGCTATTCGGAAATTATAAATATAATTGGGCAAGATGATGTTAAATTGTTTACACCAGCGATTGTTAATTTAGAACATTGGTTTTCTGAAAATACAATAAATGAACTCGGCAGAATAAAAGCATATATTGATAATATTGAGGACGAGGATGTACGAGATTTCTTTAAATTGTGTATGGCTTCAATTATAAAAAAAGTATCTAATGCGGATGATACATCACCGAAACCATATGTGTCAAATAAAATAATTAAAGTCCCTCCAACTGTTGAAAAAGAATTCACATCAGTTTTTCGAAGATATAAGCAAATGATGCAAGAATTAACACATGTTAAAAAAATGGGAAATACAGTAATTATACAGGGGGATGCATTAGAATTTTCAGTACCATTAGGAATTGATTTGGCAATTACATCACCACCATATATTAATGCATTTGATTATGGCAGGACTATGCGACTTGAAAATTTATGGTTAGATACTTTGACTGAGGAAATGCTCAGGAAAAAAAAGAGTCAGTATGTGGGAACCGAAAAAATAAATACTAAGGAAGAAAAAAGCGAGCTTGGTATTTTGGAAAAAAGTGACTTATTAAAAGTATATTATAATCAGATTGCTGAGAAAGATGAGAAAAGGGCATTAATTGTAAAGAAGTTCTTTGAAGATATGGAAGATAATTTGCGCTGTGTTTATAGTCAGATGAATATATGTGGTAAGTACGTAATTGTTATTGGAAATAGTACAATTAGAAAAGTTAATGTTGAAAGCTGGAGGGTAATAGAAGAAATTGCAAATAAAATGGGTTTCAAAACAGTGCAGTATTTTAACTATATAATACAAAATCCTTATATAAGAATACCTAGAAAAGGAATGGGAGGAAAGATTAATAAGGATTACGTATTAGTATTGGAGAAAGGAGCTTAGCTATGGCACAAAAAAATAGGACGAAAGAAATATGGTTAATACCTAAGAGAGTAAATTTACATCAAACAATTTGCTTAATTGACGGAATAATCGAAAGAAAATATGATGGTACGAGTTGGAATCCACAGAAACAGAATAATCTAGGAGTAAATCTTAAAAAGTGGGGAGCAACTAGGGATGGAAAAAATATATCGCCACAAGCAATTCGAACATTAGTGGCATCAATTCCACAATATTTAGGATTTCTATATGTTAATACTGAAAGTACACCAAATACAATTTGCCTTACAGAGGCAGGTATGGCCCTGTGGCATAGGCATAAGGATGAGTTAGTGAAAGTTCCGAATCTTGTTGAGGGAAAGGATTTATTAATAACAGAATCGGAAGCGGTTCTCAAGCAGATGGAGAAATTGCAGATTACGAACCCAGTAATAAATAAAGATTGTGAAAATATATATGTATTTCCGTTTAGATTTATGTTGAGAGTACTGCTGAAGGTTGGGTATTTGGATCAAGAAGAGATAGCATATTTTCTGTTTAAGGTTAGAAATGAAGATGAAGTTGATGTGATAGTTCAAGAGATTGAGAATTTTCGCAAATTGCCTACGGAAAATAGAGAAGCTCTTATTAATGCATTTAAGAGTACACACATTGGAAACATTACATTAGTTAAGGCTTCTTCGGCTGGTTACTTTATTTCGCTCTGTCAAATAACTGGTATTATGGATAAATTGAAAGTGGTTCCTAATAACAGAAATGGAGCAATTGCGGCCCTAAAAATCAATGATACATACATGGAATATGTTGTGGAAATGTTGTGTTCAAAATATCAAAACACAGAAATATACGATTTTAAAGATAATTTGCAGTTGTGGATAGATTATATTGGTGATCCTAGCAGAGATTATCCTCCAATAGATATATCAGTTATAAATAAAGCTAATAGTAGTTTTTTGGTACAGGTATTTAAGGATGGAATATGCAAGTATGATGACTTAATCGATGAAAATGGTGTTTTGCAGTTTCCTATGTTTGTAAATGAGCAATATGATATAAAAATTATAGATATTTCAACTGGAGAAGAGTTGGAAGTGCTTAATATATGCCCTACATTTGAGCAAAGAGAATATGAAATTGAAGGTAAATTAAGTAATCTAGAAGTAGCAAATGAAACATTAGAAGAAGTTGCAAAGGAAATTAAAGAGCACTGTGAAGCAACTAATTTTTCAGGAAAGACCTTAAACTATTTAAACACTTTGTCAAAGGTCACAGGTATAGATAAAACTAGTGATAAATCATTAAGAGGAGCTTACTTTGAATATTATGTTTATAAAATGTTGAGCATTCTCAAAGATGATAAAGTTGTTGATGAAGTTATATGGAATGGTAAGCTTGGTAAATACGGATTGCCTACTCAAGCACCGGGAGGAAAAACAGGTACACCAGATATTGTATTTGCAGTTGATGATTTACATATCGTCATTGAATTGACGACAATAAAGGCGAAGTCATTACAATTTAGTGCAGAAGGTTCATCAGTTCCTGACCATATAAGGTTGTATCAACAAGAGACAGGAAATAATGTTGTTGGGGTTTTTTGTGCACCTACAATACACGAAAGAAATACAGCAGCGATGAAGTCTACTATAGCTCCATATGGGATTGAACTACATTGCATTACAGATAAAGAATTGGTTGAGTTATTGTTAACAAGAGATAGGAATAAGATTTTGCAGTTATCTGAGAAGGGAGATGGTATATATTGATTAACAAAATTGTTATAAGAAACGTGGCAACATATGATGAGAATGGTATTGCTATTGAAAACACAGAAAAAATTAATTATATTTATGGCACTAATGGTTGTGGTAAAACAACCATTAGTAATTTTTTAAGTAATACGGAGGACGATCAATTTTCGGATTGTGAAGTAGAATGGGAAAACAATACTTCTGAAAAAGTATTTGTATACAATAAAACTTTTAGAGAAAAGAATTTTAAAGAAAGTGATATAGCAGGGATATTCACATTAGGACAAGCAACAGCAGATGAAATAGATGAAATCAATCGTAGAAAAGATGATTTAGATAATGTAAAAAAGAATATAATTGCATCTTCAAAAACAATAGATGACTTAAAGAGTAAGATACAACTTGAAGAATCGGAGTTTAAAGAAATTATATGGAAAGATATTTATAAAACGAATGAATTGAAATTTAAAAATGCATTTATTGGATTTTTAAAGAAAGATGCATTTGCCGAAAAATTAAAAGGGACTATAGTATCTGGAAATGAAAAGATTGATAGAAGTGAAGTTGAAAAAAGAGCATTAAAGCTATTTGGCGAACCTCCAGTAAAAAAAGTGTTTCTGAAGAAATTATCAGCCGAAAATTTGAAGAATATTGAAAATTTAGCAATATGGGGAAAATGTATTGTAGGTAAGAGTGATATTCCAATAGCGAAACTTATTAAAAAATTTGAAAATGGAGATTGGGTTAATCAGGGAAGAAAATATATTTATTCAGGTACAAAGTGTCCGTTTTGCCAAAAAGATACAATAGATGACAATTTTAGAAAACAATTGGAAAGTTTCTTTGATGAAGAATTTGAAAGAGATGTTGAGGAAGTAAAAGAAAAAAAAGAAGAATATTTAAGAGAGAAAATTAGTCTTTTATCCACTTTAAATGATATAGAAAATCAAGATTTGGAAGATGAAGAAAAATTGTTGATTAGGCAATTGCGTGAAACTTTAGAAAAATGCTTTCAGACAAATGAAAGTAATATGGATGAAAAAATTAAAGAGCCAGGGAAAAAAGTTATAATCAATGGCAGTGATAAATATATTGATGAAATTAATGAAATGATTGTTAGAAAGAATGACACAATTAATAAACATAATAATTTGGTTGATAATTATCAAGAGGAAAAGAAAAAATTAATTTCAGATATATGGGTTTTGATTGCAAAAGAAAATAGTACATTAATTAGTCAGCATAATAAAAAAATTGATGGCCTAAATCACGGTGTCCAATCAACAACGGAAAAACAGAATCAATATGAAACTCAAAAGAAAAATATTGAACTGGAAATTAAGAGAAAAAACAAGAGAGTAACAAGTGTGCAGCCAGCAGTTGAAGAAATAAATAGAATTTTACATAATTATGGATTCAATAATTTTTCCATTACTCCTTCGAATGAAAAAAGTAATCATTATCAGATAAAGAGAACAGATGGAACATTGGCAGAATCTACATTAAGCGAAGGTGAAGTTACGTTTATCACATTTTTATATTTCTTGCAATGGATAAAAGGAAGCCAAAACGAAGAGGAAGTTACGCAGGATAGAATAATTGTTATTGATGATCCAATATCAAGTTTAGACAGTAATGTATTATTTGTAGTTAGTTCACTGCTGAAGGATGTTATTTATAAAGTTTTAGATGGAGAATCAAACATCAAACAAGTATTTGTATTGACACATAATGTATATTTTCATAAGGAACTGTCATTTATAGGAAATGGAAATAATCCCAATAAAGAGATTCATTATTGGATTCTGAGAAAAAAGAATGATATTACAAATATACAATATTATGGAATGGATAATCCGATATCTTCTTCATATGAGTTGTTGTGGAAAGAAGTGAAAGAACAAAATGCTAATTCTGTTATTACTATACAAAATGTTATGAGACGAATAATTGAGAATTATTTTAAAATACTGGGAAAATATAAGGATGATGAATTGATAAATAAGTTTCCTGATTATGAAAGTCAGGAAATCTGCAGATCATTATTATCTTGGATAAATGATGGATCACATTGTATGCCGGATGATTTGTATGTTGAAGCATTGGATGATTCATCAGAAAGATATCGGGAAGTATTTAAAAAGATATTTGAATATACAAATCATATTGAACATTATAATATGATGATGGGAATTAATGAAAAGGTCGAATGATTGGAGTATATTATGGACTCCAATCCTCATCCATAGCATCAGCCCAAGCCTGTAACTCGCAATCAAGAGCAAGTGCAGCATACATAAGAGGATTATCAATCGCAAGGTTATCAATAAGCCTTTGAGAGTTAGGTGTAGTATGGAGATTCTTTTCAGCTTCAGCACAGGATAAGAATAGAAGTGTATTATCAGCAAAAGCAATGTCAATTCCGTTCTTGTATTGGTTGTAATAAGCAAAATATATTTTCATAGTTATAGTCCTTTCTTTGTTAAAGTGATGAATAGTTCTGGGAATGTGTGAGCGGTCAACCGTATACAACACATATGCAACACTGTCATACATAGATTCCCTATTTTGGGGCTTTTCAGGATATACAAACGCTCTCAAAGAGATAATAAATGGTTTAAACCATATCAATTCCCGGAAAATCAAGATTTTCCGGGAATTTTGTTTTATAAAGACACCAATGGAGGAGAAGTATGTATTACGAAATGGCTCCCATGGAGGGGATCACTACTTATATATATAGAAGAGCGCATTTTCATTATTTTGGAGGAATTGACCGTTATTATACGCCTTTTATTTCTACCCATAAGGATAAGGCGCTGAGTCACAAGGAATTACAGGAGATTCTGCCGGAACATAATGAAGGAATGCAGGTGATTCCCCAGATACTGACATCTTCTGCTCAGGAATTTGTAAAAATGGCAAAGGAACTGGCGCAGATGGGATATACAGAGGTGAATTTGAACTGTGGCTGTCCATCTGCAACGGTAACAACCAAACATAAGGGAGCAGGAGTATTAGAGAACCCGAAACAGCTTGACCAAATGCTGGCAGAGATTTTTGAAAAATGTCCAATCCAGGTATCTATCAAGACAAGAATAGGTATGGAGCAGGATTGGGAATGGGAAGATATTCTGGAAGTATACAGTCACTACCAAATAGCAGAACTGATCATTCATCCAAGAGTCAGACAGGACTTTTATAAAAACACACCGAGACTGGAGCCGGTGAAGGCAGCATTGGATAAATTACAATGTCCGGTCAGTTATAACGGAGATCTCTTCTGCGTGGGGGATGTGAAGAGAGTATCGGAACAGTTACCGGGATTGCAGGCATGCATGCTGGGAAGAGGCTTGATTGCAGATCCGGGACTTGTATTGACGATAAGAAATGGTGCGAACATAAACAAGGACACCCTTAGGGCTTTTCATGATGAGATACTGGAAGAATACAGCAGAGTACTCTCCGGTGAGAAGAATGCAATGTATCGTATGAAAGAGCTGTGGTTCTATATGAGTCAGCTGTTTACAGAGCCTGACAAATATAGGAAAAAGATTCAGAAAGCCGAGAAATTGGCAGTGTATGAGAGTGTGGTCAACCGCCTTTTTGCCGAACAGGAACTGGTTGATCCTGATTGCAATCGCTTCACCTTCTGAAATTACATATACAATGCAAACAGAAGCATGTTATACTATGGAGTATGAATGCAAGAAGGATGCTTGGCATTTAGAATGATGATCAGTGTATGTACCTTAGCAAAATGCACTGATTGAAAGGAGTATGCAGCTTTATGAAGAGAAAAAAGGCATTGGTGACTGGTGCATCCAGAGGGATAGGTGCCGCCATTGCGACTGCGTTGGCACAGGAAGGCTACGACCTGTATTTGACTTGCCATCATAATATGGAACTTTTGGAAGAACTGGCGTGTCATTTGGAGAATACCTGTCAGGTGTCCTGCAAGTGCTATGCTTTTTCTGTTTATGAGGAAAAGGCAATGCAGGATATGTTTCGGGAGATTCCATATCTGGACGTTCTGGTAAACAATGCGGGAATATCCTATATAGGGCTTTTGACAGACATGACCTATGAAGAATGGCAGCAGGTGCTGCGTACGAATCTGGATAGTTGTTTTCTTACCAGCAGAAATGCACTGCCTGGTATGATTCATCGTAAGAAGGGAAAAATAATCAATATTTCCTCAGTCTGGGGGAATGTAGGAGCTTCCATGGAAGTGGCATATTCAGCTTCTAAGGGCGGTGTGAACTCTTTTACCAAGGCTCTTGCAAAAGAATTGGGACCAAGCAATATACAGGTCAATGCAATCGCCTGCGGCGTAATTGATACAGATATGAACAAGTGCTTCAGTGAAGAAGAAAGACAGGAACTGATTGCGGAGATTCCCGCAGACAGAATGGGCAAGACACAGGAAGTAGCGCAGCTTGTAGTGCAGCTGTGTACAGGAAATGAATATTTGACAGGACAGATTATTACTTTGGATGGAGGGTGGATTTAATATGTATGATATGCTGATTATTGGTTCAGGACCGGCAGGAATGGGTGCTGCAATCTATGGAGTAAGAGCAGGATTATCACTGGCAGTTCTTGACAGAAGCCCAATCAGTGGCGGACAGGTACTTACAACCTATGAAGTAGACAATTATCTGGGATTGCCTCAGATCAGCGGTGGTGAGATCAGTCAGAAATTCAGAGAACACGCAGACAGTCTTGGTGTGAATTTTGTGACTGCAAATGTAACATCTATTGAAGATAAGAAAGATTGCAAAATTGTTCATACAGAAGAAGGTGACTATGAGGCGAAGACACTTCTTCTGGCAACCGGAGCAACTCATGCCATGCTTGGCGTAAAGGGCGAGATGCAGTTGGCAGGAATGGGAGTATCTTATTGTGCAACATGCGATGGTGCCTTTTTCAGAAAAAGGACAGTGGCAGTTGTAGGCGGCGGTGATGTAGCCGTGGAAGATGCTATCTTCCTCGCAGGATTATGCAGTAAGGTGTATCTGATTCACAGAAGGGATTCACTTCGCGCAGCAGACAGTCTCCAGAAGAAGCTCATGTCTATGGAAAACGTTGAAATTCTGTGGAATTGTGAGGTAAAAGAAATCCAGGGCGAGGATATGGTAGAAAAAATTCTGGTTTACCATAATCAGGATGATTCTCAGTCTGAACTTGAAGTAAACGGTGTATTTATAGCAGTAGGAATCCATCCTAACACAGAATTATATCAGGGACTGGTGGAAATGGATGAACAGGGATATGTGCTGGCGGATGAATCCTGCAAGACTACTGTTGATGGTATATATGCAGCAGGCGATATTAGGAAAAAAGCCCTGAGGCAGATCATTACTGCGGTTGCTGACGGGGCAAATGCCGTCACTTCGGCACAAAATTATCTTAATAAAGTATAATATTCGTGAAAATACACAAAACGATTGACATAGTTTCTACCTGCATGGTAAAAAATGGTACATCTTAAAACTTGACATTTGTTACAGGATATGTTACTTTATTTCTTGGGCGTAACAAATTTGTAACAAATCGTAACAAAGATTGTACAAATTTTATGAGAGTATTCAATATACTTTGGAGGAAGAAATGAATGAATAAACACGGTATAAGAATTGCGGCGTGCGCTTTGGCAGGTACGTTCGCTCTTTCCGGATATTATACTTCTTTACAGGCAAAGATTAATCAGTCTTCCACATTGCCGGCAGCAGGTATTGCTGTTGTTCTTGAGGAAGGAACAACAATACAGGAACTTACACAGGAAGTTATTCAGAACATTGCGTATCTGGAAAGTGCTTCCGGTATTCAGCCTAACATTATCATTGCATCTGAGAAGGTGGCTATGGCAGAAACACCTATGCAGGAGGAGACAACTGTTGATTCTGATGTAGTACAGGCATTGGTTGATTCTGTTTCTGGTGATAATACAGATAATGATGGGACAAAGAGCATTACAGACAGTCTGAGTGCAGGATTCTCTGCAACAGATACTTATGAAGATACAGAAGCTGCAACAGAGGAATCCGGTGAAGAATCTTCTGGAGAAAGTCAGACAGAGACTGTAGAAGAGGAAACAACAGAAGCTGCTACAGAGGAAGAGACGACAGAAGAAGCATCTGAAGAGGAAACGACAGAAGCTGCTACAGAGGAAGAACAGGATTTCAGAGGTCTGGTTATTGCACAGGTTAATAACTATGTGAATGTAAGAAGCATTCCCAGTGAAGACGGCGAGATTGTAGGTAAATTATATGATAAGTCCGTTGGTGAATTTGAAGAAGAAGTAAATGGCTGGTATAAGATTACATCAGGTAACTGTACCGGATATGTAAAGGCTGAGTATTGTGTAACAGGTGATGAAGCACAGGCTTTGGCTAAGCAGGTAGGTACTACTTATGCAGTTGTTAATACAACGACTCTGAAGGTTAGACAGGAAGCAAGTACAGAATCAGCAGTATTGGGACTTGTTCCTATTGAAGAAGAACTGGTTGTTGTAGAAGAACTTGATGGCTGGGTTAAGGTAGCAATTGAAGAAGGCGATGGCTACGTATCCAGAGAATATGTAAATCTGAGAACTGATTTCGTGCATGCAGAGTCCAAGGCAGAAGAAGAAGCACGATTGGCAGAAGAAGCCAAGGAGCGTGAGGAAGCAAGAGCAGCAGCTGCTGCAACAGAAGCGACCAGAGCGGCTCAGGCGGCAGAACAGACTGTACGGAAGCAGGCTCAGACAGAAGCAGTGATCGAAGCTGCACAGGCTACAGCGGCAAGCTCAGCCGGCAGTGAGATGGGCAAGTCAGTTATTGATTATGCAACACAGTTTGTTGGTAATCCTTATGTATATGGCGGCACAAGCTTAACAAACGGAACAGACTGCTCTGGATTTGTTATGAGCGTATATGCGAACTTTGGTGTCAGCCTTCCACATTCCTCTTCTGCATTGAGAAGCAAGGGATATGACGTAGGTGGTCTGGCAAATGCACAGCCTGGTGATATTGTATGTTACTCAGGTCATGTAGCTCTCTACATTGGCAATGGACAGATCGTACATGCAAGTACAAGCAAGACAGGAATTATCATTTCCAACGCAAATTACAGAAGTATTCTTGCAGTAAGAAGAATTTTCTAATGCAGGATAGAATAAAGGATGGGGTCGAAAGACCCCATCCTTTTATGTACAAGACAAAGCCAAAGAAACCAGGTTACAGATATTAGCAGAATGCACAAATTTGTAAATAATTGTAAATGTGACATAACAGTCATTTTTTTATACGTTCACAAAATATCCACATGGTAAAAAGCTCAAAATCTAGTAAAATGAACTTATACACCAAGTTATCCACATTATCCACATAAAAAACAGGCGTTTTGAGTGGATGTGGGTGTGTCTTTTTACAAACAGGCGTTTTGTGCAGGACTCATAAAAATTTACTTTTTGTCAAAAAAACTCAAAATAAGATTGACAATTTTAATGTCAAAAAATGTATAAAAATTTCATTTCTTTATTATAAAATTTGGAAAATAGCACAAAAAATATTGAAAAAATCCCTGGGTATGATATAATCAATATACAATATAAGAGAGGCAAGGAGATACAATCTCATAAATCTCTTATATATCATAAGTTGTTATAACAGCTTATGATAATAAGTACGAAGGGATGTGGCATCATGAAATTTATTATCAGCGGAAAGAACATCGATGTAACGGCAGGCTTAAAAGCAGCAGTAGAGGACAAGATTGGCAAGCTGGAGAAATACTTCACGCCGGAAACGGAGGTACATGCAACACTTAGTGTTGAGAAAGAGAGACAGAAGATAGAGGTCACCATTCCTATTAAGGGAAATATCATTCGTTCTGAGCAGGTCAGCAATGATATGTACGTATCCATTGATCTTGCAGCAGAGGTGATAGAGAGACAATTAAAGAAATATAAGAATAAGTTCAGAGCAGAGCAGCAGGCAGGTGCAGCAAGCTTGAGAACAGATTTCTTGGACAAGGACTACGAGGATGAAGAAGACGATATCAAGATTGTTCGTACCAAGAAGTTCGACATCAAACCTATGTATGCAGAAGATGCTTGTATCCAGATGGAATTGTTAGGACATGATTTCTTTGTATTCTGCAATGCAGAAACAGATGAGGTCAATGTAGTGTACAAGCGTAAAGGCAATACATACGGATTAATTGAACCGGAGAATTAATACAACTGAATGAAGAAACATATGCAGGTATCGGAGCAATCCGGTACCTGTTTTTGTGTACATATCATAATCTGCGGACACATATATTGTAATAATGGCTTGAAAACATGAGGTATCAGGTGAAGACGAAGAAGGGAATAGCCATTATCGCAGCTCTTGTGATAGGCATTGGAATTATTTTGTACCAGATAAGGTGTAATGAATCGGCGAGTACAGTAAGTGGTGACTATATTAAATGGGTAGAGTTTAACGCCAGTACACAGGCGCTGCAAAAGGCATGCAGAATGGACATTGAAAGTTATCAGGAGAAAGTGCATCTTGACTGGATTACACTTCTTGCCTATGCAGCAGTCAGGGGAGGGGGAGAATTTGATGATAAGTCGCTGAAATATATAGACGAAATTGCGGCTGAGCTGACCAGTCAGACTGTGAGCAGAGAAGACCTGGCGGATAAATATAAGTATTTTAATTATTACTATGAGGCATATGGTGCTGTATTGAGTGGCATGCTGGGGGAATATGAAATAGAGGAAGAGACTAAAGAAGGTGTCGTAAAATGGAATCGTCAATATGGTCTCAAGGCCTATTCTCCCATAGCGGCGGGCTTTGATTATCAGGATTATGATGATTTTGGCGCAGCCAGAAGCTTCGGCTATCGCAGACCGCATCTGGGACATGATATGATGGGGCTTGTGGGAACGCCGGTCATAGCAACCGAGTCAGGTTATGTAGAGGCACTTGGATGGAACCGGTATGGCGGCTGGCGTATTGGTATACGCAGTTTTGATAAGAAAAGATATTACTATTATGCCCATCTGCGTCAGAACAGACCTTATGCAGAAGGTCTGGAGGAAGGAGATGTAGTGACAGCAGGTGATGTGATCGGATATATGGGGCATACCGGTTACAGTGATACGGAGAATGTGAATAATATCAAGACAGTACATCTGCACGCAGGCTTACAGCTTATTTTTGATGAGTCGCAGAAAGAGTGCGATAATGAGATATGGATAGATTTCTACCAGCTTGCACGTTTTTTGCACGCACACAGAAGTAAAGTCGTGCGTGATGATGCGACAAAGGAATGGAAAAGACAGTACAAAATGCGTGATCCTGCGGTAGAAGCTTATGAAAAAAGCAGGAGTAACAGCATTTCGGAGCACTCTGAATAATCCACAAAAAATATGATAAAAATTTGTTAATAAAATATCGAATATCAGAGATAAATAGATTGCTTTTTTTTTAACAATGTGATAAAATAATAACAATGATTGTGATAAAAATAACAATCAAGCGAAAAACAGAAACTCTTTTAAAACAAATGGAGGAATTGGCAATGTCAAAGAAAATCGTATTAGCAGGCGCATGTCGTACAGCAATCGGTACAATGGGCGGTGCATTAAGCACAACTCCAGCACCAGTACTTGGTTCTATCGTTATTAAGGAAGCTCTTAAAAGAGCAGGCGTAGCTCCTGAGCAGGTTGATCATGTATATATGGGATGTGTTATCCAGGCTGGTTTAGGACAGAACGTAGCACGTCAGGCAGCTTTAAAGGCTGGACTTCCTATCGAAACACCAGCAGTTACAGTAAACGTTGTATGTGGTTCTGGTCTGAACTGTGTAAATATGGCTGCACAGATGATCAAGGCAGGCGATGCTGATATCGTTGTTGCAGGTGGTATGGAGAACATGTCTATGGCTCCTTACGCTGCTATGCAGGGACGTTATGGATATAGAATGAACAATGCTACATTAGTAGATACCATGGTAAACGATGCATTATGGGATGCATTTAACAACTATCATATGGGTATCACAGCAGAGAACGTAGCAGAGAAGTATGGTCTTACAAGAGAACAGCTTGACGAGTTCGCAGCATGGTCACAGCAGAAATGCGAGAAGGCTATGGCTGAAGGCAAGTTCAAGGATGAAATCGTTCCTGTAGAAGTTAAGAAGAAGAAAGAAACAATCATTGTAGATACAGATGAAGGTCCTCGTCCTGGCACAACAAAGGAAGGTATCGCTAAGTTACGTCCTGCATTCAAGCCAGACGGAATCGTAACAGCAGCTAACTCATCAGGTATCAATGACGGTGCAGCAGCAATCGTTGTTATGAGCGAAGAGAAAGCTAAGGAATTAGGTGTTAAGCCTATGGCTACATGGGTAGCTGGTGCTCTTGGCGGTGTAGATCCTTCTATCATGGGTGTTGGTCCTGTAGCTTCTACAAAGAAGGTTCTTGCTAAGACTGGTATGGATATCAATGATTTCGACCTGATCGAAGCTAACGAAGCATTCGCAGCACAGTCATTAGCAGTACAGGCTGATCTGAAATTCTCCAATGATGTATTGAATGTAAACGGTGGTGCTATCGCACTTGGACACCCTGTTGGAGCTTCCGGATGCCGTATCCTTGTTACACTGCTTCATGAGATGCAGAAGAGAGATGCTAAGAAGGGTCTTGCAACACTTTGTATCGGTGGCGGTATGGGCTGCTCTACAATCGTTGAGAGAGACTAATATTAAGGAGATTCGAACATGGAATATATAGTATATGAGCAGAACGGCGCAGTTGGTAAGATCACCATCAGCCGCGAAAAGGCTTTGAATGCATTAAATTCTCAGGTACTTGATGAATTAAACGCAACTCTGGATGCTGTAAATCTTGACGAAGTAAGATGCCTTATCATCACAGGAGCAGGTGCTAAGTCATTCGTTGCAGGCGCAGATATCGGAGAAATGAGCACATTAACCAAGGCTGAAGGCGAAGCTTTCGGTAAGAAGGGTAACGATGTGTTCCGCAAGCTGGAAACATTCCCTATCCCTGTTATCGCAGCAGTTAACGGCTTTGCACTTGGCGGCGGATGTGAGATTTCCATGAGCTGTGACATCAGAATCTGTTCTGAGAATGCAGTATTTGGTCAGCCTGAAGTAGGTCTTGGTATCACACCTGGATTTGGTGGAACACAGAGACTTGCCCGTCTCGTAGGTGCTGGTATGGCTAAGCAGATGATCTACACAGCAAGAAATATCAAGGCAGACGAAGCATACAGAATCGGTCTTGTAAATGCTGTATATCCTGCAGAAGAGTTAATGCCTGCAGCAGAGAAGATGGCAGCTGCTATTGCAAAGAACGCTCCTATCGCTGTTCGCAACTGCAAGAAGGCTATTAATGAAGGCTTAGACGCAGATATGGACGAAGCAATTGTAATCGAAGAGAAGCTCTTCGGTGACTGCTTCGAGACAGAAGATCAGAAGTATGGTATGGCTTTCTTCCTTGACAAGAATAAGGAAAAGGTAAAAGAGCCATTCAAGAATTGCTAATTCAACTAAATTAAAATATATGATTCATAATACAAGGAGGAACTTTCAATGAAAGTAGGTATTATTGGTGCTGGTACAATGGGCTCCGGTATTGCACAGGCTTTTGCAATGACCGATGGCTATGAAGTATGCTTATGTGATATTAAGCAGGAATTTGCTGATGGCGGTAAGGCTAAGATCTTAAAGAATCTTAACTTCCTCGTAGGCAAGGAAAAGATCACACAGGAAAAGGCAGACGCAATCGCAGCTAAGATCACAACTGGTTTAAAGGATATCTGTACAGATTGTGATATGGTAATCGAAGTTGCTCCTGAGAAAATGGAAATCAAGAAGACAACCTTCAAGGAATTACAGGAAATCGTAAAACCTGATTGTATCTTCGCTACAAATACATCTTCTCTGTCCATCACAGAGATGGGTGCAGGTCTTGACCGTCCTTTAGTCGGTATGCATTTCTTTAACCCTGCTGACAGAATGAAGCTGGTAGAAGTTATCGCAGGCGCTAACACACCTAAGGAACTGGTTGAGAAGATCAAAACAATCGCTACAGAGATTGGTAAGACACCTGTAGAGGTTAACGAGGCAGCAGGTTTCGTAGTAAACAGAATCCTGATCCCTATGATTAATGAAGCAATCAACGTATATGCAGCAGGTGTTGCAAGCGTTAAGGATATTGATGTTGCTATGCAGCTCGGTGCAAATCATCCTATGGGACCTTTAGCACTTGGCGATTACATCGGACTTGATATCGTACTTGCTATCATGGAAGTAATCTATGCTGAGACAGGCGATTCCAAGTATGCTCCTTCACCACTTCTTAGAAAGATGGTTCGTGCAGGTAAGCTTGGTAAGAAGACAGGCGCTGGCTTCTACGATTACAGTAAATAAGAGTTAATATAAGATCGGCCAAGGGAGCTGGTAGGACAGCTCCCTTGGTCGGATTTATGAGATTATAGATAATGGAGGATTTTTAACATGGATTTTACATTAAGTAAAGAGCATGAGATGGCGAGAGCTCTGTTCAGAGAGTTCGCTGAAAAAGAGGTTAAGCCTCTTGCAATTGAAGTGGATGAGACAGAAGTTTTCCCTAGAGAGACTGTAGAGAAAATGGCAAAAGCAGGCTTCATGGGTATTCCTGTACCAAAGGAATACGGCGGACAGGGCTGCGATATTTTAACATATGCTATGTGCGTAGAAGAATTAGCTAAGGTATGCGGTACTACAGCAGTTATCGTATCTGCACATACATCTCTGTGCTGTGATCCTATTCTTACATTCGGTACAGAAGATCAGAAGAAGAAGTATTTACCAGACCTTGCAAGCGGCAAGAAGATCGGTGCTTTCGGTTTAACTGAGCCAGGCGCTGGTACAGACGCTCAGGGACAGCAGACAAAGGCTGTATTAGATGGTGACGAATGGGTACTTAACGGTTCCAAGATCTTCATTACAAACGGTAAAGAAGCTGACGTATATGTAATCTTCGCTATCACAGGTATGGTTGAGAAGCGTGGCAGAATGACAAAGGAAATCTCCGCATTCATCGTTGAGAAGGGCACACCTGGATTCAGCTTTGGTACAAAGGAGAAGAAGATGGGTATCCGTGGTTCATCCACATACGAACTGATCTTCACAGATTGCCGTATCCCTAAGGAAAATATGTTAGGTGCTCAGGGCAAGGGCTTTGGTATCGCAATGCATACACTGGATGGTGGACGTATCGGTATCGCTGCTCAGGCACTTGGTCTTGGCGAAGGTGCATTAGAGAGAACAATCGCATATGTAAAAGAAAGAAAACAGTTCGGACGTGCTATCGGACAGTTCCAGAATACACAGTTCCAGCTTGCTGATATGGCTACAAAGGCTCAGGCAGCTCAGTTCATGGTATACAAGGCAGCTTGCACAAAGGATCAGTATACAAAGGATCATAAGACATCTTACAACGTAGAAGCAGCTATGGCTAAGTTATACGCAGCAGAGATGGCTATGGAAGTAACAACTAAGGCTGTACAGTTACATGGTGGTTATGGTTATACAAGAGAATACGAAGTAGAGCGTATGATGAGAGATGCTAAGATCACAGAGATCTACGAAGGAACCAGCGAAGTTCAGAGAATGGTAATCTCCGCGAATCTGTTAAAGTAAGACGTGCTAGACATGAAAGCAACAGTTTTCTGCTCGCAGAAAAACAGTTGCTTGTAATGGCGTAGAGCACGTTGCAACGCAACGCGCGAACGAGAAAATCGTAGATTTTCGAGTGCACGTCTTTAGTATAAATGTGTAACTAACCCTAAATTAAGTTTGATAAGGAGAATAACAATGAAAATTGTAGTATGTGTTAAACAGGTACCTGATACAAAGGGTGGCGTTAAGTTCAATCCTGATGGTACACTTGATAGAGCAGCTATGCTTACAATCATGAATCCTGATGACAAAGCAGGTCTTGAAGCAGCATTAAGATTAAAGGATCAGTACGGTGCAGAAGTTACCGTTATCACAATGGGTCTTCCTAAGGCAGAAGAAGTACTTCGTGAAGCACTTGCTATGGGCGCTGACAAGGGAATCCTTGTAACAGACAGAGTACTTGGTGGTGCAGACACATGGGCTACTTCCCAGACACTTGCAGGCGCTATCCGTAACCTTGACTATGATCTGATCATCACAGGCCGTCAGGCTATTGATGGTGATACAGCACAGGTTGGTCCTCAGATTTCCGAGCATCTTGGAATCCCTGTAATCTCCTATGCACAGAAGATTGAAGTAGAAGGCGACAGCGTAATCGTTGAGCGTCAGTATGATGACAGATATCATGTATTAAAAGCTAAAATGCCTTGCTTAATCACAGCACTTGCTGAATTAAACGAGCCTCGTTATATGACACCAGGCGGAATTTTCGATGCATTCAAGGCTGACATTACCGTATGGGGCAGAGCAGACTTAAAGGATGTTGAAGATTCTAACCTTGGTCTGAAGGGTTCACCTACACAGATCGCTAGAGCATCTGATAAGGTAAGAAAAGGACAGGGTGAGAAGGTTACTTTAGATCCTTCCGAATCTGTAACTTATATCATGGACAAGTTAAAAGAGAAGCATGTGATTTAATAATGCATTAATTTAGAACATACGAAGTGCTATTAAATATGGAGGTTCAACATGAATTTAGAAGAATATAAAGGCGTGTTTGTCTTTGCTCAGCAGGTAGATAACAAGGTAAGCGGTATCGCACTTGAATTAATCGGCGAAGGCAAAAGACTGGCTGAGAAATTATCAACAGAAGTAACAGCAGTATTAGTAGGTAGTGGTGTTAAGGATCTTGCAGATGAACTTGCTGCATATGGTGCAGACAGAGTTATCCTGGTAGATGATCCTGAATTAAAGGAATACAGAACAGAGCCTTATGCACATGCATTAGCATCTGTTGTTGAGAAATATAAACCTGAAATTTTATTAGTAGGTGCTACAGCAATCGGACGTGACCTTGGTCCTCGTGTATCTGCAAGAATCCATACAGGTCTGACAGCAGACTGTACATCCCTTGAGATCGGTGATTTCCCTATCAACCCGATTCCTGGAAGAGAGCAGAAGCATAATCAGTTACTGATGACTCGTCCTGCTTTCGGTGGTAACACAATCGCTACAATCGCTTGCCCAGAGTTCCGTCCTCAGATGGCTACTGTACGTCCTGGCGTTATGCAGAAGCTTCCTAAGAACGATGGTGCTAAGGCTGTTATCGAAGAGTTCAATCCTGGATTCACACCTGATAACAAGTATGTAGAGATCCTGAAAGTAGTTAAGAACTTATCTGAGACAGTAGATATCATGGATGCTAAGATCCTTGTATCTGGTGGTCGTGGAGTAGGAAGCGCTGAGAACTTCAAGCTTCTTGATGACCTTGCAGAAGCTATCGGCGGTACAGTAAGCTGCTCTCGTGCAGTTGTAGATGCTGGCTGGAAGAGCAAAGACCTGCAGGTAGGTCAGACAGGTAAGACTGTACGTCCTAACGTATACTTTGCAATCGGTATTTCTGGTGCTATTCAGCATTTAGCAGGTATGGAAGAATCTGATATCATCATTGCAATTAACAAAGATGAGACAGCTCCTATCTTCGATGTAGCTGATTACGGTATCGTAGGCGACTTAAACAAGATCGTTCCTATGCTGACAGAGCAGTTAAAAGCTGCAAAGGCTGCAAAGGCTAACTAATCAGTAAATTTATTTTTATAGTGCTCAAACGGATAGAAAACCGGAGAAGTTTATGCTTCCCCGGTTTTTTTGTACAGAATTTGTATGTTGTGCTCTGTTGTGGAGTATTGAACTAGCGTTTACCTGAAATGGGGTGTGTTGCCTAATTGCTATCTGATGACCCTGTAATGGTAATTTCCAGATTTTGCATGAATTTTGCAAAAAAGGGATTGCATTCCAGTATGTTATACCCTATAATAAAACTCGTTGAGAATATTTAATATAACAACAAGTATTAAGGCGATTGGAGCCTTATTGATTGGACTTATGTCCGTATTTGTAGCTAAATCTGATTGGCTATGTGTATTTTATAAGTTGGTTACTATAAACCATGTGCTATACGCACGACCCACTTGTGAAAATCAATAAGAGTAGTAAAAGTAAACGAATTTTGCTATATAGACTCTAATCACTGTATCATAAGGCGCATAGGATTTTTCCTGTGCATACTGTATATAATATGTGAAAAGATTGACAAGTGAGTATCGGTGCGGTACTCACTTGTCTTATTTTATAAATGAGGCTTTGAAGCGCATAAAACATATATGAGGAAGGGTAAGATTCATGGAAGGCAAATTGAAATTATATGGATTTAATAATTTAACAAAATCTCTGAGCTTTAACATCTACGATGTCTGTTATGCAAAAAGCGCAAGAGAGCAGAAGGATTATATTGCTTACATTGATGAGCAGTACAATTCAGAGCGTCTTACTAAGATCTTGTTCCATGTGACAGAAATGATAGGAGCCCATGTGCTCAATGTATCCAAGCAGGATTATGAGCCACAGGGAGCGAGCGTGACCTTTCTCATAGCAGAGGATAATATGATACCGTCAGGCTGTGACAGCGCAGCCAGTGCAGCAATGGCTTTTGAAGATACGCTGCATCTATCTAATCATAACGATGAGATTGTGGCACATCTGGACAAAAGCCATATTACAGTTCATACTTATCCAGAATATCATCCTGAAACGAATATTGCGACTTTTCGTGTAGACATTGATGTGGCAACCTGTGGCGAAATCACACCCCTTAGTACACTGGACTTCCTAATCGGCAGCTTTGACTCCGACATTATCACGATGGATTACAGGGTGCGTGGCTTTACCAGAAATGTAGAAGGTAAGAAGATATTCATGGATCATCATATGACATCTATCCAGGATTACATTGATAAGAATACCTTGGATAGATATGATGCGGTAGATATCAATGTATATCAGGCGAATATGTTCCATACCAAGATGCTCATCAAGGAGCTGGATTTACAGAATTATCTGTTCAACTCTGATATTTATGAGATTCCACCTAAGACCCGCTTACAGATCAGCAACAATCTGAGGCAGGAAATGATTGAAATATTCAGCGGTACCAATATCTTTTAACGAATGGAGATAATGTGAAAATGAAGTTAGACCAGAGTAAGGCTCCTGTATTAGAAGCATTAGAGAGAATGAAGACACAGAGGCTGGTGCCTTTTGATGTGCCAGGGCATAAGAGGGGAAAAGGCAATCCGGATCTTACTGCATTCTTAGGTGAGAAATGCCTGAGTGTAGATGTCAATTCCATGAAGATGCTGGATAATCTCTGCCATCCTGTTTCTGTGATCAAAGAAGCAGAGGAGCTGGCAGCAGATGCCTTTGGCGCAGCCCATGCCTTTTTCATGGTGGGAGGAACTACATCTGCGGTACAGAGTATGGTCTTGTCTGTCTGCAAGCGTGGTGAGAAGATTATTCTGCCTAGAAATGTACATAGAAGTGTGATTAACATTATGATTCTGTGCGGTGCGGTTCCGGTGTATGTGAACCCGGATATGGACCACGAGCTTGGAATCGCCCTTGGCATGAGGATATCTGACCTGCAAAAGGCAATCGAGGAGAATCCTGACGCAAAGGCTGTATTGGTCAACAATCCGACTTATTATGGCATATGCTCTAATTTAAAAGGCATTACACAGCTTGCCCATGCCCATGGCATGAAAGTACTGGTAGATGAAGCCCATGGAACGCATTTTTACTTTGATAAGAATTTACCAATGACGGCTATGGAGGCAGGGGCAGATATGGCAGCGGTCAGCATGCATAAGTCTGGTGGTTCCCTGACCCAGTCTTCTTTCCTGTTAATGGGACCGGATATCAATGAGGATTATGTGCGGCAGGTCATCAATCTGACACAGACCACCAGTGGTTCCTACCTGCTGATGTCCAGTCTGGATATTTCCAGAAGGAATCTTGCGCTGCATGGACAGGAGATCTTTGACAAAGTGACAGAGATGGTAGAATATGCCCGTAAGGAAATCAATCAGATTGGTGATTATTATGCATATTCCCGTGAACTGGTAAATGGCGATTCTGTATATGATTTTGATGTAACGAAGCTTTCCGTAAATACACTGGCGGTAGGACTTGCAGGAATAGAGGTCTATGATCTGCTGCGTGATGAGTATGATATTCAGACAGAATTTGGTGATATCGGTAATATTCTGGCGTATGTATCTGTGGGTGACAGACCAAGGGATATAGAGAGGCTGGTAAGTGCGCTGGCAGAGATCAGGCGATTGTATAAAAAAGACAGGGCAGGACAGATGACCGCAGAATATATCAATCCAAGGGTTATTTACTCTCCACAGGAAGCGTTCTATGCACCCAAGCAGTCTCTGCCTCTTGCAGACTGTAAGGACATGGTATGTGCAGAATTCGTCATGTGCTATCCACCAGGAATCCCCATTCTTGCACCGGGCGAGTTGATCACACAGGATATTCTGGATTATATCGTATATGCCAAGGAAAAAGGCTGTTCCATGACAGGACCGGAAGATATGGAAGTAAATCGACTCAATGTAATGGAAGGTATTCGTTCCGCTGCAAGATAAATGTGAAAAAACCATATATTAGGTAATTGTGAAATGTGACGGCTATACAGTGCCTGTTTATGCATTTATTAAAGCTTTACAATTCTGTATATGTAATGCTTCGTTTCAAAAATATCTAAAAATATATGGTAGTGAGGAGTAGATAAATATGGAATTGTGGTTTACGGAGAATCATACAGAGCACGTAAAGTTCTCAATACAGGTTGATAAGCAGCTCTATACGAGTCAGTCAGAGTTTCAGAGGATTGATATTTTTGAGTCTAAGGAATTTGGCAGATTCCTGACACTGGATGGCTATATGATGCTGACAGAAAAGGATGAATTTATTTATCATGAAATGATGGTACATGTGCCGATGGCAGTACATCCTAGTGTTCGTAAAGTACTGGTAATCGGAGGCGGTGATGGCGGCACAGTCAGGGAACTGGTCAGATACCCGCAGATAGAAGAGATTGATCTGGTAGAGATTGACGAAGAAGTGGTAAAGGCGTGTAAGGAGTTCTTGCCGCAGACAGCCTGTGGATTCCAGGACCCAAGGGTGAAGCTTTATTATGAGGATGGGCTTCGTTTTATCAGGAAGTATGTGGATACCTATGATCTGATCCTTGTGGATTCTACAGATCCTTTTGGACCGGGTGAAGGACTTTTTACCAAGGAATTCTATGGCAGCTGTAATAAAGCATTAAAAGCCGATGGCATTATGGTAAACCAGCATGAGAGTCCTTTTTATCCTGATGATGCCTATGCGATGCAGAGGGCACATAAGAGAATCATAGAGTCTTTTCCGATTGCCAAGGTATATCAGGCGCATATTCCAACGTATCCATCCGGTCACTGGCTTTTTGGATTCGCCTCAAAGAAGTATCATCCAATCAAGGATCAGAGGAAAGAAGACTGGAAAGCATATGGTCTAAAGACCAGATATTATAATGAAGAAATACACGCAGGAGCATTTGCACTTCCAAATTATGTGGAAGAAATGCTTGAGGATGTGGAAAATAAAAATTTTAATTAAACAGGATGTGGAGAAAATGGAGAGAAATGTAGAGACTTTTCTTGGATGCGATAAGGAATTTGACGAAGCCCGTATTGTAATCTTTGGAGCGCCTTTTGATTCAACGACATCTTACAGACCGGGAACACGTTTCGCCAGCAGAACCATGAGAGCAGAATCCTATGGTCTGGAGACTTACAGCCCTTATCAGGATCTTGATCTGGAAGATGCGGCTGTATTTGACGGTGGCGATCTGGAGCTGTGTTTTGGCGATACCAATAAGGCACTGGCGGATATTACGGCTTTTACAGAAGAGGTAATGCAGGCTGGCAAGCTGCCATTAATGATTGGCGGGGAGCATCTGGTGACATTAGGTGCAGTCAGAAGTGTGGCAGCACATTATCCTGACCTGCATGTGATTCATTTTGATGCGCATGCTGACCTGAGAGAAGAATATCTGGGGGCTGCCCTGTCACATGCCACAGTGCTTCACCGTGTATGGGATATTGTGGGTGATGACAGAATCTATCAGTTCGGTATCCGCAGTGGAGACCGGTCAGAGTTTCAGTGGGGGAAGGAACATGTGATTACCCATAAGTTTGATTTTGGAGGACTGGAAGAGGTAATCCGGAAGTTAAAAGGCAAGCCGGTGTATTTCACATTAGACTTGGACGTATTGGACCCTTCCGTATTTCCGGGAACAGGAACACCGGAGGCAGGCGGCGTGACCTTCCTTCAGCTTTTGGATGCGATTTTAAAGGTAGGAGAGTTAAATATCGTAGGTTGTGACATCAATGAACTGTCACCGCTTCTGGACGCCAGTGGAGCGTCTACAGCGGTAGCCTTGAAGGTACTGAGAGAATTATTATTGAAACTGGAAGAGAAACATATCAAATAGACCAATAGGAAGGTTACGAATGGACTGACAAAAGGAACAACAGTGTATTCTTATGATCAGTTTAGTAACTTAGTAAGTGCAAAAGAATCTGGTTTTGAGACAATTTTTAGAAGTACAGATATTGTAGGAAATCTGTATGAAACAAAAGATTGCAGTGATCGTATTTACGGAGCGGGCAGCTGCTTAGAGAAATCCTGTATTAACTTGAAGGAAAAGCGGAACAAATATCAGGGAGGATATGGGAAGCTTATAACCAAGGGCAGGCAATTTTTCTATGATGAAGAGGGAAATCTGGCGAAGAAAATAGAACCGGATGGAGGTACATGGACGTACCGTTATTTTGGAAACGGCATGCTCCGGGAAGTAACCAGACCGGACAAAAGCTGTGTCAGCTTCCAATATGATACTTTTGGCAGGAGGATTGAAAAGTCAGTAACCAGTATACATAGTAAAGGAGTATCAGAGGGAAGGCAGCAAAAAGTAATAAGATTCCTGTGGAATGGAAACAACTTGTTTCATGAATGGGAAGAGAAATGCACAGTGGGCAGAAGGAAAACTGAAAATAAAGTAGATTTCAAAGCGGATTATATTTTGAAGCTGGAAAAACGAGAGGAGGAAAAAGCAAAAAAGAAGCAGGGCAGGGAGAAAATATACCGGATAATCTGATTACATGGGTATTTCAGGATGACTTTATTCCCAGAGGAAAAATCACCAAGGATGGGAATTACAGTATTATAAGTGACTATCTGGGAACTCCAGTGGAAGCCTATGATGAAGAGGGAAAGAAATCTGGATATCTATGGGCGTGTAAAAACGGAGGAAGCATTAGGTGAAAAGAATTTAATTCCATTCCGTTTTCAGGGACAGTATGAGGATGAAGAGACGGGATTGTATTATAATCGTTTCCGGTATTATTCGCCAGAGGAAGGATGTTATACGCAGCGGGATTGAAGAGAGGAAGACCATATTCAAATGCTGTTTCGTCTAAAGAGGTATTAGTTGAAGGAAGAGTACCTGCAAATAAGTTGACAATAACGTGTCCAGGTTAACTGAAAATATATTATTGAATGTATTTTTGGTATGAAATATTAGAGAAGTTTACAAAGTAAAAAAGAAGAGTATGTGGAAATTTGATTATGGTTAAATTCTTATAAAAAGAGGTAATTGTTTTATGAATTTATAAGAAATAGAAGAGTGAGTTACTATATTTTATAAGTATATAAAATGGTTGAAGTTATTGAAGAGTGTGATTATAGAGATTTCTAAAGGAGTATTTTTATGGATATAGAGCAGGCTATAGAGACTATATATACTGGATTGGTAAGTGAGGAATCTGTTCCAGTGAAATTAAGAGCATTTCGAGAATTGGACAGGGAAATGCTAGGACAAGTGCAAGAAGCACTTTCCTTTGCAATAGAGTATTACAAAGGAAAGTCATTAGTACCTAAAAAATTAGCGATGGCAATGGTCGATATTTTTGGTGCGTTTTGCTTTAATAGTGGTTTTAGTGAAAAAGAGCTGAGAGAGCTTGAGGATATTGGAATGAAATTACAGGAACAAGCATTAGAGCTTTTTGATGAATAAAATAGCTATCTTATAGTTGGACTTGAGTGAATGTAGAAACTATTTTAAAAAAGTAAAACTGATAAAAAATACATTATATGATGTCTCCGGATTCTGATTGATTATGCCAGCGAAACTCTGGCATTGAAGTTTGACAAGTAAATATTATCCGAAATTGAAAATAAGAGTACAAGAAATAGACATAGTACTGTTGTTATACCGAAAAATAAGGTATGATATCTATAGGATTATGCTACATTCAAAACCAACTTTCTGAGGGGAATTCAAATGGCAGATTCCATGCATCCAGATGCTGTAACATCAGGATGTGATAGAGGCGGCAGTACCACATCTTAGTAGAGCGGTGTCTGCCGCTTTCTAATTTGAAGTATATTTTCTCACGCTTATTCGAGCGTTCAGCAGAAGTTCTTGCATTGTATTTTTTTCTTTTACGTTGCCGCGCGGCGGTATATTTATAAGACGTGGATTGGCTTTCATAGCCAGATGGACGGTTCTTTCGTACTTTGAATCAGAACATGGGGATTCACAGGAACAGCCATATTTGTAGCTTGCCAACGGTCATCATAACTTGATTCTTGTTTTTGAAATTTCAACACCATCATGATTCATTTTTCTTCCAGTTTTGCAGACAGGGATAACGGATAGATTTTAAGCTGTACAATCCAGTCAGTCAAAGATGTAATTTTAAAATCAATGGAAAGAAGATAAGAATGCTGCATACAGGAAGGAGTTCTTAGGGCAGGACCATACTTGGAATATTTATTCAGTATCAGTTCATCTGTGTATGAAAAATCCAAGTTCCTAAAACGGTCAATGAGGTCTTAGGTGTCGCTGGAAATGGCATCTGAATCAGGATAATATTTACAGAGATTTTCAAAAAGAAAGTTTTGATAGTTAAAATGACAGATGTAATTATCGGACAATAAAAATCGCCTTCAATCAAAAATTTACCGGCTGTGCTAGAACAAATATGCCTTCTGATTAAACAGGCGCAATGCGCCGCATTTTTGAGGCTGTTTATCAAGTGTTTTTTGATAAAAAGTGGGGGATTTTAATAAAAATGGAATCTGAAAGCCTTATGTTTAGTGGCTTGGAGATACCGAGAGATTATTTATGAAAAAAGGAGGTTATCAATATGGCAAAACGCCCTGCATGGAGTGTTCAAGATGATGTTGCTATATGTGAAAATTTTGATTTTATGTGGAGTGGAGGATTTTCGATAACACAAAAACAAAAAAATATTAGAGCGTTACATCAGTCTATCTATGAAATGAAACATGAAAAGGCATTGGAAGTGTCAAGCAAGAGTGAGGTACGGGTTGGAAAAGAGATAGGAGCATTTTCTTTGGAATTTTATGGGAACACTGGAAGATTTTTGGGAGCTAGGAGACAAAGCTTATGAGAGTATTGATGTTAAGGGGTATCTAAAGGTTCCATTTAGCAAGAATTCTAAGATTTATAACGACTTGACACCACAGGAAGCATTGAGGAAAATAAGAGAATTACAGGAAGCACAAAAAGCTTCTGTAAAAGTAAATTATTAATATAAATGGAGAAGTGCTATGGATAGGATTTTAAGTACATATAGTTATGGTATTTGTTTATTTTCAATGGAAGTTCTACAAGATTTTTTGAAAAAAGAAAAAATTAGATCAAAAAAATTATTACATAAATTTCAAAAGGATAAAAAATTATATTTAGCTATGCAAAAAGAAGGGATTTGGTTTCCAATTTCGAAAATAAATTCGGGACAACATCTTATTAAACTGGAAGGATATGATAATACATTTAATGATGAGTGGGAACAAAAGTTTGAGATTGAAGGATTTAATTTAAAAATAGAAGGTGGACTTTGGATTTCAGATATAGGTTCCTTCTATACATTCAATGAAGGTGAATTTTGTGGGGAAGCAATATCGTTTAAGACGGGGGATGGTGACATACAATATTCAGATTTTAAATATGATGTTCCTGCCGGAAAATACTTATTATCAGTAAAAGGTTTTTTGAGAAAGGAAAAAATAGGATTTCCTAATCCAAATTCAGGATTTTTATTTTCTCTTGTAAAAGTTGATGAGTTTAGCGGATTTAAAAATCCAAGAGAGGACATTTACAATTTCAATGTGACTAATATGTAACACCTTATAAATTAGATACTAAGACTTCCCATACCTAAAATGGGGTTCGTACCTTGAAAATTCAATATTTCAGCTAACAAAATAGTAATTTATGCCATTGCAATCTCTGGGTGGAGTGCATTGCGCAGATATTCTGGTAATCTTGCTTCAAAATCAGCAGTAAAAGCAGTCAGTTGCTCGTCACTGAGCTTTAAGATTTCCTGAAGGCTTGCCATTAAGGCAGCCATCAGAATACCAAGTGATCTGTTGAAAGTAATATCTGCCATTTCATCGACAAGAAGGAAGAACAACTTCCCAAGCGTTCTCTGATCTTCATTTTGACGTTGCTCCATTGCAAATAACATATATCTGGTAAACACAATGGCCACATGGGCTGTCAGTGCATCATAAGATAAGCTGTGGCATTCTCCAATCAGGTTCAGCATTGCCTCTGGTGCTTTTGTCCGGGCAAGCTTGCGTCTTTTTCCTGCAAGAGTTCTGTTATCAAAGTTCTTTACCGGACCAATGATATTTGTATCTTTCGCAGATGCCAGCAAACAGCTGTTTACAGGAATCAATGTATTTCCATCACTCCAGCTTAAAGTAAGCATTCGGAATCCTTTTTTGAAATGCATATCCGTGTGGTCAAAAACTTTTGATCCCAGTTCTGTTTTCCTGCAGCTGGTGCGGTTGAACAGGCTATCATCAATGATGAAAACATTTTTCCTGCTATCATTCGTCAGGCCTTTGATGTCACGATTTACGATATCAGCAGCAAGAAGGGAAGTAAAACGGAGCCAGTTTGTTTTTGCAGAATTAAGGAAACGGTAGAACGTGTTCTTGGAAAACTCTTCCTTAAAAGAGCCAGTCCGTTGCTGCATATACATACTTCTTCCGACAAAAATGTTGCTAAGTTTGTAACGAAGCAGAGAAACAGGAGAAACACCTTTTTCTTTCATCCCATTACATCTGGCAAGAAGCCTGCCGACCTGGTGTTTAGAAAAGAATCTCTGAACACAGTCAACGAAGGCTTTTTCATCTAAATGTTTTTGTGGTATACTGGACATGGAATAAATCTCCTTTGTTAAAATGGTTTCTTGACAACTCCATTATACCAAACGGAACAGGTTTATGCCTTTTTTATTGGCTGAAATATTGAATTGTCAAGGTTCAACACACTGTATTGATGTGGGAAGTTTTAGTAAGTGACTATCTGGGAACTCCAGTGGAAGCCTATGATGAAGAGGGAAAGAAGGTTTGGGAAAGAAATCTGGATATCTATGGGCGTGTAAAAACGGAGGAAGCATTAGGTGAAAAGAATTTTATTCCATTTCGTTTCCAGGGGCAGTATGAGGATGAAGAAATAGGATTATATTATAATCGTTTCCGGTATTACTCGCCAGAGGAAGGATGTTATACGCAGCAGGACCCGATTGGATTGGCAGGTGGTAATCCAACTCTGTATGGATATGTTTATGATACATTGTGTGAGCTTGATCCATTTGGTTTAGGCAGAATGCCATCATGGATGACTACTAGAAAAGGATGGCAACGTCATCATCTTATTCCAGTTAGTGTTTGGGATAAGTATTTTATACCTCAAGAAGCTGGAATGAATGTTAATGGTGCAACCAATATGACCTACTTGCCTGTGGCACAGGGAATAGATTTAGTAAATCCGAATAGTTCTCTTCATGTGGGATGGAACAATGTTCATAGTGAGTACAATCAATATATTAGTCAAGAATTGGGTAAAATTAGCAGGCTTGCTAAAGAAAACAATTGGGGAAAGAGGAAAATTCAAAAAGAAATTAGAATGTTACAAAGCGAAGTAAAAAAAGATTTAAAAAAGGATTGATAAAATGTCATTAAAATTATATCAAATAAATACAACTCTAAATCATCCTGATTGTATGGCAGGATTAAAAAAAATGATGGATGATGAAATTTTTTCATTTTTTAGATTGGACATAGGAAATGAAGAAAAAATAAAAAGAAGAAGATTGGAGTTTGTTGCAGACACTGGTTATACACTGGAAAATATTGAGAAAACAGATTATATTTTTTGTCCATCTGCATTGTTGTTTTCTAAGCGATTTGTTGAAAAAATTGGAAATTTATTGAGAGAAGAAATGAAGTTTTTTTCTTGTAGATTAGTTTGTCAAGACGTTAGTTTAGAATGGTATGCCGCTAAAATCATACTAAGTATACCTATAATAGATAAAGAAGCATCAACATATCGTACATTAAGTGATGGTGAGAGAGTGTTAAAATTTATAAAGTTTAGAAGAGATATTGAAGAGGAATTTTTTATTGCGAAAGATAAAGAAAGTACTACAGATTTTGTTGTAAGTGAATTGTTCGTAGATATATGCAAGAGAAATGGTTTGTTAATTGATTTTAAAGAAGTATAGGTAAGAAAATAAATTACCAGTTAAAGGGGTAGAATTCTGTAAAGGAGTTAAGTTGTCCTCTTGGTTATGAACAGGTGGAACGCATGGAGTTGTGCATCGAATAAGAGAACAAATACTGGGAAAAATGAGACCGCCAAGTAAAGGATGGTATACACATGATGAACAGATACGAGCAGAACTTGATAATTTGAGAAATGCGTTAAATGAGGCAAGAAGTAGGGGAATGTCAGATGTTGTTAATAATAAGTATCCCAATATTAATAAAGTATCAGAACTGCAACCTCCAAAATCGACAGATGCAAAGGTGCCGAAAATATGTCAATAAAAGTTAAGAAACCAGAGGTAAAAATGAATCTTTATGAAACAGATAAAGATGTGTTGAAAAGCTTTATTACAAATGAAAAAATAGATGGAGTATTTACGGAAAAATACTTAATCCTACAAAATTTTGCGGATGATTGGAGATTTTCATCAGATATTCAGCCGGAATTAATGGAATATTTATTGCCATTTTATTTAAGAATAATTGAAGAGGCAATCATGCATCAGAATAAAATGGCAGAAGATATTTATAGTCAGTTTAATTCTATGATTTTTTTTAATCAACAAAATTTTAAAAATTCTGTAGGAGAAAAATATCCATATGTAATGGAATATTATGTTGAACAGACAGTGAAACGGATGGAAATGGGAAATAAAACAATACTCGGTGACATTTCTTTGTTTAACACAACAATTGCATTTGATAGAAATAATATTGTAAAGTTATTTGATAAAATTTATGGAGGATCTTTAGCGATAAAATATTCATTCTTTAAGTATATTTCAGTTTTGCTTTTTAAGGAAAGCGATAATTTGCTTGCAATAAATGAAGAAAGACCATTTTGGACGAGTGAAATATGGGATTTTGATGCACAGTTTTCTGACGCTTTTTTTTGGAATCAGGAAATTGTTCAATATTATGAAAGGCATGTGACAAGACAAGAGATTGAGGAGGTATTTAAGGATATAACACCAATTTTATATAATAGTTTAGGAAAGGAGTTAATGAACCTTTTTTCAAGTGAAATGGAAAAGAGCTTTGCTACAGGAACTTTTGAAAAGAGAAAAAAGGAGTATTTACAGAAGATAAATTGTAGAAGTGAAAAATATAAGTATTGGACGGAGTGTTTTTAGGAAACCCAAAAGGGTAAAATAAAGCGTGTAAATTTTTTTGATTTTAACCCGCACATATGAACGAGATTATTCTGGTCTTGTTACAAAAATTAATCATCCGGGAGGCAGATATACAAGGTATTGTTATGATAAACTGGGACGTGTGATAAGAACTGATTATTATGACAAAACTTATGAGAACTTTACTTATAATAAGAATGGCGCTCTAATAGAGGTGGAAAACCAATATGGCAAGGTAAAGTTTGAACGAGATTCGTTGGGCAGGATTACGAAAGAGTGGCAGGGCAGGCACTGGATATCTAATCAGTATGATGAATTGGGAAACTGTATTCAGACAGTAAGCAGTTTTGGAGCAAATATACTTACCAGTCGGAATGAAATGGGACAGACGACACAAGTGGCGGCATATTTGGATAAAGAAAAGCCGTGGGTGTCCAGGATGGAATATAATGCTTTGGGGCAGGAGACTCAGCGTCTGTTCTCTAATAATATCTGTAGTGCATGGGACTATGATAAAGCTGGCAGACCGATTTTTCACGAAGTAAGTAATCAGCGAAGTAAGGCAGACGCTGCTCATCAGGGAATTTTAGGAAATGTTGTCGGCTGGTCGGATACATTGCGCAGGCACAGATATGAATAGGATGTGAATTATCAGTTAAAGGAGTATATCCTATGGAGGGAAGGAAAATAAGTTTTGTGGTACTGGCTATGGCAGGTCTGCTGACAGCATGTGGCAGCCGTGTGTGGGGTGATGACAGTGAAATTTCCACAGCATTAGCCTTCGGAGAAGCAGAGGAGTGTACGCAGAATGCCAAAACACGGGAAGATACGATTGTTAAAATATCAGACTGCCTTTCGGAACAGGTGCCGGAGATTGATGACTGGGCTGCTTATGTAGATCTGAAGAGTGATGGGCAGGCGTATTTATATCAAACATATGATCTTGAAACAGAGGAAGTATACAAAGATGGGGCGGGAAGTGAATATTTGGGAGAGTATTATTCCGTTCATGTGAGCGAGATGTGGGAGGATCACAGTGTGAGCTGGAGCACGTTTTATGTGAGTGTCAATTTTGATAAGGTTTTATGGAAGGATATGGTAGGACTGGCAGACAGTGAGTTTGAAGTGTATACATTAGAGGAGTGGAGAAATTCGTCGTATTATCCAAGCCTTGATGACTAAACGGCGTTTTGCATAGATCCTGGGAGGAAAATAATATGATAAAAAATTTTCTTTCATCCATTGTAGTAAGCTTGTTTTTGATCCTTCTTGTGATTTTGTGCAGTGAAAATGATAAAGAAGAAAGCAGACATGAGCCTCAAAATACATGGTTTTATATGCCGACACAGAAAGAAGTAGAATATGAAGGAAAGGAATTTAAATGATGAAAAGGGTAATTTGGCGGGCTAATCAGGTAATTAGCATAGAAACCAGACGTAGAGATGAAAATAGAAAAGAAAATGTTTATGTGTTGGCACAAATGATAAATAGAGCTCAGCTATTAGTATTTAATTTATTTAATATAGATAATAATTGGGAAAATATTGATTTAAATAAAGCGCCTATTTTATTCTGTACCTACGTTACAAAACAATTTATCTCATGCAGCAATATTTATAAGCAAAAAGTGGAGCCGCTTAAGGAGTATAAGCCGCCTGTATATCAGATCCATATGTTGGGTATACGCGCTAGAAAGATAACTCTATGGGAAGGTACGGCAGATGAACGGGAGATAATGTTTCTCGGAGATGGTGGAGGAGCGTTAATAGAAGGAGATATAGGAAATTGTATTTATATCATGCCTGAAATTCCGTTTACAGATAATGAGACAATAGATAAATATGAATTAACTAATGTTCGAATTTATGCAGAATTTAATGAACGATTATATCTTTGTTATAAATTTGGTAAAAATGTGGATCCTATGAAAGATTTAGTTTTTAATAGACCGATTCCTATAGAGTATAAAGAATATATTGATATTATTTCATCATAGGAAACTAAGGAGAAAAAAGAAATACATGCGTTTGACTGGAAACAGATGGGACAGATTTTCTTACTGGTGTGGCAATACACTTTGTATTTAAAGGCATAGATGAACTAAGGACTGGTAAAAAAACGGCATATCGTGGCCAGTATTCATTTGATATGAACGGAAATGAGGTTTCTTGCATATCTGATTTTTATGACATTGAAAATTTGGCAGCTATAGAGGATGCAAGATTTTATAATGAACCTACATTTTATAAGGTAGAAGTTGGTGGTAATCAAAGTGTATATGTTTCGACAGGGAATATAAGGCAAAGTCAATTTGCGGAAATTGTAAATCAACCTTCTGGAGACATTTCAATAGTTTCTGGTATGCATGGAGGACCAGATGGAACATTACTGAGCGAGTATAATGGTGTTTCGGGAAAACAATTAATCAGCAGACACTACTTAGTTCAGAAGAAACTTACTAGTCAAGGAGTACGATTATCAGGTAATCCTGCAATTGCTCTTGATAATGTACATCATACTAGAGTTGGAGGAGCTCATTGGTGGGAAACTCAAATTAGAAAATCACAAGGATTGGGACGCAACCAATTCCATCCAAACTTAAAAAGGGAACTTGATATTACGCAGGGGGGATTGAGAAAAGCAGGATATCCAGCTAGTCAAGCAAGAAAGCTTCGGAAAGAAGCTGAAAAATTCTATGAAAGACAGACTAAATTAAAGTGTCTAGGATAATGAAAGGAGAATAAATGCAATGTCAAACTTAGTAAGATTTGAAAAGGTAGATGACGAATTGAATATTTTGCGTATTGGAGGAAAAAGTTTTTTACCTCCTGATGTAGAGTGGCCTACTAATCCTAATGGAGAAAAAATGGTTTTTATTTTTAATATACCTACAAATTTTTTAAATTCAACTCTTCAATTTAATTATCCGAAGGATCAGGTTATTTCTGTATTTACTACTTATAATAGAGAAGATTATTTTTTGGACTCGATCGTTTATAACGGTGATATAGAAGAGCTTCAGAATATAAAAAACGGATATACAAAAGTAATTTTACATTCTGTTGCCTCTCCAAGAAATGATGCGGATTTTTTGATTTCAGCAAGAGAAATAGTAATTGATAAAGAAATGAATGAATTTGATGATTATAATGGCTCTCTTTTTGGTGCAAATCCTGTATTTTTACAAGAAGAAAAGTTAGAACTTGCCTCCTATCAATTTTGCATGCAGATATATGGAGGAGATTTTCCAGAAGAATTTCAAGATATCTTCTATTTAGATGATGCAATAGGTTATCTATTTTTAAGTAAAGAGGAAAAAGCAAATGATGTTGGAGTATTTTTTGTACAATGCACCTGAAATGGTAGTGGGGTGCGATTTATAAAGAAATGGAATCTCTTCATATAATCAAGGGTTTGTGGAATTTATCAAATATCGGGGCGGAAAATTCTGATACAAGGATAAAGCTGGAACGGGATTCTTTGGGCAGAGTGGTAAAAGAGTGGCAGGATGCGCATTGGGATGGAGTACAATGCGCTGGGGCAGGGGACGAGCCGCCTGGTTTCCGGCGGTGTTTACAGTAGCTGGGAATACTGATACAGTATCAGGAAACGGACTGGAGATTTCTGAAAAGAATGGCGTCCCAGCTTGGGCTTCCATTAGTGCCGGATACCAGCTATTATTATCCCCGCTTTTACCTTGGATTGCCGGAAGCTTCCTGTATACTTTAAAGAGTAAAAGGAATTGACCAAAAAGAATACCTCAAGTAAATTTAGATTATTACTGACCTGCCAGTTGGTAAAATCTAAAAACGCAAGAGGTATTCAAGATGAATGTTAAAACAAGAAGAACAAAAAAACAAGTAAATGTAGAAAATCAGGCAATTAATCTTTTGTCAAAAGAAGAACTGAACAAGAAAATAGAGGTGGTAGAAAAGGAACTGAGATCCTATACATGGCGTGAACTTGAAACAAACGGTAAATTTGCCAAGAACGATAAACTCTCTTTCATTACGGATGACATGCTTATAGTAGGATGCGATATAGGCAGTGAGAATCATTATATCAGGGCAATCGATGTCAGGGGAAGGGAGTTAAGCCGTGGAGCATTCGAATTCAGCAATACTTCAGAAGGCTTTGAAAATGCCAAGGCATGGGTGCTGGCACTTGCGGCAAAACACGATAAGAAACAGATAGTACTGGGTCTTGAACCGACAGACCACTACTGGTTTGCGTTGGCTGCATGGATGATTTCCAACGGAATCAGCGTTGTCCAGGTAAATCCATATGCCGTAAAGCAGAGCAAAGAGATTGAAGATAACAGCCAGCTCAAGGACGACAGAAAAGATCCGAAACTGATCGCAAATCTTGTGAAAGATGGAAACTACGGAATGCCTTATCTTCCAGAAAAAGTTTACGCAGACATGAGAAGACTCTCCATGTTCAGGGATCAGCTTACCGAAGACAGGATAAGAAATATCAACCGCCTTCACAAGGAATTAAAAATCTATTTTCCAGAATACATGGACGCATTTGGAAAAATAGATGGGGCATTTACTCTGGAAGTACTGAAAGTATCAGCTATCCCATCGGATATCACAGCACTGGGAGCAGAAGGCATAAAAAATATCTGGCACAATGTAAAACTAAGAGGATGTGGTTACAGCAGAGCCAATGAAATCGTGAGCTATGCAGAGAAAAGTGTGGGATTAACGGATGGAATAGATGCGGGGCGTGAGGCAGTGAAATGGTATGCGGAACAAATCCTGAAGCTGGTGGCATGCAGTTCAGGCAAGCATAAAGGACAGACGAAAATCAGCCACAGAGGACGCAAGAGACTCCGGTATTGGCTGTTCCAAGCGGCAAAGTCAGCGGTGTCGCATGCGGATGAATTTAAGCAGCTACATGAGTACTATACAACACGAACCAATAATCCGCTGAAAAAGATGCAGTCACTGGTTGTGATAGCCTGCAAGATACTGAGGGTGATTTACACGATCCTAAAGACAGGGACAACTTATGATCCGCAGAAACTGTTGGAAGATATCAAACGACCAACGGCTTCACAGACACCAATGGCAGCATAGTAAATAAAAGAAGCAAATCCAGAACTCTGTCGAGTGGCTGAAGGAATACATCGGAGACTGGACAGGGTTCTGGAACAGAAACCCGTAAATGATGGAGTCCGGAACGGACTACATCTGCAAAAGACCAACAAGAACCTGAGATGGTATAGTGTCCACTGAATAAATCAGTACCACGACAGGTGAATGCAGGTCAGTAACAATCAAACATAAAAACAAGAGCTGTAGCCGGCATCGGTTTTTTCCGTGGGGCATGCCCCCGTCTAGGAGCTTGGCTGGCACTCAGTGTATGGTAGATGGGACGAAGGAAGTTGGGACATGATCCCCTTAGACACGGAAGGTTCATCATCATAGTTGATCAGAGGGAAAATAGCTTTTATAAAGCAAACAACAGGGATGCTTTAAGAAGTGTACCCATTAATCAGCTATTCGGTACAAGATACTACGATATCCATCACTCCCGGCTCTTGTTTTGAGGTAAATAATATCGTCAAAGCCAGTAAAATCAATAGATTTAGGCTTGACAGAATAGGAAGGAAATGAGTTATGGGAAGAGCTTTAATTATCGGCTGCGGCGGTGTTGCCAGTGTAGCCATTCAGAAATGCTGTCAGAACAGCGAAGTATTTGAGGAGATTATGATTGCCAGCAGAACGAAATCCAAGTGCGATGCATTAAAGGAGAAGCTGGCCGGCAGCAGGACAAAGATCGAGACCGCACAGGTAGACGCGGATAAGGTGGAGGAAGTGATTGCACTAATCAAGAGCTATAAGCCTGATCTGGTCATGAATATTGCATTGCCTTATCAGGATCTGACCATTATGGATGCCTGCCTTGCCTGCGGCGTCAACTATATGGATACAGCCAATTATGAGCCGGAGAATATTGATGATCCGGAGTGGAGGGCTGTCTATGACAAGCGCTGCAAGGAGGAAGGTTTTTCCGCATATTTTGATTATTCATGGCAGTGGGCATATAAGAAGAAGTTTGAAGATGCCGGCTTAACAGCACTTCTGGGCTCAGGCTTTGACCCGGGTGTTACACAGGCGTATTGTGCCTATGCGTTAAAGCATGAGTTCGATACCATTGATACCATAGATATTCTGGATTGTAATGGTGGTGACCATGGTTATGCATTTGCTACGAATTTCAATCCTGAGATCAATCTTCGTGAAGTATCTGCACCGGGCAGCTATTGGGAGAACGGTCACTGGGTAGAAATCCCTGCAATGAGCATCAAGCGTGAATACAATTTTGATCAGGTAGGAGAAAAAGACATGTATCTCCTGCATCATGAAGAGATTGAATCTCTTGCAAAAAATATTCCAGGTGTAAAGAGAATCCGTTTCTTTATGACTTTTGGACAGAGCTACTTGGATCACATGAGATGTCTGGAAGATGTGGGCATGCTTTCCACAAAGCCTATCAATTATGAGGGCAAAGAGATTGTTCCGATTCAGTTCCTCAAGGCATTACTGCCTGACCCTGCAAGCCTTGGGCCTCGTACAAAGGGTAAGACCAACATTGGCTGTATCTTCACTGGTAAGAAGGATGGAAAGGACAAGACTTACTATCTGTATAATGTGTGCGACCATCAGGAATGTTATGCAGAGGTAGGTTCCCAGGCTATCTCCTATACAACGGGTGTACCTGCTATGATCGGTGCTATGATGCTTCTGACAGGTAAGTGGAATAAGCCGGGTGTATACACAGTTGAAGAGTTTGATCCAGACCCATATATGGAAGCCCTGAACAAATGGGGACTCCCTTGGCAGGAAAGCCACAACCCTACACTTGTTGATTAATTTGATAAATCGCTAGTCACGGTGGTTCAGTTCGCCCTGCTACAGAATAAGGCAGAGAAGCTCGGATATTTCGCACGAAGACACGTTCTCACTCCGCTGCTCGATGTAGCGGTACATAAGGGTGCATGAGCTTATCAGCTCCTGCGCCCTAAGTACCGACACTCGCAGAGGGTCTTCTCACGAAACATTCCGAGTTTCTCTAAATTGTTATATACAGATTGGGCGAACTGCCCCACCTGAATTTTGAGGATTAAAATAAAAATAGAGACTGTGCTGCATATAGAACGAGTTCAAAAAGTATCTTAAAGGCGAGGGTTTGTCGCCTCATATATTATTACAAATTTTAGGTTACAGGCGCAGCTTCATGACAGTTCGGTGAATGCAGCTTAGGGAGTGATGTTTAGTGTTTCTTAGAACAAAGAACAAATGCTTGCAAGCCAGGCGCAACTGTCTGAGCCCGTAGGGCGAGTTTTGCGCTCGGCTTGTACTCTAAGCATTTGGGCAGCAGTTCTTAGAAACTCTTACATCACGTACGTGGCAAATGAACCGAACTGCCATGAACTGCGGCGTCCCTAGAAACAAAAGGAGGAAAGTATGGTAAAACCAGACAATTATCGCGAGGTGCCAACACCTTGTTATATTGTAGATGAGAAGTTATTACGGCATAATCTGGAGATTCTGCGTCATGTCTGTGATGAGACAGGCTGTAAAATACTGCTGGCGCAGAAGGCATTTTCCATGTATTATGAGTATCCGTTAATTGGCAGATATTTAAATGGAGCGACAGCAAGTGGCTTATATGAGGCAAAACTTGCTTATGAAGAATTATGCTGTAAGGAGATTACAGATATATCAGGAAATCTCAAACACTGTGAGAACCATATTTTTTCTCCGGCGTATCCTGAGAAGGACATGGATGAAATCTTGCAGATATGTGACCATCTGGTATTTAATTCCTTTGCACAGTGGGAGAAGTATAAGGATAAGGCACTGGCAGCAGGAAAAGAATGTGGGATTCGTATTAACCCGGAACATTCCACACAAGATCATGCAATTTATGATCCCTGTTCGCCCGGATCAAGACTGGGTGTGACACTGGCTAATTTCAGACCGGAACTGCTGGAAGGAATATCAGGGCTGCATTTTCATTGCCTGTGTGAGCAGGATGTGGATGCGCTGGAGGAAACGCTGGCAGCAGTAGAAGAGAAGTTTGGAGCTTATCTGCCACAGATGAAATGGCTTAACTTTGGTGGTGGACATCATATCACCAGAGCGGATTATGATGTGGATAAGTTAATCAGGATCATCAAAAGAGTACAGGACAAATACAACCTGACAGTCTATCTGGAACCGGGAGAAGCAGTCGCTCTTAATGCAGGATTTCTTGTAACGACAGTGCAGGAAATCATTGAAAACGGCAAACGGATCGCGATTCTTGATACTTCGGCAGCCTGCCATATGCCTGATGTCATTGAAATGCCCTATAGACCGCCTCTATGCGATTCAGGAGAAGCCGGAGAAAAGGCATATACCTATACTTTAGGAGGTCCAACCTGCCTTGCAGGAGATATCATAGGAGAATACTCCTTCGATACACCGCTGCATATCGGGGACAGACTGGTATTTGGCGACATGGCAATTTATTCCATGGTAAAGAACAATACCTTCAATGGAATGCCACTGCCTGATATCATTGCATTACATGAGGATGGCAGTTGGGATGTAGTCAAGCACTTTGGTTACGAGGAATTTAAGAGAAGAGTGTAAATGCATTTCTCTGATATTCCAGTAAGCCTTCTTTCTGCAATTTTGACAACTCCGCAGACATGGCGCTTCGCTCCACACATAGGAAGTCAGCCAGTTGCTGCCTGTCATAGGGAATGGTAAAAGACAGTTTCCCCTGCCGCAGGGATTCGGCAGACAGATAGGAGAGCAGTTTCTCCCTTGTGGTACGTTTGCTCATATGCGTGATTTTTTCATTAAATAATAAGACCTTTTGTGCCAGCGTTGCGACCAGATTGCGAATGATCAGGTTGTGGTGCTCACAGGCAGAAGGACATACGGCGAGAATCCGGTTGACATCCATCCACAGAATTTCACAGTCCTCACTGGCTATGACACTGATATTCAGGGCAGCAGTCTTGGACGCAGCGAAAGATTCTGCGAAGGTGTCACCCGGATTTATTTTTGTCATAATATTGCGGTGACCCCAGATGTCCTCCTGTACGATCAGGGCACTGCCTGAAAGCAGCATTCCCATGGAGTCAGTGTGTTCACCAGCCCGCAATATATAAGAATCTTTCTTTTTTGAGGCTTTGACTGCATTCAGGCAATGCAGCATAGTCAATATCTCATCTTCTTTTACTCCTGCAAAAATTGCAGAGTTCTTTAACAAAAAAATATATTCATCCATAAAATTCCACCATAAAAAATACAAACTTGTTAGATTTCCAACATACACGTTGCAATTATTATACTATAATGCACTCATAAATACAAAACATAAACGATTCCCAAATTACAGAAAGGATGAAGAGGAATGAAGAGAAGAGTAATCCATATAGATCAGGATAAATGTAACGGTTGTGGTGCGTGTGCATCAGCCTGTCATGAAGGGGCTATTGGTATGATAAATGGCAAAGCCAGACTCATGAGGGATGATTATTGCGATGGTCTGGGAGATTGTCTGCCAGCCTGTCCTACCAATGCCATTACCTTCGTCGAGAGAGAAGCAGCACCTTATGATGAAGCCGCAGTACAGGCAAATAAAGCAGCACTCAAGGCTGGCAAGGCAGTTGATACAGCTTTTGCTCCCACAGTGTCCCGTCTGCAGCAGTGGCCGGTACAGATTAAGCTTGCACCGGTTAATGCACCTTATTTTAATGGAGCCCAGTTGCTGATTGCGGCAGATTGTACTGCATATGCCTATGCCGGCTTCCATGAGAAATTCATGAAAGGACATGTTACTCTGATCGGATGCCCTAAGCTGGATGCAATTGACTATTCTGAGAAGCTGACAGAAATCTTTCGTAACAACGACATTCGCAGCATCAGCGTAGTCAGAATGGAAGTCCCATGCTGTGGCGGCATGACCTATGCAGTACAGAGGGCGATCGCCAACAGTGGCAAAGACATTCCATGCAAAGTAACTGTGTTGTCGATCAATGGCGACATTTTAAGTGAATAATTCATATATTCATATAACAGAAAGGTAGGATTTATGGACAATAAAATGTTTTGTTATCAATGTGAACAGACTGCGGGCTGCGCAGGATGTACAGGTGCTATAGGTGTCTGCGGTAAGACCGCAGATGTGGCACAGCTTCAGGATGAACTGACAGGAGCGCTCATCGGGCTGGCACATGCCGTTGAGAATGCAGGATATCTGCAGAAGCAGGCTTCCAGAGCGATTATTGAAGGTTTGTTTACCACACTGACTAATGTAAGCTTTGATGAAAAGGCAATCACCAGACAGATTGAGCTTACCCATGCTGCAAAGGATGCCATATCACCTATGTGCGCATCCTGTGCTTCCCCCTGTGGAAAGACGAATGATTATGACCTCAATAAGATATGGGGAGCCAATGAAGATATTCGTTCCCTGAAATCTCTTATTTTATTCGGATTAAAAGGCATGGCTGCCTATGCATATCATGCGCTGATGCTTGGTTTTTCTGATGAGGAAGTGAATATGTTCTTCTGCGAGGCACTCTGCAAGGTCGATACAGAGGACACCATGGAGACATTATTGCCTACCGTTATGAAGGTAGGAGAGATCAATCTCAAGTGTATGGCATTACTGGATCAGGCGAACACGCAGACTTATGGTAAGCCACAGCCTACCACTGTTTCCCTGCATGTTGAGAAGGGACCATTTATCGTAGTAACAGGTCATGACCTGAAGGACTTGCAGCTTCTTCTGGAGCAGACAGCCGGAAAAGGCATCAATATCTATACCCATGGAGAAATGCTGCCGGCTCATGCATACCCTAAGTTAAAAGAATATCCTCATTTAAAAGGTAACTTTGGTACAGCATGGCAGAATCAGCAGAAGGAATTTGACAATCTTCCTGCTCCTATCCTGTTCACAACGAACTGTCTCATGCCACCCAAGGCAAGTTATGCAGACAGAGTCTATACAACAGAAGTAGTGGCATTCCCCGGTGCAACCCATATTGGGGAGGAGAAAGACTTCACACCCGTGATCAACAAGGCTCTGGAGCTTGGCGGTTATCGTGAGGAACAGAGATTCCATGGTATCAATGGTGGAGAAGAAGTGACCACAGGATTTGGCCACGATGCGATTCTTGCCAATGCAGATAAGGTAGTAGAAGCTGTAAAAGCCGGCGCAATCAGCCATTTCTTCCTGGTGGCAGGCTGTGATGGTGCCAAGCCCGGACGCAATTACTATACAGAGTTCGTGAAGCAGACACCGTCAGACAGTATTATCCTGACACTTGCCTGTGGCAAATTCCGTTTCAATGATTTACAGCTTGGAGAGATTGGCGGGCTTCCAAGGATTATGGATATGGGACAGTGTAATGATGCTTATGGTGCAATTCAGGTGGCAGTAGCTCTTGCAGGTGCATTTAACTGTGGCGTCAACGAATTACCATTATCCTTTGTACTTTCCTGGTATGAGCAAAAGGCAGTCTGTATCCTGCTGACCCTGCTTCATCTTGGAATTAAAAATATCCGCTTAGGTCCATCCCTGCCGGCATTCCTTTCACCGAATGTATTGCAGTATCTGGTAGACAATTTCCAGATTGCACCTATTACAACACCTGAAGAAGACCTTAAGGCACTTCTTGAAAAATAAGTAACTTTCAGAACCCCAATAATATGAAAAAGGTTCGGCAAATTAAACTGCCGAACCTTTTTATGTCGTAGGAATAATAATTTATACTTAGTAAATGCAGGCTTCTTCTTCACCCTTTAAGACACGAAGTGCGCCCTGTGCAAGTGCAAGAAGTTCATCTTCACCAGGATAGATTACGAAATCAGCAATCCAGCCGCACATCTTCTGCAGAGCTTCGCAGGTAACCTTATTGTAGGCAATACCACCTGTTAAGATGATTTTGTCAACTTTACCTTCCAGAACACAAGCCATAGATCCGATGTCTTTTGCTACCTGATAATGGAATGCATCCAATGCCATCTTGGCTTCTTCGTCACCATCGTTGACTCTCTGAGTAACGTTACGAACATCGTTTGTGCCAAGGTATGCGTTGAAACCGCCGTTACCTACTAATTTCTTGTATACTTCCTTCTCGGAGTATTTGCCGGAGAAGCACATCTTAACCAGAGCACCTACAGGAACTGCACCAGCTCTTTCAGGAGAAAATGCACCGTCACCGTCAAGGGCGTTGAATACGTCTACAACCTTACCATTCTTATGGGCACCTACAGATACACCGCCACCCATATGAACAACGATCAGGTTCAGGTCTTCATACTTCTGACCGGATTCCTTTGCATATCTCTTGGCAACTGCCTTCTGGTTCAGAGCATGGAATACACTGGTTCTTGGAAGCTCAGGGCAGCCGGAATATCTGGCTACAGGAGCTAACTCATCTACAACGACAGGGTCAACGATGAAGGAAGGAACACCTAATTCATCACCAATCTCTCTTGCAAGGATACCGCCCAGGTTGGATGCATGCTGTCCCTGCTTACCGATACGCAGATCGTTAAGAAGATCATCAGTTACCTTGTATGTACCGCCTGGAATTGGCTTTAACATACCGCCACGACCTACAACAACGGATAACTCTTTCATATCGAAGTTCTTTTCTTTTAACAGGTTTACAATAATGTTCTTACGGAAATCCTTCTGATCTACGATAGAAGCGTACTGTGCGATTTCTTCTGTAGAATGTCTCAGTGTTTCTTCAAATAATAATGTCTCGTCTTCAAATACACCGATCTTGGTGGAGGTGGAGCCGGGATTGATAATTAATGACTTGTATGACATAAGTAGATCCTCCTTATTTATTCTTTTTTAATTCTTCTGCAACAACTGCTGCGAGTGCAATAGAGTACAGCTTGGTTTCACATGTATCAGAACGGGATGTTAAGATAACAGGTGCAGCAGTACCGGTCAGGATATTACCATTCTTTACTTCGCACAGATGTGTCAGAGTCTTATATACGAGGTTGCCGGCGTGGATATCCGGGAACAGAAGTACATCCGCATCACCGGTAATCTTACGATCCGCACCACCCTTATGCTTGGCAGCTTCCTCATCAATAGCCATATCCAGGGAAAGCGGCCCGTCAACGACACATCCTGTAATCTCACCGTTATCATTCATCTTTGTCAGAGCCTCGGCATCTACTGTGCAGGGCATCTTTGGATTCACAACCTCAACAGCAGCAAGAGGAGCTACCTTAGGGTTAGGAATACCGCAGGCGTGGCAGACTTTAACGGTGTTGTTTATGATAGCAACCTTATCCTCAAGAGTAGGATATGTCATAAATGCTACATCAGATAAGAACAGAAGGCGGTTGATGCCTTTTACTTCAAATACACATACATGGGAGAGTGGTTTGCCTGTACGCAGACCAACTTCCTTATCCAAAACGCTTTTTAAGAAGTTCTTTGTGTCGATCAGCCCCTTCATATACATATCAGCCTTGCCATCATGTACCAGGCTGACAGCAGTGTGGGCTGCGGCAACGTGATCCGGCTCATTTACGATTTCATAATCAGACAGGTCCATATTCATGGAAGCAGCTACTTCTCTGATCTTTGCTTCATCACCGACCAGAATTGCATCAGCAATGCCTTTTTCCTTAGCAGCATGTACGGCTTCCAGAACGGGAGCGTCTTCGGCAACAGCTACAGCGACCTTCTTTTTATCGCAGGCTGATACCTTTTTCAGTAAATCATCAAATCCTTTGCTCATTTGAAACACCTCATATTTCTTTCTATTAGCATAGTTTTGGGCGGAGACATGTCCGACCCACTTGTTAAAATAATAACACTTTAAGAATATAAGGTCAAGGATTGTTAAGGAAATATATAGAAAGACCGAGGTTTCATAATTTGTTTACTTCTTAAACATTGAATTTATCGCATAAATCTGTTACAATGTGATTTAAGTTTGGTAAATATTCAGAGCCATGCAAATTAAGGCAGATATGATTGCTTGCAAACATATTTGACATTATATGGTAATACTAGAAGTGATTGGAGTCGGAAATGAATATAATTGATAAGGTATTCGGTACACATAGTGAGCGTGAGCTGAAACGAATCGAGCCGATTGTTAAGAAGATCGAGAGCTACAGAGAGGCTATGGGCAAGCTTACAGATGAAGAACTTCGCGGTAAGACAACAGAGTTTAAGAAGAGACTGACAGAAGGAGAGACCCTGGATGATCTGCTTCCTGAGGCTTATGCTACTGTCAGAGAAGCTGCCAAGCGTGTGCTGAATCAGGAACACTATAGAGTACAGCTGATTGGTGGTATCGTTCTGCATCAGGGACGTATCGCAGAGATGAGAACCGGTGAAGGTAAGACACAGACAGCCCTTCTTCCTGCTTATCTGAATGCATTGGAAGGAAAAGGCGTACATGTCGTTACCGTTAATGACTATCTGGCTAAGCGTGATGCTGAGTGGATGGGACAGGTTCATGAATTTCTGGGACTTAAAGTCGGTGTCGTACTCAACGATATGAAGCCGGAAGAACGTCGTGAGGCTTATAATTGTGATATTACTTATGTAACGAATAATGAACTCGGTTTTGACTACCTGAGAGATAACATGGTCATCTATAAGGAACAGCTCGTTCTTCGTGATCTGCACTATGCGCTGATCGATGAGGTGGACTCTGTTTTGATTGATGAGGCGAGAACACCGCTTATTATTTCCGGTCAGAGTAGCAAGTCAACCAAGCTTTACGAGGTATGTGATATCCTTGCCAGACAGCTCAAGCGTGGTGATGATGTTGAGGATATGTCCAAGATGGATATCCTGATGGGTATTGAGCAGGAAGAGACAGGCGACTTCGTTGTGAATGAGAAGGATAAGATTGTCAACCTGACCGCAGAAGGTGTGGCTAAGGTAGAGAAGTTCTTCCAGATCGACAACCTGGCTGATCCTGAGAATCTGGAGATCCAGCATAATATCATACTGGCTCTTCGTGCACATAATCTGATGTTTCGTGATAAGGATTATGTGGTAAAAGACGACCAGGTTATGATCGTTGATGAATTTACAGGACGTATCATGCCCGGTAGACGCTATTCAGACGGTCTGCATCAGGCAATTGAAGCCAAGGAACATGTTAAGGTCAAGAGAGAAAGCAAGACACTTGCTACTATTACATTCCAGAACTTCTTTAACAAATTCGATAAGAAGGCAGGTATGACTGGTACTGCTGCGACAGAAGAGAAGGAGTTCCGTGATATCTATGGAATGGATGTTGTTAAGATTCCTACCAATCGCCCAATCGCCAGAAAAGACTTGCAGGACAGCGTATATAAGACAAGAAAAGAGAAATTAAATGCCATCGTGGCAGCAGTAGAGGCTGCTCATGCCAAGGGACAGCCTGTACTGGTAGGTACGATTACAATTGAAGCTTCTGAAGAGATCAGCGGCATGCTTCGTAGAAAAGGCATTGAACATAAGGTATTGAATGCGAAATTCCATGAATTGGAAGCCGAGATTGTTGCAGATGCAGGACAGCATGGAGCAGTTACTATTGCGACTAACATGGCTGGCCGCGGTACAGATATCAAGCTGGATGACAAGGCTAGAGAAGCCGGCGGTCTGATGATTATTGGTACGGAGAGACATGAATCCAGACGTATTGATAACCAGTTGAGAGGTCGTGCAGGTCGTCAGGGTGATCCTGGTGTATCCAAGTTCTATATTTCCCTGGAAGATGACCTGATGCGTCTGTTCGGTTCTGAGAAGCTCATCAGCATGTTCAATACACTGGGTATTCCAGAAGGTCAGGAGATCGAGCATAAGATGCTGACCAATGCCATTGAGAATGCACAGAAGAAGATTGAGAGCAACAACTATGGTATCAGAAAGAACCTGTTAGAGTACGATCAGGTTATGAATGAACAGAGAGAAATCATCTATGAAGAACGTCGCCGTGTATTGAACGGAGAGAGCATGAGGGATGCCATCTACAAGATGATTACGGATATTGTAGAGAACTCTGTAGATACAGCAATCAATGATGATATGGATGCAGAAGAATGGAACTTCAACGAGTTGAATTCTTTGTTACTTCCTATTGTTCCGATTCAGCCGGTTGCACTTTCCCGTGTAACCAAGAAGACCAAGAATGGTCTCAAGCATCAGTTAAAGGAAGAGGCTGTGAAGCTCTATGAGAGCAAGGAAGCAGAATTCCCTGAACCGGAAGCTATCCGTGAGATCGAACGTGTTATCCTTCTTAAAGTCATCGACAGAAAGTGGATGGATCATATTGACGACATGGAGCAGTTACGTCAGGGTGTAGGCTTACAGGCGTATGGTCAGAGAGATCCACTTGTAGAGTATAAGATGAACGGTTACGAGATGTTCGATGCCATGACAGAGAATATCAAGGAAGATACTGTAAGATTACTGCTGCATGTTAAGGTAGAACAGAAGGTAGAAAGAGAAGAAGTTGCCAAGGTAACTGGTACAAATAAAGATGATTCTCTGCAGAAGGGACCTGTTAAGAAGGAAGTTAAGGTATATCCTAACGATCCATGCCCTTGCGGAAGCGGCAAGAAATATAAGCAGTGCTGCGGTAGAAACGCATAACCATAACATAATAGCCAGTGAATAGAAGGTGGTGAACGCGATGGTAGAACTCGACCAGATGAAACAGGAGTTACAGACATATGAGAGTCCATTAGCGGAAGTGAGGGATTCACTTTGACCTCGCTAATAAAGAGAAGCGGATCGAAGAATTAGAGCGTGAGATGGAAGATCCCGGATTCTGGGATAATGCAGATCGTGCGAATAAGAAAATGAAAGAATTAAAGAACCTCAAGGATACGGTATCAGAATGCAATGGTCTGAAGACACAGTATGAAGACATTGAGACTTTGATCGAGATGGGTTATGAAGCAGATGATGCGGAGATGATTCCAGAGATCAGAGAGGAAATGGACAGCTTCATTGAGAAGTTTGAGACTTTGAGAATCAGTACCTTATTATCCGAGGAATATGATAAGTGCAATGCCATTTTGAAGCTGAATGCAGGTGCAGGCGGTACAGAAAGCTGCGACTGGGCAGGTATGCTGTATCGTATGTACACCAGATGGGCAGAGCGCAAGGGCTTTTCCATAGAAGTGCTGGATTATCTGGATGGTGATGAAGCCGGTATCAAATCCGTTACTTTCCAGGTAAACGGAGAGAATGCCTATGGCTATCTGAAATCCGAGAAGGGTGTGCACAGATTAGTGCGTATTTCTCCTTTTAATGCACAGGGAAAGAGACAGACTTCCTTTGTATCCTTGGATGTTATGCCTGATATTGAAGAAGATCTGGATGTGGATATCAATGAAGATGATCTGCGTATCGACACGTATCGAAGCAGTGGTGCGGGTGGTCAGCATATCAATAAGACTTCATCTGCTATCCGAATCACACATATCCCTACAGGAACTGTAGTACAGTGTCAGAATGAACGTTCCCAGTTCCAGAACAAGGATAAGGCGATGCAGATGTTGAAGGCGAAGTTATATCTTTTGAAGAAAGAAGCAAACGCCGAGAAATTATCCGATATTCGTGGTGAAGTCAAGGAAATCGGCTGGGGTAACCAGATACGTTCCTATGTTATGCAGCCATACACCATGGTAAAGGATCACAGAACAGGCTTTGAGACCGGTAATGTGGATGCTGTTATGGATGGCGCATTAGATGGATTTATCAATGCATATCTGAAATGGAAGAGCACAGGTGGTAAGCCTGTAGCAGATGCAGATATGGAATAACAAGGTATAAGAAAAGCGGCAGGTATGTGAGCAATCAACATATCTGCCGCTTTTTACAGGCTGTTAGAATTCATCTGCCTGATTCTGCTTTGTCCTACAGGACATCAGATCCAGATAGAAATTCGTACTTGTCATATTCATATAGGGAATAACCCATAAAAGAGCGATACCGCATGTGAAGACGCTGACAAACATCAGTGGGAAGAAACTCAAGTCCAACAGGAAGTAACGCATTTTATTGCCTTTCATAACTTCAATACTGTTCTTGAAGATATCCTTCACTGTATAATTCGGGAAATCCAGCATCATATAGAATACCGGAGTAAAAGCCAGAGTGATCACGACATATACCAGCATACACAGGAGTGCCACGCTGTACATCATAATAATCTCATCATAAGCCTCCAGTGAGGTGATGGGATATTTCCAGGTCAGAATATCGGAGGGCAGCATACAAATGGCATTGATTACAGCCAGAACGAACTGGATTTTGATTGCCTTATTCGTATTATGTCTGAAGCAATAGAAGATATCGCCGATACCAAACTCCATACCACAGGCGGCTTTCAGATACATGAAGCTGACTCCTGCCTGTAGAACCCCGGCAATAAGCTGAATGATAAAAGACACAATATAATACAGAGTATTACTGAGCGTATCTGTACCGGGCAGCAGTGCAGCCGGAAGACCGGAGGCGAAGAATACCAGTAATTCCTGAATCAGCAAAGCGCCGAGGAGTGTTCCGTATTTGCCCTGAAGCTGGACTCTTGCCAGACGTTTCAGCTCAGAGAATGATTTATAATTTGACATCATAATAACCATACCTTTCCAAAGAATGAACAATACTATTATGTTATCACTTTTTAACGGATAAAACAATTCTTTCTTGAATGGAGCCACAAGATTAGGTATAATGGAAAGCATGTAATTAACACAAGAAGGGCAGGAAGATAATGGATATCATACTGAAACTAAAAGATGAATTAAACGTTGAAAAATGGCAGGTGGAAGCTGCTGTAAAATTAATAGACGAGGGCAATACGATTCCTTTTATTTCCCGATACCGTAAGGAAGCAACAGGCTCTCTCAATGATGAAGTACTGAGAAATCTTTATGAGAGACTGACTTATCTGCGTAATCTGGAAGATAAGAAACAGCAGGTACTGAGCAGTATTGAAGAGCAGGGAATGCTGACAGAAGAACTTAGAAACAAGATTCAGGCAGCAGAGACTATGGTAGTCGTAGAAGACCTGTATCGTCCTTACAGACCTAAGCGTAAGACAAGAGCAAGCGTAGCCAAGGAGAAGGGGCTGGATGGACTTGCCCAGATCATTCTGGCACAGGAGACAATCAGACCACTTATTGAAGAAGCAGAGCAGTATGTAAACGAGGAGAAGGAAGTCAAGAATGTAAAGGAAGCGCTTCAGGGCGCACTTGATATTATTGCAGAGTCCATATCCGATAATGCAGATTACAGAGCCTATATCAGAGAAGCTACCTTTAACGAAGGCAAGATTACCAGCCAGGCAAAGGATGAGAAGGCACAGAGCGTTTATGAAATGTACTATGATTTCGAAGAACCTGTGAATAAAGTAGCAGGACACAGAGTACTGGCATTGAACCGTGGTGAGAATGAGAAGATACTGACAGTGAAGATTGAAGCGCCGGAAGAACAGATTATCCGCTTCCTGGAGAAGAAAGTAATCACTGCTGAGAATGAGAATACCACACCTGCACTGCAGCAGGCGATTCAGGACAGCTATGATCGTCTTATTGCTCCGGCAATCGAGAGAGATATCAGAAATGAGCTGACAGAGAAGGCAGAAGACGGAGCTATTACCGTATTTGGCAAGAATCTGGAACAGCTTCTGATGCAGCCTCCAATCGCTGGCAAGGTTGTACTGGGATGGGACCCTGCATTCAGAACAGGCTGTAAGCTTGCTGTTGTAGACCCTACAGGTAAAGTACTGGATACGAAGGTAATTTACCCTACAGCGCCACAGAACAAAGTAGAAGAAGCCAAGGCAGAGTTAAAGAAACTCATTAAGAAATATAATGTAAATCTGATTTCAGTGGGAAATGGTACTGCTTCCCGTGAATCAGAGCAGGTCATTGTGGAATTACTCAAAGAACTGGATACACCTGTTCAGTATGTCATTGTAAATGAGGCAGGAGCATCTGTATATTCAGCCAGCAAACTGGCAACAGAAGAGTTCCCTAACTTTGATGTCGGACAGAGAAGTGCTGCTTCCATCGCCAGAAGATTACAGGATCCATTGGCAGAATTAGTTAAGATTGACCCTAAGTCCATCGGTGTAGGACAGTATCAGCATGACATGAACCAGAAGAAGCTGGGTGAAGCACTTCACGGCGTAGTAGAAGACTCTGTAAATAAGGTCGGTGTTGATCTGAATACCGCATCTGCACCACTTCTGGAGTATATCTCCGGTATCAGCAAGGCAATTGCCAAGAATATCGTAGACTACAGAGAGACTAACGGCAGATTTACCAACCGTAAGCAGCTCCTGAAAGTAGCAAAGCTTGGTCCCAAGGCATTTGAGCAGTGCGCAGGTTTCATGCGTATTACAGACGGTGATAATCCATTGGATGCAACCAGCGTACATCCGGAATCCTATGGTGCAGCAGAACAGCTTCTTGAGAAGCTTGGACTGTCCATGGATGATTTGAAGGAGATTCAGAAGAAGGCAGCTGTAAAACCCGCCAAGACAGCATCCCAGCCTAAGCCTAAGAAGCAGGAGAAGAAGGTTGTGATCCGTAACACCAATACAGCCATGGGTAAAGCACTGGCAGCAGCTATGGGCGGTGTATCTCTTGCCCAGGATGCCGATACGAAATCAGCACCGGCACAGAAGCAGGAAACTGCTGTGAATGGATTGGAACGCAGAGTAAAAGATAAAAAGAAAATGGCGCAGGAGCTTGGCATTGGAGAGATCACTCTGACAGATATCCTCAAGGAACTGGAGAAGCCGGCAAGAGATCCACGTGAGGACATGCCTGCTCCGATTCTTCGCAGTGATGTACTGGATATGAAAGACTTAAAGCCCGGTATGATCTTAAAGGGAACAGTCCGTAATGTTATTGACTTTGGTGTATTTGTAGATATCGGTGTACATCAGGACGGTCTGGTGCATATCTCCCAGATTACAGATAAATACATCAAGCATCCGCTGGAAGCAGTCAGCGTTGGCGATATTGTAGATGTAAAAGTTATGGATGTGGACTTGACAAAAAAGAGAATATCCCTTACAATGCGTATTGATAAATAAAATATAAGGTAATTCTTCGGGGTTGGGTGTAATTCCCTACCGGCGGTATAGTCCGCGACCCGTGCTTATGCATGGCTGATATGGTGCGATTCCATAACCGACAGTAAAGTCTGGATGAGAGAAGAAAATGAATCGTTTTTAACACAGGTTTATTACGATATGCTAGGAATGCCCCGAATTGTCTGGTACAGTTCGGGGCTTTTTTGTGTCATATACTTATGATATATGTGATTTACCATGCAGAACGGTTTATACAGAATGGAGAATTTCCTTACAATGAAAAGGAGATTAGAACAATGAATGAATTTATCACAAACATCGCAGAAAATGTAACCTTTGTCCTGGAATTTCTGGCGCTTGTAGCTGCCCTGGTCGCAGTTGCTGTCATCGCTGAGAAGCTGCTTAATAAGCGAAACGGTAACGACAGTAAGATACTGACTACCAGAAAAGTAGCAATGATCGGCATGTTCTCTGCTGTTGCAGGTATCTTTATGATTCTGGAACTGCCTATGCCTTTTGCTCCGTCTTTCTACAAGATAGACCCAAGTGAATTGCCGGTATTGATATGCGGCTTCGCCTTTGGACCTGTAGCAGGTGTTCTGACAGAGTTTGTGAAGATCATCATCAAATTATTCCTGAAACCTACTTCTACTGCTTTTGTTGGAGAACTTGCAAACTTCTGTGTAGGATGCTCCATGATTCTTCCGGCAACGATCATTTATCATGCCAGGAAGAGTAAGACAACAGCAATCGTTGGCTGTGTGGCAGGAACTGTAGTGATGACGATTTTTGGAACATTATTTAACGCAGTTTATTTATTACCAACCTTTGCTGTTATGTATGGTATGCCTCTGGATGCACTGATTGGCATGGGAACTGCCCTGAATGCAAACGTAACAGATGTATTTTCCTTCGTGGCATTTTGTGTGGCACCATTAAATCTCATTAAGGGTGCAGCAGTATCCGTATTGACTTTTGTATTGTACAAGCCTTTAAGTCCTATCTTAAAGACTTCCTGGGAAGCATCCACAGTACGTAAGCCATCTCAGACTATGTAAATCCACTATTATCTATAATCTTATAAGGAAGTCTCAACTCCATAGAGGGTTGGGACTTTTTACTATCATAAAAAAATTATAAATTTCTGAAGACTTTTTGAAGCCTGTATCGTTATAAATATATGAAAAGCTTAATGAACTTTAAATTTTCCTTAAAATTGTTATAGTCTTAACACAATGAAAATATTCTGTGTTAAGATATTTCAGAAATACAGTTGCTGACAAGGAAGATACAGTAACAAGAAGAGGGAGTAATATGGATAAAGTATTAATTGAAATCAGGGATATGCATAAGATTTATAATCCTGGTGAAAATGAAGTCCGGGCGTTGGATGGCGTAGATTTGACAATCTATGAGAATGAATTTGTTGCGATCATCGGACATTCAGGGTCTGGTAAATCTACATTGATGAACATGCTGGGCTGTCTGGATGTACCGACCAGTGGTACTTACAGGCTTCATGACATTGATGTATCGGATATGGAGGATGATGAACTTTCTGATGTGCGCAACCGCGAGATTGGATTTATTTTTCAGGGATTCAATCTGATCCAGAATCTGACAGCCCTGGAGAATGTGGAATTACCGCTGGTGTATCGTGGCGTAGGCAAGAAGGAGAGAAGAGAACTGTCCCTGACAGCACTGGATAAGGTAGGATTGTCAGGACGACTGGATCACAGACCGGCGCAGATGTCAGGTGGACAGCAGCAGAGAGTAGCGATCGCAAGAGCGATAGCACAGGCACCACCTATCATTCTTGCGGATGAACCCACAGGTAATCTGGATTCCCATTCCACAGGAGAGATCATGCAGATATTGAGAGAGCTGCACAAAGAGGGAAGAACCGTCATTCTGATCACTCATGATAATGATATTGCCGAAAGAGCAGACAGAGTGATACGAATCAGTGATGGAAGAATCGTAGAAGACACCAACAGACTGGTAAAGCATGAGGAGGAGAGTTATGAAGAAGCGTAAAAAGAAAATCATCAAAATTGTGGCAGGTATTGTAGTAGTGGCTGTCATTGCAGGAGTCGCAATCGGCTCACAGAATCAGGGGACGGCAGCAATCCCTGTGTATACACAGCAGGCATTCAGAGGAGCCATCAGTTCAGAGCTGGATACCAGTGGTACTGTGAAGGCTGAGAATACAGTAACTTATTTTGCACCAGCAGGAACCAAAATAGCCGGCGTACAGGTCGAGGCAGGTGATGTGGTAAAGAGCGGAGATATGATGGTCTGCTTTGATGAGGCAGCCCTTGCCTATGCACAGAGACAAAGTGACCTGGAGCAGAAGATCAGTGCTACAGATTATACGGCTGCCGTACAGACCAACCAGGAGCAGCAGGCGAAGCTGGCACAGGCTCAGACCGATATTGCCACACTGGAGATTCAGAAGGACAATTATGAGAGATACATAGAGGACCTTACCAATGGCATTACGGATGTGACTGCCCTGCGTAAGGCAGACCTGTACGCAGATATTTATTCTGCGGAGAAGGCAATCAACAACTATGATCTGGCGATGCAGACACCTACAGAAGATACCAATATGGATGAGCTGCTTCGCAAAAAGACAGAGAAGACCAACGAATTGAACAAATTACAGAATGAGTTAAGCATGCTCTCTGATTATAAGACATCCTATGGCTGGGAAGACCTGCTGACACAGGCAAAGAAAGATCTTGCAGATGTAGAGACAAAGCTACAGGAAGCCAAGGCAGATAAATCCAGCGCAGAAGCCTCTATTGTCAATGATAACAAGCTTGCAAGTTCTCAGCTTTCACAGGAGAAGGCGAAGCTTACAACACAGGATGCCCAGACCAAGTATCAGGAAGCCTTAAACGGTATCGTAGCAGATTTTGACGGTGTCGTAACAGAACTGACAGCAGTTGATGGTGCTACGGTACAGGAAGGAACACAGCTTCTTGTATTGGAAAGCTATGATGAAGTGTGCGTAGAATTCCAGGCTTCCAAGTATGATCTGGAGGATCTTGCGGTCGGTCAGAAGGCAGTGATTGATATTTCAGGCAAGAAATATGATGGCAGTGTATCACGTATCAATAAAATGGCATCTCCGAATTCCTCAGGTGTGCCTATGGTAGCTGCCAGAGTACATATTGATAATCCGGATGAGAATGTATATCTGGGAATCGAAGCAAGACTTCAGATTACAACAGCGCAGAATGACGACACGCTTTTAGTTCCCGTAGAAGCTGTCAATATTGATAATGACGGCAATTTCTGCTATCTCATAGAGAATGGCGTGCTTGTAAAGAGATACATTACAACAGGAATTTCCTCTTCTGAATACATTGAAATAACAGATGGACTTTCCGAACAGGATACAGTAGTAACCTCAGCCATGATGGATACAGAGCTGACAGAAGGTATGGAAGTGACAGATATGTCACAAACTGAAGAAGCCACTACTGTCAGCGCCGAATAGTGGATTTGGGAGGACAAGATACATGTCAAAAATATGGGAATATATTAAGATTGCACTGATGAATATCAGAAGCAATAAAGGACGTTCCTTTCTGACCATGCTGGGAATCATCATCGGTATCTCTTCTGTGATCCTGATCGTTTCCACGGGCTCCGGCGTAAAAGGCGGAGTCAGCGGACAGCTCAATGATCTGGTAGGAGGCTATGTACAGCTCTATGCGGAGAATGACCAGAAGAATTCAGACTATATCGAATTCACGGATGAAGATCTGGATGTGATCACAGAGAAGATAGATCATATCAAGGGTGCTACGGATATGTGGATGTTCAGTGGAGCTCAGACGCAGAGCACGAAGGGAACCTTTGATACGGCAGTGACCTTCGGTAATGAAGCCCTGCAGTATTACAACACCACTAAGATGCTGAAGGGACGCTACTTTACCAGAAGTGAGTATCAGAAGGCCAGCAAGGTATGCGTCATTACCGAGAAAGGCGCCAAGAAGCTCTTTGGCTCGACGGATGTGCTTGGACTGAATGTGAATATGACACTATATGGCATCTCACAGGAATATACTATAGTAGGAATCAGAAAAGACAACGATTCAGCAATGAAGGGCATGGTATTTGCATCAGGTGATGTGGAGCTGGAGATTCCAACAACAGTTCTGGAATCCGTATATGGATATTACACGGAGAAGTTTACTTCTTTCTTTATTTTCTGTGATTCTACAGAATATGTTAAGAGCGTTGCCAAGCAGGCGAAGAATCTGCTGGAAGCACGTTATAACATCAGAGGCAAGGAATATATCCAGGTATATGACTTTGCTTCCTCACTCAGTGAGATCGACGGTGTGCTGAATTATGTTACGATCTTCGTTGTACTGGTAGCCGCAATCTCACTCATCGTAGGCGGTATCGGTGTTATGAATATCATGCTGGTATCTGTAACAGAGCGAACCAAGGAAATCGGAATCCGCAAGGCTCTCGGTGCCAAGACAGGCTCTATCCTGTTCCAGTTCCTGATGGAAGCGGTCATCATTACACTGATTGGCGGACTGCTGGGCATTGTAATTGGAATCGCCGGGGCAAAAGGCATATGCTCGCTGCTGGGCGTTCTGGGACTTGGTTCCATCGAAGCAGCCATTGATCCGGTGGTTGTACTGGCAGCAACAGCCTTTTCCTCAATGGTTGGTATCTTCTTTGGAATATACCCGGCTAAAAAAGCTGCCAAGCTAAGCCCAATCGAAGCACTCAGACATGAGTGATCATATATTAAACTCCCCTAAGACTTGAACTTTGGGGAGTTTTCGTTATAATATAGATGTAACTATGCGGACAGCATATGCAATATAAGGACAAAGAAGGGGACTATATGGAGCTTGAGTTTGACGTGAAGGTGACACCTTCTGCAATGTATGACTATTTACTGCATCACACCTATTCCGGCATGTCGGGTATCATCGGCACTGTCTTCGGTGTTTTTTTGATTATGGCTTTTCTTGCCACGAAATATCCGATTTATCTGATTGCAGGTATCGTAGTGATCGGTTATCTGCCGGCTGCCCTTTGGCTAAAGGCACATCAGCAGGTCAGCATGACCCCGGCATTTAAGGAACCGCTGCATTATCATATGACAGATGAGGGAATCTCAGTATCACAGGGAGAGAATGAAGAACAGCAGTCCTGGGAGAGCTGTTATAAAGCAGTTTCCACCAGAAACAGTATCATTCTTTATACCTCTAGGACAACAGCTTCCATTTTTCCTCGTAAGGATCTTGGAGAGAATGTGGAGACACTGATTAAGATGATTTCTACCCATATGCCTCCCAAGAAAGTCAAAATCCGTTTTTAAAGATATAGTGAAAAGATATAATGAATAGAAAGACATGGTAGTAGTATGGTAATAGAAACATGGAGTCCCAAGGAGACTTATGCCCTGGGTGAGAAGATTGGCAGGGAAGCACTTCCGGGACAGGTTTATACGCTGAATGGCGATTTGGGTGTAGGTAAGACCGTATTTACGCAGGGTGTGGCAGCAGGACTTGGTATACAGGAGCCGGTGAACAGTCCCACCTTTACGATTGTGCAGGTATATGAAGAAGGCAGGATGCCTTTTTATCATTTTGATGTATACCGCATAGGTGATGTAGAAGAGATGGAAGAGATCGGGTATCAGGATTACTTCTATGGAGAAGGTCTGTGCATGATAGAATGGGCGCAGCTGATAGAAGAGATTATACCTGAGAATGCCAGACATATTACGATAGAGAAAGATCTGGACAAAGGCTTTGATTACCGGAGGATAACAATAGAGTGAAGATATTAGCATTAGACAGCTCAGGGCTTGTAGCCTCTGTAGCAGTGATGGAAGATGATAATTTAATCGCAGAATATACCATGAATCATAAGAAGACTCATTCACAGACATTAGTTCCCATGATGGATGAGGTGCGCAATATGGTAGAACTGGATTTGTCTACGATAGATGCAATTGCTGTGGCAGCAGGACCAGGTTCGTTTACCGGACTCAGAATCGGTTCAGCGACAGCGAAGGGCTTAGGACTTGCACTGAACAAGCCGATTATACCGGTTCCTACAGTAGATGCACTGGCGTTCAATCTCTATGCCAGCGGCAGCGTGATCTGCCCGTTAATGGACGCAAGAAGGAATCAGGTCTATACCGGATTATATGAGTTTGTGAAAAATGCAACAGACTTTGATATGCATTGCATTCTGGAACAATGCACAGCAGATATTGCAGAGATTGTAGATAAGGTCAATGCGCTTGGAAAAGACGTCATTTTCCTTGGAGATGGAGTAGCCGTATATAAGACAGCGATTGAGGAGCGGATTACCGTTCCCTACAGCTATGCACCGGCAAGCTGTAACAGGCAGAGAGCAGCTTGCGTGGCAGCCCTTGGACAGAGACTGTATCAGAAGGGAATCGTGCAGACAGCCGAAGAACATACACCGGAGTATCTGCGCCTTTCACAGGCTGAGAGAGAACGCACGGAGGCTGCAAATGGTCATTCGTGAGATGCAGGCACAGGATGTAGAGGCTGTAACAGCATTGGAGGCAGCCTGCTTTACCCAGCCCTGGAAAAGACATGATTTTGAAGATATTCTCACGAATCCGGACAGATTTTATTTTGTTGCAGTGGAAGATAATGAGGTTATGGGCGGCTGTATGCTGACGGACATTGTCGGCGAAGGCGACGTTTCCAATGTGGCAGTACATGAGAAATACCGCAGAAGAGGCATTGCCCATGCCTTGCTGGAATATATGCTTCAATTTGGCAGGAAGCGGGGAATCCGGGACTTTACGCTGGAAGTACGCCAGCAGAATGTGGCAGCACAGGGATTATATGAAGGACTGGACTTTGTTTCAGAAGGTGTACGACCCAATTTCTATGACAAACCTAAGGATAACGCAGTGATTATGTGGCTGCGTCAGGCAGAAAGGATATAATAATACATGCTAGATATATGTTTACTGGGAACAGGAGGTATGATGCCGCTTCCTTACAGATGGCTGACTTCCCTGATGGCGAGGTATAATGGCTCTGCGATTCTGATTGATTGTGGAGAAGGCACACAGATTGCAATGAAGGAAAAAGGTTGGAGTCCCAAGCCCATTGATATTATGTGCTTTACCCATTATCATGCGGATCATATCGCAGGACTTCCAGGTATGCTCCTCACCATGGGAAACGCAGAGAAGACAACACCACTTCTTATGATTGGACCCAAGGGGCTTGCCAGAGTCGTGAATGCTTTGCGGGTGATTGCACCGGAGCTTCCCTTTGAGATACAATATCAGGAGATTACCGAACAGGAACAGACATTTCAGTTTGATGGTTTCAGAATAGAGGCATTTCGTGTAAACCACAACGTAATCTGCTATGGATACAATATCGTAGTAGAGAGAAAAGGCAAATTCCAGTTAGACAAGGCATTGGAGCTGGGGCTTGACCGCAAGTACTGGAACCGGCTGCAGAAGGGAGAGACTATAGAACTTCCTGAAGGAACCTATACGCCGGACATGGTCATGGGAGAGGAACGCAAGGGAATCAAAGTGACCTACTGCACAGACTCCAGACCTACAGATGGAATTGTGAAAAATGCAAAGAATGCAGACCTTTTTATCTGCGAAGGCATGTATGGGGAGCCGGATAAGAAGGAGAAAGCCAAAGAGTATAAGCACATGACATTTTATGAGGCGGCACAAATGGCAAAAAGCGCAGACGTAGCGAAGATGTGGCTGACTCATTATTCACCGTCACTTACCAGACCAGAGGAATATGCCAAGGAAGTCAGGGCGATTTTCCCTGAGACATATATATCCAAGGATGGAAGAAGCGAAGAACTGTTATTTGAGGACGAGAAGGAAAAGTCATAACAATAGGAATAAAAAAGTATAAGGGGGATTACAGACATGGGGAAAGCAAAAACAGCAATTATTATTGTAGTTCTGGCAGCATTGATCGGAGGATATTATTTCTATCTTTCCAATAAGACAGAGACACCGAAAGAAACAAAGGTCAGTGCAGTACAGGATGTGATTTTAAGGGATCTGGATAAGAACTATCCGCCTACACCAAAGGAAGTAGTGAAGTATTATAGTGAATTATCCAAATGCCTGTATAACGAAAAATATTCCACAGAGGAATTTGAACAGATGGCAGACAAGATGCTGGCTCTTTATGATGATGAGCTTCTGGAAGCTAATCCCAGGGATCAGTATCTGATGGATCTTAACAGTGCCATTTCTGATTTCAGGAAACAGGATTACAGCATAACCACCTTTACACCATCCCAGAGCACAGATGTAGAAGAGTCTGTTGTAAAAGGCAGAGAGTGTGCCAAATTATACTGTACCTATACCATCAAAAGCGGAGCAAGCTACTCCACTTCTCTTGAAGTGTTCGAATTGAGAAAAGATCAGGCAGGACATTGGAAAATATTAGGATTCCAGCTTGCATCCTCTGTAGAATAAAGTGTACGCGGAAATGAGGATAGAAATGGAAGATGTATTAATTTTAGCAATAGAAAGTTCCTGTGATGAGACTGCGGCAGCAGTTGTAAAGAACGGCAGGGAAGTATTATCCAATGTGATCTCATCCCAGATTGTCATTCACACACTCTACGGCGGTGTTGTACCGGAGATAGCCTCCAGAAAACACATAGAGAAGATCAACCAGGTCATTGAAGAAGCTTTGCAGGAAGCACACGTTACACTGGATGATATTACAGCCATTGCAGTAACTTACGGACCAGGACTTGTAGGTGCGCTTCTGGTAGGTGTATCAGCAGCAAAGGCAATCAGCTTTGCCACAGGTAAGCCACTTATCGGTGTACATCATATAGAAGGACATATCAGCGCCAACTTTATTGAGAATAAAGAACTGGAGCCGCCTTTTGCATGTCTGGTTGTATCAGGTGGACATACACATCTTGTAATTGTGAAAGATTATGGAGAATATGAGATACTTGGAAGAACCAGGGATGATGCGGCAGGAGAAGCCTTTGATAAAGTAGCCCGTGCAATCGGACTGGGTTATCCTGGTGGACCAAAGATTGATAAAGTATCCAAAGAAGGCAATCCTGATGCCATTCATTTTCCAAGAGCCAAGGTGGATGACGCTGTATATGATTTCAGTTTCAGCGGCTTGAAATCAGCAGTATTGAATTATCTGAATTCCTGTGAGATGAAAGGCATTGAAGTGAATCAGGCAGATGTGGCGGCTTCCTTTCAGAAGGCGGTTGTAGATGTATTGGTAGAGCATGCACTGGCAGCAGTCAAGGAATATGGCTTCCACAAATTTGCCATTGCAGGAGGCGTGGCGTCTAACTCAGCACTCAGAGCAGCTTTTGAAAAGGAATGTGCAAAACGCAGGATAGAATTCTATCATCCATCTCCTATATTCTGTACAGATAATGCAGCGATGATAGGCGTGGCAGGATATTATGAATATATCAGAGGAACCCGCAGTGGATATGATCTGAATGCAATTCCTAACCTGAAGTTGGGAGAAAGATAGCGGAGGTACAGTATGCAGGCACATACAACAGCGATTGTTCTGGCAGCAGGACAGGGTAAGAGAATGCAGGCAAAAGTACATAAGCAGTATCTGTTAATAGAGGACAAGCCGGTCCTCTATTATTCTTTGCGTGCCATGGAAGACAGCTTCATGGAAGATATCGTTCTGGTTGTTGGCAAAGGAGAAGAAGAGTACTGTAGACAGGAAATCATAGAGAAGTACCATTTTACTAAAGTAAGGGCAGTAGTAGAAGGTGGTAAAGAACGGTATCACTCCGTTGCAATCGGGCTGCACGCGATCAGCTGGCTCTGTGATTATGTATTCATTCATGATGGTGCCAGACCCTTTATTAACAATGAGATACTGCAAAGAGCATATGACTGTGTAACAGAATGTAAGGCGTGTATAGTAGGTATGCCGGTAAAAGACACAGTTAAAATAGCAGATGACAGAGGATACGTGGAGAGCACACCGCCCCGCTCCAGAGTATGGCAGGTACAGACACCACAGGTATTCGAGACAGGACTCATCACACAGGCTTATGATGAGCTGATCGACAGAGAAGAAGAATTGCTTGCACAGAATGTAACGATTACAGATGATGCCATGGTAGTGGAATACTTTACTAAGACGCTGGTTAAATTCGTGGAGGGTTCCTATCAGAATATTAAGATCACGACACCAGAGGACTTGTTAATAGCAGCCAGCTTTATAAGAAGCAAGGACTGAAAAATGCCGTTTTTTCAGCTATAATCAGGCTGTAATAAAAAAGTTAAAATATTTTTAAAAAATGTGTTGACAGAAATGCCCACTATATATATAATAAATCTTGCGCTGCTGATGAGGCGGCAAGATAAATGAGAAAACGGTATGGAGAGATATCGAAGTGGTCATAACGAGGCGGTCTTGAAAACCGTTTGTCCGCAAGGGCGCGTGGGTTCGAATCCCACTCTCTCCGCTCACAATTTACATTGTGTATTTGGATATGGATAAATGATATTCTGACACTTGGAGAAGTACCCAAGCTGGCCGAAGGGGCTCCCCTGGAAAGGGAGTAGGTCGTTAACAGCGGCGCATGGGTTCAAATCCCATCTTCTCCGTTTGGTATGCAAATACCAAGTACCTTGACAAATAAACAGTAATGCAACCCTGAAAATTCTATTGAGAAAGTTTCAGAAATGAAACGATAGGATTGTTCAGAGAACAAAACCTTTAAAAAGTAAAAACGCAAATCGAAGATTTGCGACGGATAAGCCAGTTTAACTGGTGCAAGAATCAAACAACTTTAACATGAGAGTTTGATCCTGGCTCAGGATGAACGCTGGCGGCGTGCTTAACACATGCAAGTCGAACGGACTTTACATGAAGCCTAGCGATTGTAAAGTTAGTGGCGGACGGGTGAGTAACGCGTGAATAACCTGCCCTGTACCGGGGGACAACAGTTGGAAACGGCTGCTAATACCGCATAAGCGCACGGTTCCGCATGGAACAGTGTGAAAAACTCCGGTGGTACAGGATGGATTCGCGTCTGATTAGCCAGTTGGTGGGGTAACGGCCTACCAAAGCAACGATCAGTAGCCGGCCTGAGAGGGTGAACGGCCACATTGGGACTGAGACACGGCCCAAACTCCTACGGGAGGCAGCAGT
>OGLT01000147.1_pt1 | contig 67061 bp, 91 predicted proteins | sample 1572911 | NCBI WGS metagenome assembly OGLT01 (sample SAMEA2582014, study PRJEB24529) | metagenome | biome: Human gut stool | place: China | collected 2011 | reverse complement strand
TGCTCCATAGGCTCGTAGGTCTTGCCGTCGATGACCTTGGTCAGAACGTGCGGGGGAGAGACCTGCAGCTCGTAACCTTCGCGGCGCATGGTCTCGATCAGGATGGACAGGTGCATCTCACCACGGCCCATGACGCGGAAGGAATCGGTGGTGGCGGAATCCTCCACCTTCAGAGCGACGTCCTTCAGCAGCTCTTTCTGCAGACGGTCACGGATCTGGCGGCTGGTGACATACTTGCCCTCACGGCCGGCCAGCGGGCTGTCGTTGACGGAGAAGGTCATCTCGACGGTGGGGTCGTTGATCTTCACGAAGGGCAGCGGCTCGATATTGGAGGGGCTGCACAGGGTGTTGCCGATGGTGACGTCGGGCAGACCGGAGAAAGCTACGATGTCGCCTGCGGTGATGTTGTCGCAGGGCTGACGGCCATTGGCCTGGAAGTCATACAGCTTGGTCAGACGGCCGCGCATCTTGAGGTCGGGGTTGTGCCAGTCGCACACGACCACTTCCTCGCCCACCTTGGCGACGCCGTTCTGGATGCGGCCGATGCCGATGCGGCCAACGAACTCGTTGTAGTCCACAGAGGACACCAGCATCTGGAAGGGAGCCTCGGGGTCGCCCTCGGGCGGCTTGATGGTGCTCAGCAGGGTGTCGAACAGGGGGACCAGGTCAGTGCCGGGTACATCGGGGTCAAGGCTTGCAGTGCCATCACGGCCACAGCAGAACAGCATGGGGCAGTCCAGCTGCTCGTCGGTAGCACCCAGATCCATCAGCAGGTAGAGGACCTCGTCGATGACTTCCTTGATGCGGGCATCGGGACGGTCGATCTTGTTGATGGCGACAACAAGGCTCAGATTCTGCTGCAGAGCCTTCTGCAGCACGAAACGGGTCTGGGGCATGCAGCCCTCAGCAGCGTCCACCAGCAGCAGAACGCCGTTGACCATCTTCAGCACGCGCTCGACCTCGCCGCCGAAGTCGGCGTGGCCCGGGGTATCGACGATATTGATCTTGACGCCCTTGTAGTTGCAGGAGCAGTTCTTGGCCAGAATGGTGATGCCGCGCTCACGCTCGATGTCACCGCTGTCCATGACACGCTCTGCCACAGCCTGATTGTCGCGGAAAGCGCCGCTCTGGCGCAGCAGGGCGTCCACCAGCGTAGTCTTGCCGTGGTCAACGTGAGCGATGATAGCGACATTGCGCAAATCGTTACGAACCATAAAATACAACCTCTCTATTTTGAATCTCAGTAGAAGTTACGTCATACGATTTAAGTTTATATCATCCGGGGGTGGTTTGTCAAGATTGTATAAAAATTTTTTGATGGATTCGGCGTTTTGCCCGAGAATCGGCGATCGATTTGGGCGGCATTACAGCGCGAAACGTGATATACTTAATGTACCAAAGTTGGATAGTCTCGTTGGAGGTGTGTCTATGAAACTGACGTTTTTGGGTGCCAACCACGAAGTGACCGGCAGCTGTACCCTCTTGGAAGCGGCGGGACAGCGCTACCTCATCGACTGTGGTATGGAACAGGGCAAGGATGTCTATGAGAACCAACCCATCCCCGTTGCGCCGGGCGAGATCGACGGCGTACTGGCCACCCATGCCCATATCGACCACACGGGCCTTCTGCCTCTTCTGGTGCGCAACGGCTTCCGGGGCAGGATCTATGCCACCAGGCCCACAGCAGAACTGTGCAGCATCATGCTGCGCGACTCGGCGCACATCCAGGAATTCGAAGCCGAGTGGAAGAACCGCAAAGGCCAGCGCTCCGGTGCAGAGCCTGTGGAACCCATGTACACCATTCAGGACGCCGAGGCAGCCATCGCGCTGTTCCGGGGCTATGATTACAATAAAGAGATCGAGCTTGCGCCTGGCGTTATCATCCGCTTTGTGGATGTGGGCCATCTGCTGGGCTCGTCCAGCATCGAGATATGGGTGACGGAGAACGGCGCGACCACAAAGCTGGTCTTCTCCGGCGACATCGGCAACCTCGACCAGCCTATCATCAAAGATCCCTCGTATCTGAAGGACGCGGATTACGTCTTTATGGAGTCTACCTACGGTGACCGCAGCCACGGCCCGCGGCCCGACTATGTGGCAGAGCTGGCGAAGATCCTGCAGCGCACCTTCGACCGCGGCGGCAATGTGGTCATCCCGAGCTTTGCAGTGGGCCGCACTCAGGAACTGCTCTACTTCATCCGCGAGATAAAGGAAAAGAATCTGGTCACCGGCCACGGCTGTTTCCCGGTGTACATCGACAGCCCGCTGGCCATCGAGGCTACCCGTATCTTCAAGGACACCGACTCCTCCTGCTTTGATGAAGAGACCAACGCCCTGCTGGCAAAGGGCATCGACCCCATCCAGTTCCCGGGCCTGAAGGTCAGCGTCACCAGCGATGAGTCCCGTGCCATCAACACTGACCCCGTGCCGAAGGTCATCATCTCGGCCAGCGGCATGTGCGAAGCGGGCCGTATCCGCCACCACCTCAAGCACAACCTCTGGAGGAAGGAATGCACCATCCTCTTTGTGGGCTATCAGGCCGTGAACACGCTGGGCCGCTCTCTGCTGGAGGGTGCGGACAACGTGAAGCTCTTCGGCGAATCCATCGAGGTGCAGGCGGAGATCTGCCAGCTCACCGGTCTTTCGGGCCACGCCGACAGAGAGGGCCTGCTGAAGTGGGTCAACTCCTTTGAGCCGAAGCCCAAGCGGGTGTTCATCATCCACGGCGAGGATGAGGTGGAGAACATCTTTGCCCAGACCCTCACGGAGCAGGGCTTCAACGCCAGCGCACCTTATAATGGTGAGCAGTGGGCCATCGGTGCCGAAGGTGCAGTCTGCCTGAAGGAAGGCACCCGTATCCGCATCGAGCACCACGTCAGCGAGGGTGCAGCCCGTGCAGCTACCGTCTTCCAGCGCCTGCTCAATGCCGGCAAGCGCCTGCTGCGGGTCATCGAGCACAACGAGGGCGGTGCCAACAAGGACCTCGCCAAGTTTGCCGACCAGATCAACGCTCTCTGTGACAGGTGGGACAGATGAGGCAAACATCCCGGCGGCATAGCTGCTCCGAAAACATCGTTCTGAAATAAAATGATGTAAAACCGACCCGAGTTCGTGTGTCCTCACACGGCTCGGGTCGGTTCTTTTTTGCGTCCAAAAGAGGAAAACATAGTTTTCTGTGCGCTTTTGCACAAGTTTCCGACTATTTCATGAGAATCGTTGACTTTGAATGTGCAAAATGCTACCATATGGCACAAGAAAAGGCAGAGATGACGAAATAAAGTTGTTTCATGGGCGCAGAGGCCGGCATCTGTGCTGGAAACGGCTCGAAGTTTTTGTCTGCGTGCGGATGGTATCGGCAGAAGCCTCCGCACAGGAAATGACTGCCGAAAAAGGAGGTCTCAATGATAGAATACAAGCTTTCTCTTGCGTCGTCCGGCGCGGTAAAAGCACCGGGTTATGAGGATATGCTGCGGTTTGGCTACAACAAGAACTGCGGTGTTTATCGGCTGAGGGTGACTGCCGCCGACGAGTGGAAGGGGATGAAGCTCCGGGTGTTCTGGCATACGCCGGAGGGTGACCCGCCTGCATCACTGGTAGAGAACAGTGTGGTGGAGGTGCCTGCCTTCGTCACGGCTGTGTCCGGCGAGGGCTGCATCACCTTCGAAGGCTCCGACGGCACCCGGACCATCACCAGCGCCGATATGCGTTACCGCGTGGCGGCAAATTCCGGCACCGAAGACGGTACTATGCCGCCGCTGGGTACGCCTGCGTGGCAGCAGCTGGTGGGCCGGGTGGAAGAAGTCGGTGCAGACGCCCGGAAAAGTGCCGAACAGGCCCGGAAGTCGATGAAACAGGCCGAAAGCGAAAAAAGCGCAGCGGCCGGTAGTGCTGCAGCGGCGGCGAAAAAACTGAAAGAGCTTCAGGATGGCATCGCTGCGGGAGATTTCAAGGGCGAAAAGGGTGATACAGGCGCGAGAGGTCCGCAGGGAAATACCGGACCTCAGGGGCCTAAAGGCGAAAAAGGCGACATCGGCTCGACAGGCCCCACTGGTGCAACAGGTCCACAAGGCCCAAAGGGCGAGACTGGCCCGCAGGGTCCGAAGGGCGACAAAGGCGACACCGGTCCACAGGGTCCTGTAGGCGCGACCGGCCCTCAGGGACCGAAAGGCGAGACAGGCCCGGCGGGCAAAGAAACGAAGGTGGATTCCACCCTCAAAGTCTCCGGCGCGGCGGCCGACGCCAAAGCCACCGGCGACGCGCTGGCGGGTAAAGCTGCCGCTAGCCATACCCACAACTACGCTGGTTCGTCCAGCGCGGGCGGTGCGGCAAACTCAGCCAACAAACTGAACAAGAACGCGGGTTCTGCTACGCAGGGAGTATACTTCAAGGATGGTGTGCCGGTCGCTATGACCTGCACGCTGGGCAAGAGTGTGCCTGCGGATGCAAAGTTCACGGACACCAACACCTGGCGCGGGGTGCAGGACAACCTGACCAGCACGGCCACCGACCAGAGTCTGAGCGCAAATCAGGGCAAGGTGCTGAAAGGCCTCGTGGACGGCAAGGCGGCGTCCAGCCACACCCACGATGACCGGTATTACACCGAAAGCGAGATGAATACCAAACTCAACGGCAAAGCCAACAGTTCCCACACCCACAACTATGCCGGGTCTTCGAGTGCGGGCGGCACGGCCAACTCGGTCAATGGCCTGACTTTCGCCGCCCAGACCACCGACCCGGGCGCAGGAAGCAGCCTTGCCACCAACAAGGTGCTCATCGTATATCAGTAAGGAGGTGAAACTTCAAAATGGCAAAAGCAGTTTATGTGGGAGTCGGAAGCAAAGCCCACAAGATGAAGAAAGCCTACATCGGCATCGGCGGTAAGGCCCGCAAGGTTAAGAAGATGTACATCGGTGTCGGAGGCAAGGCGAGGCTGTGCTACAGTGCAGAGCTGGAAAAGGTCGGGATGGCTACGGCGCTGAGCACTACACGGTATGATATGCGGGCCGCGACCGTCGGCAAATACGCTTTGTTTGCGGGTGGATATATCTCCAAGTCCTCTTTTGGCTACAGCGTCAGCAGTTCCGTGGATGCCTACAATACCTCCCTTACGAAGAGCACACCGACAGAGCTGAGCTACAAACGGTGCGGTCATGCGGCGGCATCTGTCGGCGGCTATGCGCTGTTTGCTGGCGGCGCATCGTCATATAATCTATTGGGCTTTTATGAAAATCTCGTGAGCGCTGTGGATGCATACGATGCCTCTCTGACCCGCAGTGCCGCCCACATAATAGGCGCCACAGTCGCGATCGGAGGTGCAGCCGTCGGAAACTACGCGCTGTTCGCAGGTGGGACGGTCTACAGTCAAATAAATAAAGATAACGTGACGAGCGATGTGCTGGCGTACGATCCCTCACTCACCTTCACGACAGCACCTTTGTTGAGTGTTGCACGAGCGAATGTGAAAGGCGCAAGCGCAGTCAATTACGCACTGTTCGCTGGCGGAAGAGCCGGTAGTTTTTGTACGACAGTGGACGCCTACAATGCTTCGCTCACCCGCACCACCGCGACCGCTCTGAGCAGCACGAAAAACAACAGCGCCGCTGCAACTGTCGGGAACCACGCAATATTTGTGGGCAACACTGCCTCCGCAGACATCTACGATGCCTCCCTCACCAAAACGTCTGCCGCCATCCTGAGCACGGCGCGGACGGGTCTGGCTGCGACGACGGTCGGAGACTACGCCATCTTTTCAGGAGGTGGAGTGGCAGATTTCTGCGACGCATCTCTGACCCGGAGCAGCATCGGCACCAGCATGACGGGCTATGACATGGGTGCTGCGACCATCGGGGACTACGCTTTGTTCGCAGGCGGGCATTCCGGTGAAAAGAGTGACACCGCTTACGATTCCGTCGAAGTCTACACCGCATAAAAGAAAAGGAGAAATCAAAATGGCACGATACAAAATTTACGACAACAAATCTGACGTCATCACCCCGGTGGGCGAGAAGCTTACCGCTGAGCAGTGGCTGGACCGTTACCAGTGGGGCCGCTACACCAAGATGATCGTGGGCGGCGGCATCATCAACGGCAGCGTCGCACTGGTCTTCGACGATGAGGTGGAGCGTTACCGCAAGGCGGGCTGCGATTTCAGCGCCTGCGTCAACGACGAGGACTATCTGGCCGCCATCGAGGCCTTTGAGGATAACCCTCCCATGGCAGACGCCGGCGTCTCCGACCAGACCCGCATTGCGGATGCTCTGGAAGACATGGTGGCGCTGAGCCTGCCGGACGCAGAATGAGAAAGGAGAACGAAGTTATGAGCAACAAGGAAAAACTGGCCGAGCGCTGGACGCAGGGCCGTATCTCTGAGGCGATGCTGCGGGTGTATGTGCGCAAGGGAATTATCTCGAAGGCGGATTTCGAGGAGATCTGCGGGAAGAAGTATTAAACCTCTCAGGCGCTTCGCGCCAGCTCCCCTAATAGGGGAGCCCAGGAGGAGAAAGGATTTGAAATGTCCATCAGAGAATATTCGATGGCCCGCGACTCCACCCGGCAGCTTTCGCCCAGCTTCCGTGTCCGCGAGTTCGCCTGCAAGGGCAGCGACGTCGTCCTCATCGACGACGAGCTGGTGGTGGTGCTACAGTGCATCCGGGAGAACTTCGGCAAGCCGGTACATATCACCAGCGGCTACCGCACCGCCGAACATAATGCCGCCGTGGGCGGCAGCAAGTCGAGCCAGCACCTGCTGGGCCGGGCAGCAGACTTCTACGTCGAAGGTGTGCCGGTGGCTACCGTTGCGGCCTATGCCGAGACTCTGCTTCCCGGGCGCGGCGGCATCGGGCGGTACCCGAAGGACGCAGCTCACCCCAGCCGTAAGACCGGGTGGGTACACATCGACACCCGGACGAATAAGTCCAGATGGAAGGGGTGAGACCGATGGAGACCATTCTCGCCGCCCTTATCACCGGGGCTGTGACCCTCATCGGCGTACTCATCGCCAACGGCAAGAGTCAGGCCGTCACCGACACCAAGCTGGAAGAGCTGACCCGGGAAGTCCGGGCGCACAACAATTTTGCCCAGCGAGTCCCCATCCTCGAGGAGCAGATGAAGGTAGTCAACCACCGCATCGCCGATTTAGAAATGCATGAACACGAAAGAGAAAGGAATTGACTATGAATAACCTGAACAACAAGATCTCCGTCGGCACCATCACCCGCACCGCCGTGCTGGCGCTGGCCCTCATCAACCAGCTGCTGAGCGCTCTGGGCAAGCCCGTGCTGCCCATCGAGAGCGGCACTCTGGAGCAGCTCATCTCCACCGGCTTCACCACCGTGAGTGCGCTGGTCAACTGGTGGTATAACAACAGCTTCACCCCTGAGGCCATCGAGGCGGATGCATTCATGGCAAGGATGAAAAAGAGAGTGCGGTGAGAGCTGTATAGTCTAATAATGCCTCCTTCAAAATTTTTTCGAAGGGGGCATTATTATATGGTATGGGAAAGAAATGAGGTAATGAAGCAAGAAAACCGCCTGGATTCTGACGAATCTAGGCGGTTTTTGGTGGAGCGGGCAATGGGAATCGAACAACGGTTGTCCTTTTTGATAAAATAAAAAACAAACCGTTTTGAACGAAACAGCATCATAAAATGACAAAGGGCTTGCCGGTGATGGCAAGCCCTTTTTGTGCTTTAGGAAAATTTACTGGGTCAAAAACTGGGTCAAATAGGCGGTCAGCCGTGCGCCTTGTTGATGGCAGCCGTCGTGGCTGCTGCAAGCGCCTCGCGCTGGCCTTTGATCTCGTGCCGGTATACGCCGAAGGTGTCCATGTTCCTGCTGTGGCCGACAAGCATCTTCAGTTGGCCGTCCGTCAGTTCCCCGGCCTCCATGCTGACAAAGGTGTGACGCAGCTCGTACAGAGTGATGCGCGGGCTGATACCGTTTCCATCCTGATACTTCTCCCACCGGCGTTTGAGGGAGCGCTGGCAAGGGATTTGAAACAGCGGGGTATTATAGTTGAGCTGTATGCCAGAATCTTTTAAGAGCTGCACCTGCGCTTCATAGGCTTCCCGCGCCTGTTCGCACATATCGAAAGAGCGGATGCTGTTCTCGTTCTTGCCGGTGGTTTCCTCGTCCAGCGTGTTGATGCTGCGCCGGAGGTTGACCGTGTTACCCTTGATATCGCCGTACCAGAGGCCGACCAGCTCACCGGGACGAACACCGGTAGATACGGCGAAACGATAGGCGTAGATGTATTCGTCGAAGACGTTCTTCGCGTACCACCTCCGCGTATCGACCGAAAACAAGATGCGCAGAGCCTCCGGCTGGAGAATCTTCTTCTCTCCAATGCGGGCGTTTTTAGGAATCGTCAGCTCTGGCATCAGCGTGGTGTATTTATTCTTCCTGCACCACTTGACGAAGCTGTTCTCAACGGAACGGATGGTCATGAGCGTCTTTTTGCTCAACGGTTTATCACTGTTCTTCATGACCTTACGCTTGCACAGGCAGCGCTTTTTGAAAGAGGTGTCAATTGCTTTTTGCAGATCGCCCTCTGTCAAGTCCTCGATTCTGAGGTTCCCAATCACCGGAAGAATGTAGTAGTTGCCGTACTTCTCACATTGCTCTTTGTAGGATGTGCCGCAGGTCAGACCCTTTTCTTCGACCCATTCAGCATAGAGAACGGAAATCTTCTTCCTGCCGTCCCGGACACTGTCGTCAAGCCATGCGTCCGCCTTGGCATTCGCTTCACGCTGGCCGGTTCTGCCCGGTGTGCTGCTGTAAAAGCTCTTCATAACACCGTTCTTCTGCACCCGGATTCTCCAGCGCTTCGTGCATTCCTGCCATTCCGCCGTTGTCGTTCTCTTTTTCAATGAAAGACACCCCCTCTCACGTCTTTGTAATAGTAGTAGGCCCGCCGGACATACTCTTCCGTGGTGTCCAGCTCTTCCGCTATCTCGCAAGCATCCATCCCGGCTTCCAGCATGGACATCAGCTTGTCCTCTGGGATGAAGTGCCGGATGTACCACCGGTCGGCTCTGGCCTCGTGGCGCTCCTTGATGTCAAAGGGCGTCAACTTGGTGTAGAAGCCTCCATAGAGACAATGGCCCAGCTCATGCCCAAGCCGCGCAGCTTCCTCGGCTCGCGTGAAGCGCCGAGTGCTGTCCATGCCGATGCAGCAGCGTCCGTCTATTTCTTCGCTCAGGCTGCCAGTGAGCGGCAGCGGGAAGTTATAGACCTCCACACCGTTTTCTTCTGCAATACTATATAATTCATTTACTCTGTCCATTCGCATCTCGCTCCCTTACGAAACGAGCGAAGGACTTGACCTCTTCAAATTGAGCGTCGGTCACGTCCCCGCCCCCAAAGAGTGCAAATTTCAAATCTTCATCTGTGACCCCGTGGCTTTCAGCTGCGGGGCCTTTTTCTTTTTCCGGCTGCACAACCTGAGCGCTGGGCGCTGCCGGGTCGTCGGTTTCGCCAAATAGGTATGCGCTAGTTGTGTCTAGCTTCTGAGCGCAGAAATTTACAAATTCTCTCGGAGGCTCCGTGTTTCGCTTCTCGAACATCCGAATATAATTGTCCGCATGGCCAGATGCTGCGCACAGCGCTTTTCTCGTCATTCCGTTTCTTTTTAGCAAGAAGTCAAGTCGATCAAACATAAAAGCGCCCATGGGATAACCTCCAAAACTCACAGTTAGCTAAATTTTTTCAAAAAAAATTAGCGCAAAGCTATTTACAAATTAGCGAAAAGCTAGTATAATAACTAGCGCAGAGATAAATTAGATACTAGCTAAATAATAACACTCACAAGCTAGAAAATCAACAAGAGAGGTAAAGAAAAATGAAAAAGCTGAACATCACCACCAAAGAACTCGAAGAAGCGATGAACGCCGTTCTGAAGCAGGCCCGCAAGATGGAGGATTCCGACGAGCCAGAAGAACGCCGTCACGGCTTCGGCATGGAGAGCGCATTGACCGCTCTTTCAATCTATCTCGACCTGTAAGGAGGACAACACAATGAACACTGCATCCATCAACATTCCGGTGAACTTCGTCTCGACTTGCGAGGCAACGCTCCGCCGGTATTTCGCCGCCCAGACCGACGCAGAGCGTCGGGCTATCCTCGACCACCAGACGGTGCAGGGCCTCTGGTGGGCAATCGGATTTGTCCGCCAGCTCCAAACCGCTTGCATGAGCGACAAGGAGCTGAAACACGCAATCCGGCTCACGCACTTTCGCGGCGCTGTGTGCCCCGCTTTTCCCGCCTGACGATGACCTCCGGCACAGGTCGAAACGCCCGAAAGGGCGTCGCGGGAGCCATCGCACAATTTAGATTTTGGGAGGATTTTAGATGTCCATGCACGAAGAGTATCTTGCGCAGGTCAAGTTCGCATTCGCTCCGACGCGCTGGGCGAATGCCATCTGGCACACGTCGCCCGCCGCCAAGCGGTACGCCGGGACGCTGGAGGAAGCGCAGAACGCAATCCAGACCCTTGCGGGCCGCTACCCGGACGACCCGCAGCAGAAAGTCATTGAAAGCCGCATCCGTGTCCGGCTGGTCACGGACTGGGAAGAAATCAAGGAGGTGTGAACAGTGTTCAACATTACCGACAACGAGAGGCTGCGGGACGCTTATGCGCTCCTGATGTTTATGCAGAGTGATGTTCCTGCCTCTTCCGAAAAGAAAGCCGCCGTGAAAAACTTGGCCGCAACCGTCAAGATGGAGATTCGGGAGTTCAACCGCCGTCCGGCATCGGATAGCCACATCATTGAGGAGCGCGGCTCTAACGGCTATATCGAGCTGGTGCAGCTCCCGGAGGAGCTGGACAAGGCTCACAAAGAGATTGCCGCTGACTGGTTCCGGGCGAATCGCTACTTAGAGTTCTATCCGACGCCCTACGACTGCTCCGGCCAGAAGTTCACGAACTGGTTTAAGTTGTTCCGCCGTCGCGGCCACTGGTTCGCATATCATTCGGTGAGCATCGACGCTTGAAAGGAGGTCACAGGTCATGAGAAAACGCATAGCCCCGGCAACGCCCCCGGTGGGCAGCTACCGCAACATTCCGTATTTTGCGCTGAGGGGCGTTTTCCGCCAGCGCGGATACCGCGACCAAGAGGTTGCCGAAGCACTGGGCATGAAGCCGCCCACGCTTTCCCGGAAGATGGGCGGCCATGCAGAATGGAGCAGCAGCGAGATTGAAGCCATCTGCGAGCTGCTGGAGATTTCGCAAAAGGACGTCGGGAAGTTTTTCTTCCCCCAGATGCAGAAAGGAGCCTAAACAATGGGGTACGAAATCAACGAAGAGATGGCCCGCAAGGCCCACGAGATGCGCTCGTTCCGGGACTACGTTCCGGGCAAGGCCACGGCGGACTATCAGAAGCAGGTCGCCAATGCGCGGGAGATTGCAGAGCAAGCAAAGTCCCGCTGCAAGACCACTGCACAGCGCAACCGGGTGGATGGGATGCTCGATAAGTACGAGCGGACGTTGGCCTTTGCAATCAACCGGGAGAACGAGGTTGGGACATGGTGTCCGAGCGTCCTGATTGTCGGCGGCGCCAATTTCCCTGTGAAGAAGAAGGAACGGCAGACAGATGCTTGGGAGGCGAATCTCGCCAACTACAATAAGGCTGCTGAGCTGCTGGAGCGCATCCGCAGCTATGCACTCAACGCACCGGTCACGAGCCGCGACCCTGAAGTGCTTGCAGCTCTGAATAAGAAGCTGGAGGACGAAAAGAAGAAGCACGAACACATGATCGTCGTCAATAAGCATTTCCGCCAGTTCGGCACAGTGGAGGGCTGTGAGGGCGTTGGCCCTTGCGAACAGGCCATGATTGAGGCCCGGATGAAACAGTGGGGCGACCGTGCGCCGTTCCTGCCGTGGCAGTTGAGCAATTCGACGGCCCGCATTCACCGGCTGGAAGACCGTATCAAGGAAGTTGAGGCCGCCGCGACGGCCAACGCCCAACCGGTGGAGGTCGTGGAGCTGCCCGGCGTTACCTACCACGAAAACAGCGCTCAGATGCGGGTGCAGCTCATTTTTGACGGCAAGCCTGAGCCGGATATCCGGGCCATCTTGAAGAGCCATGCTTTCCGCTGGTCGCCCTCTCAGGGCGCATGGCAGCGCATCCTCAATGAGAATGGCAAGCGGGCGGCCCGCGCGGCGCTGGAAGAAATCAAGTTGCTTCAGGGAGGACAAAACGATGAATGAAGAAGCCATCAACGTGAACCTTTACGGCAGCGGTTCAAGGGACTGCCGTCTGCGGGCGGAGTATATTTTCTGCGACCGGGCGAATGAATGCTCTGCATACAAACAAGGAACCTGCTTTGCTGTGACGGTGCCTCTTTCGAGGCATTGCATGGTCGGGAGCGTGAGCCGGGTTGACGGAGGCACGAAGCGTTCCAAGATGTACAACAAGATTCGGGATGCAGCAAAGGCACACCCGAATTACTCTGTCCTGAATTTTCCCTTTAATGAAAAACTCGTCAGAATCGGGAATGACGCGCTTGTTGTGCTGCGGTATGTCAGCCTGAAGCTCAACGAAAACGGAAAGCTGATTGACGACGGCCTCAGTTTCGGGATGAAAGAGATGACCTATATCCCGGAGAAGTATTTCACGGCAGAAAACATCTTGACAATCTGCAATGCGCATCCCCATACGCTTTTTGGATATGGCGAAGTCGGAGAATATCAGGCCGATGAAGTTCCATTCTTTCTTCTGAGGCTCCGCGCCCTGTTCCCGGAACTGTACGAGGCGGTGGTTGAAGCTGACCCTAAGCAGGGCGAAAAGACCCCGAATTTTGTTGGAAAGCGAGCGAAGCTGCTCACGCTCAAAACGAACTGTGAATATCGCTCCAAGAACTACGGGACATTCTTCTTTGATGGCAAGTATGCCATTTTCGACGATTACCGCACAGCATTCAGACCTTTCGACGGCGGAAAAATGACCGCCAAAATTGAGGTCACCGAGGATTCCGTCATAGAAATCAGCGACAATGCGCAGGTAACGAAAGACACGATTCTTGTATAAGGAGGCACTCTCATGAATGACAAAGAACGTCAGAGCGCAGCTGACATGGAGGAAGCCCGCGCAAAACTCCTTGAATGCTTCCCCGGCAGCTTTATCAATGACCGGGACGAGTTTATTGCTCACCCGCGCACGAACCAGTATTTTATCCTGCGGGACTGTAAGACCGTTGAAGCGGTCGAGGCAAAGATGCTGGAATACCTTTCGCGGCCCGCGTTCAAGACGCAGCCGTATTCGCAGGAGTGGAGGAACAGGAGGTTCCACGAGCTTATGCTGGCCGGTGTCAATGCTTTTCTGGACACAGACTTCTCGGAAGAGGATATGGAGCTGATTTATACCTATATGGGCTGCGGCATCAAGCACGGCTTGATGATGGCCTTTATCGACCACGACATGAGCATGAAGTGGCTGAAAAATTGGATTTCTGAAAACCGAAAGGAGCTTTATCATGAACGGAATGGTTTATCGCGGTGAAATCTATTATGTGCTGCCGGAGGGCAACGAGGTCGGCTGCGAGCAGCGCAGCGGGCGGCCCGGTATCGTCGTCAGCAACAACCTGAACAACAAGAACGCTGCCACGGTCGAGGTGGTCTACTTGACCACAAAAGAGAAGAGGCCGCTGATTACGCACGTCTTTATTGACAGCGCACAGCGCCCCTCTACCGCAATCTGTGAGCAAATCACCACCGTGGACAAGACCCGCCTGAACGATTATTACGGCAAGCTGACGCAGGGCGAAATGGAGGCGGTGGAAGTCGCCATAATGGCCAGCCTCGGCCTCGACAACTACTTGTCCAAGCCTCAGCCCGTGCCGGTCGTGGCTGCTGCACCCGCTCCCGCTGCTGTCCCGGCGGCACCTGCAAAGCCCTCTGAGGGGGGGCACTCGCACGAGGACGCCGAATTTATCAAGGTCTGTGTGCAGCGTGACACCTACAAAGAGCTGTGCATGGAACTGATTTCCAGAAAGTGAGGAATGAAGATGGCGAATTTTGATTTGAAGCCCTGCCCGTTCTGCGGCGGCACGGCGCACATTCGGGACTTTGGCGGCAGGTACCGCGTTTCCTGTTCCGGCTGTGGTGCTACCGGCGGCGCTGTATGGGTCAAGCAGTGGCACAGTACGAAGTTCATTGCGCAGGGTCAGGCAGCGAAGCTCTGGAACGAGCGGGCCGTGAACGGCGCGGGCATGGCAACCTTGCAGAAGCGCGATGCTGTTCTGGAAGCGCTGTGGAAGCAGCTTGACGATGTTCCGATGAACCCCGAAACGGAAGAGCTAGAAGCTGCATTCCTACATTTCCCGGCTGGCACAAACCGGCTGGAGGTCTGGCACTGGTTCGATGATCGTTACAGCAAAGGAGTTTCGTTCCTGCTGTACGGCATTCAGGCTGATGGCCGCCGGTGCGAAATCGTCTGGGACATCCAGAAACAGAACGACATAGAGGATGTTCAGTCGTACATTGACCAGCTCACAGATGATGAAATCCGGCAGGAGTACCGGATGGAGCGCAAAGCCCTTTGCAAACTGGTTCAAACTGCTGCGGCCAAGATGCGGAAGCTCATTGACGACGATGATTCGTGGACGTTCCTCCGGGATACGGCCATCAAAGAAACTGCCAAAGAATACCTGAAAGGACGTGCGGAAGAATGAAAAATCGAATTTCCTGTTTTGTTGTCGCGGCTCTGCTGCTGACCCTGACGCTCTGGTTTGCCGCCTGCGGTTCTACATCTGCTGAGGCTGGAACTGCTGACCACCCCTGTTACCACGTCACCGTCTATTCTCCTGCCATTGAAGATGGAACATACGCAGCCCGGCGGTATCCGAAGTATACCATCACCGTGGAGGACTTCGGCGAGCTGCTGCCTGACCCGAAGCTATCTGCTGAGCGTGAATATCAGCTGCTCCGTATCCCTCGGTCAGATGGCCGCTTTGAGTTGGTTTCCACATCTCTGGTTGAAATCGAGTATTACTGAGGGGAGGGCTGGAAAATATGAGAATCCGTTCGTTAATTTATCGGGACCATGCGAAGAATGAACCCGGTTCCGCCATCGTCGAGTTGACCGGCGAGGAAATCGTTGCCCTGAACAACATCATCAGGAAAGCCACAAAGTAGCAAGAGGGCAAATCTGCATCTCTGGAGATGGCGAAATCCTCAATCTTACTGAACGCTCTTGTGCAGCATGGTGGCCTTGACAGCGTGGATATCTTGGCTCTCAGCGAGGTAGACGAGCGGCTCCACCGACATCAAGGAGGCGAAGGAAATGCCCAACAATAAAGCAGTTCTGTTGAGCATCCAGCCGGTATGGTGCAGCAAGATCGTCCTGAAAGAAAAGACCGTGGAGGTGCGCAAGACGAAGCCGGAAGGCGTGAAGACTCCATTTAAGTGCTACATCTACTGTACGAAAGAGCGGTCGAAGATGGGCTGGCTGCGAATCGTCCCCGGCAAAGGCTGGCAGCGGTTGGATGGTACGGTCATTGGCGAGTTCGTCTGCGACAAGATTTGGGAGCTTGCACCGATATGCCGCGCCCCGGATGATGTCGAAGAAATGGCTTGCATGGACCGAGACCGCATTGTCCGCTACCTGAGCAAGTGCCGCGGATGGGCGTGGCATATCTCTGACCTGAAGATTTATGCCCAGCCGCGCGAGCTGCGGGCGTTCACGGGCTTGCAAAACACGCGGTTTGGTATGCGGCCTGTGGAAGTGCAGCGACCGCCCCAGAGTTGGTGCTATGTGGAGGAACTGAAAGATGTCTGATTCTATCGGAGAGAAAATTCGTGCAGCACGAAAAGACGCTCACCTCACACAGATTCAGCTTGCCCAAAGAATGGGCGTGACCAAGCAGACGGTGAGCCTGTACGAGAATGGCGGGGTCAACCCGACGGCCAAGATGCTGGCCAAGTTCGCGGCTGGGCTAAAAGTTCCTGTTGGCCTTTTGGCCGGTGACGAAGAGGGCCAGCTTGCCGGACAGTGGGTCAGTATCAAGACGCGCCTTCCTGAATCTGACAAGGAAGATGATGTGTTCGTACCATGCCTTGTGAACGTCATAACTTGGGATTTGAGCTGTACACCTTTTTACCCTGACGAGAGCTATGGGGAGTATGTTTCACCTGCGATGTATAACACTGAGCAGAAAACTTTCTCCGTCGGCTGGGATAGCTGCGTAACGACCATGAACGCACTGCTCGACCCAGAAGATACCGATGGGCGGTCTGGCAGCCGCGTCACGCACTGGATGGAGCTTCCGGCTACCTTTGGATTCTGGGAGGAACCGCGATGAAGCAATACTGCCGGTACTGTTGCAACGCCTGTCTGAACGATGACGAGCTGGCCTATTGCAGCTATAAGGACAAGATGCTGGATGGCCCTACCCTGCGGCGGCTGAACCACTGCAAAGGCTTCGAGTTCTGCGAGATCGACGTTTTGACCCAGACCCGCACCTACAAGCCCAGAGCTGCAAAGCCTCCAGCCGATACCCCGGAGGATGCTGGGCAAATGACACTGTTTTGATATGGCAAATGGGCGGAGCGCCTATTTTTTATCAGTTGACAACTAGCTGCTGGCTAAAATATTTTCAAAAATTAGCGAAAAGCTATTTACAAACTAGCTCAAAGCTAGTATAATAACTAGCGAAAACCAGCCACGCCAAAACAGAAAGGAAAATGCAATATGTTCAAGAAGCTGGTCAAAGCCATCGCTGCTATCAAGACGGAGAACGACAGGGACGACTGCTGGGCGCAGATCGACCGGGCGTTCGAGGAAGAGAAAATCTCGTGGGACGACCACGAAACGCTGTACAACCTGACCTCGATGATCAATGTGGAGGACTGAACGATGAAATGTTATGAAGTTTCGATTTTCAACACGGCTGACCGGTTCTGGGATTCGTACCAAGTCAACGCCACTGACCCGATAGATGCTCGCAACGTAGTTGTTCAGCGGTTGATTGACGAAACAGGTCACGGCTTGGACATCAACGAAATCACCGATGTGCATGAAATCAAAGACTGAACCCGCCTGATGATGGCTGCACGGCAGCAGCCGAAACACCCGAAAGGGTGTCGCGGGAGCCAACCGCAGAAAGGAGGCATAGAACGTGCCTGAATACTACACCACGCAGGAAACCGCAGAGGCCCTTGGTGTTTGCCGTCAGCGTGTCCTCCAGATGAGACTGGAAGGAAAGCTCGTTGCATACTCGCACGGAGAGAAAGGCAGCAGGAGCAAGTTCTTTTTTAAGGCAGAGGACGTGGAGAATTACAAGCTCCATCGCAACGACCCGAAGCCGCCGAAGCTGATGAAGCCGCTGGCCCCGGTCAGCGCAGCGAAGAAGCAGCGCAAGAAAGCGCCGAAGAAATAAAGCAGGAGGAAAGCAAAATGCGAATGATTGGGAAGATGGCCGTCGCCGGTCTGGCAATGGTTGGCGCTGCGCAGGTGGTTTGCTGGGCAAATCGGCTCATGGCTCACGCGCTGGTCGTGTGTGGCAGCTGGGAACCGGAAGCGGCTGCAAAGTCGGCACCGTGGATTCTGTTCGCACTGGCAAGCGGGCTAGCAATGTCCCTGTACGGTATGTACGAGGAAAACCAGCAGTATAAGCGGAGCAGCCCTTATGGGCGCGTTGAGCGCACCGAGGCGCGGAGTGCCCAGAACAGCAACAACCGAAAGGCGGGCTGACCGGTGAACCCGATGTATGATCTCGCACTTGACGGTTACGGCCCGCCGCTGGAGCCGCCCGACGACTATTATTTTCTGCCGCGTGACGCGGAGCAGGAGGACGAGAACGACAATGACGAATGAACTCACTGTCCGGGCGCAGAACCCGGTGATTCCGGCCATGAGCTGGAATAAAGACGAGGTGCAGCAGAACCTCGACGAGATGCTTGCAGCCTACACAGGCCGCGTCTACACCCCGGAGAGCATCAAGGGAGCCAAAGACGACAGGGCCAAGATCAACAACTGGGACAAGCAGCTGGGTGCAGCTGTCACCGCTGCAAAGAAAATCTACTTGAAGCCACTGGAGGACTTTCAGGCGGACATCAAGGTGATGCGGGAGCAGTGCAAAAAGGTCTCCGGTGCGATTGATGAACAGGTCAAGGCCGTCGAGCAGGCCGAAAAGGATGAAAAGGCGTCCACCCTGAAGCTGGTCTATCGGGACTGCATCGGCGAGCTGGAGCCGATGATTCCCTTTGAACGTCTGCTGGACACCCACTGGCTGAACAAGACCTTTGACCTTGCGGAAGCGAAAAAGGCGCTGTGCAAAGCCATCGAGGGCATCCGCAGCGATCTCGACTTTATCCGCGAAAACTGCAGAGAGGACGCTGAACCCTGCACCACCGAATACCTGCACAACCTGAGTGTCAACGAGGCTGTCCGCGAGCATACCCGCCGCGAGAAGTCCCGCGCAGCACAGAGGGAGGCGGAGGCTGCCAGAGAAGCGGCAGAGAGGGCGCGGAGGGCTGCTCCGGTAATTGTTCCCCCGACCGCAGAAGAACGCGAGATGCGGGCGCAAGCTGCCGCAGCAACGCAGGCCGCCGCATTCATCACGCCGGATGGCCGTTTGGACGTCGAGGCAATGCAGACGATGGCCGCTGCACAGCCCAGCACCCCGGCCCGCAAGAAGTATTATTTCTGGGTTGAGTTCAGCTCGGAAGATATCAAATGGTTCCGTCAGGCTGCCAAGGAGCGGGGCTTCCGCTTCGGCAGCATTGAATAATTTACATCATCAGGAGGTCAATTATGGGATTCACTTCACGCGCTGGTGCAGCAGCACCCACCACTACCACTACCACGCAGGGCCGTTCTTTCGCCGCTCAGGTTCAGCAGCAGAACACGGCCATGCAGCCCGCCGTCGAATCGGCCCCGGTCGAGATCGACAGCATGGACGGCCAGCACCTTATCGTCAGCTTTGACGATGTGAAGAACTTCATCTGCAAAGATGCAACGCCGACTGAATGCCGCATCTTCCTCGAAACCTGCCGTCAGTACCACCTCAACCCCTTTACCCGCGAGGCGTACCTTATCCACTACGACAACAAGAACAGCGATTCGTCCTCCACCATCGTGCTGGGCAAGACCTGTTACCTGAAGATGGCTGAAAATCATCCTCAGTATGATGGCTTCGAGGCTGGCGTTATCGTGTTCATCAAAGACGTTGGCGAGCTGGTACACCGTGAAGGCTCCATCGTCTATCAGGACGAGGAGCTGCTGGGCGGTTGGGCCAAAGTCTACCGCAAGGACCGCAGCCGTCCCAGCTATGAGGAAGTCAAACTCTCCGAGTACGACACCGGCAAGTCCCTCTGGAGCGGCAAAAAGGCAACTATGATTCGCAAGGTGGCGCTTGTCCACGCTCTGCGCGAGGCGTTCCCCTCTACCTTTGGTGGCCTGTACGACGTCAGCGAGGTCAACGCAGACGTGGAGGCCGATTTCCGCGAGGTCGAGGACGGCGGCGAGCAGCCTGACGGCTCTATGCGCCGCCGCAAACTCAACAAGGCCCCCAAGGAAGAACCCGCGCCGCTGGCCGTTGAGGTCACCGAGAGTGACAAAGATCCGTTTGAGGGTGATGGCGAATGATTATCCAGACCAAGACAGGAACGCAGGTTTTAGGCACCCTGTCCCGCGAGCCTGAAATCAAGGAAACCCGGTCAGGGAGCCGGTTTTTGAGCCTCAGCGTCAAGGCGAGCAGCACCAAAGATGAATCCGGCAAGTGGAACAGCCTCTTTGTTGAGTGCTGCATCTGGCGCAATCTGGAGCAGTGGGACGGCCTTTTGCAGAAAGGCGACGCCATCATGGCCTTTGGCCGGGAGCTGAAAAGCCACGAATCCGGTGACAAGACCTACTGGAATCTTGATGCCGACGGCATCTTCCCGGACGGCTCAGTGACTGCCCGATGGATTCAGACAGCAATTGACATGATGCAAGCTCCCACCATGCCAGCCTATGCCGGTCGCTATCAGCCGGACGGCCTCGAGCCGGTGGACGGCGAAACGCCCTTTGACCCCGGCTCTGAGCCGCCGCAGAATGCTTCCGCACCCGCACCGGATAAACAACCGGCCCCGGCGGCTGCGCCCGAATATGACGACGACAGCCGCATCATTGAAACCGACGCGGACGACCTGCCGTTCTGATTCATCTGCCGCAGAAAGGAGGTGAGCCGATGGCGGACGAAATCGAGGTTGCCCGCCCCAAAGGATTGCTGATACCGTTTGACAAGCTCAAACTCCTGAACGTTCTTGATGATGCAGCTTTTCGCAGAGTGTTTTTTGCGATGGCCGAGTACGTCAAAAGCGGTACAGAGCCGAAAGAACTTGAACCCATCGAACAGATAGCGTTCGAGGCTATGCGGCCGTTTTTGGACGAGAACACGAAAACGTATCAGCGCACCATCGAGGCAAACCGCCAAAATGGGCGCAAAGGTGGCAGACCTAGAAAAGCAAAAGAAACCGATGGGTTTTCAGAAGAACCCAAAAAAACCGATGGGTTTTCTGAGAAACCCACGAAAACCCATGAAGAACCCAACGAAACCCACAAAAACCAAAGTACAAAGTACAAAGTACAAACTGATACTAACGTATCAGATATTACTACTACTACTGTTGTTAAGCCGGAACCAGTAGACAAAGACCTTGCATCAATCGCAAATCACATCCAAGAGGTGTTCGGAGACTTTCCTCCCTCTGTTGGCTATAAGCTGAAGAGTTGGCTGGATGTGTTCAGTGCAGACATGATTCTACTGGCGATTGATAGAGCTGCTGAGGCCGGGAAACGAAACTGGACGTATGTAGACGGCACTTTAAGAGGCTGGAAACGAGACGGCATCAAAAGCCCTGCGGGAGTTGCTGCAAGCGATGAACAATGGCAGAACAGGCAGCCGACCGGCAGGAGTAGCAGCCCCCGGCAGCCCGCAGAAAGCACGAGAGACCAGCTGGCCCGCGTACTGGGCAACATGGACAAAGAAAGGGGTTTTGAGACATGACCAAGGAAGAGGCGGCGGAGCTGATCTTGATGAACGCGACGCTGTATAAGCTGGGAACCAAGCCGCTGACCGACGAAGAGATGGAAACCACCATCGACGTCTGGACGTATCAGTTCAAGGACTACCCCAGTGAGGTTGTCAAACGCGCGTTCCTCGCAGCGAACCGTGTGTGCGTTTATCCTATCACGGTGGCGGACATCTTCAAGCAGCTGTCCCAGAACATCGACCTGGACGCCGAGTGGGTGGCGCTGGCGGATGCAGCGCACAGGGCGCAGAAGTACATCAGCTGGCGCACCTGCCCAATGGTGACCGGCATCGACGAGAAAGGCGGGCTGCTGCGGAGCGACGGCACCGGAGAGCTGAAAGCTCTGTTCGATGGGCTTCCCCCGGCGGCAAAGTCCTATGTCGGCAGCGTCGGCGGGCTGGAAGAACTGGCCCGGATGCCTGACCTGACCTATCGCCGGGTCGAGTTCCTGAAGCAGTCGCGGGAGGACATCACGACCGCGCCGCGGGAAGCTGCTCGTCTGCGCTGCGGCCCGGAACCGGCGAGACTGGAGGCTGCCAATGCCTAAGTTCAAGGTGTCTGTCGAGTGCCATACACCCGGCAGGGACGAAATCCACTGGCTGAAGCTGGAGGCCGACGACGAAGGCGATGCAGCGATTCAGGGCATCTACCACGCCCGCGACCGCTGGCCGGATGCTTGGACTATCACGGTCCGCAAAATCCGCAAGGTGGAGGTGACCCACTGCAATGGACGTTGAGCAGCTTTCGCTCTTCACCATGCTGGCCCCGGCGCTGCCCGCTGTGGCGGTCTGCTGCATGGACGGCAACCGGGCGGACGCTGCACCCGCCGAAAGCTGGATGAAGCATCTTGTGCAGGGCGGAGAGTATGTCGTTCAGGTCGCGGGCCATTCGCTGGTACTCAGACCGGCAGACGGCACGGCAGACGACGTTCCGGCGGGCCACCGGTATTATCACTACACCATAGGAGAACGCCTGTTCTCAGGCGTCTTTGTCGGGAGGGACAAGGAGTGACGATGAAATACAAAGTGATCTTTGCAGATCTCGGCTGGTACGAGGTCAAGGCAAGGAACAAAGCGGAGGCGGAGCGCATCGCGCTCAACGCCGCAAAGAACTTCCACCCGGAGCGGGAGAAGTTCGAGATTGAAAAAACGGAGGTGCTGCCGAATGAGTGAAAAAATGACCGGCCTTTTCAAGTGCCGCAACTGCGGACATATCTTCGAGGAAAAAGTGGATGTCACGCAAGCCGTGAGCTGGGCCATCAAGGATATTACCGAAACTCTGGGAGGAGATGGCATTACAAGCACACTCCACAGGTCGTTTCTCCCTGAGCGGTTTGTTCTCCACTGGTGCGAAAAGGACAAGGTTTGCATCTGTGACCTTATCGGCTGGAAGGTTGGAGAGGAGGCGCAGGACAATGGCAAATGATGTTCGCCCTGTTGACGCCAACGAGCTGTTGAAACAGGCTGTCTACTGCCGCGAAGAGAACGGCGCGAACGTGTACGCCGTGCCCATCAGCTGCATCTTCGCAGCACCCACGCTGAAGCCTGAAGAGGTAAACCACAAGGAGGCCGCCCATGAGTGACACCAAGAAGCCCATCCGGCTGGCCGACATTGGGCAGCTGGAGGAAGAACTGCGCCAAGACCTCGCCGAAGAAGAAGCCAAGGGTAAGGCCGCTGACATCTTGTATTGCGAGAGCATCAGTGACACGCTGAGCGACCTGAGCAACCTGCCGACCATCGACCCGGAGAGCTTGCGCGGCCATGCCAAGTGGGTAAAGGACAAAGAGCTGAAGTTTATCATCGTCGATGGCGAAAACGACAGCCACGAGGAACCGGCAATCTGCTGTACCAACTGCAAGGCCAAAATCTCGCAGAGCGATTTCGACGGCTGGGTCTGGAACTTCTGCCCGGTCTGCGGGTTCAAAATGGAGGATGCGACAAATGGCTGATTGCATCGAACGCGGGCCGCTGCTGGAGGCGTTCAAGGCGAAGTGCTGCGAGGACTGCCCCGGCGGGTATGACCGCGCAAAGTGCAAGAGCTGGTGCGACGCTGCGGACGAGATTGCACTGGTAGAAGATGCCCCGGCAGTCGTCCCGGATGCCCAGCGCTGGCGCAAGACCGCAGAAGAGCCGCCGACTGAGGCTGATGCAAACGAGGACGGCTGCGTTCTGAGCATCAACATAAACCCCGGCGACATGAACACAACAGCTTGGCCGTGGAATATGGTGGCAGCCTTCCCGGATAACCTTCCAGTCTGGATGCCGTTGCCTAAAAAGCCGCGCTAAAAGAAACTATGGGAGATGAACACACAAAATGACATACAAGGAGTTTTTGGAGCGCAAAATCGACATTGCGCCCCTGTCCGGTATCGAGATTGACCCCGCCGAGGTCAGCCCGGCGCTGAAAGATCACCAGCGCGTGAGCGTCCTGTGGGCGCTGCGCGGGGGCCGCCGTGGCATTTTCGCCCGCTTCGGTCTGGGAAAGACCATCATGCAGCTTGAATGGTGCAGGCTGCTCCAGAAGCACGAGGGCGGCCAGACGCTCGTTGTGATGCCGCTGAACGTCCTGCCGGAGTTCAAGGCCGACGCCGTGAACCTGCTTGGCATGGACGAGCCGCCATACTGCCGCACGATGGCCGAAGTGGAGGCCAGCACGGCCCCCATCGTCCTGACCAACTACGAGCGCGTCAGAGACGGCGACATTGACCCGCATCATTTCACAGCGGTCAGTTTAGACGAGGCTGCCACGCTGCGCAGCTTCGGAAGCAAGACCTATCAGAGCTTTATGCAGAAGTTCAAGGGCGTCAAGTATAAGCTGACCAACACGGCCACACCGTCCCCGAACAGGTACAAAGAGCTGATTCACTACGCCGGGTTCCTCGAAATTATGGACACCGGCCAGAGTTTGACCCGCTTTTTCAAGAGGGACAGCACCAAGGCGAACAACCTGACCCTTTATCCGGGCCGCGAGCGGGAGTTCTGGATTTGGTGCGCCAGCTGGGGGCTTTTCCTTCAGAAGCCGTCCGACCTCGGATTCTCGGATGATGGTTACGCCCTGCCGCCGCTGGATATCCGGTATCACAAGCTGACCAGCCTTGACCGGCCCGCTGAATTTGAAGCCGACGGCCAGATGAAGCTCGGCCATGATGCTGCGATGGGCTTGCAGGATGCAGCCAAAGAGAAGCGGGACAGCATCGACATCCGCGCCGCTGAGGTGGCCCGCATCATCACGGAGGCCCCGGTGGATGAACACTTCGTTGTCTGGCATGACTTGGAGGACGAGCGCAAGGCCCTGAAAAAAGCCGTCCCGGAGATGGTGGACATCTACGGCAGCATGGATCTCGAAACCCGCGAACAGCGCGTCATGGACTTCGCGCAGGGCAAGACCCGCATCTTCGGCACGAAGAAAAGCCTGTCCGGCTCTGGTTGCAACTTCCAGCGGTTCTGCCACCGGGCAATCTTCATGGGCATTGACTATGAGTTCAACGACTTTATTCAGGCCATTCACCGCATTTACCGCTTTCTCCAGAAGTCGCCGTGCGTGATTGACATCCTGTACATGGACACCGAAACGGAGGTGCTGCTGGCCCTCCAGCGGAAGTGGAAACAGTACGATGCCCTCAGCGAGCAGATGGAAGAAATTATCAAAGAATACGGCCTCGGCAGCCTTGCACTGGAGGTCTTAAAGAGAACGATAGGATGTGAGAGAGTGGAAGTCAAAGGTAACAACTACACAGCAATCAACAACGATTGCGTAGAAGAGGTCAGGAGCTGGCCGACGGACAGCATCGACCTGTATGTGACCAGTATCCCGTTCGGCAACCATTACGAGTATTCGCCCTCGTACAACGATTTCGGGCACAACCCGGATGACGGTGAGTTCTTCAAGCAAATGGATTTCCTGACGCCGGAGCTGCTGCGCACCTTGAAGCCCGGCCGAGTAGCTGCAATCCACGTCAAAGATCGCGTGGAGTTCGCCAACGTCACCGGCCTTGCAGCTCCCACCATTGAGCCGTTCCATGCGGACTGCATCGAACATTTCCGCAAGCACGGGTTCGCGTACTTCGGGATGATTACCGTGGTCACGGACGTTGTGCGCGAGAATAACCAGACCTACCGCCTCGGATGGACGGAACAGTGCAAGGACGGCACCAAGATGGGCGTCGGCTGCCCGGAGTATATCTTGCTGTTCCGCAAGCTGCCCACCGATTGCAGCCGTGGCTATGCCGATACGCCGGTGAAGAAGTCCAAAGAGGAATACACCCGCGCCCAGTGGCAGATTGACGCTCATGCGTTTTGGCGTTCCAGCGGCGACAGGCCTTTTGCTAGGGAGGAGCTGGAGAAGATTCCGACCTCCAAACTCCAGAGCGTCTACCGGAAGTTCAGCCGCGACAGCGTCTACGACTACGGCGAGCACGTCAAACTCGCAGAAAGCCTCGACAAAGACGGACGGCTGCCGAGCACCTTCATGGTCGTTGCACCCGGTTCATGGGATATGACGGTCTGGGACGACATTGTGCGGATGAAAACGCTCAACACCTCCCAGAGCCAGCGGCGGCAGAACCTCCACGTCTGCCCGCTTCAGATCGACATCGTGCAGCGCCTGATTGAGCGGTACAGCAATGAGGGCGAACTTGTTGCTGACCCCTTTGCAGGGCTTTTCACGGTGCCGTATGAGGCGGTGAAGATGAACCGTAAGGGAAAGGGCGTGGAGTTGAACCCTGACTATTTCCGCGACGGCGTGGGCTATTTGGAGGCCGCAGACGCCGAAAAGGACGCACCCACCCTGTTTGACCTGCTGGAGAATGGAGCCTGAACATGAGCAATGACAACATGAGCCGGAACGCCGAGCACTATGCAGACCCGACTCCCGGCACCGCGATGCGGAACATCCGCAAGGAAGAATACCAGAAAGAGGCCGCCCGGCTGCTGCAAATCAGCATTCTGGTGCCGATGCTGCGTCAGATCGCAGAGTGGTCCGGCTTCGACATCATTGGCCGCATCCCGCTGCGGGACAGGGTCACCGGAAAGGAGTATCGGTAATGGACAACAAAATTCTGGAAGAGGCTCGCGATACCATGCTGACAGCCTGCGAGAAGCTGGGCTGTGCCGGTATCATCAGCAGTTGGACGCGCAGGGACGGCACGGTGGTCAGACTGTCGCTGAAAATCATGCCCCATAACGAGGACACCATTGCGGATGCCATCTGCGACATGGACGATGAAGAGCTGGCCAAGCGCCTTATCCCCATTGTCGTGAACCAGATGTGCGCGGATGGGGTCCCGACCGAGGAAGAAGCGCTGAAGTGGCTCCAGCAGCCTGCCAGCTGCCTGAAGGAGTAAGGAGGACAAGATGGCACAGCATTACAAGATCGACTGCGACAGGGTGGAGGACCGGAAGGCGCTGGTCGTCGTCCTGTCGATGAACGGCTATATCGTCCGCATGGGCAAGGAAAAGCGCAACGGCAAATCCGCCGTGATCTACTTCGTGGAGTATTGGAGGGGCGACAATGAGTGAAGAAATGCCCCTTGAGCGCGCGGCGGAAATCCTCGACCCGGCGCACCGCGAGAGCTACGAGAGCATAGAGCAGGTGAACGAGGCTTGCAGGATGGGCCGGGAGGCCATTCTGCTGAAGATCCCGCGCAGCCCCTACCCGGACGGCGACAAGAGTATTCTGGCCTGTCCCAACTGCGGGAGCGGCGAATATCTGCACAATATCGACACGGCCCGGAACGTATTCTGCGGCCAGTGCGGACAGGCTATTTTGTGGGAGGACGACGATGAATAAAACCAGAACGGCGGCAAGCATTCGCCGCAGTTACATGGGCGCTCGCAGCCGGGCAGAGGGCGCGGGTTTCGAGAACATCATCAACAGCGCTTGCGCGTATTACTGCTCCATCGGTCTGGCGGACGTTGAAAAGACCCCGGAACCGATGAAGCCGATTGGAAGTCCTGACCGCGCGGGCCGGTTTATCGCCTGTTACACCAAACAGGCCCAGCCGGACTACAAGGGCGTTCTCAGGGGTGGCAAGGCAGTCAATTTCGAGGCGAAGCACACGGACAGCGACCGCATGACTGCCGACCGTGTGACGCCCGAACAGGCAGCCCGCTTGACCCGCACTGAAAAGCTCGGCGGCATCGCCTTTGTCCTCTGTTCTTTCAGCGGCAGATACTTCTACCGCGTTCCGTGGGCCGTCTGGCGCGATATGAAGCGCCTGTTCGGCCGAAAGTACATCACCCCGGCGGATTTGGCAGAGTACCGTATCCGCGTTGCAGCGCCCGGAGTGCTGCTGTTTTTGGAAGGAGTTGAAACGAATGCGCCCGATTGAAGAAATCAAGAAGAGCCATCGCCTGATGATCGTGCGGGAGGGCTGGGACGGCTTCATGGCCTACCTCGTCCACCCACAGTATAAGCCGCAGACTGTGGGCATTGTTGCATCGTGGGGCGGCGGCTGGGAACACGTCAGCGTGAGCCTCCCGCGCCGCTGCCCGACGTGGGACGAGATGTGCCTTATCAAGGACATCTTCTGGGACGAGGAAGAATGTGTGGTGCAGTTCCACCCGCCGCGCAGCCAGTACGTTGACACCCATCCGTACTGCCTCCACCTGTGGAAGAAAATCGGCGAGACCTACGAGACCCCGCCGAAAGAATTTGTTTGACGAAAGGAGCTACCACATGAGTAAAAGAGAAAACCGCCGCATCCGGCAGCTGGAACGCCGCGTGGCAGAGCTGGAAAAGAATATGCCCGCGCCTGACTGCCAGATTCGCGTTGACGCGGAGAACTTCGTGCCGGAAAAGCTGGCACAGGACATCGCGGAGGCCATTGGTAAGTCCGCCGGAAAGAGCGTTCAGGTGCGGCCCGCAAAGACCTGCAAAACCTTAAGCGACGCGCTGCGGGAAATCAGCGACGCGCTGCGGGAAGTCTTTGGCGCAAAGTGACCGGCCCGCAGCCGGAGACAGAAAGAGGGGTGTATATGGAGATTAGGGCATGGAGAGCATGGGAACCCAAAGGGATTCTTGATACAGAAGAAGTGAAAAAGTGGTTTCAGAGTTGCCGAAATATGGCTGAAGCCATCCACAACCAGCGTGAAAAGGTCGCCCGTCTGCGGGACGCTGCAACGCATATCACGCAGAACTTGAACGGAATGCCGATGGCATCCGGCAACGGAGATAAGATTCTGGAAGTTGTGTGCGACAGGGACGCGGAAATCCGAAAGCTGAACCACATGGAAACGGAACTGGTTAAGCGCCGCATGGAGGCCATCTCCCGCGTTTTCTGCATCGTATACGCCGAGAATGGGTATAGTATCCGCGTTGCGGACTACCTGCGCAGCTACTACATCGACTGCGAGACCACGGACAAGGACGGCTATTTCAAGCTCAAAACCTATGAGAACGTCGCCGAAGAATACGACGTGTCCGTGAAAACCGTTGCCAATGGTCTGAAGAATGGGCTGGAAGCACTGGCCGAAATCTGGCCCGACATTACGAGGGATAGTGCATAATGCGCAAGATACACAAATTTAGAGCCTGATTTTTCGACACGAGCATACCTTGGCATTACTGTGCCTTGTGAGTATGCTTATTACAAGCGCAACCGCGCATTGCGGCACGGCGCTAAATAAGAGGAGAAGCAGAGCGGCACGTCACTCCCCGCTGCTTCTTCGCTTTTTATGTGGATGCAGGAAATGACGGTGCGAACAGCAGGTGAACGCCGTGGCGGTTTGATTCCGCCCATCTGCACCAAGACCCGCCACCCCGTAGGCGGAAGTGGACGCATGACCTAATCAGTCACCGGGAGCTGCTGCGTTTCCCAAGCGCAGCGCATTTTCCTTTCTTTTTCTCTTTTGACGGCTTTGCATACCATCCGACATGATTTTCCTCCTATAACAGCTGCCCGGAGGCCCCGGAACGCTTAGGCGGTGCGCGTGTATTCCGCTAGTGTGTGCGTCCAACCCCTGCGCCCTGAACTGCGACCGACCATCGCAGCAAGGGGCCTTTTATATGCCGTTGTAGCTCAAGCAGAGCGCCGCCCAGTTAAGGCGGGTCACATTGACGATACGCAAGAGCGGCCCTGTCCGGCCTGTCCCCGGATGGATTGAAACTCTTGTGGTGCTGGTTCAAGTCCAGCCATCGGCTATTATATGCCGCCATAGCGCAACGTGGAGCGCATTCGTGGGAGTAGCCACGGAGGGTTCGATTCCGAAAGGCGGCTATCATGCGCTCGTAGCTCAGTTGGTAGAGTACAGGACTTTTAATCCTGAAGCCGTGGGTCCAAGTCCCACCGGGCGCACCAAAACAAAAACAGAGGGCTGTCCAGCAACGGACAACCCTCTGTTTCATTTTGTGGTCATCCGAAATTTTCTAAGGAGGGTAGCATGATTACCAAGGAATTGATGAAACTGCCGGTCGCGGACCTTGTGCCGTATGAGAACAACCCGCGCGTGATCTCCCCGGAAGCCGTGAACGCCTGCGCGGAAAGTATGCGCCAGTGCAGCGCACTTGACCCCATCGAGGTGGACGAAAACAACGTCATTCTGAGCGGCCATACCCGCCGCCTCGCTCTGATGCAGCTCCATGTGGACATGGCCGACGTGGTGCGCTACACCGGCCTGACGGAAGAGCAGAAGCAGAAATACCGCATCCTCGCCAACAAGACCGGCGAGATGACCGGCTGGGATTTCTCCAAGCTGGAGCAGGAACTCGCGGAGGTGGATTTCGGAGACTTCGACTTCAACTTCGACAGTGAGGCCCCGGAGGACATCTTTGATGATTCCACCGACCTGCGCAGTGAGTACGATGAACCGCATGACGAAAGGCTGATTTGCCCCTGCTGCGGCCACATCGACCTCAAAGCAAAATTCAAAAAATTTGAAGGAGTCACTGGCGATGCACAAAACGGCAATGAGTGAAAATTTTCCTCAGTGCGCTGGAGAACAACAACGCTCGTCTGGATGAACTCGGCTCGATGCACTACAACCTGATGTCCTACTACTACATCCCGAAGAACCCCAAAAGAGCGCAGGGCATTATTGAGCAAAGCGAGCGCATCATGATAGATTCCGGCGCTCATACCTTCCAGAAGGGTAAGACAAAACTGGACTGGGAGGAATACACCGAATCCTATGCGCGTTTCATCCGGGAAAACGACTGCGACAAGATAGTGGGCTATTTCGAGATGGACGTGGACAAGGTGATAGGGCTTGAGCGCGTCATAAAACTGCGCAGACGGCTTGAACAGGAAACAGACAAGATTATTCCTGTCTGGCACAAGGGACGCGGAATTGAGGACTTCTACCGGATGTGCGAAGAGTACAGCGGCAAGGTCGTTGCTATCACCGGTTTCAAGAACGAGGACATCAAGGACCACCAATATGCACAATTCCTAAAGATAGCGTGGCAGCACAGCTGCCGCGTTCATTGTCTGGGCATGACACGGCAGGATGTGCTGAAGAAAGTTCCCTTTGACTATGTGGACAGCTCTTCGTGGACACAGGGTGTCCTATATGGCCGTTTGGGAGGCCGAAAGCTAAAAAACGAAAAGACCACTGCGGAACGCGCTGTCATGCGCCAACGCCAGTGGGAAGCTGCATACAAGGAGGCAATGAAGATGCAGGAATACTATGAAAACTACTGGTTCACCACGACCGCCAGACTGAAAAAATCTCTGGGGGGGGGGTACTGATTATGCGCAGTAATATGAAGTCCCTCGCTTATGCCGCCATGACTGCGGCCATTTATTACGTTCTCTGCGTGGCAATCGCCCCGCTGAGTTATGGGCAGGTACAGTGCCGCATTTCGGAGGTTATCCTGCTGTTCTGTATGCACAACACCTTTGCCGTCTACGGCTATACCCTCGGCTGCGCACTGGCAAACCTGACCTCTCCGCTGGGCATTCTGGACGTGATCGTCGGTTCCCTTGCGAACCTCATTGTTGGCACATTCGCCCGCAGGAGCGGCAAGGTCGTCCCGACTATCCTGTTCGGCACCGCGTTCAATGGCATCGTGGTCGGCGCAGAACTGTCCATTGTGTACGGCTCTCCGTTCCTGCTGAACGCTGTGTGCGTCGCAGCTGGCGAGGGCATTTCTCTTTTGCTTGGCGCTGTGCTGTATAAGCTGGTGGGCAAGCGTGTCGAAAACATCTGGAGGTGAGTTCCGATTGGCCGCAAAGGTAAGTATGAGCAGTGGCTAGAGCCTGAAGGGCTGACGCTGCTTCGTGGATGGGCAAGAGATGGCCTCAAAGACAAGCAGATTGCCGCGAATATAGGCTGCTCAGTATCGACCCTCTGCGAATGGAAAAACAAATTTCCCGAATTTTCGGAAGCACTAAAAAAGGGCAAGGACGTCGCGGACTACATCGTGGAGAATGAGCTGTTCGAGAGCTGCAAGACCCGCACCGTGACCGTCAAGAAGCCTTTCAAGCTGAAAACCGTCAAGGTGGACGGCAAAAAGCGACTGGAGGAAGAGCGTATCGAGTACGCGGAAGAGCAGGTCGTCGTTCCGGCCAACGTAACGGCACAGATCTTCTACCTGAAGAACCGGCGGCCCGAAAAGTGGAAAGACAAGCCGCAGGAGAACACGACCGAGGCCCAGAACACCGAGATGCAGACCCTCGCAGATCTGCTGCAACATCCGCTGCCAAACCGTGACATCAAGGACTTTGAAGAATGAACATCCCCGCACCATTTTCTGAAAACCAGATGCGTTTCTTCTGGGACTGCTTTGACCACTGGTTTAACGTGGCAGAGGGCGGCAAACGTGGCGGTAAGAACGTCCTTATCACCATGGCGTATTGCACCATTCTGGAGAAGCACCCAAGCAGAATACACCTGATTGCGGGCGTGTCCACGGCCACGGCGCGGCTGAATATTCTGGACTGTGACGGCTTCGGCCTGAAAAACTACTTTGAGGGACGCTGCCGGGAGGGCGTATACCAGAACCGCGATTGCCTGTATATCCAGACGGCGACCGGTGAAAAGGTCGTGCTGATTTCCGGCGGCGGCAAAGCTGGCGACGAAAAGCTCATTAAGGGCAACACCTACGGCACGGCCTACATCACCGAGGCCAACGAATGCAGCAAAATCTTCATCCAAGAAGTTTTTGACCGTACCCTGTCCAGCCCCGACCGAAAGATATTTCACGACCTGAACCCGAAAGCTGAGGCTCACTGGTACTATCAGGACGTCTTAAACTTCCACGAAGAAAAACTCAAAGCGAACCCGAAGTATGGCTTGAACTACGGCCATTTCACCATCGCGGACAATATGAGCATATCGGACGACCAGCTCCGGGCTGTGCTGTCAACGTATGACCGGAAAAGTGTCTGGTATGCCCGCGACATTCTGGGCCAGCGCAAAATGGCCGAGGGCCTTGTCTACCCCATGTTCTCGATGGAAAAGCACGTCGTCAAAAGCGCCATTCCGTACAGCTCCCGCCACCGGTACTATGTTTCCATCGACTACGGCACGGTCAATCCGTTTGCTGCCGGCCTATGGGATTTCGACCCGGTGAGCCATAAGGCTATCATGATACGCGAGCTGTACTACCGTGGAGGCAGCGCAAACCGTACTGACAACGAGGGCTATTACAGGCTGCTGAAGAAGCTGATTGGCGACATCAAAATCGAGTATATCATCATCGACCCTTCGGCGTCGTCCATGATAGAAACCATTGAAAAGTATGCAGAATGGCTTGTGGTGAGGGCTGACAACGACGTTCTGAACGGCATTCAGGACGTGACGAAGTACCTAAACATGGGCCTTTTGCTGTTCCATGAGAGCTGCAAGGAGACGTTCAAAGAATTTGACCAGTATTCGTGGGACGAAGAATCTGGCGAGGATGCTGTTATCAAAGAGTTCGACCACAGCATGGATATGATACGCTACTTCTGCCGCACGGCCCTCCGCGCAGAGCTGAAGTACATTGCATGATGGAAAGGGGGTGAACTGCTGTGAGTTTCATTTCCCGCTTATGGGGGAGGATAAAATCTATGTTTATTCGTACCGACATCGGAAAGACCTTCGGCGTGGAGCTGATTCAGTCCTCCGAGATGAACGCAGCGCTGGAGCTGTGGGACAATGTTTCGTCTGAGCGCCCGCCGTGGCGAAATGCGGAGGACGATATCAAGCCCTACAACATGGGCAAGCATATCAGCGACTACCGTGCCCGGCTGGTGTGTCTGGATATCGACGTTGCGCTGTCTGGCTCCCCTCGCGCGGACTACTTGCAGACCATTTGCAACGACCTTATCAAGCGCCTACCCGATAAGGTAGCTGACGCGGAGCGCATGGGCGGCATCGCCATCAAGTGGAACGGCTCAAGCTGGGATTTTGCCCTGCCGGGAGAGTTCGGTATCACCAAACAGGACGGCAACGGCAACATCGTGGGCGCAATCTTCGCTGAGTACATCACGCACGGCTTCGACCATTACACCCGGCTGGAATATCACCGGTTCAAAGATGGGCTGTATCTGATTACGAACAGGGCGTTTCTCAACCGTTCCATGAGCAACGGCCAGTATACCCTTGGCGCTGAGATCCCGCTGACAGAGGTTGAAGAGTGGGCGGAGATGCAGCCCGAAACACAGATCGAACAGCTGGAGGCTCCACTGTTCGCGTTCTTCCGGCTGCCCGGTGCAAACACCATCGACCCGGCGTCCCCGCTGGGCGTGTCTGCCTTTGCAAATGCGCTGCCGGAGCTGGAGGCGCTGGACGTGGCCCTCAGCAGAAAGAACGGAGAGGTCGCAGACAGCAAGCACATCACGTTTGTTGGTCAGGCAGCTATCCAGTATGCCAAGAACCGGAACGTGCAGCTGCCGCGCTTTATCAAGGCGCTGGGCGCTGGTGTGAACGACGACGGAAAGGCCGTCACTGAACACGTCCCCACCATGCTGACCGATGCCCGCATCAAGGACATCAACTTCGACCTGTCCATGGCGGGCGTCAAATGCGGCTTCAGCGAGGGCGTCTTTGTCATGGACGGCCAGACCGGCATGATTACGGCCACGCAGGTGGAAAGCGACGACCGCGATACCATCCAGACCATCAAGGCAGACCGCGACGCTCTGCGCAGCGCCATCGAACAGGCCATAAAAGGCGCAGACGCTCTCACAACCCTGCTGGGCGCTGCACCGATTGGCGAGTACGAAACCACCTACAACTTCGGCGACATCACCTATAACTACGAAGAGGACAAGGCCAGCTGGAAGAACTACGCCTCGCAGGGCTGGATTCCGCTCTGGCTGTACTTCACGAAGTTCGAGGGCATGAGCGAAGAAGAGGCCAAGAAGATGGTCGCAGAGGCCAAAGCAGCCGAAAAGGAAAAGGGCCTGTTCGACGAGGAATAACCGGAAGGGGGCTGCTCCATGCTGACACCGCAGCAGATCACCGAACTGGCCGAAACGCTGTATCCGGCGCTGGACGACCTCAACCGGTGGATAACGCTGGACATGATACAGCGCTTCATGGCACGTCTGGGCCGTGGAGAGGACGCTGTACTGTCTGGGACAGACCGGTGGCAAGCCGAGGTATACCAAGCGGCGGGCGGCCATCTGGAGGAACTGCAAAAGAAGCTGAAGCTGTTCACGAAGCAGTCTGACGCCGAAATCGCGGCCATCTTTGAAGATGCAGCGGTCAAGGCGTGGGCTGCGGATTGCGCTGTTTATGCAGCAGCTGGTCACGATGTGCAGCCTTTGGCTCTGTCCAGCCGCATGGTGAGCATCTTGCAGGACGCCTACACCCGGACGCAGGGAGAGGCACATAACTTCACCCGCACCACGGCCAGCGCGTCGCAGAAGCGGCTTTTCAAGGTGCTGGACGAGGCGCATTTCAAGGTCATCACCGGTGCGCAGTCCTACACGGCAGCGGTCCAAGAGGGCGTGGATGAACTGGTAAAGCATCAGACGCACGTTGTCTACCCCACCGGTCACCGGGACACCATCGAGACCGCCGTGCTGCGGGCAGTCCGCACCGGTATCAGTCAGGCCACTGGTAACATGACCATGCAGGGCATGATAGACCACGATTGGGACATCATCCGCGTATCTGCCCATCGGGGCGCACGGTACGGCGACGGCGGGCAAAACCCCGGCAACCACTTCTGGTGGCAGGGCAAGCTGTACAGCCGCACCGGGCGAACGCCGGGCTTGCCGCTCTTTGCTAAGACGACCGGCTACGGAACCGGCGAGGGACTGGGCGGCTACAACTGCCGCCACAGCTTCGGCCCAGGCGACCCAAACCACAATCCTTTCCAAGATTTCGACGAGGAAGAAAACCGCAGGGTCTATGACCTCACGCAGAAGCAGCGGGCGAAAGAAGCCCGAATCCGGCGCGATAAAGTCGAGATGGCAGGTTATCAGGCCGCAGCCGAAAACGCCACAGACGACGCTCTGCGGGCGGCTCTGGAGGACAAAGCAGCCAGAGCAGCGGCAAGACTGCAAAAACAAACGACGGATTATAACCAGTTCTGCCGGGAAAACGACCTGAAGCCGCTGAACGACCGGCTGTATGTTGCCAAACGCTCACAGGCTGCCGCGCCAAAGGCGGCACGTCAGAGCGCGACCACCCCGCAGGCTGTGTTCGGCTCTATGCGCGGCAGCGGCGGTGATGCAGGGCAGCAGGGAGAGAGCGTTCACCGGTATCTTGGCAAGGTTGACCCCGCCGAAACGGAACAGGTCGAAGCCCTGAAGAACACATTCTGCGAACAGTACGCATCTTCCGCCGTGGAGAACATGATGGTCATAACCAAAGACGGCGAAGTTCATTTTATGACCGACAATAACCCGCGCGGGGTTGACTGTTCCTATCTGGGTGATAAACTGAAAGGGAGCTACAACATCCACACCCATCCGCCTGATACGACGCAGTATTCTTTCAGCACGGATGCAGACATTCCAGCAGCGTTTTCCGACGGCACGGCTATCATGGAGGCGGTAGATTACAAATACCGATACCGATTTGTTGTGCCGAGCGGCATTACGCTTGAACAATGGGAAACTGTATGCGAAGCAGTGCAGGAAGAACGAAACTCTATTATGACGGCCAGAGGATATGACTTCGGCAGCTACGAAGAAAATATCCAGCACGTCATAATTGACGAAACGTGCCGCAGACTGGGCGTGAAGTGCTACCGCAGGGAGGCCAGAAAATGAGTTATACAGTTGAGCAGATAAACGAGTTGACCAAAGAAAGCGTTCGCCGCGAAAGGGCTCTTGTTGCCGAGTACAAAAGGACACACTCTGTTCCAAGCCGCGCCACGATTTCCACGCCGGAGATTGATGCAGAACGCGCAGAGCAGAAGCGCTTGTATGGTGAATATCTCAAAGCTCTGGCCCAAAACCAATAACCGTTGACCACGATGCAAACCGCACCGTGGTTTTTTCATGCCCAAAAACAGAAAGGAAAGCACAATGAGCAAGAAAATCTTTATCAGCCAGCCTATGAACGGCAGGACGGACGAACAGGTTTTGAAAGACCGTGCGTGTCTGATTCACTGGGCAAAGAAGAAAATCGGCGAGGATGTGGAGCCGCTGGAGACATTCTTTGACGACTTCGGCCCCGCTGCAAAACCGCTGGATTATCTGGCCCGCAGCATCGAATTTCTGGCAAAGGCTGACGTGGCCGTGTTCGCACCCGGCTGGCAGGGTGCCCGCGGCTGCCGCATTGAGCATCAGTGTGCTGCTGACTATGGCATCCCCATCATGGAGGTATCGACCTATGGCGAGCTGCTTAATGTCTGACGCGCCCTATGCGCCGTGGCTCTCTGACGTTCTGGCGATGCTGGAGGAAAACAAAATCGACCGCATTTGCGTTGCAGCCCCGCTCCCCGGCGGCGAAGTGTTCACCGGTTACTACCACATGGACATGATGGACAAGGCTGTGGTCGCAACGAACATTCAGGCAGATGCCACGCTGGATGCAGTCTGTGCCAATGGCCGCCGCATTCAGGAGGCGTGGGAAGCCGATGATGAAGAGGATGTGGACGATGATGAATGACTTCGATAAACGAATGAGGCGGAGCCGCAGACGAACCGAAATCCTTGGAGCGGTGGTATCTGTTCTCGTTGTGGTCACTGCTTTTGGCTCTGTTGCGATTTCGATTTTTCTTTACAGCGGCTTGTTCGCATCCGATATTCCCGAATGGATGAAATGGGCGCTCCTGCTCTTTAGATAAACCCCTGAGTTTTTAGCACGATGCACTTGCACCGTGCTATTTTTATGCCCGCTGCGGCCGCATGAGGCCAAAGAGGGCGCAATATCAGTCTACCTGCGGACTTAACAAGGCAGGGGCAGCAAGTCAGAGCGACGACTTAAAACGCTTAGCTGCTGAACCGGAGGCATCCCATGAAAACCAGTGAACTGAAAGACCTTGGACTGAATCAGGAACAGATCGACGCGGTCTTTAAGCTCAATGGCCTCGACGTGGAAAACGCCAAGGCCCCCATCGCCACGCTGACGGCGGAACGTGACGACCTGAAAACCCGCTTGGCAACCGCAGAGGACACCCTGAAAGGCTTCGATGGCAAGTCTGCCGATGAAGTCAAGGCGGAAATCGCCCAGTACAAGAAGCAGGCCGAAGATGCCGGTAAGAGCTTCCAGCTCCAGATGACCCAGCGTGACCAGCGTGATTGGGTCAACGGCCAGCTGGACAAGTACGGCGTTTCCTCTCCCTACGCCCGCCGCCAGCTCGCCGCTGACGTGATGGACGAAAAGGACGGTCTGAAGTGGAAGGATGGCGCATTTCAGGGCTTCGACGACTTCATGAAGAGCGCAAAGGAAAAGGATTCCGGCCTGTATCAGACCGCCGAGGAAAAGGCGGAAGCTGAGAAACAGGCACAGCTCGAAAAGAAGGCTCCGAAAATCGTCGGCCCCACCGGCAACACCACCCCGACGGAAACCAAGTACACCCCGCCCAAAATTTTCTAAACCGAAAGGAAGGTAAACCACTATGGCAAGAATCGAATCCCTTAGCATCTTGACCACCGACACTGGCAAGGAGTATCTGGCCGAGCTGTATGGCAAGGTCATTGAGAACGTGCAGAAAGCGCTGGTTTCTGCCGACATGAAGAACACTGACCTGTCCGGCGACCCGACCGCTGGCACTGTGGAGGCAAAGCGCTTCGCAAACGCCACCTCCGCAAACTATGGCACTGCCCGCAAGGCTGGCAAAGGCAGCCAGATCAAGGCCAAGGCCGTGACCGTTGCCATCGACAACGACAAGGAAATCGTCGAAGAGATGGAAGAGAAGGACGTCAAGCTGTATGGCGTTGACGGCGTTCTTGACCGCCGCGCTGCGAACCACGTTCTGCGCATGGCCGCAGAGCTGGACAAAGAGTTCTTCAAGGCGGCAGATGCCGAAGCTGTCAAGGTCACTGTTGCCACCGGCGCAACTGTGGAGGATGAGCTGGAGACCGTCATTCAGGAGGCGGAGAACACTGCAAACGACTTCGTGGACGGTGTGCCTCGCTCCATGATGCGCCTGGTCACTTCTACTGCCTACTATGGCAAGATTCGCAACAACCTCGACAAGATGTCCCGCGCCAACGTGGACACTGCGGCAGAGGAATTTTACGCATGGCATGGTGTCGAGGTCAAGTCCTGCACCCATCTGCCCGCTGGCTGCGATTACCTGCTGATGGTTGACGGCGCTGTGGCGCAGCCTGTCATGGCAAGCACCTACACGGCCGAGAAGATCCCTCTGTCTGAGGCCACCGCTGTCAGCCTGTTCTATCACTTCGGCACCAAGGTCGTCACCCCTGACCTGATTTTCAAGAAGAAGGGCGCAGAGTAAGAGAAAGGAGCTATCATAATGGCAAAGTTTAAGAACATCGTCACCGGCAATGTGCTGGAGACTGACAACCCGCTGACCATCAAACTGATGGAGAACAGCGACCGCTATGAAGCTATGGACGCGCCCGCCGTTGAGGCCGCAGCGCCCACCAAGAAGTCCGGCAAGGCAAAGGCCGCAGCGGCAGCCGAAGAGGACGCCTGAGCGGAGGTGTAAACCATGGCGTATGCGGATTATGAGTTCTACTCCACCCGGTATTTTGGCGACGAGCTGACCGAGGCGACCGCGCCGAAATGGCTGGAACGTGCGAGCGACGCTGTTGATACCATCACCTTCTACCGGCTGGCGCAGGGTATGCCCGAAGATGACGCTCATGTTGTCCGGGTGAAGAAAGCCGTGTGCGCTCTGGCAGACATCCTCTTCCGCGTTGAGCAGCAGCGCACAGCAACGGCGGCCAGCAAAGATGCACAGGGCAATCTCCGGCCCGCCGTCGCCTCTATGACCTCTGGCAAGGAATCTGTGTCCTATGTGCAGTCTGCGGAGGCGTCCGTGTACGCAAAAGCTGCATCCGACAGCGCAGCGCTGAACGTCCTACTGCAATCTGAAGCAGAACGCTATCTCGCCAACGTTCCCGGCCCGGATGGCGTGAACCTGCTGTATGCGGGGGTGAGATGATGCACGACCAGACCATAACGCTGTACAACTACCATGAACCGTCTGGCCTCTGGCATACGACTGTGTTTGAGGGTGTGCAGCTTGCTGCGGCCAGCGCGAGCAGCGCGACGACGCACGGCAACAACGGCGGCGATTCGGTGAGCATCATCATCCCGGCAGCAGCAGACAAAACGGCCGGCGCACGGCAGTACATCGGCCCAAAAGCCTATGCAGCGCGAGACGCACCCGGCGAGTGCTTCACGTTCTGGCCGGAGCATGATTTCGTCGTTGTCGGCAGCTGCCCTCTGAAGCGGCCTGTTTCTGAGGACGACTACGACAACGGCTTATACCACGAGATGAACCATGGGCAGGATGAAGTCTACATGATTACTTCGGCCTCGTTCTACGGACTCATTCCACATTTTGAAGTGGAGGGACGCTAAATGAGCGATACGGAGCATTTTCAGGGCTTTTCCTGTGTCCATGGTAATTTTTGTGCGGAAATCCATTTCGACCGTTTTTCCCGGCAGTTTGCCGCTGCTCAGGAATGGTTGGCAGAACAGGTGCTTGCAGACTGCAAACCGTTCATGCCGATGGAAACCGGAAGTCAGGTTCAGCGCTCGTATGTGGACGAGGGCGGCAAGCGGGTCGTATTCCCCGGCCCCTATGCGCGGTATCTGTATGAGGGCAAGGTCATGGTCGATTCCGAGACCGGCAAAGGTCCCATGAAGATACCGGACGGCTCCGGCGGATATCTGCTGCGCTTCCGCAAGGGTGCAACACTGGTTCCGACCGACAGGCCGCTGAACTACTCGACCACTGCAAACCCGCAGGCGGGCGACCATTGGTTTGATGCTGCGAAAGCTGCAAATCAGGACTATTGGCTGGAAAGGGTAAAACGCATAGGAGGTGGAGGCGAAGATGCCTAAAGCGAACGCCGCCGTCAAATTCGACGTTGACGGCTCTGAAATCATGAGCAAGGTGCTGATGGAGCTGCTCAACACCTGCCCCGCACTGTGCGGCCGGAAAATTACATTCTCCACACTGGGCGAGGACGACGGCCTTGCGTTCTTCCCATCGGTGGGCGCGGCTGTCACGTCCGAGAAAGAGAGCATCACCGGGCACGTCAATCAGGTCTGCGCCTATCCGTTTGACATCGTGCTGCGCTGTGCCCCTAAGACGGAGGCTGCAAGGATGCGGAGTAAGGAGCTGCTGGACGTCATCGGGCGGTGGCTGGAACGCCAGCCGGTCACGGTGAACGGCGAGCAGTATACCATGAGCGCATATCCGGTGCTGGCAGAGGGGACGCGGGAAATCCAGACCATTTCCCGCACAAGTCCCTCCCACCTGAATGCGGCCTATCAGAACGGCGTGGAAGATTGGCTGTTCTCTGGCAGCCTGAAATACAAAAACAGTTTTGACCGATAAGGAGAGATCACAATGGCAAATATCGAGCGCAAGCGGCTGGCCCATTATATTGATGCCAGCTTCGATGCTACCGGCAATACCCCGAAGTATACCCGGCTGGGCAAGGACCTCGAAGAGTACAATCTGGAACTGAACCCGGATGTGGAGGTCAGCAAGAACATTCTGGGCGAAACCACCTTGAAGCACTCCGGCTATGAGCCGCAGAGCGAGGTGGACACCTTCTATGCAGTGGAGGGCGACCCGCTGTATGAGAAGTTGGAAGCCATCGCAAATGGCCGTCTGACCGGCGATGACTGCCTGACCACCACTGTGGATGTGCTGGTTGACAGCAAGGGCAAGGTGGCATGGGCATACCGTGAGAAGGTCATGGTCGTGCCTACCTCTGTGGGCGGCGACACCAGCGGTGTGCAGATTCCGTTCACCATTTACAACGCAGGCGAGCGCGTCAAGGGCAACTGGGACACCACGACCAAGGCGTTCACCGAGCTGCCCGGCAGCGATAGCGAATAATCGACAATAAAGCATGAGAACAGGGCGGTCAGCGTGGGGTTGGCCGCCCTATATTTTTAGGAGGCAATATGGATATCAAGAAAGAAGTAAACTTCCCGAAGCCGGTAGATAATGTGGGCATCGTCATTGACGATGGCACGGAGGAAGTGCCTATCACGAATCTGCGCGGCCAGCGTGTCGGCGTGTTCTATGTGCGCCCGACCGACCTCGGCATCGTGAACCGCTATGACAAGTTCATCAAGGACTTCGATTCCATTCTGGAACCCATCCAGAGCTTGAGCGTCAACGGCGATGGCACCGCGAAGGACAACGACACTAAGACCATGGATGCGCTGAAAGAGGCCGAGAAGCGGCTGTCTGATAAGCTGAACGCCCTGTTTGATGGCAACTTCGCAGAGGCGTTCTTCGGCAAGATGAACCCCTTCTCTATCGTTGGTGGCCGCTTCTACTGCGAGGTGGCAATCGAGGCCGTGGGCGCGTACATCGAAAAGCGCTTCGACCACGAAATGAACCTCGCACAGAGCCGCGTGGACAAGTACACCCACGGCTACCGCACTGGCAAGCACCGGAATGGCGGCAATAAGCGGCGCAGAGGTCCGCAGCAGTGATCGGCGAACTTCCCACCCGGCTGGATGTCAACGGTAAGAGCTACGCCATCCGCACGGATATGCAGGATGTTCTGAAAATCCTGCAAGCGTTCAATGACCCGGAGCTGGAAAACGAGGAAAAGGTCTACATCTGCCTGTTCATCCTCTACCGGGACTTCGACCAGATGCCGCAGGATGATTACAGCGCAGCTTATAAGGCGGCGGTCGAGTTCATGGACTGCGGCATCCACAACGGCGGCCAGAATCGGCCCTCGGTACGGACAATGGACTGGGAGCAGGACGCACCACTGATTTTCCCCGCCGTCAACAAGGTTGCAGGGCGTGAGGTGCGCAGCATCCCGCATCTGCACTGGTGGACGTTCATGGGCTATTTCATGGAGATCCATGACGGCATCTTCTCGCAGGTCATGACGCTGCGGGCAAAGAAAGCCAAGGGCAAGAAGCTGGAAAAGTGGGAAAGGGAGTTCTGGGCCGCCAACAAGGACATCTGCATTCTGAAGGAACGACTGTCCAAGGAAGAACAGGATGAACTTGACCGGCTCAACAAACTGCTGGATTAAGGAGGTGGCAAAATGGCAGGACAGGCAGACGGCTCCATCGTCGTTGATACCGAACTGCAAACCCAAGGTTTCGATAAGGGCAGCAAAGAGATGCAACGCGCTATCGGCTCCCTGCAAACCAAGGTAAACAACCTTGCACCGACCATTAAAAAGGCGATGCGGGGCAGCGCCAGCGCCTTAGAATCCTTTGACGGCAAGGTGGGGCCGATGCAGGAAACGATTTCTGCGTTGGAGGAAAAACTGGGCCAGCTGGGCAGGATGCGGATTCCGACAGATGACTACAAGTGGCTCCAGACGGAGATCGGCAAGGCCGAAAAGGAGCTGGGCAAGCTCCTTGACAAAGAAACCATGTATGAGGATTTGGATGTGTCTAAATCCTCGCAGAAGTGGAAGAATCTGCAATACAGCATCGAACAGACCAGAAACAAGCTGGAAGATTACAGAGCGGAAGCGGCCCAGATGGAGAGCGACGGAACCGCGTTCAACTCCGGTGCTGATACCGCAGAATACCAGCAGATGAGCGATGTCCTCGATGCTACGAAAGAGAAACTCGACAGCATGGTGCAGCGCGTCGAACGCGGCACATCTGCGCTTTCAAGGTTTGGCAGCATGGCAGGAAAGACCGTTGTTGGCGGCCTGAAGGGCATGGTTTCCATGCTGGGTAAGGGCGCTGCGGCTATGCTGCGGCTGTCCCTCCGTGCAAAGAAAACTCATTCCAGCTTCAACTCTGGCATCGGAACGCTGCTGCGGTACGGACTGGGCGTTCGCAGCTTGTTCACCCTCATGAGTAAGCTGCGCAGCGCTCTGGTGGACGGCTACAAGAACCTTGCCCGGTATTCCGGTCGGACAAACGCCGCCATATCGTCCCTGATGTCTGCGCTGACGAGGCTGAAGAACAGCTTCGCAAGCGCATTTGACCCCATTCTTAGGGCAGCGGCTCCGGCGCTGGTTACGCTTATCAACCTGATTTCTAATGCGGTCTCCAAGATTGGTATGCTGACGGCTGCGCTGACCGGCGCAAAGACGTACACCAAGGCGACCACGATTCAGGAAAATTATGCAAAGTCGCTGGATAAAACATCGCAGTCGGCCAAAAAGGCAAAGGCCGCGCTGGCCAGCTTTGACGAGCTGAACATTCTGGACGACAACAGCAGTGACAGCACGAAGGATGACGGCTCCGTTGACCCATCCAAGATGTTTGAGCAGGTTCCCATCGACAGCGCGGTGCTGGACTTTGCGGACAAGCTGAAAAAGGCATTCGAGGAAGCAGACTGGAAAGGCCTCGGCACTTTACTGGGAGACAAAATCAACGAGCTGGTGGACAGTGTTGATTGGTCTGGCTGGGGAACGAAAATCGGCAAGGGCATGAATGCCGCCATCCAAACACTGTACTACACCGTGGATACGGTGGACTGGGTGAACATCGGAAAGCATCTGGCCGAGGCGGTCAACAGCATCATCAATGAGGTTGACTGGGACATCTTCGGGCGGCTGCTGGCAAAGAAGTTCACTGTGGCGCTGGACGTGGCCGGTGGTTTCCTGAAAGAGCTGGACTGGACGGCTGTGCTTCAGGCGTTCACCAGCGGCTTCTCTGGCTTCTATAACGAGTTGCAGGGGTGGCTGGAGAGCAAAGACTGGTACAAGATTGGTGAAATCATCACCGCCAAGCTGTCCGACGCGCTGCGCAACGGCAACGTGGAGGGCGCAGTCAAGAGCTTTTTCGACGCTTTCACGGAGGCCATCAACTCGCTGGCCGACCTGATGGACGGCATTGACTTCTATCAGGTGGCAAAAGACCTCGTTGAAATGCTCATCCGGGCTGTGTCTGGTGTGAGCTGGGACGAGCTGACGGAGGCGCTGGGCCGCCTTATCGGTGAATCCGTTGATGCAGTCATTCAGATTCTGGCCGGTTCTCTGGCCGATGTAGGCAACTACTTCAAAGAGAAAACGCAGGAGGCCGGAGGCGATGCCGTTGCAGGTTTCTTCCTCGGCATCAAAGACGCCATCTTCGGCGTTGGCGCATGGATTGTAGACAACATTTTCAAGCCGTTCTGGAACGGCATCTGTGATGCGTTCGAGATTCACTCGCCGTCCAAGAAGATGGTCGAGGTCGGCAAGTTCATCATGGAGGGCCTGAAAAACGGTATCACCGGGGCCATTTCCACCGTGGTGAATGCCGTGAAAGAACTGCCCGGTCAGATCGTGGCGAAGCTCAAGGCGACGAACTGGGTGCAGGTTGGCAAAGACATCATCGGGGCCATCTACAATGGCTTCGTGGCCTTGCAGACTAAGCTCCCGGCTGCGATGCAGACCATTGGTGCGGCCATCAAGAAAAAGCTGTCCGACATCGACTGGCTGACCGCAGGTAAGAACGTCATTGGTGCTATCTATAACGGATTTGTCGCGCTGCAAACCAAGCTCCCGACTGCCTTAAAATCCATTGGCGACACAGCGAAAAAGAAGCTGTCCTCCATCGACTGGGCGGCAGCAGGTAAAAATGTTATCGGGTTTATCTACAACGGCTTCGTGGCCTTGCAGACGAAACTTCCCCTTGCGTTGAAGTCTATCGGAGACACGGCAAAGAAAAAATTCACGGACATCGACTGGCTGGGCGTCGGCAAAAACGTCATCCTCGGTATCTACAACGGCATCAAGAATACGCTGAAAAAGCTGTCTGAAGCTGCTGGACAGGCATCCAACTGGCTGATTAACGCCTTTAAGGATGCACTGGGCATCCATTCTCCCTCCGTTAAGGGCGAAAAACTGGGCTATTATTTTGACGCCGGTGTTGCAGAAGGTATTACCGGCAATGCGGATATGGCCGTGGATGCAGCCGGTGATTTGGGTCTGGCTGTGTACAATGGCGCAGATGATGCGCTGGACGGCAAGGGCGAACTGCTGGGAGAGGGCTTCGTTGATGAAACGGTTGACGCACTGACCAGCAACATGAACCGTATTTCCGACGCGCTTTCTTCCGGCAAGGGCATCTCCAACATCAAGGGCATTGTCGAAGCGGTGAAGAGCGGCGACTGGGCAACCGTGACCAAAAACGTGGCCCTTGGTCTGTTTAACTCCCTCGACAAGAACTTCAGAACCAACGTCACTGGTTTTGTGGCGGACTCTCTGGACGCGCTGAACGCCGGATACGACGAGCAGGGCTTCTTAGGCATGGCAAAAGCCGCGGTGAACATCGTCACCGGCCTGAAAAGCAATCTGTCCTCTGCGAGCAACACCGCCATTCTGAAGAATGCTGGCAAGGGCTTGGCTGGGAGCATCAAAACAGGCATGGAGGGCGGTTTGCCTGACCTCTGGACGCTTGTTTCGAGCATCCCCGGAAAGATTCTGGAGCTTCTGTCCGGCGGCTTTGATGAACTGAAAAAATGGGGCAGCGGCCTCATTGACTGGCTGAAAAAGCTGTTTGGTGGCGGGTCTGGTGACATCCAGAAGACCGCAAATAGTTTCCTCCAGAATGTAGGCAACGCTTTCAAGAAGATGTTCTCCGGCACGACCGACGAAGGCAACTCGTTCATGTCGAATCTAGGCGACCTGTTCAAAAACGGTCTGTCTGGAATCAAGAACAATACCTCCGGGCTGCTGGGCAACATCAAAAATCTGTTCAGCGGCGGGTTTAAGAACATTTCCTCCGGCGCATCTGGCCTGTGGAACTCTGTCAAGGGCTTCTTCAGCAACGGATTGTCGGGCATTGCGTCCAATGCAGGGTCGATGATCTCCAACATCGGATCCATCTTCAGCAAAGGATTTTCCGGCATTGCGTCTGGTGCGTCGGGCCTGTTCTCGCACCTTGGCTCTATTTTCAGCGGCGGTTTGTCGGGCATTGCCTCGACCGTCGGCAGTGGCTTGTCCGGCATCCTCGGTTCTGTTGGCTCTACGGTCGGCGGTATCGCTTCGACTGTAGGCGGCGGCCTATCCGGGCTGATCTCCACGATTGGTGCGGGCGTCGGTTCCATCGGCTCTGTCGTGAGCGGCGGTCTGGGTGCGCTGGCATCCGGCGCTGCTGGCGTTGCCGGTTCTGTCGGTACGGCCCTTTCCGGTGCTGCTGCTGCCGCTGGCTCCGCGCTGGGCGGCCTTGGCACTACGCTGGCTGGTCTGGCGACCGCTGGCGGCCCCATCGGAATTGCGGTAGCTGCTGTCGGCGCGTTGGGCGCTGGCCTGACGGTCGCATATAAAAAATGCGATTGGTTTAGAGATGGCGTGAACAATGTGTTCAACGCTATCAAAAACACAGTCTCCAATGTGTGTCAGGGCGTCGGCAATGCTGTGAAAAACATCTGGAACGGTGCGAAGAGCGCTGTGTCTGGAGCTGTCGAGGTCGGCAAAAACATTGTGAGCGGCATCGGAAACGGCATCAAGAATGTGGCTTCCGGCGTTTGGAACGGCGTGAAAAAGGTCGGCAGCGGCATTGTCAGCGGCTTCAAAAAGTTCTTCGGCATTCACTCTCCGTCCACCTTGATGGCAGACGAAATCGGCGCATACCTGCCCGCTGGCATTGACGAGGGCATGAAAGATGCCATGCCCGCGCTGCTGTCCAGTGCAAAGGACCAGATGGGCGATTTGGTGGACACCGTAAAGGCCGGAACTGCGGAAGCAGACGGAACACTGGCTGACAGCGACACTCCGCTGCTGTCCGAGGTTTCTGGCAAAGTAGACATCGTTGAGGGCATGGACAATGTTTTGACGCAGTTTTCCGACAAGGTGGCCGACAGCTTTACCAACCTGCTGGACCGCCTGACGGAAATCACGCAGAACGCAGGATTCTCCATCCCGGCGCTGGCGACTGGCACGGTCACACCGTACAGCGTGGAGGGCGGAAAGAACAGCTCTTCCGGTGGTGTGCTGGAAAAAATTCAGGCGTCGAACGACGAGACGACCCGCACCATCGTTCAGGCCATTGGCAGCGCGACGAATAGCATCTGCGCAGCTGTTGAGCAGTACAGCGGAGCGGAGGTCAACGTCGATGCAGACGGTCTCGCACAGCACACCGTGGACTATATCAACCGCAAGACCCGGATGTTTGGCACGTCGCCACTGCTGACACCTGCGGAAGTATAAGGAGGTGCAGACCCTATGAAACCGATGCTCAAAATCGGGGGCCATGATTATACAAAGTGGGTGGCAGAGGGCGGGCTGACCCCAACAGACAGCGACGTTGATTCCTCGAAGTCTGGCCGCAACACTTTGGATGCGCTGATGGTGCGAAACAAAATCGGCGCGAAGATGAAGTGGAGCGTGACCTTAATGGACATCCCGGAAGATGTTGCTGCCCAGCTGTCGAAAGACCTGAAGCAGACCTTTTTCGAGGCCACGCTGCTGGACCCGGATGCCGGCCGTTACCTGACCAAAACGTACTACTGCGCAAACCGCCCCTTTGGTGCGCAGCGGTACGACAAGGCAACCGGCAAAACCTACTATGTGGGCATGGCATTCAACATGACAGAACAGTAAGGAGGTGAGCTGTCACGAGGCACAGAACGAACAACTGGACAGAGCTTGCAGCTCGCGGACGCTTCAACATGAACGCCCGCGCCGTCATTGCGGGCAAAGAATACTACCGTATTTCTGCGCCACAAATCAGTCACAGCCTTGCAACGGAACCGCTCAGTATTGGCAACTGCAATGCAGCGTCTTTGAAACTGGATGTGCTGCTGGAGGACGGCGAGGAAATCCCGGAAGCTGCATCGGTCCGCATCATCGCGCAGCTCACGGATTTGGACGTCACAAATCGAACAGAAGTTCTTCCATTCGGTGAGTTCTGGGTCGATACCTGCAAGAACGTCGGAAACCTGTATACGCTCTCCTGCTATGATTCGATGCTGAAGACCTCGCAAGCGATGGTTGACGATTCGGACCGCGAAAGTGACTGGCCCAAATCTATGGCGGTTGTTGTGCAGGAAATTGCGTATCGCATCGGCGTTCCGATTGACCTGCGCACCCGCATCAACCGCGGCATGAACTACATGGTCCCTTTTCCGAAAGGGTATACCATGCAGCAGGTGTTGGGCTGGATTGGCGCTTGCAACGGCGGCAACTGGACCATCACCGACGAGGGCGAACTCCGGCTGGTGACACTGACAGCGCCGCCAGCTGAAAACTACCACGTCGTGGACGAGAAGTTCAACGACATCATCACCGGCGACGGCTCCACGCTTGCGTGGAAGCTGACCACCGGCAACAGCGAGATTCAGACCCCGGAAATCGGCAGCGGCGTCGGCTCTCTGGTTCCGAAGGTCTATCCAGTCGTGGACCACGAGTTCAACCGCATTGTCACGGCGGATGGCTTTTTGCTGGTCTATGACAAGACCGGCGCGGTAGAAGCTGAACAGGGCCTTATTCATGTTCCGTTTGTGGGGGGAGATGTCGAGACTGGAAAACGGCTTGTGGTGTCCAAAGTCACCATGACGGACGAGGACGGAAACGCCTACTCGCGGGGCGACGACAGCGGGTTTGAAATCACCGTAGACAACTGCCCCTATTCCTGTCAGGGCATTTGCAATGACCTGTATTCGATGCTGCACGGCATCGAGTATGAGCCGTTCACGGCCCCGGACGCGGTGTTTGACCCAGCCACAGAACTGGGAGATCAAGTCAAAATCGGCGACAAGGTTCACAGCTCTATCTATTCTATGGATGCGCTGCTGGGCATTGGATATTCCAACACCATCAGTGCCCCGACGAACACCGAAGCGACGCGGCAGTATCCGTATCTGACAGAGCGCGATAAAAACCGCGATAAGGTATTTCTGGAGGCAGGCTCTGACTATGGCGGCGTTACGATGTCTGCCGAGGATGGTCTGCTGGTCGCAAAGACCGGCAACTCCACCAGCGGCGTTGCAACGCAGTCGATGACCAGTGCGCGGAGTGCCCCGGTGTCCCGCGCAGAGGTGCAGTATTCCGATGATTATATCGCCATGCGGGCGCGTGACCCTGAAACCGGCCACATGGAAGATGCCATCTTCTATGACGATGAGGTGGAGAAATACCGCATCAAGAAAACCGTCCTCATTGAACAGGCGGATGAAATTGCCACGGAGGTGAACAGATTGGCGGAAGAACTGAAGTCCATGGAGGGCGGCGAAGGTGAAGATGCCGTAAACCTCCCGCAGCTGCTTCAGTCTGTCAAAGATGTTCAGGCGGCTCTCACAGAACAGCGCACTACATTGGAGGGGCTGGAAACATCGGCAGCGGATATCAAAACGACGTTGGCTAGTGTGCAGACGGCCCTTTCGGATATCAAGGCCGCTGCGGCTGGTATTCGGTCTGTGGTAGACAAAAATGCTGCTGCGCTGGCCGCGCTGGACGAAAAGCTGACAGCTGTGCAGGATGTGCAGACGGCAGACCGGAAAGTTCTGGACAATGTTCAGGCTGACACAACAGCGCTGAAGAAATCTGCCGCTGACCAGTCGGCTGGTTTGGCTGCAATGCAGACCGATGTGACGGCGCTGAAACAGGCCATCGCAGACCAGTCCGCGGAGATGGCCGAAGTTCACGCCACGGTGGATGGACACACCACCTCGCTGGCCGCAATGGACGAAAAGCTGACAGCTGCACAGGGAACGCTGGACAACATCCTCTCTCTGCTGAAAGGAATGTCTGGCGACAAGGACACCGAAACCGCCCCGGACACTGGGACGGATGATAAAACGACCGAAACCGAAAAGGAGGGCAATTCTTAAATGGCTGAAAAACGTATTCAGGACTTTGCTACTGCGACGGAAGCTCTGGACGATGACCTGCTGTTGATCTCTTCGGATGGCGAAACGTACAACATGAAGGTCAAAACCCTGAAAGACGCTGTTCAGGGTGACGCAGACCGCGCCGAAGCTGCTGCAAAAGAAGCGGCGGCGACAGCAAAGCAGGTCTCGGAATCTGTTGGCAATATCGAAGAGCGGGCAACGTCCGCTGAAGTAAAAGCCGCATCCGCCGAGTCCGCTGCAAAGACCGCTGTGCAGGATGCCGCCGACGCGAAGAAAGCGGCCTCTAACACGGAGGGCATGGTCTCCACGGCCCAAACTGCTGCATCTCAGGCCAGCACGGCGGCGGCCAAGGCTGAGGACGAAGCGTCTAAAGCCTCCACCTCTGCGAGTGCTGCACAGGAGGCGGCAGGAAAAGCAGCGGACGCTTCCAACAAGGCCGTCGAAGCTGCAAACACCGCAACCACCACGGCTGGTGAGGCCAAGACGACGGCAAACGAGGCCAAGAGCGCAGCTGAACAGGCAACGTCTGACGCTGCCGATGCTGCTGCAAATGTCAAAACCGCAACCGACGCGGCCACGAAGTCCGCTGCATCTGCAAAGACCGCAGAGCTTCAGGCGACCGCAGCAGCAAATACACTGGCCCAGTTTCAGGAAATCATCGAGAACGGCGTTGTTCAGGACGTGCAGTCCGTAGATGATGGCCTGAAGATCACCTACACCAACGGCGGCACCATCACGCTGCCCATCAAGGCTTCCGGCGGGCTGGCGTTCAGCTCTATGTACTACGACACGGAAACCTACTACCTGCATCTGTACGACGAAAACGAGAAAGACGTCATTGACCCGGTGTACATCCCCGGCGGCGGTGGAGGCGGTTCTGGTGGCTCCTCCGGTGTCACCCTGACCAACGAAACCTACGTCAACGGCGAAAAGGCTCTGTCTTTTGCCATTGCGCAGGGTCAGAGCACGGAGGTGTCCTACACCTTTACCGACACTGACCCGGACTTTGGCGGCGCTGCTGCGTATTATGTCAACGGTGAGCAGGTGGCCACGGCCAACATCGTACAGAACAAAAAAATCACTTTTGACCCCAGCGCATGGCTGGTGTCCGGTGACAACAAGGTGAAGGTCGTTGTCACCGATGAAAACGGCGCGACCGGCTCCAAAACGTGGAACATCTCGGTTCTGACGGTTTCGGTCACTGCAACGCTGTCGGAATCCACATTGTACACTGTCGGCACGGCGTTCCGCATCATGTACACTCCGGTCGGCTCCGGCATGAGCAAGACCACGCACTTCCTCGTTGACGGCGTTCAGGCGGCAGAGGCCACGACCTCTTATTCTGGCCGCCAGCTCGTGCAGAGCTTGACCATCAATTCCCACGGCGCTCACGACATCGACATCTATACGACTACGACCGCCAGTGGGAACACAATCAAAAGCCCGACCGTCCACTTCTGCATTGCGGTCGTGGACAGCTCCAGCAGTGTCCCTATCATTACGGTCAAGAACAAGAAGCCTTCTGGCAGCGTGTATATGACTGCTGCACTTCAGTATATGGTCTATGATCCCAGCACCGAGCAGGCCAGCGTGAAGCAGTCCGTTGACGGCGTGGAAACTACGCTGACCGTGGGCCGCAGCTTGCAGTCGTGGGCGTACAAGCCCCGCTCTGAGGGCGAGCATACCCTGACGCTGACCTGCGGCGAAACGACCGTCACCATGACCTACACGGCCACCGCGCTGGGCTATGACATCCATCCGGCCAACGTGGACGCGAAGTTTGACTTTGACCCGTCGGGCCGCTCCAACTCCGCAGCAGACCGCGACACATGGGAATCCAACGGCGTATCTCTGACCGTGGATAAAGATTTCGACTGGACCAACGGCGGCTTTCAGCAGGACAGCGACGGCAACACGGCCTTTGTTGTCCGCGCGGGCCATACGGCAACCATCAACTTTAACCTGTTCGGCTCGTCCAATATTCAGGCATACGGCGCATCTTTCAAGATGATCTACACGGCCAAGAACGCGCGCAAGTTTGACGCTGTGATTGCACAGTGTCTTTCGGACGGCATCGGTCTGGATGTGAACGCCAAGGAGGTGACCCTCTCCACCGAGCAGACCAGCATCAGCCAGTTCGTTTGCGAGGGCGAGTACACTGAGCTGTGCTACAACATCACCAGCCGGACGAAGAATAGCGAGCTGTTCCTGAATTTGCAGGGCATTCCGTCCCGGTTTGCCACCTATTCGGAGGGCGACCGCCTGACCCAGCGCACCCCGGTGCCGCTGACCATCGGCAGCCCGGATTGCGATGTCTGGCTGTACCGCTGCAAGTATTACGACATCAGCCTCGGCGACGCAGACATGATGGACAACTACATCGCAGATGCGCCCGACCCGGACGAGATGATTGCCCGCTATGAGGGCAACAGCGTGGACGACGGCGCGGGCAACATCATCACCGACTGGAATGCAGCATCCATTGACGAGGCGTATATCAACAATCTGGCGAAGAAAAATCCCGGTCTCCGCGTCATCAAACTGCGGGTTCCGCGCTTCACCACCGACAAAAACGATAAGGTCTCCGGCTCCAGCGTCGAACACCTGCTGTATGGTGCGCGGGCAAAAGACTGCTGGAAGAACGAAAGCGTCGTTCACCGCGGGCAGGGCACCAGCTCCAATGCCTACGGCAAGGCGGGCCGCAACATGGACTTTGACTGCAAGGGCAAGTTCGTCTATACGGATGAACACGGCCTGACGGTTGAAGCCGACAGCTATGACATGACGGACGATTCCATGGGTGAAACCTACTTCAACGTCAAGCTGAACATTGCGTCCAGCGAGAATATGAACAACGCCACCTTGACGGAACTGTTCAACAAGTACCAGCCGTATATCCGGGCGGCTCGTGCAGCGAATCCCAAGGTGCGCGACACAATGGAGTTCCACCCCTGCGTTATCTTCGTGTATAACGAGAGCGCGGAAGAGGGCTTCACGCAGGGTCAGTGGATTTTCTACGGCGTTGGCGATTTCGGCAACTCGAAGAAAGACAAAAAGGCGCAGGGTCTTGACAGCACCCAGCGCCCCAATGAGTGCATCGTGGAGCTGTGCAATAACACCCACGTCTACAACCGTTTCAAGGGCTATGAGGGCGCAGAAGACGCCTCCAGCTGGGAGAGCGACGACAACCCCAATGCGCCGCTGTCTTTCCGCTACATCGCGGATGGCTGTGACGAGGCCGTGGCCCGGAAGGCGTGGAGCGATGTTATCAAGTGGGTGTATTCCACCGACCGCAGTGCGGCGACCGGCGAAGTACTGAGCAGTCCGGTGGTATACGGTGGTGTGACCTACTCCAACGATACGGCGGAGTATCGTGCGGCCAAGTTCGTGAACGAGTTTGACCTGCACTTTGAGAGCAAGTCTACCCTGTATCACTATGTTTTCACCAGCTTCTTCACCATGCCGGACAACCGCGCAAAAAACACGTTCCCGCATTGCCATGACGTGACCGCAGAGCATCCCATCTGGGACTACTGCTTCGGTTACGATATGGACACGGCCATGGGCAACAACAACGAGGGCGACCTCGCGCTGGACTATGGCATGGAGGACACCGACCAGCTGAACGGCGGCAACGTTTTCAACGCACAGGATTCTGTTCTGTGGGCCAATGTCCGCGACCTGCTGACCGACCGCCTGAACACGATGGTTTCCACCCTGACGGAGCTGTTCGACGCCGACCGCCTGAACGCTACCTTTGACGCCTACCAGAAGCTCCGCCCGGCACGTCTGCTGGTTGCAGATGCGCGGCGCAAGTATATCCGCCCTTATGAGGACCTGAAGGAGAACGGTGCAGCCGTCACGATGTTCATCCCCATGATGAACGGCACGAAAGAGCTTCAGCGTCACTATTTCCTAAAGTACAACAGTATCTACTTCGCCTCCAAATGGAATACGGCGGCGGCCCGGAACGACAAGATCACCCTGCGCGGCTTCGCAAGTCCCACCGGCGAGATTGCCGCTATCACCATCACGCCGTATTCTGACCTGTATGTGTCCATCCTGTTCGGCTCCATCCTGAAGCAGCAGCGTTGCAAGCGCGGCGAGCCAGTCACGTTGAGCATGAGCGCTGATACGGCGCTGAACGATACCGAAATCTACATCTATTCCGCATCCATGCTGGAGGCTGTGGAGGGCATCGCCAGCGTGTACACCAATCAAGCTGACTTCTCGGCAGCCACCAAGCTGCGTTCCATCGTCATTGGCAGCGACGCGGACGGCTATTCCAACGTCAACCTGACGTCCTCTATCAAGCTGGATTTCTCGGCGCTGGCCGTGCTGGAAGAGCTGCGAATCGACCATTGCCCGAATTTGACCGCACCGGTGGACGTGTCCGGCTGTGTGGCCCTGAAAGTCGCCAGCTTCAAGGGAACGCCGGTCAGCGCGGTCAACTTTGCTGCTGGCTCTGCGCTGGAAACCTGCTATCTGGAGCGCCCGGTCAGCCTGACGCTGCGCAATATGCAGAACATCAAGACCTTTGAGGTGGCGGACGGTTACGCAAACCTGACCGGTCTGCGCCACGAGAACACGCCGTTCCCGGCTGCGCTTGATATTGTCAACGCAGCGGCCAAGCTCTACACGGTACGCCTTGTGGGCATCGACTGGCAGCTTACCGGCACAGACCTGATGAATCGCTTGCTGGGCATGGGCGGCTACGACGAAAACGGTCTGGAAGTTCAGCAGTCCTCGCTGTCCGGCAAAGTCTATACCTCCGTCATTCGTCAGGCCGAGGTAGAGAAGTACACCGCAGCGTGGCCCGATTTGGCCCTGACCTATGGCGGGACCGTGCAGCAGTACAAGGTGACGTTCTGCGATTATGACGGGACAAAGCTGACCTTCAAAGATGGCTCCCCGGCAGAAATCCTCGTTGACCGCGGCGCGACCTGCCCTGACCCGGTGGCAACCGGGCTGATGGATACTCCGACCAGAGAAGCAACTCAGGCGGAAGTGTTCACCTATTCTGGATGGGATACTGTTCTGACGCAGGTGCTGTCCGAGCTGACCGTCAAGGCCGCCTATACCAGCGTTCCGCAGCGCTATACGGTGCGCTGGTACTCGCAGACCGGCGTAGTTGTAGGCACAAAGACTGTAGACTATGACACCGAGGCAGTACCGCCCGACGACCCGGAGCGCACGGACGAAGAGGGAAACTTCATCTATTATCTGTTCGACGGATGGGATAAGTCCACGGCGCACGTCCGGGAGAATATGGACGTCTATGCACGGTGGATTAAAGGCACTCTGCCCAACTTCGGCGATGATCTCTCCAACCTGAATCTGGCGCAGCTGTACGGCATCCGGCAGTCTGGTCGTTCTTCCCTCTATTTCACGGAGGACAACATCAAGACCCGCGTTCCGTTCACCATGGGCTATGAGCCGGAGTTCGACAACGTGGAGTCTGTGCTGCTGGCCGAAAATATGGAGCTGGACGGCAAGACCTCCAAAGATACCGGCGTGAAGATCATGGACAAGGACACCGGCTGGACGCTGGTTGTGGACTGCGTATTTGACCAGCCGACTGCTGAAGCCTGTGTGGCGGCTTGCTTTACCAAGACCGGCTATCACGGCTTCAAGGTGAAATACAGCGGCGGTGCGGCCGTCCAGTGGTCCACCAACACCGTGAACAATGGTCGCGGCACGGGCCTGTCTACTATCTCCGGCATTGGCACACAGTATGTGTCCGACCAGTACCGCGAGCTGGTGGTTCTGCGCCATGTCAAGGGAAGCCGGAATCTGTTCGTCTATTTCGCAAATCCGAATGGCGACGACATCATTTCCCGCGAGCTGACCAAGACCATCGACACGGCATCTGATGCGACTCTCATGCTGGGTTGCGACAATGACGGCAAGAACTTTGCGACCGGCTTCCTGTACCGGTGCAAGCTCTGGAAAGACGACCTCGGTGAGACTGAGTGCCTGAAGATGGCAGCATGGCCGCGTGAGGAAAGCTATCTGGAGGTCATCGGCACCGGCGGCGCAACCAAGACCGGCGGCGGAACGACCTCGATCGACCTTATCCACGCTGGTCTGCTGAACGGCTACCACCGCATGAACCCGACCAACAGCAACGCTGGAGGCTGGCCCGCATCCGAGATGCGCAGCTGGCTCCAGAAGCGCTATCTGGCCGGTTTGCCTTCGGCGCTGCGCCGGATGCTGGTTTCCGTTCATATCTCGTCCGTTGACTACGGCGCGGGCACGGCTGGTATTCTGGAATCCGAGGATAAGGTCTATCTGCCCTCCATGCGCGAGATGAACGGAACCAATACGGAGCCGTTTGTGTACTGTGGCGAGCAGATTCCGTGGTTCACATCTGACCGTGTCCGCATCAAGTTTGCGGGCTATACGCTGGCGCAGAGCGTGAATTTCACTGTATCCAGCACCGCGCCAAAGACCCCTAAAAAGGGCGATGTGTGGATTTGTTCTGCTGATAGCTCTGTGGGCTATCTCTGGAATGGACACGCATGGGTAAGGGCGCGGTGGTATTGGCTTCGCGATGCTTCGGTGTCCTACTCTACGCGCTTCTCCATTGTGTCCAGCGCCGGCTGGGCGGGCACCAACTTCGGCGCAACGTCCATCAGCGGCGTTCTGCCCCGGCTTCATCTGTAAAATCTGGCAAAATCTGGGCGGCGTCAGTCCGCCCAGACTAGATGCCGTTTACGAGAATAATCCTTAGGCGGCGAAGCCGCCTCGCGGCAAATTCTCTAAAATAGGTTCCATTTTACCGGATTTTATGATATTTTATCGTGGAGGAGGTGATAATGTGTCGGTTCTCGCACGAAATCGCAGACTGTCAACGATGGAGTTTGAAATGAACTGCGCAAGGCTGGTGCAGCTGACCGCGCAGCGGGCAGACCATATTCCGGCCCGGTACAAGAAATTTGTCCGGCCCCGGTTGATGGAACTGACCACCAGCGCATACCACTCGGCCATCATGGCGAATGAGGCCGACAGTAGGACGGAGACCGGTCGAGCAGACCGGCGGAAGCTCTTTGAGCGCTCCATCCGATGTCTGGTTGCGCTTCAGAAACCGCTCGTCGTATACTGGAGCCTGTTCGATTCCAAAGAGGGCGGCATCCGGGAGTGGGGAGACCTTGTGAACAAGGAGCTGGCCCTGCTCCACGGCGCTGCACACTTTGAGGACGATCGAGAGGTTCCCATGATAAAGACGTTTGACCTGAAATATTCGGATGACCGAATGTTCTTGAATAAAATGCGAGAGCTGCACAAATACACCTACTCCAAAATTTGCTCTGTACCTTTGGAATATAAGGACCACCTGTCCGACCAGATTTTACAATTCGTGGATGATGCGTTGTTCTGCACCTTGCAGGGCAACGACATTTTCCCCACGACGCGAAAGCAGTATGAGGTGCGGGATAAGTACCTCAAACGAGCAATCGACAACCTGAACGGATTGCAGCGGCCATTGTATGCGCTGTGGAACGTCATGTGTTACAGCGAAAATACGATGGACGAGTGGGCAGGGCAAATCAATGAATGCATCAAATTGCTTTCCGGTCTGCGAAGTTCCGATAGGAAACGCTTCGGAAAGTTGAAATGATGATTTCAATGGTGGCATATTGTTTTAGGCTTTGCCGGTGGTATTGGCTTCGCGATGCTTCGGTGTCCTACTCTACGCGCTTCTCCATTGTGTCCAGCGCCGGCTGGGCGGGCACCAACTTCGGCGCAACGTCCATCAGCGGCGTTCTGCCCCGGCTTCTTAGCTTAGTAGTAACCGTGCATAAAGGTGAAAATACCCAGAGAGTTAAGAAGGAATGTGCAACCATCCGTCTGTAAAGGCGGTAAATTGATGGCTGGCCTGATATAAGGCTGGCGCACCGTATCGGTGTCCCTGAGCAGACCGGCGGGACGATTCTTTCATGGCGGGGCCTGTGCATACCCCGTTTCATCACCGGTTTGCAAACCTGATTAGAGCGCACACTATAAGTAGCAGGAAGGGCGTAGATTCTTTGACCAATCGAGAACAAATCATGGCTAGGATAGAGCGAAGTAAAGCTCGGAAAGCCGCAAAACGAGAAGCGCGGGCGCGTGGGTCGTGGCGTGAGAACGGCAGCATTGATCTGGAGCTGCTGACCGTGGCCGCGAATGATGCCGCTCGCCGCTGCTGCTGGCATGGGAAACCGGTCCGGGAGCAGATAGAAACCGCGCTGGAGCCGCGCACTCCCTATGCGGAGCTGCGTATCAAAGCTCTGGACCGGGTAAAGAGCCGGGAACAGCGGTTGCAGGACGTGACACCGCTCGGAGACTTCCGCAGCGTGTTCACCATCCAAAATCTGATGAAGTCCTTGCAGAAGCGCCGGAAGGGCGTGGAGTGGAAGGGCAATGTGCAGCGCTTCATCTTCCACGCAATCCTGAAGCTGAAACGGTTGAAGGATTCGCTGCTGGCCGGAAAACTGAACGTGGATGCAACTATCCGCAGAATCATGTTGCATGAGCGCGGGAAGCTGCGCGAGATCCATGCAGTCATGATTGACTGCCGCGTTGTGCAGGGCTGCTATTGTGACAGCTGCCTTGTGCCGCTGACAGAGCGCACCCTGATTCGAGATAACCCGGCCAGCGTTAAGGGAAAGGGCGTCACAGATGCCCGGAACCGGCTGGCAATGTTCCTGAAAGAGCTGGCCGCGAAATACGGCAACGGCTTTTTCATTATGACCGGCGACTTCACAAAGTTCTTTGACCACCTCCGGCACAGCGATTGCCTGAAAAGATTCCGAGAAATCCGGCTTGACCGGATGCTTCAGGGCCTTGGCATGAAGATCGCCCGGATGTATCAGGAAAACGAGCTGCATGAAATTGCCGATGAAGCGGAACGGGCGGCAAAAGCGGAGCAGCTGCGCCGGCATAAAGGCATTGGTCTGACGCTGGGCAGCCAAGAATCGCAGACCATGGCGCTGGTTATCCCGAATGGGATTGACCATGCCGTCAAGGACAAGCTGGGCGTCCGGGCTTACGAGCGGTATATGGACGACACCATGGCTGCTGGCCCCTCGAAAGAGGAGCTGAGGCACGTTGGTCAGACTATCCAGAGTGAGGCGGCCGAGGTTGGGCTTTCGATGAACGCCAAGAAAACGGCAATCACAAAAGCCTCCAAGGGTATGAAGTTCCTGCAAATCTATTATAAGGTGACGGACACTGGACATCTTGTGAAGAACCTCGTGCGGGCTGGCATCGTCCGAATGCGGCGCAAACTGAAGAAGTTCGCAAGGATGGTTCAGCGCGGCGTCATGCGGCTGGACGATGCTTTCGCGTCGTTCTCTGCGTGGTTTGGCAACTCCTATCACGCCGACGCATACCGCACCAGAAAAGGAATGCTGTCCCTGTACTGGCGGCTGTTCCACGGATACCGAATGGAAGGAGTGTACGCATGATTTTTTATAAAATCCTTGCAGATGGCAAGGTGCTGGACGTCAATGACGTGTTTCTGCGCTGGCAGCCCAAACATGGCGTGATGCTCGTCTGCGACCCTGCAAAGGCAGAGTTCATCTGTCCGCGGGATTGCAGCGGGTACTATCATCCGTCGTGGCTCAATAAGCCGCCGGAGGGCGCTGTGTACGACGGCGAGATTGACGCCGAAGAAATCACCGAGGCTGAATATAGAGCGCTGCTGGAGCAGCTGGAGGCGGGCGGAACGGTGGTTAACCCGGAGCCTGACCCCGGCGGCACTGGCGGCGAGGATACCGGCACCGGTGACAATGAAACAAGCGACAGCGGCGGGCAGCAGAAACCCACCGTTGCAGATATGAAGCAGCTGGTCGATACCTGCGCAGACTTGCGGAAGCAGGTTCAGATGTTGACCGACTGTGTATTAGAGATGAGCGAGGAAGTCTATGGCTAAGTTGGCCGCCGACGTCCTTGCTCATTTTCTTTGCAAAATTTTAGGAAAGGAGGGTGTGCTTATGATGGCAATGCTGTGGGCGCAGCAGATCATGTTCGGCAAAAAGACTTTTGCTGAGGTTCCTGCCAAGCTGAAGAGCAAGGTTCGGGAGCTGCTCATTGATTCCGGCTGCGAAGACCTTGTCACTGAGGACTAAGCAGGGAGAAAACAGGAAAGGCGACTGCGTGAAGATATGCGGCCGCCTTTTTATTATGGAGGGCTGACCATTGAACATCGACGACATCAAGGAACTTTTTACAGCCGGGGGCGGGGCGCTCGTGGTCCTCCTGACCCTCGTGCAGATTTCGCCCATCAAGCTGAATCCGTGGAGCAAGCTGGCCCAGCTCATTGGCCACGCTCTGAACGCTGAGGTGTTGGAACAGCAGAAGCAGACACAGCAGAAGCTCGACGAACACATCAAAGTTGACGACGAGCGGAACGCCAACCTGCTCCGTACCCAGATTTTGAGGTTCAACGATGAATTGATCGACGACCGAAAGCACACCAAAGAACATTTCATTGAAGTCCTTGCCATCATCGACGATTACGAGGACTACTGCCGCGACCACCCGGATTACAAGAACAACCGCTGTACCCACGCGGTGGCGAACATCAGCAGGGTGTATGACGAAAGATTGCAGAAGCACGATTTTTTATAAGGAGGTATGAGGCGTGAGCGTTATCACCTATAAGCGCGGCGACGGAACAGCGCTGACCAAAGATTTTGTCCGGTCTGAGTTCGACTGCCCCTGTGGGTGCAGCACCCAGATGGTAGACCCTGAGCTGGCAGAAAAGCTCCAGCGCATCCGCACTGTGTTGGGCAAGCCTATCAAGATCACCAGCGGCTACCGCTGTCTGAAGCATAATCAGGACGTGAAAGGCGGCACGAACAGCCGCCACCGGTACGGCATGGCCGCTGACTGGCGGCTCAAAGACCGCAGCGTGAACCCGGTCGCGCTGGGCATCATCGCTCAGGCGGTCTGTTTCGGCGGCGTCGGCATCTACTGGTACGGCGGGAACGCGTTCTGTCATGCAGACACCCGCGGGGCTAAGGCAACGTGGCTGTGCGACGCGGCGCTGCACTATCCGTCCACCACCTACCTGAAGTTCATCCTGCCGACCATTCGCCGGGGCTGCACCGGTGATGCAAACCGGGCAGCGACGAAGATGCTCCAGCGCCTGTTGGAGCTGACCCCGGACGGCATCTTCGGTGAAAAGACCGAAACTGCCCTGCGGAAAGCGCAGGAGAAGCACAAGCTGGCCGTGGATGGCATCTGCGGTCCTGCATCGTGGCGGGCACTGTCCGGCGCGGACAAGTACCTTGCAAAGCTGTGAGGTGACATCTATGCAGGAACTTCACATCAATGTCAAGGCTGATGGACGCCATAAGCGCAAGAAACAGCGGTCACAGCGCGGTTTCATGGATAAAGCAGTAATCTATTGCCTGTTCATGTGTACTGTGCTTGACGCGGCTGTTTTGGCGCTGTACTGGCACAGCGTCACGGCCCCGGACAGTCTGGCTATTGCGGCCATGGCTGCGCCGTGGATGGTCGAGTTTGGCGCGATGGCGTCCATCAAGAACAAAAAGCCGAAGAACACCACCACCGACAACAACACTGAAAACGAAGGAGAATAATTATGGACGAACTCATGAAAACCGTTTTGACCGCCTGCATCCCCGCTCTGACCGTGGTTTTTGGCTGGGCCTTGAACAAGGCTGTCAGCATCGCAAACGGCTATATCAGCAACAAGTTCGCGCAGAGCTGCCTCCAGAATGCGGCAAACGCCGTGTTCAATGCCGTCCAGTACGTCAACCAGACCTACGTTGACGCGCTCAAAGAGGCAGACAAGTTCGACGAGGACGCGCAGCGCGTCGCCTACAACCGCGCACTGGCCGCAGCGAAGAAAGCTCTGACACAGGAGACCGTCACGTTCATCAAGGAAACTTTCGGCGACCTCGACAGCTATCTGAAGCCGATGATTGAGGCTCAGGTTCGCAGCCAGAAAGTCTATATGTGACGTTTTCGTGGCGTCACGCAAACATCAAGGAGGTATCTGTATGATTATCACAGGCATGGCCGAATACGAGAGCGTGTGCAAAAACGCGCTGGTTGAGTGGTACAATAAGAACCGCGAAACCAAAATCACCCTCGAAAACGTCTTTGTGGTGTGGGCTTGCAAGACGCTCCAGAACTACAAGGCCCTGCTGTCCACCACCGTGGCAGGGGATGGCGTCTATGCTGAGTACACCTACAACGGCGACAAGCAAGAGCTGTATGAGGACGTATACGGCAAACTGACCAACCGGTGTATCAAAGAGATGTGACCATTTTCGTGACTTCACGAAAATGGCTGCAACAAAAATTTTTTCTGAATCCATAGCATGAGCAAGGCTCCCTTTGACCAGCAACGGCCAGAGGGAGCCTTTTTTCTTTGCGCTGAGATAAAGCTCTTTTCGGGGTCAAAAATAAAAAACTGGGTCAAAAACTGGGTCAGAGCATAAAGAAAGACGCCGATTCTTAACGAATCAGCGTCTAAAAATGGTGGAGCGGGCAATGGGAATCGAACCCACCTCCTCAGCTTGGAAGGCTGATATACTAGCCGATGTACGATGCCCGCATATTCTATTTTGCCGGGATGCAAGCAGTATTATAGCATGATTCGCGGCAAATGTCCAGCATTTTTTGCCCAAAGTGCAGAAGGAGAAGAAACCTTTGCCGATGAGCTGGCGTTTGCCTGTTTACTTTGGAGCAGTTTTATTGTAAAATAGATAAGAGATAAAATCGGCGGCGCACAGCGCGGCCAAATCTGATACAGGTGGTGTATGTTATTATGGCATTGAAATATCAGCGTATCCTTCTGAAGATCAGCGGTGAGGCCCTCGGCGGAGAAAAGGGGACCGGCTTCGACGAGCCGACCATGGACGCGATCTGTGGAGGCGTAAAGAAGGCCCATGAGCTGGGCGTTCAGATCGGCATCGTTGTGGGCGGCGGCAACTTCTGGCGCGGCCGTTCCAGCGGCAAGATGGAGCGTACGCTGGCCGATAAGATCGGTATGCTGGCAACGGTGATGAACGCCCTGGCTGTCTCCGACAAGCTGGAGCAGCTGGGTGTGCCGACCGAGGTGTTCACCTCCATCACTATGCCGCAGGTGGCCCCGGCCTTCACCCGCAAGGAAGCTCTCCACGCAATGGAAGAGGGCAAGATCGCCATCTTCGGCGGCGGTACGGGCAACCCCTTCTTCTCCACCGATACGACAACTGCTCTGCGCGCCGTTGAGGTGAGTGCAGACATCATGTTCAAGGCCACGATGGTGGACGGCGTCTATGACAAGGACCCCCATAAGTACCCCGATGCCAAGAAGTACGAGACCCTTACCTTTACCAAGGTGCTGGAAGACCGTCTGGCTGTTATGGACGGCACTGCCGCCACCCTCTGCCGGGATAACAAGCTCCCCATCCTCGTGTTCGACCTGGCCGACCCCGACAACATCGCCCGCGCTGTGCAGGGTGAGAACGTGGGTACGCTGGTCTACGAGGGCTGAGCATACCGCCCCGCTTCCGACAATAGAATATGCCAGACGCCTTTTCGCGGCTGGTGAGAATTGATAACAAACAGGAGACAAGGACAATGAGCAGCAACACCAAGGCATTCGAAGACAAGATGAAGAGCGCAGTCGAACATCTGGAGCGCGAGCTGAAGACCGTGCGCGCAGGCCGTGCCAACCCCGGCGTTCTGGACAAGGTGACCGTGGATTACTATGGTTCGCCCACGCCCATCCAGCAGGTGGCTTCTGTGGCTGTCAGCGAGGCCCGCACCCTGACCATCACCCCGTGGGACCGCACTCTGCTGCGCGCCATCAGCAAGGCCATCCTGGCCAGCGATGTGGGCATCAACCCCATTGATGACGGCCAGACCATCCGTCTGAACTTCCCGGCTCCCACCGAGGAGCGCCGCAAGCAGCTGGCCAAGGAAGTCTCCAAGATGGGCGAGGAGGCAAAGGTCGCTGTCCGCAATGTCCGCCGCGACGCTATGGACAAGGCCAAGGCAATGAAGAAGGCTGGCGAACTGACCGAGGACACCCAGAAGACCATGGAAGAGGACGTCCAGAAGCTGACCGACAAGTACGTGAAGAATATCGACGCTGCCGTGGAAGAAAAGCAGAAGGAGATCATGTCCGTCTGATTCTGACTGCAAGCAAGCAGGGAGGTGCCGTGCGCTGAAAGAAGGTGCGCGGCACTTTTTGCCAGACTGAAAATAGAGGAATAAGATCATGGAACATCCAAAGGATTTTGCGAAGGGGCTGTCCATCGGCATCATCATGGACGGCAATGGCCGCTGGGCCAAGAGCCGCGGCCTGCCCCGCACCGCCGGCCACAAAAAGGGCGCACAGGTCTTTCAGGACATTGCGAACTACTGCGATGAGCTGGGTGTGGAGTCGGTGTATTTCTACGCATTCTCGACCGAAAACTGGAAGCGTCCCGCCGAAGAAGTGGGTGCTATCATGCGGCTGTTCGGCGAGTACCTCATCAAGGGCTTCGACTACAAGAACCGGAACATCCGCATCTGCTTCATGGGCGACCGCACTGCGCTGGACCCCAAGCTGCAAAAGCTGATGAACGAGCTGGAGACCGACTCGGCTTCCAAGACCGGTCTGACCGTCAACATCGCCGTCAACTACGGTGGACGGCCGGAGATCGTCCGGGCGGCCCAGAGTCTTGCGGCCAAGGTGGCTGCGGGCGAGATGAAGCCCGAGGACATCACGGAAGAGGCTCTTTCGGCCCAAATGTACACCGCCAGCCAGAAAGACCCCGACTTCATCCTCCGCCCCAGCGGAGAAAAGCGGCTCTCCAACTTCATGCTCTGGCAGGCAGCCTACTCGGAGCTGGTGGAGATGGACGTTCTGTGGCCTGATTTCACCCGTGATGACCTCGATGCCGCCATCATGGAGTTCAACCGGCGCTCCCGCCGCTTCGGCGGACTTTGAGCGCAGCAAACGATACGCAAGATGCCGCGCGGTGTGCGCGGCCCCCGGAGAGCGTCCGGTATTTCCTCAGGCGCTGACGCTGCAGACCCTGCCAGAGCAGGGGAGCGGCTCCCGGACGAAACAAAGGAGAACATGAAACTATGAAAACACGAATCATCACAGCCGTGGTGGGCCTGATCGTTCTGGCAGGCGTCCTGTTCACCTTCGATACGCTGGTGTTCAATCTGGTCATCGCGGCCATCACCCTCATCGCCCTGCATGAAATTTACTCTGCGCTGGGTTTTGAAAAGCAGGACTGGCCGTTGCTGGCCGTTCTGGTACCCTACACACTGCTCATCATGCTGTCGAGCTACAGCGTCTGCCGGGCGATGGTGATGCCCGCTTCCTTCCTTGTGGTGCTGTTCTATGCCATCTACCTTGTAGTGCGCAACGGCGTCATCAGCTACCAGAAAGCCAGCGGCCTCGCCATGTTTTCGGGCATCGTGATCTTCTGCTTCTACTCGTTCATCCGGCTCAAGGAGATGCTGCCGGTGGAGGAATATGGCTACGACGCCATCTTCTTCATCCTGCTCATCCTCTGCTTCGCCTGGGGCGGCGACACCTGCGCCTACTTCGCGGGCCGCGCCTTTGGCAAGCATAAGCTCTGCCCGGTGGTCAGCCCCAAAAAGACGGTGGAGGGCGCTGTGGGCGGCGTGCTGGGTACTATGGTATTCGGTGTGCTGGTCACGGTCATCTACTCCATCGCAGCAGACCGGATGGAAGAGTTCACCCGCTCCAATATTGGCGTATCCATGTATGTCATCATTGCGCTGCTGGCCTGTGTGGCTGCGGTGCTGGGCATCTACGGCGACCTGTTCGCCAGCGTGGTCAAGCGCCAGTGCGGCATCAAGGACTACGGCACCATCTTCCCGGGCCACGGCGGCATCCTTGACCGCTTTGACAGCGTGATGTTCATCGCGCCCTTCGTCACGATGGTGGTCATCGCAGCATTCTACGATTAAAATCAGCAGGAGGTAGATTCTTTATGGCCAAGAAAATCACGCTGCTGGGTTCTACCGGCTCCATCGGCACCCAGAGCCTTGACGTCATCCGTGCTCAAGGGTATGAGGTGTTCGGCCTGTCGGCCCACAGCCAGACGGATAAAATTTTGCAGCAGATAGAAGAATTCCACCCGAAATATGTTTGCATGACCAGTGAGGCCGGCGCCGAAAAGCTTTCGGCTGCGCTGGCAGGCCGCGCCGATGCACCCAAGCTCCTGACCGGCCCGGAGGGCCTGAAGACCCTCGCCGCGATGGACGGCCCGGACGTGGTGCTGAACAGCGTGGTGGGCATCGCGGGCCTCGGCGCAAGCCTTGCCGCCATCGAGAGCGGCCATGACCTCGCCCTCGCCAACAAGGAAAGCCTTGTCACCGGCGGCCATCTTGTCACTCAGGCTGTGGCGAAGCACGGCGTCAAGCTGCTGCCTGTGGACAGTGAGCACTCGGCCATCTTCCAGTGCCTGCAGGATAAGGAGAGCGCCAAGAGCCTGACCAAAATTCTGCTGACGGCCTCCGGCGGCCCCTTCTTCGGCATGAAGACCGAAGAGCTGCGGGGCAAGACCAAGGCCGATGCCCTCAAGCATCCCAACTGGAACATGGGTGCAAAGATCACCATCGACAGCGCCACTTTGATGAACAAGGGCCTCGAGCTTATTGAGGCTGTGTGGCTGTTCGGTCTGCCTCCGGAGAAAATTCAAATCGTTGTCCAGCGCCAGAGCATCGTCCACTCGGCGGTGCAGTACAGCGACAACTCCATCATCGCCCAGCTGGGTGTGCCGGATATGCGCATCCCCATCCAGTATGCGCTGACCTATCC
>OGLT01000142.1_pt1 | contig 68052 bp, 48 predicted proteins | sample 1572911 | NCBI WGS metagenome assembly OGLT01 (sample SAMEA2582014, study PRJEB24529) | metagenome | biome: Human gut stool | place: China | collected 2011 | reverse complement strand
GAACGGTTTGGTTGGGAATGTAAGGACGAAAATGTAACTTTGCCATAACGAAAAAACTGATGCCTAAAGTTACATAAACTTTGGGTAATAACAAAGCCCGGGCTTGGGAAAGTCTGGGCTTTGCGCATAAAAAAAGGTTGTGCCAGCATTTTGACACAACCTCCTAAAATCGGATTATCCTATAATACGATGATAGACTCAAAAATTCAATGCTCCCGTCGCCCGCAGATATTCCGTTTCGTAGATTTTATATTGGGTTTGCGCCTCGATCAGATTGCTTTCGGCCTGTTGCCATTGCGACTGGGCATCCAAGAGATCGGTCAGCGGAGCCATCGACGCCGCATAACGGTTGCGCATCACACGCAGGTTTTCGTCCGCCTGCCGCAACCCTTTCTCTGCCGTATGAATCAGCTCGTAACCGTCTTGTACATTACGGATCGCCTGTTGCACCTCGATATTGAGCAGACGGGTGTTTTTTTGCAAGTCGAGTTCTGCATTGCGCAGTTCGTATCGTGCTTTGCGAACTTTTTTGCGGCTTTCGCCCCAATGGAAAATCGGGATCTTTACCGAAAGCATGGCCAATCCCATGCCGTCACGGTACTTCTGCGAATAGGGAACCATCGTTCCGCCGCCGGCATCGGTCATGCCTTTGAGTTCGAGATTGCCGAAATAGGAGTAGCCGACCGACAGCCCGACGGTGGGCAGCATATCGGCACGTGCCATGCGGATTTGCTCTTTCCCGGCTGCCACCTGCTTTTCGAGCAGGTGCAGTTCGGGACGGGCTGCCGTTTCCGCCGAAAGTCGGTCCGGTTGCGAAATGACGAAAGCCGTATCGGTAGCCTCTATCGCCGTATCGAAATCGGCGCCTACGATCCGACAGAGCGACATGCGGCACAGATCGGCTCCGCTGCGTACCTTTTGCAATTGATAACGGATGTCGCTGCGTTTGGCTTCGATACGCAGCAGCTCGTTTTCGGTTGCCAGCCCTGCCGCAAGCGCCGTTTCCGTTTGGCGGTAAAGCGTATCCATCTGCGCATGATAACTCTCCAACATACGCGCTTTACGTCCGACGGCAATATAAGTCCAATAAGCATTGTCGGCCTCGACAAGCACGTCCATGCGTGTCATACGAAGCTGTTCGGCAGCAGTCTCTTCACCGATACGGGCCAGCCTATGCCCGACCGTGATTTTACCTCCCGTATAGATAGGTTGCGTCAGATTGACTCCGGCCATATACGTGCCGCGCATACGCAATTCCATTCCCATCATGTCGATATCGGGAAGTGCATAAGCACCCATTGCCGATCCTTCGATTTTCGGGAGAAAAGCCGTTTGCGCTATTTTCCGGTCGAGTTCAGCCTGCCGGAGCGCATTGTCCGACTTTTGTAATTCTTCGCTATGTGCCAATGCCATTTCGCGGCATTCTGCCTGCGAAATCCGGAGCGTTTGTTGTGCCGAAACTCCGGACAAGGAGCATAGAGCGACACAACACAAAATAACTATATTTCTCTTATTCATTTGATTATCCGTTTTATATGTTAGCAGGTTTACGAATGCGGAACATTGCGGCATAGAACAGCGGCAGCAGGACGAGCGTGATAATCGTACCGACCGTGAGGCCGCCCATGATCGTAATGGCCATCGAGCTGTACATCGGATCGCCGACGAGCGGAATCATGCCGACGATGGTGGTCAGCGAGGCCATCAGAACAGGTCGCACACGCGAAACGGTAGCCTCGACGATTGCCGTGTAGGGAGCCGCCTTCTCTTCGGTTTGGAGGCGATTGATCTCATCTACAAGCACGATGGCATTCTTGACCATCATGCCGACGAGCCCCATCATTCCGATAATGGCCATAAAGGTCATTGGCTGGCCACTCAACAGCAGCGAAGGGGTAATGCCGCAGAAGACGAACGGCAGGCAGAGCAGAATGAGGATTACCTTGCGCCAGCTATTGAACAGCAGTAGCAGAATCGCCAGAATGAGGAAGATCGTGATCGGCATGTATTTCATCAGATTCCCGATCGACTCCGCCTGCACTTCCCCCTCTCCGGTCCAGCGCATCGTGTAGCCTTCGGGCAGCGGGATGGCTTCGATTTCATCCTGAATCGAAGCGACGACTTTGGCGGGTGTGGCCTCGTCGCAGTCGGGATTCGGATCGCACTCCGCCTCGATCACACGCCGTCCGTTCAGACGCAGTACGAGGTCTTCGTCCCAATCGAGCCGCAGGCTATCGACGACGTTGCCGAGCGGCATGGCACGAAATACCTTGTCTTGCAATTCGCTCATCGCCTTGCCTCCGGCAAGCGCTCCTTGCAGCTCTTCGTTCGACAGGTGCATATTCATCATGCTCCAGACGGGAATCTCTTCGAGGTTTCGGATACGGCTGCCGTCGGCGTTACGTACCTGCAAGTTGAGCGAGATCATGCGTTCCTGATCGTTCAGCGTACCGACCGTCATTCCGTTCGTGGCGGCTAACAGAGCATTGGCTACGTCTCCGCGTTCAATCCCCGAACGCCGGGCATCTTCCTGCATGTATTTCGCCACGAGCGCTTTACCTTTAGGCTTCCAATTGTTTTGTACCGAATAGGCATCCACATAAGGCGAGCGTCGCATGATGTCCTCGGCTTGGGCGCTCAACTCGCGCAGTACTGCCGGATCGGGACCTGCGAACTCCACCTCGACGGTATGCGAAGTCGTGATCGAGAAATTGTATTTGCGAATGCGGACATAGGCTTCGGGAAACTCCTCGCGCAGTCGGCGGCGGATGTCCGGGATTTGCTCCAGCACGGTATTGTAATCCTTGCAGTCCACGATCAACTCGCCGTAGCAATCGCCGCCCGAAGTCATCGGACGCACCAGACAGTAGAGTGCCGGGGCGTTGCCTTGGCTGATGGCCACTCGTTCGATGTCGGGATTGTCCGAAAGTCGATCGCTCATCTCCAGCAATCGGTCGCGCACTACGCTGGCATCGGTAGCCGCAGGAAAGAAACACTCGACGACGAACTGTTTGTAGTCGAAATCGGGAAAGAAAAGATTTTTCACCTTCGCCATTCCGAAAATACAGAATCCCAACAGGGAGAATGCCACAACGATAGTCGTCTTTTTATAGCCGACCAAAAAACCGATGGCTCGGCGAATGAAGCGGTGTACGGGCGAGTTCATGACCGCCACGGAACCGTTCTCGGCCATTTTCTCCCGCTTCGGCAGCCATGATTTGGCGCAGACGGGAACTTGTACCAAAGCCAACACCCAACTTGCCAGCAGGCTGACGCACAATACTAAGAAGAGGTCTCCGGCATACTCTCCCGATGTGTCGGGCGAAAGATAGACCCCCAGAAAGGTCGAAGCGGCGATCACGGTCGCACCCAACAGCGGCATGGCCGTATTGCGTCCGATGCGGTAAAGATAGGTTTTCGGGCCGAGACCTCGTTTCTTGTCGATCAGAATACCGTCCATAATCACGACGGCATTATCCACCAGCATACCCATCGCCACGATGAACGCACCGAGCGAGATACGTTGCAGCGTCGTGCCGCAGACGAGCAGGATCGGGAACGACACGGCGACCGTCAGCACCAGTCCGAACCCGATAATCACTCCGCTGCGCAATCCCATCGTGAATATCAACACCAGAATAACGATGGCGACCGATTCGACGAGGTTCCACATAAAGGAGGAGATCGCCTCATCCACCTTGTCGGGTTGGAAAAAGATTTTCTCGGTCTCGAACCCGACGGGAACATACTTCATCGCCTCGGCCAGCCGGGCATCGACCGCCTTGCCCACATCGGGGACGATGGCCGACTCCTCCATCGCTATGCAGATGGGCAGCGCCGGCTTTCCGTTCACGAAAAATCCGTTCCGCTGCGGTTCGGCATAAGCCCGTTCTACACGGGCGATATCGCCGAGACGGATGCGTTTTCCGTCCAGCGTTCGGATCAGCAAATTGCGAATATCCTCCTCGTTTTCGACTGCTGAATCGACGTAGAGTGCAATCTGCTCGTCGTCGCTGCGGTATTTTCCCGCATCGACCGTTTTTCCGGCCGCCTGCAATGCGGACATGATTTGCGTGGGAACGATTCCGTTACGGGTAATCTGCTCTTTGGAAAGGATGATGTTGATTACCTCGTCGCGGTTGCCTATGATGTTGATACGCTTGACACCTTTCACGTCGAGCAGCTCGCGGCGGAGGTATTTGGCGTATCGGTACATTTCGGGATAGTCGTATCCGTCGGCTGTCAGTGCATAGAAAATACCATATACATCCATCATATCATCCACCACAACCGGAGTGTAACACCCTTGCGGAAGACGCGAAGCAGCATCGTTCACTTTACGGCGCAGCAAGTCGAAATGCTGCTCCAGCTCCTTTTCCAGTACGGTCATCTGAAACTCGACGGTGAACATCGCGGAACCGTTCCGGCATTCGGTCTTTACTTTTTTTACATTGGGAAGCGCCCGCAATTCATCCTCCATCAGTTGGGCTACTTTCAACTCCATCTCGTGGGCGCCGGCTCCCGGCCACGCGACTCCCACCATCGCTTGTTTGGCGGCGACGGCAGGATCTTCCAGTTTGGGCATCTGCACGAATGCCAATATGCCGGCGATCAATATCGCCGCCATGAACGACCAGAAAAGTATCGGCCGTCGCATGAAAAATTCGGTCATCTTCATTACAGCAATCCTCCTACGTTGGTTTCACTCTGTTTCTCGACGACACGCACACGTTCTCCCTCCCGGAGTACATTCACCCCGGCCCAGACGATACGCTCCGCACCCGTCACACCTTCGACGACGACGGCACGGCCTTCGGCATCCGTTCCGTTCAGCACGACAGGTCGCTTGGATACGGTGGAATCCTGCTTGAATACCCATATGCACGGTTTATGTTCGTCACGGTCTTGGAAGACGGCGCACAACGGTACGGCGAATCCGAGAATGGAAGCCGTATCATCCGCGACAACGATCCCGATTTCGGCATTCATGCCCGCCGTCAGTCGCTTATCGGGTTGTTCCATAAAAATCAGGCGCAATTGGTAGAGCTGATTGCCGTCGGCTTTGGGCGTGATGCTCGACAACTTCATCGGCAATTCCTCTTCGATACCCGCCACTTTACAATAAAAACGGGCGAAGCGGTCGCGCTGTCCGTACTCGCCGACCGGAATATCCGCTACCACCTCCATGTGCGATACATCCAAGAGCGTAAACAGAGCCGTTCCCGCATCGACCATCTCCGCCGGAGAGAAATTCACGCTCTGCACGTATCCGTCCGTCGGAGCGTAGAGTTTCGTGTAGTCGAGTTTGTTCTTGTTGGTTTGCAACTCCACGCCCAACTGTTTCAATCCGGCAACGGCCTTTTCGTAATCGTTGGCCGATACGCTCTTCTGATCGAAAAGCTGTTTCGTGCGTGCAATCTCGTCTTCGAGTTGGTCATACTGAATTTGCAAGGCTTCGACGCCTAACCGATAGTCGGCGGCATCCAGCTCGGCGAGCAATTGTCCTCGACGAACATAGTCGCCCTCTTGCACATGGATACGCTCGATTTGTCCAGCCGTCTTGAATCCGAGGCTGATCGTATGCGCCTCGCGGACGATGCCCGGACGGTTTATGACATGAGTGGATTCCAACAACACGGGTTCGGTCAGCACAACGCTTCGTATCCCGGAATTTTCGTGCGATGTTCCGCCGCAGGCGCAGAGCGTTCCCGCAACGATAGCCATTGTAATCAATCTTTTCATTGTTCCGATTTATTTTTCAGTGATTGTTCTTTATTTCGCTGCAAAGTTCCCGATTTATCCGATAAGCTGTATTTTCTAATAGAATACTATTTTGTTCTAATGGATAACAAATAGAACCAATATTGAAATAAATATCTAAATTTGCTCTCCGAAAGGTTAAATATGAAGATATGAAACAGGCTTATTTGGACTTGGATATTATCCGGCTTTCCGGAATGTATGAAACTGCCCATTTGGACAAACAGTTCATTCTCCTCGATAACTTCGATGAAGTCGCAGACGAGGACGATACGGATATTTTATTTGTAAATCATCCGACCAAAATCTCTTTTACGATTGCGATTTTTTGTCTGGCAGGACGGATGTCGTTTCAAATCAACTTGCAGGATTTCGAACTTCGGGCCAATGATCTGCTGGTCCTGTCGGAGGGAGCCATCGGAGAATACCGGGGTATGAGCGACGATACGCGGATTGCCGTGATTGCTTTCGCGTCCGAATACTTCCGGACCGCTCTCGAAATCGAGGCAACGATGTCTCTACAACGAAAACTCTACGCTTCGCCCCTTTGCCATTTGACGAACAAAGCGATGGAGGAGTCGATAGCGATCTACCGTTTGATGAAAGCGAAAATCGCGGAAACGGACAATCCGTTTCGCAAAGGGGCTTTATTGGGGTATACGCAGGTACTTACCTACAACGGTTACAAACACCTGCTCGCATCCGCTCCCGACGGTAAGAAACCGAAAGAGAATGCCAGCCGACAACAGGAACTTTACACGCAATTTATCCATGAAGTGCAGAAAAGCTACACGAAAGAGCGCAGTATTTCCTATTACGCGGAAACATTGTGTGTTACCCCAAAATATCTATCGCAAGTCATTCATAAGGTAAGCGGCCGTTTTGCAAGCGATTGGATTACCGATTTCGTTATTCTCGAAGCGAAAGCCCTGCTTAAAAGCCGCAAATATACCATACAGCAGGTGGCCGATATGCTGAACTTCGCCAATCAGTCTTTCTTCGGAAAGTATTTCAAGGATAAAGTCGGATGTTCGCCCTCCGAATACCAAAAGGCGTAAATAAAACAGCAACGGCATTTTGCCACTACCGACCGTCGTTTTTACCCAATCGCCCGACTTCGGAGGAGCGATTGTTCCCCGTCAGGGCAAGGCTTTTGAGAGTAACTCAAAAGGTATCGAGTTACTCGATACACACCTTGCTATGTTCCGACGAACATAAAATCCGCCTTCGGGCAGATTGCGGGAGAACCGATTTCAACCGCAGCATAAAGCCGAGCGATTCGTCTTGTCGCTTGGATGCAAAGCCGAGGCTTCCGAGACGACTTTTCAAGAAGCAAAAACGCCAAACGTCACCATTCCGACAACACTACTGCCATTTCAGGCAGAAGCTATACAACCGATATTTTCTTACCGTAGAAACCAATGTACGACCATCAGGCTGGACAGCCGAAGGTCGGCAGGAACAGACCGATAAGTAGCCGAATAATCCGAGCGGCATACGCACGTTGGTCGGTTCCGACGTTGGGCTATTGGGCGAAATATCCGTCCGGTTCTATGGCTCTGCACGGATTAACGTCCAACACTGCGTACCTGCTATTGTCGGCAAGAGCGGGTTCAGTATGCGACCAACACGACGCCAAATTGTGCCATACAGACGCCACAAGCTGCCAGAAGCCCCGGACAGTAGGCAGGTGCGGAAGGGATTGAGTAGATTTGCCGCAAATCTTAAAAATCGTAGGACATGGAAATAGTTATCGTAGAAAAGAAAACCTTTGAAGCGCTCCTTTCCGGTGTGGAGACGCTCGTGGGAAAAGTCGGCGCGTTATGTCGCCGTTGCAATGACAAGCAGATGCAGAAATGGCTCGACGGGCAGGAGGTGTGCCGCCTGCTGCGCATAAGCCCCCGCACGCTGCAATCCCTGCGGGATAATCGGACAATCGGCTGTACGCAAATCAACCGGAAATTCTATTACAAGCCGGAAGAGATAGAGAGGCTCATGCCCATAGCCGGACAGTTCAGGGATGGCTCCGGCTAATATTTATTTTTACCAACCGCTAAATCCACAGAAAAGATGAATGACAGTAACGTAATCACGTCGGAGGACGGACGCATCGCGTTGGCATTACACGCCTTGAAGAGATGTACGAAAGAGGTAGATAAGCTCACGGACGGATTTCATCCGCCGCTCGGAGGAGAACGATACATGACCGACAAGGAGGTGATCGCCCGCCTGAAAGTCAGCCGCCGCACCTTGCAGGAGTATCGTACCGAACGCAAGATACCCTATATCGTGTTCGGCGGCAAAGTCCTCTATCGGGAATCCGACATCGAGAAGATGCTCGCGGAAAACTACCGCAAGGCAATTCTCTGAAAACGAAAACGGGCAGGTGGCGAAGCCTGCCCGTTTCCTTGCTTGTCCGGTTCAATTCGGAAGCCCGTCCTTATACCGAATGACAATCGGAGGTGTCGTGCGTCGGGGTGCGGTGGCTGTCTTTACCAGCCACTTTCTGAAAACCGACGCAGGGTAAGTATTCAACCGGAACGCGAGGGCTACGACGACCTCCATGTTATATACGTCCGCCCGATTGCCGCTGTCCAGACGGATACACGTGCAGACCTCGTAGTCGTGCAGGACGTTTTCTTTGAAGATGGCTTTGATACCTGTATGTACCGCTCCGGCGGTTGTGCCGAATAATTCGACTATTTCCGGCAGCGTCATCCATACGCTTGCCGTATCGGTCGGTATATTCAATCTGCCCTGCTCGTCTATCGTGATTATTTCTCTTTTCATCGTATTCTGTTTTTAAGTTCATTAAATCGCTTGACAAATAAAGCTCTCCATCTGCTCGATCCGCTGCGCGAGTTTCTCCATATCGCGGCTCACTTTCTCGGCTGTAATCTTTGCATAGATTTGCGTCGTGCGGATGCTGCGGTGTCCCAACATCTTCGAGAGCGTTTCGATAGGTACGTCGTTCGACAGGCAGACCGTCGTGGCGTAGGTGTGGCGGCTCATGTGCCACGTTACGTTTTTCTCGATACCGCATCTCTTCGCTATGGACTTAATGCTGTTTTTACAATTATTGTAACACGGAACGGGCAGCAACTTGTCTCCTTTGTCCATACCGTCGTATTTCTCGATGATATGCTTGGCGACATCCAACAGTCGGATATTCGTTTCGACACCCGTTTTCTGACGGTTGGTATTCAACCACAAATGCCCGTCGAACGAGGTTTGCAGATTCGCTTGGGTAAGGTTCGCCATGTCCGTCCAGCTCAATCCCGTAAAGGTGCAGAAGATGAACAGGTCGCGAATCAATTCATAGCTTTTCTTCTTGAATGTGCCATTGATTAAGAGTGTAATTTCCTCTTTGGTCAGAAAGCCCCGTTTGGTCTCCTCTTTGGTGATGTTGTACGCGAAGAACGGATCGCGCTGCAACAAGCCGTTATTAACGGCCATATAGATAATCTTCCGAAACGGCATCATATACGACCAGACCGTGTTGTTGCAGTGATTCTTTTCCACTCGCAGGAACAACTCGAAGTCCGTGATGAATGCCGGAGTAAGTTCTTTGAGCGCAATGTCGCTGACCTTGTACCGCTTTTCGACGAACTCCGCGAGGTGTTTGTACACGACGCAGTATTTCCAATAGCTGCGCAGGCTTTTGAGTTTGCCAACCTGCTTCTCGTAATCCTCGTTGTGCTGGCGGAATACGGCGAGCAGTGTCTCGTGGTTCATACCTAATCCTAAATAGGCATTGCGAACTTTCTCGGCGGTAACGTAGTTGTCGCGGTCGCTGATCTGCTGATAGGCTTGGTTGATACCCACACGAATCTTATCCAACATCCGGTTGGTCTCTTGCGCCACGATGCTGCGACCGGAAACGCGGCCCGACTTTACGTTCCACGATTTCTCCTCCACGTCCAATTTACAACTGAATTGAGCGATTTTGCCGTTTACGGTAATACGGCACATAACCGGAATAAGCCCGTTCTTTTTCGGGGCATTGCGTTTTAGATAAAACAAAACTTTGAATGTCGATCTCATAACTCTACAATTTTTTGGTTACAAAATTATTCCTTGTAGAGCTGTTCTTCGATACGCAAATTGCAGCATATCAACGCAATCGCACCCGAAACAAAGCTTTTTTCGCCTCCCTCTGCCCGAATTTCGGAAATTCGGCTATATTTGCAAGCGGAACAAGGCGAACAGAGCTTGTATTTCAGCGCTTTGAAACCTTCCCAGAACCGTCTTTACCATTCGGAACAGAGTAACGGGATAGTAACGCAACTCCGGTTTCAGTTGGCTTTTCGATGGCTTCGGTTTGGCTGCGACAGCGCAGTCAGTTACTCTCTAACCCCCTTGTTTACAACCTTCTTGCGCCAATCCGCTCCCATTCTCGTTTTTTATCCTTATCTTTGCTACATGAAAGAATATCGACTGACTGATTGGTTGCCCACAACCAAAAAAGAAGTGGAATTGCGTGGATGGAACGAACTGGACGTTATTCTGTTCAGCGGAGATGCTTATGTGGACCATCCTTCTTTCGGGGCTGCCGTCGTGGGACGCATCCTCGAAGCGGAAGGCTTGCGTATAGCGATTGTGCCTCAACCCAATTGGCGAGACGATTTACGTGACTTTAAAAAGTTGGGACGTCCCCGCCTATTCTTCGGTATCAGTGCCGGCTGCATGGACTCTATGGTCAATAAATATACGGCGAACAAGCGTCTTCGTAGTGATGATGCCTATACACCGGATGCCCGTCCGGACATGCGACCGGAATATCCGTCCATCGTTTATACCCAAATCCTGAAGAAACTCTATCCCGACATTCCGGTTGTTTTGGGAGGCATTGAGGCAAGTATGCGCCGATTGACGCACTACGATTACTGGCAGGATAAAGTACGCAAAAGCATCCTCGTAGATAGTGGAGCCGACTTACTGATCTATGGAATGGGAGAAAAGCCGCTTGTGGAACTGGCAAAAAGAATGCAGCAGCAGGCTGATACCGGCTTGCCCCTGCAACGTGACATCCCACAAATAGCCTATCTTTGCAAGACAGTGGAATTTGTGCCGGAAGAAGGAGATATCCGCCTTTACTCTCACGAAGAGTGCCTGAAAGATAAGAAAAAACAAGCTGCCAACTTCCGCCATATTGAAGAAGAGAGCAATAAATATGCAGCCTCACGCATCACACAGGAAGTGGATGACCTGACCATCGTTGTCAATCCGCCTTATCCTCCGCTGACGGAAGCAGAACTTGACCACTCCTTCGACTTGCCCTATACCCGGTTGCCTCATCCCAAATACAAAGGCAAACGTATTCCGGCTTATGACATGATTAAGTTTTCCGTTAATATCCACCGCGGCTGTTTCGGTGGCTGTGCTTTCTGTACCATCTCGGCGCATCAGGGAAAATTCATTGTCAGCCGTAGTAAAGAGAGCATCTTGAAAGAGGTGAAAGCATTAATGGAGCTCCCTGACTTTAAGGGATACCTGAGCGACCTTGGAGGCCCTTCGGCCAACATGTACCACATGAGGGGAAATGATGAAGCTCTTTGTAAGAAGTGCAAGCGCCCGTCATGCATTCATCCCAAAGTATGCCCGAATCTGAACAGTAGTCATCGCCCATTGCTTGATATTTACCATGCTGTGGATGCACTGCCCGGCATCAAGAAGTCATTTATCGGAAGTGGTGTACGCTATGACTTATTATTGCACCGGAGCAAAGATCCGGAAACCAATAAAAGCACTGCTGAATATACCCGTGAGTTGATAGCCCGACATGTCAGTGGACGTCTGAAAGTAGCTCCGGAGCATACCAGCGAACGAGTGCTGAGCATCATGCGCAAACCTTCATTCAGTCAGTTCCAGGAATTCAAAAAGATATTCGACCGCATCAACCGCGAAGAAGGATTGCGGCAACAGCTTATCCCCTACTTCATCTCCAGCCATCCTGGCTGCCGGGAAGAAGATATGGCAGAACTGGCCGTCATCACCAAACGTCTTGACTTCCAACTGGAACAGGTACAAGACTTTACCCCTACCCCAATGACTGTGGCCACCGAAGCATGGTACACCGGCTTCCACCCTTATACTCTGGAACCTGTATTTAGTGCCAAAACTCCACGGGAAAAGTTGGCTCAACGTCAGTTCTTCTTCTGGTATAAACCGGAAGAACGGAAGAATATCATCAACGAATTGCGACGCATCGGACGACAAGATTTGATTGACAAACTATATGTAAAACGATAAATACGAATCAGGCATGAAAAAATTAATCATTTTCCTTATTGTCTCCCTGAGTTGCACAAACTCACTCTTACAAGCACAAGATCGTTTACCGCAAGACTTCAGTATATCATTGGGAGGAGGACTGACCTTGCCGTATGTAGATGGAAATCGTAATGACTTCTTTAACAAGAACGGAAATCGTGCGGGATATAACCTGACGACTGAAGGACGCTATTACTTCATGCCGAATTTCGCTTTGGGACTTCAGTATGATTACCTGAGAATTGCTCATTCTCCGGATAAGATGCATTTACATTACATACATCCCAACATCACCTACCGTTACTTATGGAGCAATGGCAATCAAGGCGCTTTCCTATCATTCGGTATCGGTTATATGAACTACGAGGAGCGTACATACCAGAGAAATACCAAGAAAGGATTTCTTTTCAATAGAGGATATTGCGGCCTGTCAATCGGCATGGGTTACGAATTCTATATTTCGAAAAAAATATCCGGAGTATTTCGTGCCGACATTCTGACGGCCGACTGGTTTGCCAATCCTGATGCCCGACTTTACAATCCGGATGATTATGATGACGGAATAGATCACAGCTGGTTTAAGAACAATATTACGTTCTTCAATATAGGTTTTGCCATACAGTTCGGACGATAACAGAATTTCCCGCCAACCCATAAGAAAAATATCCCCTTCCACATCCATAAAGTTCTATTCATAGAGAAACGTATGGGTATGGAAGGGAATTCTATTACTTAATCAGTTTGTATAATTCGCTGCCAGCCAACAGGAAAGCACCTACACCATATACATCAGTAGCATCACGTCCTGCAGCCTTGGGAGCAGCCCCTACAGGTTGTATATATCCCAACTTTCCGCCTGTATGTACGGCTTTGACCAGCGACTTCCAACCTTTTTCAAGCACAGGCTTATAAGTACGTTTTGCCAGGTATTCATTTCTGAGTCCCCACGCAATTCCATAGCACATAAAAGCAGAACAACTATTTTCAGGCATATCGTAAGAATCCGGATCCAGCAAGCTTGTGCGCCAGTCACCGCCCTCGCATTGGGTTTTACGTACAGCCTCAGCCATTTTCACAAACAGTTGAATATAGTAGTTACGCGAGTCACAATCTATTGGGAGATTATCTATAATCAAAGGAAGTCCGGCAAATACCCAACCGTTACCACGTCCCCAAAATTGTTTGGCTCCGTTCTTCTCACGCATAGGAATTCGCTTATTGTCCCTATAAAAAAGTGAATATTCTTCATCATACAATGAATCTACACATTCTTTATATTCACTATTCATATAATTCAAATAAACATCATCCCCTGTCATTGTATACAGAGCCGCATATACCGGCGGTGCCATGAACAATGCATCCGCCCAAGACCAGCGTTCCAAAGTTCCCACTGCATCCGTTTTCAACAAAGGGGCTTTCGAAGGATGAGTTGCCACATAATATGCCCGCTCCATCACCGGCTGCAACATCCGTTTATCTCCCAGTTTGCGGTACATTTCAATAAATGCCTGTCCCACACAGATATCGTCTGCATGATAAACACGATCCCACATATTCCAATTGTATTTCTCACCAATTTCACGTACAAAGTCATAACATGTCTCATTACCGGATACCTTCCCCCATTCGGTCATCCCCCGGTATAATGCACCGTTTGTCCAATCCAAGGGATGATGTTTCACCTCTTTTTGATGATTGATCTGCCATTTGGCTACTGCATCGCAGACTTTCATAATATCAGCTTTCTTCATGTCAGCTGAAAACTGCTGAGCATATAAGCTACAACCTACTGAAAACAAAAACAGAACTAAAATTTTCTTCATGGTTTTAAATAATTTATTATTCAACTTCGAGCGCCGGTACATTCTGGTCGGCTCCCGGATATCCTAAATTCTGATTAATACGACCTCTGGAATTAGAAGCAATCGCATTCTCCGGTACAGGCCATAATATATGATAAGGCTTAATAGTATAAATATTGATGCCATTATGATTGATCTTTTCACGGAAGAAGTTATTATATCTCATCATTCGGTCATAGTAATAATTCTTCTCTGAAATATCGCTAAGTGAATACCCATTCAATCCCTTTTCTGCCATGATAAAAGCCACACGAGTCAATTCCGTCTTTCGAGGTTCTTCAAAAAACAATTCCCTAGCACGCTCATCCAGTATATATTCAATGGTTACTTGCTGAGAGTTTGTTAACTCTGCTGCATTAGCACGCATCCGGATTTTATTAATATCATTCATGGCTGCATCCAGATTTCCTTTCCAATAATAAGCTTCAGCTCTCAGTAAATAAGTCTCAGCCAAACGGAATACATACCAATCCGTATATCCTCCCTGAGGAGTATCAGGTTTATTATCTTCAGGTACAAAGGTCTTGTAATGCATCATCGGACTCCAAGCATAGATAGTATCTACACAATACTTTTTTTGTAAAGGTTGACCATAATATTTAGATGCCGGATTATTATAGACCATATCCTCCATATTCAACCAATTAGGAGCTGTATGACGATAATCGTCTTTGGAATCCCAAACTTCATAATTAAAATAATTAGTCGTTCTGACTCTACCGATGCCACGTCCCACTTGTCCTATTTGGGGCTGCCCCGCCGCTTTGTCCATTGTGCCACGTTTACCATCCGGATCATTGTTGGTATTTGCATTCCACCAGCAAGGTACAAGATCTCTCATCCGATAAGACCCGGTAGAAGTTCCCCCTTCCGTCAATCGTTTATCCTCAACCAGGAAGATGCCTTCCAGATTTTCAGAAGAATTGATATTTTCCCGATTAAAAAGATCACTTATTATATTATATTGAGCATCCGATATATTGACCCCGAATCTTTTTTCCATCAGTTTATGTTGACTATGATCTATGACAGCAGTAGTAGCAGCGACAGCTCCGTCAAAATCACAACATGCCAAACATATTTTAGCCAGCAGATGATTTCCTGCTGCCTTGGAAACAGCACCATGAGGAGCACTCTCCGGCAGATAGCGGGTGGCAAACATCATATCTTCTCGTAAACGTCTCAAAATGCTACTACGTGTATGTGAATAGAAATCTAATTTAGGAGTTGTGACTTCTTTATCAATAAAAGGTACATCTCCAAACTGATTCACCAGTTTATAATACCAATAAGACCTATGAAAATACCCTTCAGCCAGAATTGTATTTTTATCATTTTCAGTAATCTCATCCGCAGCCTGTACACGAGATATTATTGTATTTGCTTTCTGAATAGCACTATAGCCTTTACTCCAGAAAGTACCAATCTGAGAATCTCCATAAGCACCCGGCTTCAGCTGAATCTCAAAGTTTTTTAAAGTTTGAGCAACGATATTGCCAGCTACAGCAACATCAGAAGTCATCAATTCTGTGCAGGCATAAGAATTATTACCTATAAACTCCGGACGTATCATGGCGCGACAAGAAACCAAAGCACCTTCTAATCCTTCTTTCGTCACATAAGTATTTTCAGGAGAATAGAATGACAAAGGTTCCGGTTTTAGCCAATCATTACAAGAAACCAAACATGCAGTACACAAAAATGCAGAGAATGCATAATGTACCTTCCTTAATATTATTTGTGTTTTCATATCTATACTTTTATAATGAGAAATTAATACCAAAAGTAAACGTACGCGGTGCCGGAGATAAGGATTCCGGATCCCAATAATTCCATCCAGTTATCAATAAAGGATTAGAAATGTTGATATAAACACGAGCATTGGAGACGCTCCATTTAGAAGATATTTTATTAGGTATTCTATAAGCTAACGAAACTTCTTGTAAACGTACATACGAACGGTTTTTATAAACATTGAATGACGGAGATTTCGTATTCGAACCTAAACGTGCAAATTCATTCGTAGGATTCTCCGGAGTCCAATAATCATATTTATAAGCATTTACGCGGTCATAATAATAATCCGTGGGATGAGCATAATGACTATTAGAAGACTTATGTCCAAGATCTGAGCGAATAAAGAATGAAAAATCCACGCATTTAAAGAACTCCATCGTATTACCAATACCGAATGAAAAACGAGGACGCTTATGTCCTTGAAATACTTTATCATCTTCCGGTAGATATTCTCCGTCATTATTTACATCCCATATCTTAAAATCACCCGGTTCTTTACCATACTTGGCAGCCTCTTCACGTTCATTCTCTTGCCATACTCCCAAAATTTTATAATCATAAATTTCATCTAAAGCATGTCCAATATACCATCCATTCTGAATATCATCATCTTCTCTCTGCCCTATTACATTTCCATCTTTATCCAGCACATCTACCATTTCTCCATACAAATGGGCAATTTCATTCCGGTTAAGAGAAGCAATGAAAGAAGAAGACCATCTGAAATTCTTATGATCTATATTAACTGAATTTAAAGACAATTCAAAACCCTTATTACGAACTTCTCCCAAATTAGTTGTTACTCCGGAAAAACCAATAATATCCGGCAAAGAGCGAGTTAACAGCAAATCTTTTGTAGACATATAATAAGCCTCCACTGTTCCATTCAAACGATTACCCAGAATTGCAAAGTCAAAACCTATATTATATGCTTCAGTCTTCTCCCATTTCAGGTTTTCATTGGGAAGACGAGTGGCATAAATCCCAATAACTGTACTTCCGTTATGCAGATATTTCTCCGAATCCAAATTTGCCAAAGCAGCATAACGTCCTATGCTCCGGTTTCCATTGATACCCCAAGATAAACGAAATTTCAAATTATCAATCCACGAAATCGCTCTCATGAAGTTTTCCTCATTCATTCTCCAACCAAATGCAAATGCAGGAAAATTAGCATATGGATTATTAGAACCAAAAGCCGAATAACCATCACGCCTGAAAGAAGCAGTAAACAAATAGCGATCCATTAAATTATAGTTCAATCTTGCCATCATAGCATTTCCCGTATCCACTGTATCATCACTCCCTACAACCGGATTCGTACCATTTGCAACAGCATGCCAACCAAGTACTTCAGAAGGAGTAAGATTGGAATTCTCTGCTTTATCAGACCAAGTTTCATTTTTTTCAAGATTAAACAAAAGGGTCAAATCAAGCTTATGAATTTTATTGAATGTACGGTTCCATCTCAAGATATTATCAAACATCCAGGAATGAGCACTATTATTACGCCTGACGGCATGCCCCTTATACTTTTCACCAGCCATACTGGTAGATGGATCAAAATAATGATTCTTTTGCCAATTGTTATAGTCCGAATAGCTCATTTCATAAACGAATCCCCATGGCAATGTAATCTTTGCATTCAATGTAGCATTGAATGTCTGAGTCACATTGAAACGATCACGTTGTTCATAACTTGCAAAAGGATTCGTGCTCATATTATCATCATTAGGATAGAACTTCAAAGAACCGTCTTCTTCATATTTACTCCCCCAGGGACTAGCCTGAATAGCTTCTTCCCAATCAACTTCATCTACACTTTCATTACGAGTGGCATAATGTGCTTGCAAGCCGACCTGAAGCCAATCTGTAACATTTACTTTCAAATTTAAACGCGAACGGATAGTCTTATATTGGTCTCCTACTACAATACCTTGATTATTAATACTTCCTAATGACCAATAGTAAGAAACTCTGTCATTCTTTCCAGAGATACTTACATTGTAATCCTGACGCAAAGCGTTTTGGAAAGAAGCATCATACCAATCCGTTTCCCTACCTGCCAGATAATTATCTATTTCTGTAGTAGAAAAGGCCAAACGATTCAGCCAAATCTCTGCCAGATTTGAATCTGCCGAAGCCCCTGTATACGATAACCAGGTATTCAGATCAACTCCTTGTGGCAAATTGTCCGGATTATGGAAGTATCCCAAAGGACGAGATGGATTACTCCGGATTTTCTCATCCCTTCTCATAACCATATATTCCTGCCCATTAAAAGGACGCTGATTACGAGTCAAATTCTGCATACCTATCTTCATATCAAAATTGATGACAGGCTTTCCTTCATTACCCTGTTTCGTTGATATGACGACCACTCCCGAAGCCGCACGTGATCCGTAAACAGCTGCAGAACTACCATCTTTCAAAATATCAATCGTTTCAATATCACTGGGATTGATATCCACCAAATCACCATTAAAGATAACTCCGTCCAATACAATCAGAGGAGAATTACTGGCATTAATGGATTTCTCACCACGAATCAACATAGAACCACCCCCTTTGGCAGAAGTTCCGAACCCTGCAGAAAATCCTGCTACCGTACCACGCAGCATTTCAGCTACACTAGTTACCGACTGCGTCGTATTTTCTGTAGAGATACGAGTTATTGCTCCTGTGAGATCTTTTTTTCTCATCGTTCCATAACCAACAACAACAACCTCTTCCAATTGAGCGACGTCTTCTTCCAATTCCACGTTAATCACATTCTTTCCATTAACTGTAACCTCTTTAGACTGATAACCAATAAATGAAAAAACGAGAGTCTCTTTGGAATTTTCCAATGTTAGCCGATAATTACCATCAATATCAGTGATAGTACCAGCTATTTTCCCTTTCACTTGCACAGTTGCTCCTATGACGCTTTCGCCATTGGATGTTACTTTTCCGGTAACTACAAAATTTTGCGCATAGACACCTGTTGACCAACTTATTAAGCTAAAAAACAGGCACAATTTCATAAACAATGTGTGTTTCACATGCATAGTTATTAATATTTAAATGGTTAATACTAAAACCCTGTGGTTATTTTATACTGTATCACATTCTTGTCAGATTCAAAATAAGCGATATCCGCATATCCATTTCTATAGGAAATTCGTTTCTGCTTCCTCTGTATGGTAGCATTTCGAGGTGATATGGCCTGAAAACAAATTTGACCATCACGAGACTGCAATATCACTTTCCCATTTTGAAAATCAATTTTAGTTTCTTCCATACCATCATTTATTAACATGGGGTAACATGCCCGTACCTTTTTTACATTCCCTTTCAGAATATCACGCACAGTAATTCCGGTATGGTCAATATAAACACGTTGTGAAATCTGAGTAACCCCATCAAATCTACCAGTATAGATGACTTCAAATGCAACTCCGCCTACAGATTGTCTAATATTCCTCACATCTATTTCAGGAAGCTTACTACCTCTGTATGCAGAAAAACAAGATGTATTTGGAAATAATATGTTAGTATATTCCGCTAAGCGGTGTATTCCCCCCGTAGCATCCTGCCATTCAGGTCCAACCGCATACAGTTCTCCACCTAAATCCTGCTTCTTCTTGTTATCCCATTTATGGGGAATTCCATCCGAAGGACCTAGCTGTGGGTTTGAATTCTTCAGATGAATTCTGATGAGTCCTGTTGCATTATAACGAGGATCTCCACTGAGCTCATACTCTACATAATTTCCGCCAGAATTAGCAAAAACCTTATGGAACACGTCTTTCATAACCAAAACATATCCACCGATATCGGCCGGAGACGGAGATTCTTTAATAGAATTATCAGCATATAAATAGGCAACACACATTAGCCAGCATGCCAACAGATTATACTGTGATTGCGCTGAATAACTTTCATACCCATGCATCACTTCGATAGGAAAACGGTTTTTCACAATAAATCCGCTTCCATCTTCTCTTATCCATCTTCCGATGCTCCTAAGTGCTAAATGCGCAGCTCGTTTAAAGGCGCCTGCTTCCTGCTCTTTTCCTAAAGCTGCATATTGTGAAGCGTAAATCTCATAAGTCACGGCTGCCGCTGCTTCATTCCAGATATGTTGAGCACTTCTGCCGCCTGTCGGCACCTCTCCATAAGGAGATTGCATGAAAAGAGAAGTCCATGCTCCCAAACATAATTTGCGGGAATAAAAATCAAAAAACGTTCCGTTATATCCTTCCGCCAAAATAGAAGCCATAAACTGCCTCGTAAACTCATCATACACCATTGGCGGATTAGTCTTATTATCTATATACAAGCCAAAATCAGACATATATTGCTGCTGGTGTTCCAGATGGGTATGAAAAAAATTTTTGTGATCGTTAATCCCTTTTTTTAACCGTAAATATTCACCGGCTAAAGCCACAACATTGTGATTATAACAGATTTTTTTACGCTTCAAGTTATCCCGATATAGCACATACGGATCAATTTCAGCCATTTTTTCGTGCCAGACAATCATTTGTGCTTCAGAAACCAATCCTTTATAAAGATCCATCGCCAGCATGATAGGCTGAATAAAGAATTCACCATGGTGATGGGCACACCTGTTCTCATGCATCTCACTCACTGAACAATCCAAAGCCTTTATTCCACTCTTTACCAAAGCATCATCTTTCAAGTATCCCGTTTGAGCCAGTAACCCTATAGACAAAGCATAGCAAGGAGTCGAGTATTGCCATTCGATTTTATAGACTGGATCAATAATTGCTCCCGTCACTTTATCCTGACAAGACGCAAATGCACGAACCTGGCATTCTATCAATCTCAAATATTCATTATTATCTAATCCTGATGATTGAAAATCAACTACCCGCTTCTGATTCTTCAAAAAGGTTTCTACCAACTGCCCTAATTGAGGATTATCTTCCCGAATATTTTGTTCAGCCAATATTATATTATTTATATCTCTTAATGAACCAGCATCTACCTTCGATGCGAATATCAAAAGACATAAACTGCCCCAAATGATTTTATGTAAAAGCTCCGTTTTCATGGTTTTATAGCTTTATCAAGTTTCACATCTGGATTTCCACACCATATCTTCTTTCCAGTCCATTCGGCATACGAGGTATTCCAAAATTCATCAATAGTAGAAAGCCCCAATGCCGCAAAAGCTGCTGTACACAGATAGAGACTTCCCGTAGATATATACCTTTCAGCAATCTGTGGTTGATGACCTGCAAATCCTAATGTCAGCCATCCATCTGCATCAAAATTCCCCTTAACCGACATATGTTTCTTTATAACAGCTGTCAGAGCACATCTAACCTGTGCCTTTGTAACCGATACCGGCAACAAATCTTTCAATGCAGCTTGGGATAGTACATGAAACGTCCCGAACCTATAAGCTATTGACCGGCCTATCACCGGATAAGCTCCATCCGGAGAAATCATTCTTTCTTGTTGTTCTGCATATCTGGAAAAGCGCTTTTTCTCCAACTGATAAAATTCTTCTTCACCTTTTGCATACTTTTGCATTACTTCCAACACATCCAATAACATAGGATGAATCACATAGCTATTATAATAATCCATATGTAAATCTACCCCATCTCCATACCATCCATCACCTTTATACCATTCCTTGAAACGCATAATGGCATAGTTAACAGGTTCCATATTGCATTCTCCTGTTAATTCCAGTAAAGTAGCTTCTACCATGGCTGAAAATAATAACCAATTACTCTCTATCGGTTTTATCTTACGTATCTGCTGCAATGCGTTCAATACATTCTGTCGAGTCTTGTCCGAAAGATTTCCCCAAATTTGTTTAGGGGCACGTAATATCCCCTGACAGAAGAAAGCAGCGTCCACCAACGGTTGTCGTGTCACCACAAAGTTTAAATAATCAGGAGACTCGGGATTGAAACCATTATCTATGGAGAGAAGCATCAGACGTATATACTTATTTCTCAATCTTCCCTCTTCTGTTTCATCAGGGCCAAGCTCCAGCCAAGGAGCCATACCAACCAACAAACGTCCCAAAGCTTCTAAATGAGTAGTACGTGTATTGGGAGGATTCAATGCACCGGATATAGTTTCTACCGGCATATTCTTCTTCAGTTCTCCCTTACTCATATTTTCTAATACCGGGTCTGCTATTTTTGTCAATACAGTAACCCAATAAGCACGATCCTCCAAGCCTGATGGATTTTGTGAATAACCACATAAGCTTATTAACAGGAACAATGCACAAGTAAGAATATCCTTTTTCATGATTCTATAGTATATTGATTATGGTTTCATAAATTTATCAATGGGAAACTCTTCCCCGGAAAAGGCTTTAATGCTGGTCCACGGGGAAAGAGGAGCTGTCCAGAAAACATCATCTGCCGGCAAACCTAGAGGAAGAAAACCTAAAGAACAGAGATAGACACAAGGAGTTGATAAATAAGAATCACCTAGTTCCGGCTGTTCACCACACACTCCAATCGTTAACCAACCATTTTTATCAAAGGTACCCGGCTGTTCAAATAAACGCTTCAACATGGCAGTCATTGCCCCCCGTACTTGGCCTACTTTTAAACTTGATGGAAGTTGATGAAATAATGCACTGGCTCCCAGAACTTGAAAAGCTGCCGAACGATAACTTACTGAACGTCCCAATACCGGATAACTGCCATCCGGTGCAATCATGCGTTCCTGAATTTCCGCATATCTGACGAAACGTTTCCACTCTTTGTCTAAAAGTGTCTGATAAGATGAATCATATTTCACTACAACCTTTAAAACCTGTAATAACATAGGGTGAATGACATAACTATTGTAATAATCCAAATGAAAATTCTCCCCATCTCCATAAACTCCGTCTCCCTTATACCATTGTTCGTGTGATGAAATAGCCTTCTCTATTACTTCAAAAATCCATTCATTGCCGAAACTTTTCAATCCACATTCCACCATCGCAGAAAACAATAGCCAATTATTGTTTCCCGGCTTCATTGTACGTGTCGATTTCCATTGTTCTATTAAACGTTGTTGAGTCTTATCATCAAGATTTTCCCATAACTGAGTGGGTGCCTGTAACAATCCTTGTATCAAAAAGGCACTATTCACCAAAATCTGCCGTGTGGCTGTACTATTAAAATAATCATCAGCATGAGGGTCTACAGAATTCTTCAACCCCTTACAGACCATTTTAATATATTTATCACGCAATTTTCCTTCTGCTGTTTTATCTGGTCCCAATTCCAACCATGGTGCTATTCCTGCTATTGTTCGTCCCACCGACTCCATATGTGTAACAAACTCCCTGCTACTAGCTTTCGCAGATGAAGAACGTCCAACAGGAATATTCTTTTTTAACTGGTCCTTACTCAAATTACTCAAAACCGGATCTGCTATCTTTAATAGCGTATGTACCCAATATTCTCTATCACTTTGGGGAGCACCTTGCCCTTGTACAGCAGAAATTGCCATAAAAGAAAAGAAAAGAGCTGATGCAAATTTAATCAGTTGATGTGTCATAGCTTTATTTTTAGATTATAACTCGTGGTTGCAAAACTATGGAAAAAAACAAATTTCAAATAAGATAGAAATTCTAATATATATCCATTTCATCCACAAAATCCCTCCTCCACTAAAAAGGACAATATTGCTATTATTTGAACGATTGTATTATCGAATCTAAAAGCGAAGCATTATTTTTGTACCACAATCAGTAATAAATATACTATGAGAAACGTCATACTGTTAACACTTTACATACTAATAGGAAATATATCCGGTACATCTCTTTATGCAAATAACAGCATAAAATTACATGCATCGCATATATCCATTAATAAAGGAATGCATCAGTCGACAATTCATGCCATGTATCAGGATGAGTTCGGAATGATATGGTTTGGTACCAAAAGAGGATTAGTAAGATATGATGGAACTCAAATGAAATTCATACAAAAACTTTATAATGACATTCCTGATGCAGAAGAGTTGGTACGTTCCATTACGGGGGATCAAAATGGCAATATTTATATAGAGACACGTTCAGGCATTATAGAGTATAACATAAAAAAAGATCATTTCCGTAAAATAACCCCTTATTCACAATGCATGTACTATTCGGACTCTTGCTTATGGATAGGGTATAAAAATACAATCTACCAATGGAAGAACAATATATTAAAACTGCATTTGCAGTTACCAAAGGAATCTTGCATTATAGATTGCATCACTGAAACATCTCAAGGAAATCTGTACATAGGCACCAGAGACGACGGTATATTCCTCATCAGAAGGAATAAAGACACAAAACAGATGTTGGCTAATATCAACCAGATACGCCAATTATACATTGATTCAGAACAAAAGATATGGGTCGCTACCCGAAGGAACGGATTATTCCTCATAGATAGTGATGAAAATATCAAAAATTTTAATTATTCAGAAAACAGCAATAATTGCATATCAAGTGACATTGTACGATCCATATGCGAAGACAATGCAGGTAACTTATGGATTGCCACTTTCAATGGATTAAATAAATATGATAAAAAAGAAAGAAAGTTCCTCCAATATGAGTTTATTAACGAAAATGCCTATACTCTAAATGACGCATCTATCTATTGCTTAATGAAAGATCAGCAAGGAACTATTTGGAGTGGTTCGTTTTATGGTGAAATAAATTGCTTTCACCCGGAGCACAGTACTTTTTCCTATCATTTTGTCACTAAAGATATAATGCCATCCTCCCCATCTAAACATGCAATCTTCGGAAAAACAGTAGAAGATAATGAAGGGAATTTATGGATGGCAACAGAACGAGACGGATTATATTTTTTCAATACACATACCAAAGCTTTGAAAAAACTGCCATTCACAGACAACGTGCAAACCTTATATCTGGATAAACAAAAAAACATCCTATGGATCGGAACATTACTTGGCGGACTAAAAAAATATGATCTGCAAAGTCAATCCACTCAGGTATTTCTCAGAAACGTATTACACAATAATAGCATCAGAGAAATTATCCCTTATAATGATTCCCTAATAATAGCTACGCATAACGGTATCAGTATATTTGATACTCATACAAATAAAAGTACTATCCTCTCTTCTGAACAGGTAGATTTACAGAGAATGTCTGTGACAACCATCCTATTAGACTCCCAAAAACAACTATGGATTGCTGTTCAGAATCAATTACTTTGCTATAACCTACTCAATAAATCATGGCAGCATATTTGTATTCGTAAATCAGAGAACTGTATAGTCAACAAGATTATTGAGAATCGGAATGGAGATATCTTAATAGGAACCTCCAGACATGGAATATTTCGGAAAAGAAAAGGAGAAGCAGAATTAGAACCTTTTGCCACAGATGCCATCTTGATGAAAGATATTATAGATATGTGTGAAGATAAGTATGGTGGTATTCTTATTGTTACCAATGAAGGACTCATTTATATAGATAATGAAGAAGAAATTACCAATATTGATAAAAACCGATTCTTATCTACTTTCCAGGTAAATAGCAACTGCTTATTTCTGGACCGAAACAATAATGTCTATTTAGGAGGAATCAATATGTTCTGTTCATTCCCTTTAAAGCAAATTTTCAACAAACCAGAACATTATCAAGTAGGTATATCTGAATTCTCCGTCAATGATACTCCCTTGGAAGTAGACTCAACCGGAAAAACACTTAAGCAATCCATTCTTTACACTAACAGGATTGAATTGCCTTACGATCAGCATGCCATAGGAATCAGAGCATATACCAATAACTATGCCGCCTCTTTTACCTGTGGCATTAAATATAAGCTGGAACCTTTTGACAAAGAATGGAAACGCACCAATAGTTTAAATGAAATAAGTTATACCAATTTATCACCAGATAAATACATATTACATATTCAAGGAGATGTAGCCTTGGTCAATGGAGAATTTCCGGAGCGCAAACTCGATATCATAATAAATCCTCCTTTTTATCAAACCCCTCTTGCTTACATATTATATATTCTATTAACCATTCTATTACTATACGAAGCATACCAAGTAATCATCTTACGTTCATCTCTAAAAATAGAAAAGGAACAGAAGCGAAATATGGAACAACTCAATCAAAGCAAACTACGTTTCTTCACTAACATATCTCATGAATTCAAAACACCCTTAACACTTATATCCAATCAAGTCGAACTATTATTACAGAGTAAAAATATACCTCCAAAGCTAAATACTAAGTTACTAAATATTTGGAGAAACATCACCAGATTAAATCAACTCATCATAGAGCTGATGGAATTCAGAAAACAAGAACAGGGTTTCACTCCTCTAAAGGTAAACTGTTATAATTTAATAGACATAGTGAATAATGTGGTAGACTCTTTCAAAGAGTATGCACAAACAAGAAAAATAAACCTAACTTTACTTGCCGGACAAGATGATATTTCTTTTTATTTTGATAAGCAGTTAATTGAAAAAGCACTGTTTAATTTGTTATCCAATGCTTTTAAATTTACTCCAGAAAATGGCAGTATTTTCGTACGAGTAAAATATGAAAGCATGAAAGTTTCATTGGAAATTTCAGATACAGGTGTAGGTATTAATACCAGAGAGCTAGAAAATATATTCATCCGGTTTTACCAAACAGATAATACTTGTTTCACTAATAATATCGGAACTGGAATCGGCTTGGCCTACACAAAAAATATAGTAGAGGCCCATAAAGGAGTAATCACAGTTAAAAGTATTAAAGGAAAAGGTAGTTGTTTCACTATACAACTGCCTACTGATATACAATATCCTCCCAGCAATATTCAGGAAAATTTGCCTATCATAGAAGATTACAACCTCAATGCAGTTGGTTTCATCTCCACAGATACACTGGAAGGAACAGAAGAAGAAAGAAAGGAAAATAGTGAAAAGCATTATAAGCTATTAATTATAGAAGATAACCAGGAGCTCAGACAACTACTCACAGAAGTATTTTCTGACCTCTACAATGTCGAAACAGCAGAAAATGGTAAAAAAGGATATGAAAAAGCTCTCTCTGTTATACCCGACATCATTATCAGTGATGTTGTTATGCCGGAGATGTCCGGAACAGAGTTATGTCAGAAACTAAAAAACAATATAAAGACTTCTCACATTCCCATCATTTTATTAACATCACAAACAGCTTCTGAATACATTATTGAAGGTTTGAAAATTGGAGCAGACGACTATATCTGCAAGCCTTTCAGCATTAAACAATTGATTGTCAGGTGTAATAACTTAATCAATCTACGCAGAACATTACAACAAAAATATGCTAAAGAAAGCAATTCCAGCAGTGAATTAATTGCCACATCTACATTAGATCAGGCTTTATTAGATAAATCTATCGAGTTAATAGAAAATAACCTGGAGAATCCCGTGTTCAGTGTTGATTTCCTGGCACAAGAGCTCTGTATAGGACGTACCAAATACTTCACGAAGATAAAAGCAATCACAGGTATGACACCTAACGAATTTATTATAAACATCAAACTTAAATTAGCTTACCGGAGTATTGAACAACAACCGGATATCTCTATTACAGAACTCGCTATGCAATTGGGGTTCAGTTCTACCAGCTATTTCATCAAACGATTTAAAGAATTTTCCGGAATGACACCTAATCAGTACAAGCAAAAGATAAATGAGAATGGCACAGCATAGCAAATTATCCTTCCTCCACCTGCATCGCCACAATCTCCTGTAAAACGCTAACAGCCGTTTCTACATTCTTCACATCTTTTACCAGCATACTGCGACGAGTATTCTGCTCACGCAGATCGCAACGGCGGGTATATTTCATCATATAAGCAATGACTTTACCAAACGCCTGGCTCTGATAGTACGGACTATCCGGATTAGAAACAAAGAACAATGACATACGTCCTCCCTTGAGAAAAACCTTCTCTGCACCAAGACGTGCAGCAAGACGGCGTAAAGGTACAATCCGTAGTAGTTCTTCCGTTTCTGACGGGATAGGACCAAACCGGTCTATAAGACGGGTACGGAAATCCTCCACATCTTTATCCAACGTCAGACTATCTAATTCGCGGTAAAGCAACATACGTTCACTACTACCTGTAACATAAGTGGCAGGAAGCAACAATTCCAGGTCACTCTCTACCTGACATTCATCTACAAATTGCTCTCCACTGATGACGCCACCCTCCGCTTTCAGTTCTTCGGCATAAAGATCTGCAAATTCGTCCGTCTTCAGTTCATGTACAGCTTCCGACAGTATCTTCTGATAGGTTTCATAACCCAGATCGGCAATAAAGCCACTCTGTTCCGCACCGAGCATATTGCCTGCACCACGAATATCGAGATCCTGCATGGCTATGTGAATTCCACTGCCCAAGTCACTGAAATTCTCAATAGCTTGCAGACGACGCCTTGCTTCAGGAGTCAGGGAAGAAAGCGGAGGAGCCAACAAATAGCAGAATGCTTTCTTATTGCTTCGTCCTACACGACCACGCATCTGATGCAAGTCACTCAGTCCGAAATTCTGTGCCTGATTGATGATAATGGTATTGGCATTCGGAATATCAATGCCGCTCTCTATAATTGTAGTGGCTATCAGCACATCATAATCATAATTGACAAAGCCGAAAATAATCTTTTCCAATTCGGTCGGCTCCATTTGTCCATGCCCGATGGCTATACGGCAATCCGGAACATGCCGTTCAATCATCGCTTTTAATTCAGGCAAATTAGAAATACGGTTGTTTACAAGAAAGACCTGTCCGTTCCGACTCATTTCAAAGTTAATAGCATCCACTATAACTTCCTCATTAAAGGTATGCACCTCTGTCTGAATAGGATAACGGTTTGGGGGAGGCGTTTGAATAACGCTCAAGTCACGTGCCCCCATTAATGAGAACTGCAATGTACGCGGAATAGGCGTGGCCGTCATGGTCAAGGTGTCTACATTGACCTTCAACTGGCGCAACTTCTCCTTAACGGATACACCGAACTTCTGTTCTTCATCAATAATCAGCAACCCCAAGTCCTTGAATTGTATGTCCTTACCCAAAATCCGATGTGTACCGATAAGTATATTCACATCACCTGCCGCCAATCCTTTTACGACCGCTTTTGCCTGAGCTGCCGTACGGGCACGACTCAGGTACTCCACCCGACAAGGCAAATCTTTCAAACGCTCTTTAAACGTCTGGAAATGTTGGTAAGCCAACACGGTGGTAGGTACCAGAACCGCTACCTGTTTATTGTCCGCCACAGCTTTAAAAGCAGCACGAACTGCCACTTCTGTTTTACCAAACCCCACGTCTCCACAAACCAGACGGTCCATAGGACGGTTACTTTCCATATCCGCTTTTACATCCGCCGTTGCTTTACTTTGGTCTGGTGTATCTTCGTAAATAAAAGATGCTTCCAGTTCCCGTTGCAAGAAACTATCCACACTGAACTGAAAACCTTTTTCCTCACGACGCTGAGAATACAATCTTATGAGGTCACGGGCAATATCCTTAATTTTGGTCTTAGTACGCTCTTTAAGTTTCTCCCAAGCTCCCGTACCCAATTTATTCAAACGGGGAGCCTCACCATCTTTTCCTTTGTACTTTGAAACTTTATGTAATGAATGGATAGAAACAAAAACTACATCTTCATTCTGATAAACCAGTTTCATCACTTCCTGCGTTGTATCACCGTTAGGAATACGCACCAATCCGGAAAAGCGCCCCACACCATGATCGGTATGTACCACGTAATCTCCCGGTGTAAACTGATTCAACTCTTTCAGACTCAGAGCGACCTTGCCACTACGTGCTTTATCACTTTTGAGATTATATTTATGAAAACGGTCGAATAACTGATGATCCGTAAAAATGCAAAGCCGCAAGGCATTATCGGCAAAACCTTCATGCAACGTGCGCTCTACAGCTGTAAAAGCAATCTCTTCTCCCCTGTCTTCAAAAATGGCACGAATACGGTCAGTCTGCTTCATACTGTCACTACAAATGTAAAGCGTATACCCTTTCTCCATATACTCTTTGAAGCTTTCGGCCACCATATCAAAGTTTTTATGGAATATAGGCTGGGCAGATGTATCGAACGTCACCGTAGCATCCGGAGTTCCGGTTGGTTTGTTACCGAACTCCATACGGCAAAAGTCCAACGCACGAAGCGTAAACTCACTCCCATCAATCAGCTTTCCATCCAAAGTAATACAACCACTTTCTTCCGCTTCGCGGGCTGCAATTGCTTGTGGGGTAAGTGTTTCATCGTGTACAGTCTGGATACGTTCACGCAGCCAAAGCAGATCACGCATTGCCAATACAGTATTCGCCGAGAGAAAATCCAGGAAGGAAACCATACCGCTTGCATCCCCCTGTTCCAAACTACGGCTCAAATCCGGCACGATAACAATACTGTCTTTCTTTTCTTTAGAAAGTTGCGTTTCTACTTCAAACGTACGGATACTTTCTACTTCATCACCAAAAAAGTCTATACGATATGGAAATTCGGAAGAGAAAGAAAATACATCGATGATACTACCACGTACAGCATACTGCCCCGGCTCATAGACATAGTCCACATACTCAAAACCATAGCTACGCAAGACTTCCGTAATAAAATTCGTATCCACATTTTCCCCTGTATGCAATTTCAGAGTTTTATCTCCCAGTTCCTTCCGGGAAACCACCTTTTCTGCCAAAGCATCGGGATAAGTCACAACGCAAAGTCCTTCCTCTCCTTTTTGTAAGCGGCTCAACACTTCTGTACGCAGAATTTCATTGGCCGCATCTTTCTGCCCGTATTTTATTGCCCTGCGAAATGAAGAAGGAAAGAACAAAACTTTCTCAGTCCCCAGTACTTGTGTTAAATCATGGTAAAAATATCCCGCCTCTTCCAGATCGCCCAGAATAAAAACAAAAGGAAACTCTCCGCGTTGCACCAGCACGGACGAAAATAATGAAGCGGCAGAGGCACACAGCCCCCCGCAAAAAAGGGTGCGGACAGACGGATTCTTCAGCAGGCCACTTATTGCTTCCACATTGGGGTGAGTGGCATATCGTTGTTGTAGCTCGGTAATTGTCATCATAACGGGCGCGAAATTACTAAATAATCCTTAGATTTATTCGTATGTGGCAGAAAACACTTAACTTTGTTCCCAATTAGAACCCCCTTTTATGAATATGCAGACATCGGACAGCATCGTTATCATTCCCACATACAACGAACGGGAAAACATCGAGAACATTATCCGCGCCGTTTTCGCCTTGGAAAAAGTATTCCATATCCTTATCATTGAAGATGGCTCGCCTGACGGCACTGCCAGCATCGTCAAAACGTTGCAGCAAGAGTTTCCCGAACGCTTATTCATGATAGAGCGGAAAGGGAAATTAGGATTAGGTACCGCCTACATTGCCGGGTTCAAATGGTCTCTGGAACATAATTACGGATACATCTTCGAAATGGATGCTGATTTCAGCCACAATCCGGCCGACCTTCCCCGTCTTTATAAAGCTTGTGCCGAAGAAGGCGCCGATGTTGCCATCGGTTCACGATATATCAGCGGAGTCAATGTGGTAAATTGGCCCATGGGACGTGTATTGATGTCTTATTTTGCCTCCAAGTATGTGCGCCTTATTACGGGTATCCCTGTACAAGATACAACTGCCGGGTTCAAATGCTACCGCCGCAGGGTTCTGGAAACGATTGATCTCGACGGTATCCGTTTCAAAGGTTATGCTTTCCAGATTGAAATGAAATTCACTGCCTATAAATGCGGCTTCAAGATAGTAGAAGTCCCGGTTATCTTTATCAACCGTGAACTGGGTACTTCAAAGATGAACAGTAGTATCTTCGGAGAAGCTGTCTTCGGGGTTATCAAATTGAAAGTACATAGCTGGTTCCACAAGTACCCGAAAGCTGTGAAAAACGGTTAGTGATTAACGATAAATGATTAGTAGAAGATGAAAAGAACTCTGATACATAACGCTACAATAGTTAACGAGGGACGTTCTGTGCAAGGTTCCGTAGTAATTGAAAACGGAAAGATTGCCGAGGTGTTGACTTATGGCAAAGAACTGTCCGCCCCTTGTGATGAAACAATAGATGCCACCGGCTGCTGTCTGCTTCCGGGTATCATTGACGACCATGTACATTTCCGTGATCCGGGACTGACCCATAAAGCGGATATCTTTACCGAAAGCCGTGCAGCTGCTGCCGGTGGTGTCACTTCCATCATGGACATGCCGAACACACAGCCATTGACTACCACTCTCAATGCACTTGAACAGAAGTTCGATCTTTTGAATGAGAAGTGTATTGTCAACCATTCCTGCTACTTCGGTGCCACCAATAATAATTACACAGAGTTCAGCAAGCTGGACAAGCATCGGGTATGCGGCATCAAACTCTTTATGGGTTCCAGCACCGGTAATATGTTGGTAGACAAAAGCAACAGTCTGCTGAACATTTTCAACGGAACAGATATGCTGATCGCAACTCATTGCGAAAGCCAGGAAATTATCAAAAAGAATACTGAATATTACAAAGAAATGTTCCGTAACGCACCGGAAATCCCAATCAGTAAACATCCTAACATACGTTCTGCAGCAGCGTGTTATTCCTCATCGCAACTTGCTATACGTATGGCAAGTTTGGCCGGTGCACGCTTGCATGTGCTGCATGTTTCTACTGCAAAAGAATTGCAACTGTTCAGCGATGCTCCATTGGAAGATAAACATATTACAGCCGAAGCCTGCATTGCACATCTGCTATACCGCCAACAGGATTATAAAGAACTGGGAACCCGCATCAAATGTAATCCTTCCATTAAGAAACAAGCTGACCGCGATGCCCTACGGAATGCAGTCAACACCGGAGTTATCGATGTCATTGCTACCGACCATGCACCCCACCTGCTCAGTGAGAAAGAAGGTGGTGCCCTGAAAGCAATGTCGGGTATGCCAATGATTCAATTCTCCTTGGTCAGTATGCTTGAACTGGCGGAGAAAGGCATTTTTTCTATCGAAACCATTGTTGAGAAGATGTGTCATGCCCCTGCCCAGATATATGGTATCTGCAATCGCGGTTATATTCGCGAAGGCTATCAGGCCGACCTCGTACTTGTCAGTCATGGCGAACGTTGGGAAGTCAATACTGAGAATATACTCAGCAAATGCGGCTGGAGTCCGCTCGAAGGTAATTCTTTCCGTTGGAAAGTAGAAAAGACATTTGCGAACGGACATCTGATATATAGTGACGGCCAAGTAGATGATACTTACCGTGGTGAAGAACTGAGATTCGATTATTAATACTAAAATTTAGCGATGAATAATTCAGTGGATAAGGTATTGACGTATACCATTCACGAGGTTGCTCCATATATCAACTGGATATATTTCTTTCATGCATGGGGTTTCCAACCCCGTTATGCCGCCATTGCCGATATTCACGGATGCGACTCCTGCCGTGCTTACTGGCTCACCACCTTTCCTGAAGAGGAACGTGTCAAAGCGGCTGAAGCCATGCAGCTGTTTAAGGAAGCGAACCGGATGCTGAACCAACTGGATGAAAATTACCATGTCCACACCATTTTCCGTCTATGTGAAGCCAATGCCGATGGAGATAACCTGATACTGGATGGAAAGCTTTTTCCTTTACTCCGCCAGCAGATCCCACATCCGGATGGCAGTCCCTTTCTTTGTCTTAGCGACTTTGTACGTCCGCTATCTTCAGGTATTCCAGATACGGTAGGCATTTTCGCTGCATCGTGTGACGGAGAAGTGGAACTTCTATATGAAAACGATCCCTACAAACGCATGTTGGTGCAGACACTTGCCGACCGGCTTGCCGAAGCAGCAACAGAGAAGATGCATGAATACGTACGCAAGGTTGCCTGGGGATATGCTAAAGATGAGAACCTTTCTATTCCGGATTTGTTGAGAGAAAAGTTCCAGGGCATACGACCTGCCGTAGGCTACCCCTCCCTGCCCGACCAGTCTGTCAATTTCCTATTGAACGACTTGCTTCATATGGAGCAAATAGGTATTACTCTGACTGAGAATGGAGCTATGCGTCCACATGCCACAGTCTGTGGACTGATATTGGCACATCCGGCTGCACGCTATTTCGCTGTTGGCAAGATAGGTAATGACCAACTGGAAGATTATGCACGACGCAAGAAGATGTCCGTAGAGGAAATCAGAAAATTTTTGGCTGCAAACCTGTGATTATCCGACTTCCTTTGCGACTAACAGTACAAAAGCAATTCAAGAAGCAAGAAAAAGACGATGGAGAATGTAGAACAAGAGTTCCTGTCCGTAATACGGGAGTATGAACGCGTCATATACAAAGTGTGCTATTTGTATACTACGCCGAATGCTACCCTGAACGATCTATACCAGGACGTTGTGCTCAATCTGTGGAGGGCCTATCCCAAGTTCCGACGGGAGTGTAAAGTCTCCACATGGATTTACCGCATCGCTTTAAATACTTGCATCAGCTTTATCCGTAAAGAAAAGAACATCCCTGAAATCGTGACCTTGAGTCAAGATTCCGACCGGATGGAAGAATTGGACGAGACACAAAACATGCTAAAGCAACTCTATCGGATGATCAACCGATTGGGACAACTGGAAAAATCCATAATTCTGCTTTATCTGGAAGAAAAAAGCTACGAGGAAATTGCTGAAATTACCGGCCTGACAATAACAAACGTCGCTACCAAAATCAGCCGGATTAAGGACAAACTTAGAAAAATGAACAAGGAGGAATAATATGGAACTGGATGAACTGAAGAAATCTTGGAACGCGCTGGACGAGCAATTGAAGAAAGAGCCGATTGCCGACGAAAAGCAGATTGCAGGCATGATTGCCGAATACAAGGCAAACGCACGCAAAAGCATAGGGCGTCTTACGGGTTGGCAGCGCTTCTCCATAGGCATCGGAGTAGTAGGGCTTGCTCTCCTTCTGGTTATTTGGTTATTGCCATCCATTTTTCAAATCACCGAAGAATGGCAACCTAAGATTAATACACTCGTAATCTTTGTTGGAATCAGTATTCTGATAGGTATCTGGTGGGATCATAAAAACTATCGCTGGATAAGGAACACAAGGATTGACGAAATGCCCGTAGCTATTGTCAGTAAGCGTATGGCTAGTTTCCGTCGATGGACAAGGTATGAGATTATCGCCATTACCGTATGGGTAATTATATTCAATGTTCTTAATTATTGGGTGATGGGATATTATAAGGCATCTTTTGGCGTCCAGGCTACCTTGATCGCATTCTTTGTGCTCTGCGACGTTGCCATCATTTACCTGTTATACAAGAAAGTAGCTTATAAACATCTTAACGATATCAAGAAGAATATAGAAGAATTAGAAGATATATGCACAGAATAACCTTACTCCTTATCCTTTTTCTACTGATTCCTGATGCGTACATCTATTTTATGTACATTATCCGGAAAACCAAAAACATCTGGTTACGTATTGCCCACTGGATACCCACCCTCTTATTAATTGCAGGTTACTTTCTGTTGATGCAAGGCATAGGTGAAAATGCAATGGCACACCATGCCCAGGCCATTGGAAGGCTGGCTATTGCTATTTTCCTGTTTGCCATACCCAAAACGATATTTATGATATGCTCGCTGGTGGGATTACCTTTCCATTATCTACTGCGCTGGCCCCGTTCGCCATTTACAGCCATAGGATTGGTGCTGGGAGTAGTCAGTTTCTTCAATATCCTTTATGGCACACTGGTAGGCATCAGTAAGTTTGAAGTAAAAGAAATAGAGTTCCATCACCCGAACCTGCCCAAAGCATTCGATGGATACCGCATCGTACAGTTATCGGATATACATATCGGCAGCTGGATAGAGAATGAAAAGCCTGTCCATGAACTGGTAAAATTGGTCAATGAACAAGAACCAGATTTAATTGTGTTCACCGGTGACTTGGTGAATCAACGAAGCTGTGAGCTGGAAGGTTTTCAAAATATTCTGTCGCAACTGCATGCCAAAGATGGAGTATATTCCATTCTGGGTAACCATGACTACGGAAGTTACTACCGTTGGAAAGACCTGAAAGAACAGGTGAATAACCTCGACAACTTGGTGCGTATGGAAAAGACAATGGGATGGAAACTACTGAATAATGAACATACTACATTATACCATCAGGGAGATAGTATAGCCCTTATTGGTGTGGAAAATGATGGAGAACCACCCTTTTCCCAATTTGCCGACTTAAAGAAGGCTGCTGAAGGAACAGACGGTATGTTTCGTGTTTTGTTGAGCCACAATCCTACCCATTGGCGGCGGGAAGTATTGCCGAACACAGACATTGAGCTAATGCTTGCCGGACATACTCATGCAATGCAGGCCATTATGTTCGGCCATTCACTCGCGTCACTGATTTATCCCGAATGGGGAGGAATGTATACAGAAGGTGACCGGGGACTATACGTCAATATAGGTATCGGTTATGTCGGATTGCCATTCCGCTTTGGAGCATGGCCCGAAATTACGGTGCTGACGTTGCGTAACTAATACATAATAAGATTTTCATTCATACCCAACAAAACGTTGCTTACCTTCTTCAATATAGAAGACTTGTTTATCACCACTTGCTGAGTATGGTATTCCCAGTTTATCAAACTCCTGACTTGCCCATCCCACCGCTGCATCTTTCAATAACATTTCGGCAGTCTGTTTATCTTTCTCTTGATTTTCCACCCCGCTTAGGTACAGCAAGTACACAAGCAAGCCTACAGTAGTCAGCAACAATCCGCACAATATGTATAATGTTTGTTTATAGTATTTCATGGCATTTATAAATCTGTATGCCACAAAAGTACATAAAAAGAAGCCCATCATCAAGCAATTATATCGTAAAATCGCTTCACATTTAAAAACATCTTCTGATATAGGCAGGTATAATCTATGTGCACTCAAAGAATCTCTCTTCAGACTACAACAATAAAGTTTTTTCAGTCAACAAATCTAAAGAATCCAGTCCAATATCCCCTGAAAGACATACATCATTTAATTTAATAAATAGAAGTTTAAAATAGCTATTACTCACTGATTATCAATATATTGAAAATTTACGAATAAAAAACTAAGAGGCCAATTCAGGGGCAGGGTCACTTATAGCCCCGCATTTTACTCAAATGAAAGTAGTGATTTTATTACATGTCAATAAAAATAACATCCAAAAACAATAGATAATGCGGACCAGGAGTTGAATCCTGTTCGCTATTGACGGGGCATGAATCAGTTACGAGCTACAAGCTACAGGTAGCTACGCTATATTCCGAAAGGATCCATGCGAGTGAAAAGTATATGCATGATCTTATATGTTCGTCATACGCCAGTTGTTCCGCCTTGTCCATATTGTAATAAATCAGTTTGCGGCGTGCTTCTTCCAGTCCGGGGGCTTTCGTGTCGGGGCGAATTTTCTCTTTGGTAGTGACCTCAAGAAAATCGCCCGTATGCACGCCTACAGCAAACAAATAAAACAGAAAACTGATCTATGAAATAAGCCATGTACTCCCCGAAAATATTTACATATACCAAGACTACACAATATCGTTTTTTTACCCATAAAAAATCATCAAAATTGTGCAGATTGCCAATATATCAAAATAGATTCCAAAGTGATATTCAGCATACAATCGAACATATATCTCACTGTAGAACAACAACATAACAATATTAAAAGAATCATTTTCATCTACAAATGGGGTTATAGGTGACCCTGCCCCTAATTTGCCCTTTAACAAGACGTCTCAAAGTCTTTAAAAAGCTCTTCACTGTTCTATTTTTTTAATATAAGAAACAAATAACTGACAATAAAAAAACGACTATTATACAGTAAGGCATAAAATCTTTAAGCCTCAAGCTACTATTACCTTAAAGAAGAGATGACAACAAACAATGTTATGATACAAAACAAAGAATGTTTCGTATCACAACATTACTTGTTTTACATTATGACATCGTTTGTAGTATTAAAAATGACATTACCAGAAAGATATCACTTCATTAACAAACTAACCACACATTAATCATTAAAGTATTTTTCAATATCAAGATAAGCAAATTGATATTCACTATCCAAATTCATAATGATTCGTTTATTCTCTCCATCATAACACAAGTCATTTATTTTGCGCCCTAACACTAATTTCATACCTTTCAACTTTCCATTTTTCATAATATCCCACACATTAAGTTAGACATTTCCTGTAAGGAGATATAAGGGAAGAAGAATTGTTCCCTTTTTCGTTTTTCACAAATCAGAAATTCACAATCAAACGTTGCCTGAACATCCGCATCACCCCATCAGGAGCCCCTTTTAGAGGGTATTAAACAAGGCTACACCCTTTACCCCGGATGGCTACACCCTTTAGGGCAGATGGCTACACCATCCGAGGCAAAGGGTGTAGCCCTGTCAGAAGGAGTATTATCGGGGCAAACTAAAAGTGCCATTGCCGGGTAGTATATCTAAATCAAAATGCATATCTTTGCAGCAATAAAAATCCAACACCTATGAAGATACTCTATTATATTTACCAAATATGTTTTGCATTGCCAATTCTGCTGGTATTGACTATTCTTACGGCTTTGGTCACGATTGTCGGCTCACTGATAGGCGGTGCACACATCTGGGGATATTATCCCGGAAAAATATGGTCACAACTAATTTGCGTTTTCCTGCTGATCCCCGTAAAGGTGCGCGGCCGGGAAAAGATACATAAACATACGTCGTACGTATTCGTACCCAATCATCAGGGTGCATTCGATATCTTCCTGATCTACGGATTCCTGGGACGTAACTTCAAGTGGATGATGAAGAAGAGCCTGCGGAAATTACCTTTCGTAGGAAAAGCCTGCGAAAGCGCAGGACACATCTTTGTAGACCGTTCAGGACCTAAGAAAGTACTGGAAACCATTCGTCAGGCAAAGGCTTCACTGAAAGATGGCGTATCATTGGTGGTATTCCCGGAAGGTGCACGTACTTTTACAGGACACATGGGATACTTCAAGAAAGGTGCATTTCAATTGGCAGACGAGTTACAATTGGAAGTGGTGCCTGTCACCATCGACGGATCATTCCAAATCCTCCCCCGCACGGGCAAGTGGATACACCCATACCGTATGATACTCACTATCCATGATCCTATCCCACCCAAAGGGCAAGGTATAGAAAACATCAAGGCGACGATGGCCGAAGCCTACGCCGCCGTAGAAAGTGCTTTACCGGAAGAATACAAGGGAATGGTGAAAAACGAGGATCAATGATTGCTCTCCTCCATGCGTCGATGTTCCTCTATTAATTTCATATTCTCTTTGGCTTTATCGAGGAATTCCCTCACCAAAGGAGTACTCTTGAAAGACTGGGGAGCCGTACGGATGATATCCTCTATCTGTGGGGTCATGATAGGATAAGGCAGCGTACTGCACATCATCATGAATACACTGGGACCAAGGACATTCTCATAATTGGCAGAAATAAACTCCTTTATATAGTCATTCATTTCTTTTATCAAGGCCTCTCCCTCCTGAGTCAGTTGCTCGTGGATGTCATCCAATGCGGCGCCATCCAGGACCATACGTGCCTCTTTCTTTTCCAGTTCTTCAATCTTCAGCTCAAGCGCATTGCGCTTTTCGATGAATTCATACAAAGCATTGTTTAGCGGCGTACCTTTAGCGGTGAGTTGAGAGTTGGATATGGAGACTTCAACTTTACCGTTTTCGAGTACAAGAGGCATGATAGCCTCATCATTCATGTAGAGCGTCACCATCATTACAGAGTCTGACGGGCCACTCGTTGAGAACAAACCGTGTACCACTTCGGCAGAGTCAATTGTTATCCATTGCCCGTCGCGGAGCGTTTTCAGGTATAACATCTTACCGTCGAGACTGGTCACCGATGACACACCCTCCACTTTATACTTGCGACTGCACGAAGCAAAAAGCACGAGCAAAAGCATTAAGGGCAAAATACGGTTCACATTCATTCTAATCATGCAGGAAACGATTTTTATGAAACACGATACAAAGGTACAACCTATTCGCGCTGTAAAGAAACTTTTTATCAATATTTAAATTTTGCTCTCTTTTTTCCATTAATAATCCTTATAAGGAGGGAGAAAAGAAAGGATATTTCATTTAGTTTACTTATTTTTGCAGTGATAAGTAACAAAATGTAAACCCTATTACTGAAACAAGATAGTCTCCTATGTCAACTTATGCTCCTTTTGCCAAGCCACTCTACGTCATGCTGAAACCGGTAGGCGCCGTATGCAACCTTGCATGCGACTACTGTTACTACCTGGAAAAGAGCAAACTATACCAGAACAACCCAAAGCATGTAATGAGCGAAGAGTTGCTGGAAAAGTTTATTGAAGAGTATATCAATTCGCAAACCATGCCGCAGGTAATGTTTACCTGGCATGGCGGGGAAACCCTGATGCGCCCGTTGTCTTTCTACAAAAAGGCGATGGAGCTGCAAAAAAAATATGCACGCGGACGCACCATAGACAACAGCATACAGACCAACGGAACCATGCTGACGGATGAATGGTGCGAATTCTTCCGTGAAAACAACTGGCTGGTGGGAGTCTCTATCGACGGGCCACAGGAGTTTCATGACGAATATCGAAAAAACAAGCAGGGAAAACCCTCTTTCGTAAAGGTGATGCAAGGCATCAATTTATTGAAGAAACACGGTGTAGAATGGAACGGAATGGCAGTAGTGAATGACTACAATGCCGATTATCCGCTGGAATTTTACAACTTCTTCAAGGAAATAGGCTGCCACTACATACAGTTTGCCCCCATCGTAGAGCGCGTATTCGGACATCAGGACGGACGACATCTGGCCTCACTGGCCGATCGTGAAGAGGTGGCCGAACTGGCGGACTTTTCCGTTAGCCCGGAGCAATGGGGCAATTTCCTCTGTACCCTCTTCGACGAATGGGTGAAAAAGGATGTAGGCACCTATTACATTCAGTTGTTTGACTCTACCCTGGCCAACTGGATAGGCGAACAGCCGGGGGTATGCACCATGGCAAAGACCTGCGGACATGCCGGAGTAATGGAATTCAACGGAGATGTATATTCCTGCGACCATTTTGTATTCCCCGAATATAAGCTGGGAAACATTTACCAGAAGACACTGGTGGAAATGATGTACAGTGAAAAGCAACAGACTTTCGGGCAGATGAAACAGCAATCGTTGCCCACTCAGTGCCGTGAATGTGAGTGGCTGTTTGCCTGCAATGGCGAATGCCCCAAGAACCGTTTTGCACGGACGGCAACCGGCGAACCGGGATTAAACTATCTCTGCAAGGGGTATCATCGCTTCTTCAGTCATGTGGCTCCGTATATGGACTTCATGAAGAACGAGTTGATGAATCAACGCCCGCCCGCCAATGTAATGGATTTCATAAAATCGAACTCATAATAATAAAGTAAGAATGAAAATTAGAACCTATTTAGTGGCGCTTTCTGCGCTGGCGTTCGGCTCTGCAATGCGTGCCGACGAAGGAATGTGGTTGCTGCAGTTGATGAAACAGCAGAATTCCATTGAGTTAATGAAAAAGCAAGGACTGAAACTGGAAGCGGATGATTTGTACAATCCGGGCGGAGTTTCACTGAAAGATGCGGTAGGCATCTTCGGTGGAGGCTGTACGGGTGAAATCATTTCACCGGAAGGCTTGATTCTGACAAACCACCATTGTGGTTATGCTTCTATCCAACAACACAGTAGTGTGGAACACGACTATCTGACAGATGGTTTCTGGGCCAAGAACCGTAGCGAGGAATTGCCTACTCCGGGATTGAAGTTCCAGTTCGTGGACCGCATTGAGGATATCACGGACATCGTAAACCAAAAAATCGCTGCCGGCGAAGTGACGGAAGTGAATGCAATGACTCGCCCGTTCCTCAACAAACTGGCTAAGGAATTATTCGAAAAAAGCGATCTGAAGGACAAGAAGGGCATCGAAGTACAAGCATTGCCATTCTATGCCGGTAACAAATACTACCTGTTCTACAAGAAAGTATACACAGACGTACGCATGGTAGCTGCTCCCCCCTCCTCTATCGGTAAATTCGGTGGAGAGACAGACAACTGGATGTGGCCACGCCACACGGGAGACTTCTCCATGTTCCGCATTTATGCTGACGCTAATGGTGATCCCGCAGAATATTCAGCATCAAACGTGCCCCTGAAAACTCCGAAATACCTGCCCATCTCCATCAAAGGACTGGAAGAAGGTGACTATGCCATGATCATGGGATTCCCCGGAAGTACAAGCCGCTACCTCACCGTATCGGAAGTAAAAGAACGTATGGAGGCACAGAACCAGCCACGCATCACCATTCGTGGCGCACGTCTTGCCGTACTGAAAGAAGTGATGGCCGCCAGCGACAAAACTCGTATTCAGTATGCCAACAAGTATGCCGGTAGCAGCAACTACTGGAAGAACTCTATCGGTATGAATAAGGCTATCATTGATAATGATGTGCTGGGTACGAAAGCAGAACAGGAGAAGAAATTCGCTGAGTTCGCCAAAGGCAAGCCGGAATACGAAGGTGTAGTAGAAAAAATCGATGCGATTGTGAGCCAGACAATGCCGGTGACCGGTCAGTATTACTACCTGACAGAAGCATTCAGCGGGGCCATTGAATTCGGTAGCCCGTACATGGTTATGGACAATCTGAAAAAAGGTCTGGAAGAGAAGAATGACTCTCTTATCAACAAATCCATAGAGCAGTTGAAAGAAGTTTTTGCTGATATCCATAACAAAGACTATGACCATGAAGTAGACCGTAAAGTGGCTAAAGCTATCTTCCCGGTATATGCCGAAATCATTCCGGCAGAACAGCGTCCGGCTTTCTATCAGACTATCGAAAAGGAATTCAAAGGTGATTACAATGCTTACATCGATGCTATGTATGACAACTCCATCCTGGCCAATCAGGCTAACTTCGATAAGTTCTTAAAGAAGCCTACGGTAAAAGCTATCGAGAAGGACATCGCAACCCAATATTCTCGTGCCAAGATTGAAAAGTTGATGGCACTGGCAAAAGATTTGAACAGCACTTCCAAAGAACTGGCCTTGCTGCACAAAGCATATATCCGTGGTCTGGGCGAAATGAAAGAGCCTGTTCCATCTTATCCGGATGCCAACTTCACCATCCGTCTGACCTACGGTAATGTAAAATCTTACAATCCGCGTGATGCCGTACACTATAAATACTATACCACTACAGACGGTATTCTGGAAAAAGAAAACCCCGAAGACCGTGAGTTCGTAGTTCCTGCCAAATTGAAGGAACTGATTCAGAAGAAAGACTTCGGACGCTATGCTTTGCCGAACGGTGATATGCCGGTTTGCTTCCTGAGCACGAACGATATTACCGGTGGTAACTCCGGTAGCCCGGTACTGAATGCAAACGGTGAATTGATCGGATGTGCTTTCGACGGTAACTGGGAGTCTCTGAGTGGTGACATCAATTTCGATAACAACTTGCAACGTTGTATCAATCTGGATATCCGTTATGTACTGTTCATCCTCGAAAAACTGGGAGGATGCGAGCATCTGATTAAAGAAATGAAAATTGTAGAATGAGAAAAGCAATCTTATCCCTATTCATTACATCACTTGCCTTCGCCGCACACGCCGACGAAGGTATGTGGATGCTGACCGACCTGCAAAAGCAGAACGAAGTGGCTATGACAGAACTGGGATTACTAATCCCGGCTAACCAGATTTACAACCCCGACGGCATCGCACTGAAAGACGCAGTGATCCACTTCGGTGGAGGGTGTACAGGTGAAGTCATCTCTGCCGAAGGGTTGGTATTGACCAACCACCACTGTGGCTATGGTTCTATCCAACAGCACAGCACGGTGGAACACGACTATCTGACGGATGGTTTCTGGGCCATGAGCCGTGAAGAAGAACTTCCCTGCAAGGGACTTACCATCACTTATATTGATGAGATACTGGATGTGACTGATTACGTCAACGAACAGTTGAAGATAGATCCGGACCCGAATGGTACCAATTATCTCTCTCCCAAGTACCTGAAAGAAGTGGCCGAACGTTTTTCTTCCGAACAAGGCATTGCCCTGACTCCGGGACGCAAACTGGAGCTGAAAGCTTTCTATGGCGGAAACCGTTACTATCTGTTCATCAAGACTACGTATAGTGATATCCGCATGGTAGGTGCACCTCCTTCTTCCATAGGTAAGTTTGGTGCAGATACCGACAACTGGATGTGGCCGCGCCATACTGGTGACTTCTCCCTGTTCCGCATTTATGCCGACAAGGATGGACAACCTGCGGAATACTCCAAAGATAATGTACCCTTGAAGGTAAAGAAACACCTTACGATCAGCCTTGCCGGCTACAAGGAAGGTGACTTCACGTTCGTTATGGGATTCCCCGGACGCAACTGGCGTTATATGATCTCCGACGAAGTGGAAGAACGTATGGAAACTACGAATTTCATGCGCCATCATGTACGCGGTGTACGTCAGGAAGCATTAATGGAACAGATGCAGAAAGACCCTGCCGTACGTATTCACTACGCCAGCAAGTATGCTTCATCTGCCAACTATTGGAAGAATGCCATCGGCATGAACGAAGGGCTTGTCCGCCTGAAAGTGCTTGATACTAAACGTGCTCAACAGGAACAACTCCTCGCCCGCGGACGCGAACAGGGTGACGACTCTTATCAGAAAGCATTCGACCAGATACGCAGCATCGTCGAGCATCGCCGTCCCGCCCTTTATCACCAACAAGCCATTCAGGAAGCATTGGTAACGGGATTGGACTTCATGCGCATCCCTAACACTTCTGCCATGCTGGCTGCCTTGAAGAGCAAGGACAAAGCGCAGATTAAAACTGCCGCAGATAGCTTGAAGATTGCCGCAGACAAGTATTTTGCCTCCGTGCCTTTCCCAGAAGTGGAACGCATTGTTGCCAAGAAAATGCTGCAGACTTACATGCAATATATCCCCGCAGAACAACGTATCAGTATCTTTGAAGTGATCGACAAGCGTTTCAAGGGGAATAGTGATGCTTTTGTGGACGCTTGCTTCGACTACTCTATTTTTGGAAATAAAGAGAACTTCGAGAAGTTTATCCGCAAGCCGGGCTCCTATAAACTGGGCTTCGACTGGATGGTGTTGTTCAAGCATTCCATCACCGATGGCTTGTTGCAGACCGCCATCGCCATGGCAGAGGCCAACAAGAACTATAATGCCGCGCATAAAGTGTGGGTAAAGGGAATGATGGATATGAAGCGCAGTGCAGGCACTCCGATCTATCCGGACGCCAACTCTACCCTGCGCCTCACTTACGGACAAGTGTTACCGTATGAACCTGCGGACGGAGTGGAATATGGCTATTACACCACCCTCAAAGGTGCCATGGAAAAGGAAGATCCCAATAACTGGGAATTCGTGATTCCTGCAAAACTGAAACAGTTGTATCAGGCAAAAGACTTCGGTCGCTATGCCATGCCGAACGGCGAAATGCCTATCTGTTTCATCGTGAACACGGATAACACCGGTGGTAACTCCGGCAGTCCGGTATTCAATGCCAAAGGTGAACTTATCGGTACAGGTTTCGACCGTAATTATGAAGGTCTCACAGGAGATATCGCCTTCCGTCCTTCATCACAACGTGCCGCCTGTGTAGATATCCGCTATACTTTATTCATCATAGAGAAGTATGCCGGAGCTTCACACATCATCAAGGAATTGACGATTGCGGAATAAAAGCAAGTCCGCCTATGTATTCGGACCCTCAATAATTCACTCCTACAGATATCTGTACAATATCTGTAGGAGTGTTTCTTTTCAGGAAATCATTTCCATTGGAAAATGTTTCATTCTGACAACGAATCTAAAAAATAGCCAAAATATGCCCTAAACGGCCATAAAGGATAAAAGGGCGTGAACAATACATACCCGAAACTGTTTCTAACTACAGACAATAACACTAATTTTGTAGTAATAAAAAAACTTGTAGTAATAACAGAAAGGAAAAGATTATGGAAAAATTTGAAGAACTTATACAGTCAGAAAAACCCGTTTTAGTAGATTTCTTTGCTACCTGGTGTGGTCCATGTAAGGCTATGCATCCTGTATTGGAAGAGTTGAAAGGTCAAATTGGTGAAGCTGCCCGCATCGTAAAAATCGATGTTGACCAGCACGAAGAACTGGCTGCCAAGTATCGTATACAGGCAGTACCTACTTTTATTATATTCAAGAAAGGGGAAGCTGTTTGGCGCCATTCCGGAGTAATCAAAGGCAGTGAACTGAAAACTCTCATCGAACAAAATTCATAAGAAACAAAAACATGAAGAAAATCTTAACAGTTGCCATTCTGCTATTTGCAAGTGTACTGACGTATGCCTGCACAGACAAGGCTCAGGCACAGCAAAAAGAACCGGAAAAAAAGGAAGCTAAAAACGGGGAGGTCATCGTAATGAACAAGGATATGTTCATTAAGGATGTATTTGACTATGGGAAATCCCAGGATTGGAAATATAAAGGTGATAAACCTGCCATCATTGACTTGTATGCCGACTGGTGTGGTCCCTGTCGTATGACAGCACCGATCATGAAGGAACTGGCAAAAGAATACGCCGGCAAGATCGTGATTTACAAGGTAAATGTAGATAAGGAACGCGAACTTGCCGCATTATTCAATGCAAGCAGCATTCCTCTCTTTGTCTTCATTCCGATGGAAGGAGAACCGCAGCTTTTCCGTGGTGCAGCAGATAAAGCTACCTATCAGAAAGCCATTGAAGATTTTTTGTTGAAAAAGAAATAGTAAAAGTCACAGGAGTCATGTATGAATGATTAGTGGCATATCTTTCCACTCATTATTGTACATCTCCGTGACAGTGTGATAACCGGACGCTTGCAAGGCCGCCAAGGCTTGCAGGCGTCCGTTGTTTATACGTTCCGGGTAATGTGAATCACTGTTCACCTGTACGCGGATACCCTTCTCCAACAATACAGGGAAGTAACGTTCGTTGGGATAGAAAGTACCCAATTCAAGATATGATTTCGTATTGACCTCTACAATATATCCCTTACGGGCAATGGCATCAAAATATTCTTGTATCAAAGCATCGTACCAAGGCTCATCCAATAGACCGGGACGGTAAGCAGCAGCATTATAATGCATTTTATCGGCATGCCCCACAATATCAAATCCACCTAATTCTACCATACGCATCAGGCGTTCGTAATAGAGATGCACCACTCGTACCAAGTCACCTCCGAACTCTTCGTCCACCAGTTTACGGAATTTGTCTGCTGTAACATCTACATCCACAACCTCTCCTTTAGCATTGTAAAGCAGATGTACCGAACCAATGCGATAATCCAATGGCAATTCCCGGAAACGGGCAACAGAAGGATTACTTTCTTCATTCAGATAGTCGATCTCCAAACCTATATACAATTCTATCTGTCCGGCATATTTAGCTTTCAGCCGACGAAATTCTGCCAGATAATCATCCATGCAATCCCACTCCATGGTCCAGGCAGTAGGGAACGGCAACGGGGCATGAGATGAAAAACCGTAAGACGTAAATCCTTCGCTCAGGGCAAAGCGGATGAAGTCTTCCATATTAGCACGTCCGTCACAATACAAGCTATGACTATGATAGTTAGTTAAATTCATTCTTCTATCTCACTAAGTTCCAGCCAACGCATAGTCTTTTCATCAATCAGATCGGTTACCTCAGGCAGACGTTTAGACTTCTCTGTCAGCTCGTCTACAGACAGGGTACCACTACATAAAGCAGTCTCAATACTGGCCTTTTCTTCTTCCAAGGCAGCAATTTCCTGTTCCAGTTGTTCGAACTCCCTCTTCTCTTTAAAGGACATCCGTCGCTTTTCATTCAGACGCACTTTAGAAGTTTTGTCTTCCTGCGGTTTAGCAGCCTCTTTTTCTTTCTCTTGGCGGGCTTTTTCTTCTTTCCAGTCACGATACTGCGTATAGTTTCCGGGGAAATCACGAATGTCCGCCTGACCATTGAACACTAATAAGTGGTCTACGACTTTATCCATAAAATAACGGTCGTGGCTAACCACAATCACACAGCCCCTGAAATTCTGCAAATACTCTTCCAGCACATTCAGAGTGATAATATCCAAGTCGTTGGTAGGCTCATCCAATACAAGGAAGTTAGGATTGCGCATCAGTACCGTACACAAGTACAGGCGGCGACGTTCTCCACCACTCAATTTATAGACATAGCTATGTTGGGTTTCGGGAGTGAAAAGGAAATGCTGCAGGAATTGGGAAGCAGTCAGTTTCTTGCCATTACCCAGTTCTATGACTTCGGCAATATCCTGCACCACATCAATGACCTTCATCTGTTCATCAAACCGCAAGCCATCCTGCGAGTAATAACCGAAGCGCACCGTCTCACCAATATCAATTGTTCCGCTGTCTGCCTTTACTTCTCCCATCAGGATTTTGATAAAAGTAGATTTACCGGTACCATTATTTCCCACAATACCCATCTTTTCATAACGGGCAAAGATATAAGAGAAATCTTCCAATATCTTCAGATCACCGAATGATTTGTACACATGGTCCGCCTCGAATATCTTACTGCCGATATAGGACGCTTTCACATCCAGCTTCACATTGTCGTTATTAAAACGCTGTTTGGCTACTTTCTCCAGTTCATAGAAAGCATCTTCGCGATAGCGGGCTTTATGTCCGCGGGCCTGTGGCATACGGCGCATCCATTCCAGTTCTGTACGATACAGGTTGTTAGCGCGAGTGATCTCGACATTCGTTGCATCAATACGTTCCTGCCGTTTCTCCAGATAATAACTATAGTTTCCTTTATATTGATAAATCTGACGATTGTCTATTTCAATGATTTCAGTGCAGACACGATCCAGAAAATAGCGGTCGTGCGTCACCATAAGCAGACTGAGGTTGGTGCGGCGCAAATAATCTTCCAGCCATTCAGTCATATCAAGATCGAGGTGGTTGGTAGGCTCATCCAGGATCAGAAAATCCGGTTCAGTGATAAGGGTGTTGGCAAGTGCCACACGCTTCAACTGACCACCGGAAAGGTGCTTTACTTGCTGGTCGAAATTACGTATCTTCAATTGAGATAGAATTTGCTTGGCCTTCTGCTCATAATCCCATGCTTTTTCATGGTCCATACGTATCAGGATTTCATCGAGTCCCGGATGCCCTTCCGTCTCCATGCAACGTTCGTATTCCTTAATCAGTTCTACAGTACTGTTGCCATGATGAAAGCAGGCTTCCAATACAGTCAGGTTTTCCGGGTATTGCGGGTCTTGTTCCAAATACCCTACCCGGAGGTCACGGCGGAAAGATATATTCCCACTGTCATATCCCTCTTTCCCGGCAATGATATTCAGTAAGGTAGTCTTACCGCTACCATTCTTGGCAATCAATCCGATACGTTGTCCTTCTGCTACACCGAGAGCAACATTCTCAAGCAATACCAAATCACCAAACGATTTGGTCAAATTCTCTATCTGAAGATAACTAATCACAATTAAAAATTATAAATTAAAAATTAAAGAAGGGTTTTGTAGGTCTCTGACAGATTGCAAGGTTCCCCTGCCTTCACTTTGCTCCACACTAATTTCATGGGGTCAATCCATTCTCCGGTAGTAAGATTCTGCAGCACAGGAGCTTCTCGATTACCATCTATCAGGGTCATCCACTCCAGGCCATCTACCTCATTGGCAAGAATCACACAGATGGCAATACCGAAAGAGAGCCACGCTTCTTTCTTCTTCGGACCGATAGTTCCACCATCGATGATCTGCTGCATGCTGTCCAAATCTTCTTCCATTCCCTGGAAGTCTTTTTTCAGTTGCTCCTTCACAGTGGTTGTCACCCACTCAAAAGCTTCATTAATCTGATAGATTTCGGACAAGCGGACAGGAATAATCTCTTCCGGATATTTCACTCCTTCTTTGCGTATTTCCAATGAAGCAATAACCGCCTCGGCTTCTGCCGCAGATGAACCCTTACTGACAGTAAAAGAACATTCGAAAGCAACATCGCCCATACCGGTAATCCAAAGGTGGGAAGTATAATAAGCTCCATCTTCCTCAAACATCTCTTTACTGTAAGCACATTCCATATTTCCTATCCTTACGGAAACAGCCGAAGGATTGTCTTTCAGTTCCTGCCGGATTACTTCCCTGGCATACGTCGCACTGCCTTTGTATGCAGAGATACGGAAATTTCCGGTCCATTCATTAGGATTATAGAAGAGAAAAGAGCCTTCTCCATCTTCAAATTCATTCCAGTCTGCGGGATACATCATGGAAAACCATGCTCCCGGAGAGATAAATTTCTTGCTTTGTGCCATTGTTATTCAGAGGTTAAAAACGAGGCCACCTGACCTCGTCCGGCAAAAGTAACACTACCGCCGTTGATATGCAAACAAACAGAAACAAAAAACAGCCGATTCTCACGAACCGACTGTCCCAATCATCATCTATGAATGAAGACCATTATAGTCTTCAATATCTTATTAAATCTCTATTAAACTTCAATGAAAATCATATTTTCGTTTTCGAGCGCAAAGATAATGCAAATCGAATGCAGAATAAAAAGAACCTGTTCTTTTTTTATGCTGAAGTGCAGCTTATCTTCGCTTTGCGGCAAAGATAATCAATGAAATACATCAATCCCCAATATTTTAAGATATTTAAAATAACATTCTATAAACAAAGGGATTTTATAGACCAATACAGCAAAAAAGGCAGCCGATTCTCACGAACCAGCTGCTTCAATCATCATTTATGAATGAAGACAGTAAGAGTCTTCATTATATTAGCGGCTATCTAATATAACCGTAATATTCATCGTCTGTAGCACAATCCCACCAAATAGGATAGCACCAAATATTTGTTTCAAAAGCCTTTGAGTTGGCAGCTCCGGCATTCGTTGCATTATATTGTAATTCCAATGTGGCTGGTAATCTCCAACGGCGCATCCAGTACATGGGATCAGTAGGTGAAGTTCCGGTTATTTCTGCCTGTCCGGCAAATAGCGGACCACGCTGATAACCGGGATATACAACACCGAAACTACCGATATTACCGGCACTGTAATTAAAACGGCGCATATCATTCCAATTCTCAGCGCTGCATCCCATTGCTAAGTACTTCTGCAACATAATGTCAGCCATAGTCAGACTGCCTTCATCCTGGCAAACAGCGTCACTCGCCATATAAGCAGTAATCTCACTGTTGTCCATCGGCCACATATCCTTATTATCATAACCGGCAGCTTTCCACTCTTCCAGTTTTGTCTGCATCATATCCATGTGAGCTTTAATGCCTTCTTTATAAGCAGCAAGAGCCTTCGTTTTATCACCTTTACGCATATAAATCTCAGACTTAATAAAACACATTTCATGATAAGTTAAAACTTCAAAGTCCGAGTTAGGACGTACCTGGAACGACCCCGTAGAGCCAATAGCACCGGCAGATACAGCAGCAGCAGTCTGGAAATACCAATACATATCCATTTCACCTTGCCCACCCATGCCTGTAAGGCAGGAGTTATTACGTAAATTTACATAGATCGTATCCCCTGCATATATATAGTTAGTACTATTCACATAAGGAGAACCTTTAGGGTAAGTCACAATAACCTTATTGCCATCCACTGTATACTTCTTACCTTTCAATGATGCGATAAATTCATTACGCTTGCTTGCGTCCGCAATCTCATACGAAATATCCTTATTGGCATCAGCGTAAACAGGAGATTGAATAGAGAGTTCTCCGCCGGCAGTCAAACGAGCCGACTCTCCGTAGAAATCGACACCCACAGAACGCAACCAATCATAAGACTGCACCTTACCATCAGCATTTAATTTGATATTACACATGGCAGCCGGTACGATTTTAGTCATACGGGGATCTACCGTGCCTGCCCCACGCATATTAGTCAGCAAATCATAATAGTATTTCGAAAGCCTCTGGTTGGAACCGTAAGCGGCAACATTCCAGTTGGAATTAGTCATCACAGGGTCCTGAAGCAGATAATCGGTTACATCCGAAGAGCTATTATAGCATTTAACTAATATATTATCGCTGTTTGATTGAGGAGCTTTCGACAAACATTCTAAAATAGCATCCGGATTAAACAAATCTGCTTTTTTGGAAAGCTTCAATAAATAGCGAGCTTTCAAACCATAGCAAAGCTTTAACCACTTCTGGACATCACCGGCATTCCACATATCCCCATCTATCAATCTGGTAGCTGAAGTTTCCTGAGCCCTTCCAAAAAGTTCAATGGCTTCATCCAATTTGGCAATACATCCATTAAAGATTGTTTTCCCATCATCATAGGCAGGACTCGGTGAAGCACCTAATGCCTCTGTATAAGGTATCTCGCCATACAGGTCGAGCATTTCCATAAATCCCAAAGCATGAAATACATCGGCTGCGGCCATGTAATGATAAGCTCCTTCCTGTTCTGCCTTCTTATACAAATCATTCAGATTGGCAGCAGTCTCCACAAACCAAGTCTGGTAAGGAGTGGTGGTGGTACCTGACGGGCATGCCCATGTGACACTCAGCTTATTGTTATTACCATTATTACTATAAAAAACACCTGCCTGACAAGCTGTACGCATATTCACAGTGCCGGCGCTATACATATAAAATTTCTGAATCCAAGGTAAACGATTCGAAACCAAAGCGCTTTCATTATTGGGAGAATCCGGATCGACATTAACATCCAGCCACTCCTCACAGGATGTTGTGCTTAAAGTAAGCATACAACCCAGTGCTATATATTTAAAATACTTCATAATCTTCAATTTTTTTTGCAGTTATTAGAATGTAAGATTAACGCCAAAAGAAAAACTGGATGTTGACGGAACACTACAATAATCAATACCTGTAGCACCGGAACCGCCTGTACCACCAGCCGTACTAACTTCAGGGTCCATGCCCTTATAGTTTGTCCAAGTAAACAAGTTTGTTCCGGTAGCAGTTACCGATAATCTCTTAATAACATTCTGTCTTTTTATTAGCTTCGTGAAATCATAGCTGACAGATAAAGAGCGCAATTTCAACCAATTTACAGAAGTTATAAAGTTATAGGAGTTTGAACAATAGTTATCCCAATATTTCTTTATCATGGCCTTACCGGAATATGTAACGCCATTGATATCATAACTTTGATCAGCATAATAAGTCTGATTAATATCTGCTCCAGTTTTACTGTCTACTCCGGTCACCGTCACATATTCACGACCATTTTCCAAGGTGCGTTTGCTTAATCCATTTGACACCATATAGTATTCAGTACCGTTATATACATCACCACCAATGCGGAAATCAAGCAAGAAAGAAAGCGTCAAATCCTTAATGTGAAATGTATTATTCAAACCACCTATAAATTTCGGTTCACGGTTACCGACAACTTCACTGGTAGAAGAATGAATTTTATATAACCCTGTAGTAGCATCAACCTGATATCTTCCGCCAATGATTTCTTGATTATCCTCTCCGGTGGTTTCATAAGCAAAACGACTGCCAACCAATGCGAGGAATTTACCACCATTCGGAACAGAGGCAGCTTTTACCGTACCGAACTGCGCATCTGTCGGATAGAACATACTCACACCATCCAGAAAATCACCCAATTTACCACGGTTATAAGAAGTATTTAAAGTAATATTCCATTCAAAGTCTTTTGTTACAATAGGCTTACCGGTAATAGCTATTTCCATACCGTTATTGATTACAGAACCTGAATTGATAGAAGACATTATGGAACCGTTTGCATTAGACAAACGAGGAGAAGCGATTTGATTTTTGGTCTGGCTATGATAATAAGTATAGTCCAGGCCTAAACGTCCACCTAAAAATCTCAATTCCGTGCCTACTTCCCATGCCGTCTGGATCTCAGGTTTCAAATATGCATTGCCAAGCACATACTGATTTCCAACCCCTGTAAAAGAACCATAAGTAATAGGAGTTTCCAGATAAGTTAACGTGGCATAAGCGTTAGCATCCTTGCCAACTTGCGCCCAACTGGCACGTACCTTGCCAAAAGTAAGTATATCGTTCTTGCTAAACAACTCGGTGAATACAAATGAACCGCTAACGGAGGGATAGAAATAAGAACGATTATCAATAGGTAAAGTAGATGACCAGTCATTACGACCTGTGACTGTGAGATAAGCAATATTTTTATAAGAAGCACGAAATTCACCATATATGCCTACCAGTCTTTTCTTTGATGTAGCATCTTTAAAGAATTGGTTTTCTTTCGATATATTATTAAAGCTGATTGTACCTGCCGTAATAAAGTCATATCCCCAATGGGTTTGGTTATGGCGCTCAGTACTTTCAGTAGTAGTACCTACCAATAAATTCAGATCGAAATCACCAAAGGTTTTATGGAAATTACTCATTACGTTCGTTGAAATATAATTGTAAGTATAGTCACTCTTATTCAGACGACCATTCTGATACATTTCTTTTGCAACAGAGCCCGGAGCAATATAAGTATATGCTTCCGTCGTATATTGGTCGTAACCTACACGTGCTGAAACATCCCACCAGTCTGCTATTTTGAAAGAAGCATTTGCTGCACCGGTAAAGCGTTTTGTATTATCCGACAGCTTGTTTTTATTTATAATCCAATACGGATTTTCCTTATCGCTTGCCAAGTCCAGACGACCATCAAACAAACGATATTTAGAACCATCCTCATTCAAGTACTTCGACATGTCTTCGGTCTGGGGCCAACTGTAAAGTGCAGTCATGGTACCATTACCACCACCGTCATATAAACCTGCGGAAGTTAATGTCTTATCTGTATCTGCTATAGAATAGGAAACGTTAGCACCTACCGTCAAACGACCATATTTCTGTTCACCATTAAAACGGACTGTTGTTTTATTATAGCCTGTTTTGGGAACAATACCCGTTTGATCATAATTAGATGCAGACAAAAAGAATGAACTATTTTTAGTTCCACCGGAAATGCTAACATTATTATCCCAAACAGCACCATTTTGGAAAAAGTCACCAATGTTATCATATAGTTGGGTACCGGAAGCGATTCTCTCTCCCCATGACAAGTAAGTCAAATCATCCAGAACACCATTATTTGAATAATATCCACGGCCAAATTCCGTCTGAACTTCCGGTAGCTTAGTAGCCCATGAGCTACTCAACTTGCTGGAAAAGTCAACTTTAACAGAACCTTCAGCGCCTTTTTTAGTAGTTATGATAATAGCACCATCGGCAGCACGCGAACCATACAAAGCAGCCGCAGCAGCACCTTTCAATATGGACATGGTCTCAATATCTTCCGGATTGATATCCATCACACGATTTGAGTAGGTTGTATTACTACGCGTCATACCATCAGTACCGCTATTACCCACTACTTGTGTAGAATTATCATAAATAATTCCATCCACCACAAACAAAGGCTGGTTCTCGCGACCTTCTGAAGTAGAATTACCACCACGAATGATAATACTTGCACCGGCACCTGCCGCACCACTACTCTGCGTAATATTTACACCTGGAACCTTACCTGCCAATGAATTAATAACATTGGTATTTTTGTTCTTCAATAATTCTTCTGAGTTAATATCAGAGACAGCATATCCTAAAGCCTTCTTTTCCTTTTTAATACCCATAGCAGTCACCACAACTTCATTCAAAGTCTGGGCATCTTCTTTCAAGGTCACTGTATATACATTTCCTGCACCTACCTTAATTTCAACCGAAGTATACCCCACGAATGAAATTACTAACGTGCTACCCAACTGGGCATCTACAGAGAATCCGCCATCTACATTAGTAACAGTACCCGTGCCTGTACCCTTTACTAATACGCTGGCACCAATGATTGGCTCACCCGTTGCATCTACAACTTTTCCCGTGATTTTCTTTGCTTGTTGAGTACTTTGGGAACTTGGTGTATCAACATTTATATATAATTACAACAAACGCCTATTTATTATTATTTTTATATTATCTTCCGGGGGAGCACTTACTCTTTTTTTACTGTATACTGGACGACCTGATACTTACTTAATAATAAGTAACATCTCATTTATCTCACCGAAGAATCTGATATTGACTAAAAAGAATAATTGCATGAATAAATAAAAATTCAGCTAGCCTAATTATTAATAATCAAATATCAATATTCACATCAATTAAACCAGTTAAGTAATGAAAGTCTAATTGATTTCTATTTCAGCTTGATAATAGCATTCTATATTTTTTAGAATTTATATATATAAAATATAAATATTGCTATATTATTGTTTTAAGAGAACACAATCACATAGCAACTAAATATAATATATTCATCAATATTACAAACTATTATTCACATTATACTTTCAATATAACATATATATCAGCAGAAGTAAAGACAATATGATTTTTAGAAAAAGTAGTATTTCATGCATTAAGAATGAAATATAAGTCTCAGCAAAGAAGAAAAATAAATATATTAGTATTCGTTTACATATTTTTAATGCTTAATATAACACAAATATCAAACTAATTTATATTTTTGCAAACAAATCCAAATTATATAGCTTATGAAAAACAATTATCACTTATCATTAGTATTGCTTGTATTGTTTGGGATATCTTCTCCATATTTGGCTAAAGCAGCCGATCGAGAAAATACACCAAGTTCCCAAAGTACTTAACTTTACTATTCAATTTTACATTACTTTCCAATAGGCTGTATCTTCCTTCTCACATCCTTAGAAATCTCCAAAAACATGTAATTCAATTTCCCGGAATGTATTCCTTCTTCATTTTGCTTATACTTATTATTAGCGTATTGCTTAGACTTATCGAATGTTAGCCGTGACATTTGATTCTGCGATTTACCTACCATCGTTGAATCCAGCTTCTCATCCGGAAAGAAATCATCCAGATCCACATCTCCAATCATAGTAGTTTCAAGGAAGTTCATATTCTTGCGACCGGCATCTGTATAATACCCCACAAACATGTGTCCCGGAGTACGAACTAATATTGGCTCTATATTAATAGCACGAAGCAAGGAAGCAAACAACACGCTACCATCCACACAGTTAATCTGCGAAGACTCCAGTGCATCATCAAACGTGCGAACACGCTGGGAAAAGACCACATTACTGGACAAACTGGTATTGGAAACAGAACTGTAACGGAAATTACGCTTTTGAAGTACGTTCCATAGAGCATAGACTTGCTTGTCCACCACTTCAGCATTGCCACCCTGATAGCCCAAGAAACGATTGACAATACGGGTGTTCAGTGCTTCACGCAACAGTTTATCAATCATCGGATTCTCCTCATTGACGTATGCCGCAAAGAAAATACCGGTATCATGAAATTTAGTTCCGTTCGTAACATACCCCAACAGACATTCATTAATGCTGCGAACAGAAAAAGTACGAACCCGCTGCCCCAAATCCTTATCATTCATTTCTACCTTAACAGCCACACTTACCGGTTCCGCCTGGTTATTATTCTTCAGCGCTTCGTAATTCCAGATAATATCGGGATAGATCGTATATTCCGTCCGTGGTTTAGCCAACACAAACTCAGATACGGAACGGGAAAAGAACGGAGTTTCAGCAACTTCAATACGCACCCTGCTATACGCCTTCCCCGAACGAATCCGGATAGAAATGCAGGATTTAGAATTACCCACATATAAGGAATCAGCCGGAACAATGACTTGCGCATCTGTCGTCGCAACAGAAAGAATACTGGAAGGAAAGATGTTGCCTCCCAACTCATCCGTTATCTCAAACCCGGAACGGAACGGAGCCGTATTCAGCCAAAAGGAACCTGCCACAACAACCACCAATAAAGCTATCAGAGCGGGCAAACGCCATTTATATCGCCGAAAATTTATATTAGTCAACTCTTTCATACCAATGTTATTTATATTAAGACAAAGGTAAGTATAAAAACTGAAAAACTGGAATGCAAAAGTAATAGTTTACAGTTCTTCACCTTACCAAAACCGTGTCAAAGCCTTACCAACTCCGCGTCAGGTTCGTACCATCTCCGTGCCTATACGCTTGAACCTGATACGGACCCAATACGGAGTTAATACGGACCCGGTACGGAGTTTCTACGGATCTGACACGGAGTTGGTACGGACTTGGTATGGACCGGATTACCTTCAGCACATACAAAAATGTAATCAAATTGTAACACGTGTTTCACTTTCCCGTAACAAAAACACCGCACCTTTGTCGCTGAAAAGAAATAAAGTATAACTTTGTGGTAGGAGAATTTGTTTTGAATACCTCATATTAATTAGAAAAAGCAATGAACGATTATCGTATTTTAGTTGTAGACGATGAAGAGGACCTTTGCGAGATCCTGAAATTCAACCTTGAGAATGAAGGGTATGAAGTGGATACTGCCAACTCTGCCGAAGAGGCATTGAAAATGGATATCGGTAGCTACAACCTGTTGCTGCTGGACGTGATGATGGGAGAAATATCCGGTTTCAAAATGGCCAGTTTACTAAAGAAAGACAAGAAGACCGCTCAGGTACCTATTATATTCATCACCGCCAAGGATACGGAAAATGATACGGTAACCGGCTTCAATCTGGGAGCTGATGATTACATCTCCAAACCTTTCTCTCTGCGTGAAGTCATCGCACGCGTCAAAGCTGTATTGCGTCGCACCCAGCAGGGAGAACCGGAACGGGCACCGGAGCAAATCAGCTACAAGACATTAGTCATTGATATTGTAAAAAAGAAAGTAAGCATCGACGGGGAAGAAGCCCCTCTTACCAAAAAAGAATTTGAGATATTACTTTTACTCCTCCAGAGCAAGGGACGCGTATTCTCCCGCGAAGATATACTGGCACGGATATGGAGCGACGAGGTCTATGTACTGGACCGCACCATCGATGTGAATATCACCCGTTTGCGTAAGAAAATAGGTATTTATGGAAAATGCATCGTAACTCGCTTAGGATATGGATACTGCTTCGAAGCTGAATAATACCACACATTTCCTGTCGTTCAGCCGGAAGTTATTTCTTTCGGTCATTTCACTGTTTCTGGTATTTGCCGGATGCTTCCTGGCATATCAATACCAGCGTGAAAAAGAATATAAGATAGATCTGCTGGATATACAGCTACAGGACTATAATGAACGACTACACCAGGAACTTACTCACAGTCCAGACAGTCTGTGGGATAAAACTTTGGAACGATACCTGCAAAAGTACGTCAAACAGGACTTACGTATTACGGTAGTAAACGTACAGGGTGACGTATTATATGACAGCTTCGAAAATCAGAAGTTAGGCAATCACATCAATCGCCCGGAAGTGCAAAAAGCGTTGGCAGAAGGAAAAGGATATGATGTACGCCGTACTTCCGAAACAACAGGAGTGCCCTACTTCTATTCTGCCACACTCTATGAAGGCTACATTATACGTTCCGCTCTCCCCTATGACCTGAACCTTGTAAGACACCTTGCAGCAGACCAGCACTACATCTGGTTTACCCTCATCGTATCATTGCTATTAATTTTCATCTTCTATAAATTCACCTCTAAACTGGGGACAGCCATCAATCAGCTACGCGAGTTTGCCAAACGTGCCGATAAGAATGAGCCTGTGGAAACAGATATGCAGTCCGCCTTTCCACACAACGAACTGGGAGAGATTTCACAGCATATCATCCAGATATACAAGCGATTGCGGGAAACCAAAGAGGCGCTATACATTGAACGGGAGAAATTGATCACCCACTTACAAACCTCGCATGAAGGATTGGGCGTATTCAATAAGGACAAGAAAGAAATCCTGGTCAACAACCTGTTCACACAGTACAGCAACCTGATTTCGGACTCCAATCTGCAAACAACAGAGGAAATATTCTCCATCAGTGAGTTCCAGAAAATCACGGATTTTATCAACAAGACTCCCAAGCGTCCGGGCAAGGAAGAAAAGCGTATGTCTATCAGCATCAATAAGAATGGACGTATGTTTATTGTGGAATGTATTATATTCCAAGACTTAAGCTTCGAAATATCCATCAATGATGTCACCCAGGAAGAAGAGCAGATCCGCCTGAAACGCCAGTTGACACAGAACATCGCACATGAACTGAAGACCCCGGTCAGCAGTATACAGGGCTATTTGGAAACCATCGTGAACAATGAAAACATTTCTCGGGAGAAGATGCAGACATTCCTGGAGCGATGCTATGCTCAAAGCAATCGGTTGAGCCGACTGCTACGCGACATCTCTGTATTAACACGTATGGACGAAGCCGCCAACATGATCGACATGGAGAAAATAGACATCAGCCTGTTGGTAGGCAATATCGTAAACGAGGTATCCCTGGAACTGGAAGAAAAGCATATCACCGTAGTCAACTCCCTAAAACCAAAGATACAACTACGGGGAAACTATTCCCTGCTATACTCCATTTTCCGCAACCTGATGGACAATGCAATTGCTTATGCAGGCACGGATATACGCATCAACATCAGCTGTTTCCGCGAAGACGAGAATTTCTACTATTTCAGTTTTGCCGATACCGGCGTAGGTGTCTCTCCCGAACATCTGAACCGCTTATTCGAACGCTTCTACCGGGTAGATAAAGGACGCTCACGCAAACTGGGCGGTACGGGATTGGGATTGGCTATCGTAAAGAACTCGGTAATCATCCATGGAGGTACCATTTCGGCCAAGAACAACCAGGGTGGCGGATTGGAATTCGTATTCACACTGGCAAAAGAAAAATAATCACTTATCACTAACCACTAATCACTTTTTTCCTTATCTTTGCGATGCATTGGTTTACTGTCTTTGTTCGGAGACGGTAATTAAAAGGGAATCAGGTGCAAATCCTGAACAGTCCCGCTGCTGTAAGTTTCATGATAGGTTGCAGGCAAACTACCAATAGCCACTGGAAGTCCGCTTCCGGGAAGGCGCCTGGCAACAGAAACAAGTCAGAAGACCTGCCATGCACTGTTTTTATCACTGCTTTCGAGGAAAAAGCGTTGAGTCTAATGAAACGGGCAAATCGTCCCATCATTTCATTCATCCACTCTGCTTCAAAGAAAGTAAGGAACAATAAACTCTGCCAAGTTTATTTGAATGGTGTCCGGTCGAAGGGATTTCGCCCGGACATTTTATTCTGTAACTTTCCCAAAACAAATTTCATCATCCGCGTGTTATACATACAGTAAACAATTAATACGAAGAGTTATGGAAGCTGATTATGAACTGATCGACAATGAAGAACGTCACCAATATGAGTTCCATGTCGATAAATATACTCCAAAGATTGAGTATATAAAATCAACGAATGGGGAGATTTACCTGACACACACCGAAGTACCCACTCAACTGGGTGGTAAAGGCATCGGCAGCCAGTTAGTAGAAAAAGCATTAAAAGATATAGAAAAACAAGGACTAAGGTTAGTACCTCTCTGCCCGTTTGTAGCGGGATACATTCACAAACATCCCGAATGGAAAAGAATTGTAATGAAAGGTATTCACATTCAATAATAAATAGTTATGAATATAAAGAAAGAATATACGAACGGGGAAGTGACCATCATCTGGCAACCCGGCCTGTGCCAACATGCAGGCATTTGTACCAAGACCCTTCCGAATGTGTATCATCCAAAAGAAAAACCGTGGATAACGGCTGAAAATGCAACGACGGAAGAATTGATCGCTCAAATCAAGAAATGCCCGTCGGGAGCATTAAGTTACAGAATGAATAACGAGAAAGAAGATAAATAAAAGAAATGAGGTTACCCCTTCAACACATGAATTCGGGTAACCTCATTTGTATTATGAAAAAGAAAGTAGTTATGTACGTTCCAATTGAACAGTGAAATGACGCATTAGGGGAGCCTCCCAAGTAATGCGGACTCCATTAGTAATACTTTCACGACGGTCGAAAACATTCTTCAACGCTACTGCAATCACGTTCATGTGATTATCCGTATATACGCGGCGGGGAATAGCCAGGCGCAATAAATCCAATCCGGTAAAACGGTTCTCACGGGTAACCGGATCACGGTCTGCCAGGATATAACCGATTTCACATCCTCTGATACCGGCTTCAAGATATAGCTCAACCGTTAGAGTCTGTGCCGGAAATTCATTCTTCGGTACATGCGTCAGTACCTTTGTTGCATCCACAAAAATGGCATGTCCGCCTGCTGGACGCTGATATGGAATACCATATTCATCCAACTTCTTTGCCAGATATTCCACCTGACGGATGCGGGTTTCCAGATTATCAAATTCCGTATTCTCATCCAGTCCTGTAGCAAGTGCATTCATGTCACGACCATTCATACCACCGTAAGTAAGATATCCTTCATATTGCACGCAAAAGCCTTTGGCACCTTCGTACCAATCTTTTTTTCGTGTAGCAATGAAGCCTCCCATATTGACGATACCATCCTTCTTGGCACTCATAGTCATACCATCCGCCAGGTCGAACATCTCTTTCGTAATTTCCTTTATCGTTTTACCGCTATAGCCATCTTCACGCATTTTGATGAAGTAAGCGTTTTCCGCAAAACGTGCGGAGTCAAATAATACAGGTTTATTATACTTATCCGCAAGAGCACGGACTTCACGAAGATTCTGCATGGATACGGGCTGTCCGCCGGCCGTGTTGTTCGTAATGGTAACGATGATAAACGGTATACGGTCACCATATTCCTGCAACGCTTTTTCCAGCTTCACAGGATCTACATTGCCTTTAAAAGGTATTTCCAACTGAGTATTCTTCGCTTCATCGATGGTGCAATCCAGAGCAATGGCCTTCCGCCCCTCGATATGTCCCTTTGTGGTATCAAAGTGAGAGTTCCCCGGAACGATATCTCCATCATGTACCAGATAAGAGAAAAGCACATTCTCGGCAGCACGCCCCTGATGGGTGGGAATGACATATTCAAAACCAGTCAGACGAGTGATCACTTCTTTCAGATTGAAGAAGGAGGAAGCACCTGCATAACTTTCATCGCCCAGCATCATCGCTGCCCATTGACGATCGCTCATTGCTCCCGTACCGGAGTCAGTTATCAAATCGATATATACTTGTTCGGATTTCAGCTGGAACACATTGTAATGGGCTTCTTTCAGCCATTGTTCACGTTCCTGGCGGGTACTCTTCCGAATGGGTTCCACCATTTTAATTTTCCAAGACTCTGCAAAAGGTAATTCCATAGTGCTTGCTTATTATTTTGACATTTAGTTAACAAAAAGACCCGTAGAAGAATTTCTACGGGTCGAATATAAGCATTTATACAGGATTAAGCAAAAGTTTTACTGTCTTTTTGTCAACTAATCATTCCTTTGACAGAAATTTCTTCTTCTCCTTCTTACTCATCTCCTTCATGATAATTTCAACAGGATGCCAGGACTTATACATCACCCGCTCTTCAGGTTTACCTGTTTCCTCGGGAGAAAGATAAAAATCAGGTACATATGAGTGATCCGGCCGATCGGGGCAATAAATACTGAAACGCAAATGGGAACCCTGCTTGTAGTTCTCTCCGCCAATGATGCCAAGCGGCTGTCCCGGAATCACCTCTTCACCTGGAGAGACAAAGATCCCTTCATTCTGGAATAATTTATAACGGGCAAAAGTTCCGTCCTTATGGAAAACTTCCAGATAATTTTCCGTCGAATGGAACGATGTGTTTTCAGAAGTGGAAGCGGAATTGTCAACAACTTCCGTTACGAGTCCGCCACGGGCAGCAAAGATCGTGTCTCCGGCAGTCGTAGAGAAACCAAGTCCCGTGATACGCTTCTCCCCTTCCTTTCCCATAAAATTATCTAAAGACACCATCTTATTCACACGGACCACTTTCCCTTGTGCCAGAGGAAAGAGATACACAAAACTGGTATCCGTCTTCAAGCGGCTATTTCCTTTTTTATAGGTATAGCGATATGAGAATCCAATCGGAACATTTTCCGTAGACGGACGCAAAGTCAACAGACGCGTTTTGCCATAATGAATAACGGCATCATAAATTTCTCCTTCAGAAGAGGTAGTATTACTCAACCGGGAAAAAGTCATAGATACCGTATAAGGCGTATGCGACTGAGTTTCGGAATAGAAAGTCACTTCCCCCTTGGCAGACCGTTCATAGCTTACCGTAACAGTCTTATCCGACTGTGCATAAACCAGTAGAGGTAAGCAAAAAAGAAGAGGACATAAATAGCGTTGTAGTTTCATAGTATCATGTTTTTAAAATTAATCGACTTGCCAAGTCAGCACAAAGTCCGGATGCAGGAGATATCGGATCTCAAATTTATGCTGTTCCGGTGTTCTGTACTCTTCAGCCGAGAAAACTCCTTTTTCAGTAACCGTAAAAGGAAAAATACGCAGATGCTCCCGGAAATCAACCTCCGGTGTATTCATACATTTAAACATCACTTCTTTGGCCGACCAATGGAGTAACAAAGCCCAGGTATCCGTTCCCTGATACGAAGACAGAGGTTCATCAGTACGCATATACTTATGCGCCACCTTATGTACCCGTTCACCGTATTGTTCTATATCAATGCCCACTTCCTTACCGGCTTCACCGATAATCACCGATACATACCCACGTGTATGAGAAATACTGATTGATGCAGATTTATCTGCCAGATACGGTTTCCCGCTGGGATAGTAAGCAATTTCCTTTTCCTCTCCCAATAGAGTGAACAGCAACACACGAACCGACAGCCATTCCAAACGGCGATGTTCAGCAGAGAAACGTTGCAACCCCTCCAAGTATGTTTCCTGTTGCGGAAGCATGCTCAGCAATTCATCCAGTGTTTCGTCCATCTTCCAGACTCCCCACTTATATGAAGGATACGTATGTTGTATGAAAAGAGACATATTATTTTATAAATCAATCTTTCTTATCGGAATCCGACGGAAGAGTGTTGATGGTGAACTTCACTTTAAGAATACGGCGGTTATCCATCTCCAGGACTTCAAATTCATAGTGGTCATAAGTAACCTTTTCATGCAGGGCCGGAAATTCACCTTTCAACTCCAGCAGTAATCCTGCAAGCGTATCGGAATCACCCGCCACTTCATCAAAGACTTCCTCGTCCACCTTCGTAATCTTATAAAAATCCGTCAACTGAGTTTTGGCTTCAAACACCCACGTATGATCGTTCAGCACTGCATACGTACGTTCTTCGTCATCATATTCGTCGTGAATCTCACCTACTATCTCCTCGATGATATCCTCCATCGTCACAATTCCCGACGTGCCACCAAATTCATCAACCACAATAGCAATATGAATCTTATTGGCCTGAAAATCACGCAGCAAATCGTCAATCATCTTAGTTTCCGGAACAAAATAGGCCGGACGTATCAGTGACTGCCAACGGAAATCCACCTTATTCAAATGGGGCAACAAATCCTTGATATATAAGATACCTTTGATATTATCCCGGTTCTCGGAATAAATAGGGATACGGGAGTAAGCATTTTCGATAATACATTGCAATACATCCTTGAAAGGCGTGCGAATATCCAGATCGACTACGTCCAGACGGGAAGTCATCACCTCCTTCGCCGTTTCACCGCCAAAACGAATGATACCTTCCAGGATATTATTCTCTTCCTTCAACTCCGCCTTATCCGTCAGTTCAAGAGCATGAGAAAGCTCGTCTACCGAGATGTTATGGTTTTTGCGGGCAAAATGCTTGTTCAGGAACGAAGTGGAACGTACCAGCATAGAAGCTACCGGATAAAAAAGGGAACGAAACATCCAGATACCCGGAGCGGAAAAGCGGCAGAAAGCCAACGTCTTCTGGGCTGAATAAATCTTCGGCATGATTTCACCGAAAAGAAGCAGAAGGAAGGTCAGGATGACGGTCAGTATCAGAAATTCCGCAATAGGAGAATGAAACTCAAACACGCTCATGAAAAAGAAGTTACAGAGCATGATAATGGTCACATTCACAAAATTGTTTGTTATCAGGATGGTTGCCAGCAACCTTTCCGTGTCATCCAGAAGTTTACGAATTTTCTCGTCCGAGGGATGTTTCTTCTCGTCAATGGCATTCAGGTCGGACGGAGAAAGAGAGAAAAAGGCTATTTCTGAAGCTGAGGCAAAGCCGGATACGAGCAACAGCAAGCCTGCCAACACAATGGCGATGATTGCCGAAATAGTAGGGCTATGTACGGATATACCATTAAAAACATTTGCCAACTGGCATAAATAAGCGTCTGGGTCCAAAGATCTTGGTTTTAGTTAAACAATTAGAACGGTAAATCGTCCGTTGTATTATCTTGTGCAGGGGTTGCCTGCGATTGCGCCATAGGTTGTGCAGGAGCACCTTGTGACATACCTGGTTGCGGAGCGGCAGCACCCGGTGCAGCAGTTCCTCTGGGACTCAGCATTTCCATAGAGTCCACAAAGATTTCCGTAACATAGCGCTTTGCGCCGGTCTGGTCATCGTATGAACGGGTACGTATTTTGCCTTCCACATAAAGTTTATCCCCTTTATGCACATATTTTTCGGCTGTTTCTGCCAGTCCGCGCCAAAGTACCAGATTGTGCCATTCCGTCCGTTCGGGTACCTGCGTACCGTTAGCCAATGTGTATGCACGGTCTGTAGTAGCCAAAGGCAAAGAAGCCACAGCGATACCGGAATCAAGGTATCTTACTTCAGGGTCTCTACCTACATTTCCAATCAATATTACTTTATTTACTGACATAAGCCTTTTTTCTTTTTATTTGAATTTGCTGCCAAAATTAAACAGAATAACAATAGAATGCAAGAATTGTTATAACTTTTATTTCAGACTGATATACTTCTCAATGAAAGCGTGCACCAAGCGGGAAACAGCGTATCGCTCCAATTCCTCAGTTTTTATTTTTTGGAATTTACCGAAAGAAGCAGTTCCTTCGGGCAATATCACTTCATAAAAATTAGCATAAATCACCCGATGCGACAATACATGTTTTACCTCTCTACATACCGAACGCACCACAGGTTGCTCTCCGGGTGCAAACAACGTCTGAAATTCCGGCAAAGCCAAAAACTCTTCTTCCGGCAAAGAGGATGAAGTCTCTATTAAAGGCAGTTCAAACAGATTCTTCCAGATATCATTATCCGTCCGTTTATTAATAAAGGTATGCGCGCCCGCACGTACATAGATATAATTGAAGTAACGATTCGTTGTCTTCGTCTTATGCTGTTTCACCGGAAGCACGGTAACCAGCCCCTTCAATAAAGCCGAACAGCCGGCAGATAACGGGCAAAACAGACAGTCGGGTGACTGCGGTGTACATTGAATCGCCCCGAAATCCATAATACCCTGATTATACAGGGCAGGCTGTTTCTTGTCCAACATCTCGTTCGCCAATTCTGTAAACAGTTTCTTCCCTGCTGTCGAGTCAATCGGTGTTTCAATACCAAAATAGCGCGAAAGTACACGATACACATTCCCGTCCACCACCGCATAAGGCATATTATATGCAAACGAACAGATGGCAGCCGCCGTATATTCCCCTACTCCTTTCAAAGCCAGTACCTCCGGATACGTTTTCGGGAAAACACCATTCATGCTTTTTGCCGCCGCATGAAGATTGCGGGCACGGGAATAATATCCCAACCCCTGCCAATACTTCATCACCTCGTCCTCCTCCGCATCCGCCAATGTAGATACATCGGGAAAGCGTCCGATAAAACGAAGGAAATAATCATATCCTTGAGCTACACGCGTCTGTTGAAGAATAATTTCCGAAATCCATATCAAATAAGGATCAGAAGAATCACGCCACGGCAAATCACGTTTATTTTCTTTATACCATTCTATAATCGTTTCCGTAAACATATTAGCATATTGGCACATCAGTATATCTTTTTCCGACAAAAGTAACTCTTTTGGTTCTAAGAAACCTCTATGCAACCATTTTTTTAGAAAAATGTGTAGAATATATTTTTTTAGGAGCTTAAAAAGCTATATATTTGCAGTCCAAAAAATTAGCAATAACATAGTAATAATATTTTTTTTAAGGAAAAATGACTAAAGCAGATATTGTAAACGAGATTACAAAGAAAACTGGGATTGACAAGCAGACAGTTCTTACTACAGTAGAAGCCTTCATGGATGCTGTAAAAGATTCTTTGTCTAACGATGAAAATGTGTATTTACGTGGATTTGGTAGTTTCGTAGTGAAAAAAAGAGCACAGAAAACTGCTCGTAATATCTCAAAGAATACTACGATC